>ERZ838577.187-NODE-187-length-105577-cov-10.687089_pt1 | contig 105577 bp, 76 predicted proteins | sample MGYA00519682_ERZ838577 | MGnify/ENA primary metagenome ERZ838577 (study PRJEB31850, sample SAMEA3708838) | human gut metagenome | biome: human gut; feature: human-associated habitat; material: faeces | place: China | collected 2014 ... | reverse complement strand
GCGTCCTGCTTATACCCCAAAATTCGATGTTTTCAAATTTTTGTCATGTACTTAAAAATCAGTTAATGACATATTGTGAAAAGCCATACTATGTGGGATTGTTGAGTGCCGCAGTTTTCTGGGGTGCGGCACATCAGAGGCCGCAACAATTCTCGGTAATGACAGTTCCTCCCAAATTCCGACGGTCTAAAAACAGGAACAATTTATTGCTATGGTTCTATCGGCAATCTATTCCGGAAAAATTTCTCCTTGAAAGAAATACCGAGACATCTTCGGTAAAGTATTCCAACGCAGAATTGACAGCTTTAGATTTAGTTCAGTTTGAACAACATATCGGCGGGTTGTCACGAGCTGCGACAGTGCTTTCAGAACTTCTGGAGAATACGGATTTCAATGGAGTTTCAAACGGGCTGTTTTCTTACACGACACTTCCTACTATTCAGCGGCTTGGATATATCGTGGATATCATACTTGAAGATGAAGCGCAGGCAGATATTATATATCGTGAAATGACTAAGTATCGGAACAAGATTCAATATTGTTATCTAAGCAATCAACACAAACGCGATAAGAAGATTGTCAACAAGCGATGGCGAGTATATGTAAACTTGGAAATAGAACCTGATGATATATGATTAAAATCTTTACGCCCGCACATTATCTGTTTAGGCAAAACGATACGTCATTTTCTCGAAAACAGTTAATCAGTTTGGATATTTCGGGAAAACAGATTAAATTTGCAATATCTCCCGAGCCATATCGGATATAGGGATGCAGAAATGGTGGAATGGTAGACACGAAGGACTTAAAATCCTTTGGCCTTTACCGGCTGTGTGGGTTCGAGTCCCACTTTCTGTACTAATATTTTACGGAACCGATAACAATCCGGTTCCGTTTTTTAATAGAAGAAAGGGCTATATTTTATAAGCTTCTATTGTTATAGTGCTATAGGCTTCTAAATCCGGGTCGCGAACAATGGCAAAAGACCAGAACCTCAGAATAGAGCAACGCATCGGCATGCGCCTTTCGCAGCAGCAGCTTCGTTTCGTGAAGTTGCTGGAATTCAACGCGCCCGAGCTTGATGAGGCCGTGGAACGCGAACTGGAAGACAATCCTGCGCTCGATGTCAAGGAGGAGGTGCCCGAAGAGGATACCCGCCGTTATCCGCTTTACATTCCGGGCAACGCTTCCGACGACCAGCCTGCCTATACGCCCGCCGACACCTCCGAATCGCTCTACGACCATCTCTATGAGCAACTGGCCGAACGCAACCTCGACCCGAAAATCGAACTCGGCGCAAGATACATCATCGGCAATCTCGACTCCAACGGCTATCTGCTCCGCTCTCTTCCCAACCTCATCAATGATATGGCCTTCGGCCCCGGCATCGACCTCACCGACGAGGAGGGTCGCGAAGCCCTCGACGCCGTGCGCAGTCTTGAACCGGCAGGCATCGGCGCTTCCGATCTGCGCGACTGCCTCGAGATGCAGCTTGTCGCTCTTCCCGCCTCCCAAGAAAGAGACGATGCTTTGCGGATAATCCGCGAAGCCTACGAGCCATTCACGATGAAACACCGCCACCGCATAATCTCCCTCCTCCGACTCTCCCCCGAAAGAGTGGACGAGGCTGTGGCGCTCATACTCACCCTCAACCCGAAACCCGGCAACTCCTACGGCCACGACCCGGCCGAAAACGCCAACATCATCATCCCTGATTTCATCGTGACAAACGAAGACGGCGAGCTCATCATCACGCTCAACAACCGGATTCCGGAACTTCGCATCGAGCAGGGATTCGAACAGGCCATGGCCAATCTCAAGCGCACGGCCAAAGGACGCCCCGGCAAAGGCTCGGAATTCATCGTGAGCCGTTTCAACGATGCCCGAGATTTCATCCGCATACTCAGTCAGCGACAGCAGACAATGATGGCCGTTATGAGCGCGATCGTGAAAATCCAGAAGGACTATTTCCTCACCGAAGATATCTATAAGCTCAAGCCGATGATGATCAAGAACGTGGCCGAGCTTACCGGCCTCGACATGTCGGTGATCTCCCGTGCAACCACCAATAAATTCGTGGCCACTAACTGGGGTATCTTCCCGCTGCGCTTCTTTTTCAGCGACTCCATCGGCGAGACGGCTGAAGACGGCTCGGCGGCCACCAACCGCAAGATCGAAGCTGAGATTGCCGCACTCGTGGAAGCGGAAGACAAACGCCATCCCCTCTCCGACCAGAAAATCATGGAAGAGATGACCGCAAGGGGCTACGACGTGTCGCGGCGCACAGTGGCAAAATACCGCGACCGTCAGGGAATCCCCGTGGCCCGGTTGCGAAAGAATCTATAGACGGATATCCTCCCGGAACGCATAACTCAGAACGCATAAACATACACGACACACCACATGAATATGAAATATTTTCTCACAGCAATTCTCGGCCTGCTTCTTGCCATTCCGGCATCGGCCGTGACCGAAAAAGAGATGGAAGAGGCCCGCGCCATAACCGCTCAGGCCTATCTCCGCTATGCAAACGATGGCTCCGGCTATCTTGATGAGTTCAAGGCCACATCCATGAGTCAGCTCGAATCTAAGCTTAAAGCCAAAGAGAAGGAAAACATCAAGGCTTTCAAGGCAGTGAAAGTTCCTTCCGACTACGCATCCTGGGACAAAGCCCGACTCACCGAATTCTGGTCGGTTACCTTCTTCACATCGCCGGGACTCGCAGAGAAAGGGAAAGCGGCCCGCAGTCGCGTAAAACAACGCATCTCCGCCATGACCGTTGCGGCTCCTTCCAAAGCCGAAGAGACTAAAGAGAAACCCGACCAACCAGAGCCGCAGCCCGAAGCCGAAACACCTGCAGAAGCCGCAACTGTAACCGATGCATCGGTCGAAGCGCCCTCTGCCGGGGAAGCCATCGAGAAACAGGAGGATATTCTGGCCGATCAGAACGCCATAGCGAAAGACGCCGAGGAAAAAAAGCTGCGCAAAGACGATGGCTCCACATGGATCTATGTCGTGGTGCTCATAATTCTTGTCGGCATAGTGGTCTGGCTCGTGGTTTTCGCGGCCAACATGATGAAAAAACAGTCCGCACCCCTTGAGAAAGCCGCGGCCAAAGGCGGCGACGATGCCGAGCTCCGCGAGCAGTTCGCCAAAGCCATGGCCAAGAAAAACGATGAACTCTCCGGAGTGGCCGCCACACTCGAAGCATCAGAGCGCGACAACGCCCGGCTCATGGATTCCCTCGACAAACTGAAAGCGGAAAACGCACACCTGCGCACAGAAAACGCCTCGCTCCGTTCAGACGTGGAATCGCTCCGAAGCGAGCTTGCCGCAGCCTCCTCCGCGCCCGCTCCACGCGCACCGAGAGCGGCAGCACCGCAAGAAGCAGAAAGTCCCGCACAGCGCATGCCAAACGTGATTTATCTCGGCAGAGCCAACCGTCAGGGGCTCTTTGTGAGAGCCGACCGCCGCATCACTCCCGGCAGCTCTATCTTCCGACTCGACACACGCGACGGCCTTGTCGGCACCTTCCGCGTCATCGACACCCCCGAAGTAGCCGATCTCGCCCTCTCCAACCCCGCCGACTATCTTTCGGGAGGATGCACCGCCCTCGACCTCGACAACACCGACGGCGTATCCACCATTGTCACCGAGAATGCCGGAACCGCCATCTTCGAAGACGGCCGCTGGAAAGTGCTCCGCAAATCGCGCATACGCTACGAATGAGATTATAAAAATATTGCGGGAATAAAAAAATATCGCTAACTTTGCAACCGCAAGCCCGGATGGCGGAATCGGTAGACGCGCTGGTCTCAAACACCAGTGGAGCAATCCGTGCCGGTTCGACCCCGGCTCCGGGTACTGAAAAGAGGATTCTCACCGCGAGAATCCTCTTTTCATTTTCGATAAGCCAATCTTCAACCTTGTATTTGGAATTGTTTTACTTTTGACAATCCCAACGGCGGATGCAGCTTGGATGCGTCCGCCGCGGGTCATTGCTAAATCAGGGCGATGCGGAGGGTGTCGAGGGCGTCGGCCACGGTGTTGAAACTTTTGGCCGAAGGGTTGCCCAACAGGGAGATGAAATAGCGGAGTTGGGATTCGTATGTGTCGGCGATGGTGCGTTCGGAATGGAAGAGTTCGCGGTCGCCGCAGGTAACACGGTTCGCAGCGAGGTCTACAAGCCAGGTCTCATCCTCCCAGACAATCTCGAGAGTGCGCCGATAGTCACGCCTGTAATAGTTCAAAATTGCCGAGGCGCAGAATCCGGGATAGACCATGCAATAGTTGGCATAATCTATCGCCCGGATACCGAGCGACGAAGCGTTACGCAGCGTCTTACTCACCTCCACGGGCATTCCGAAAAGCCAATAAAGATAGTCGATCTCATGAATAAGGTCGATATGTACGCCTCCCCCCATCTCGGGGATGGCGCTATAGACTTCTCTGAAATCCGCGCCGGGGCGCCAGCCGGGGAGCCACGACCCGCAATAGGCATTAACCTCGTTCACACGTTTGCCGCGCGTCTCCAGGGCTTCCTTCACAAAACGCAGGCAATCGAGAAAACGGAGATTGCAGGCCACATAGTTCAGCACTCCTCGTTTCTCCACCTCCTCTTTCACCGGGATGATGTCGAGAGTATGCGAAAGCGGTTTTTCTATAAAAAGAGGCACACCGAGTTCCAAGGCCTGTCGGATCGATTCGTCATGATTGGCCGTCGGAGTGGATATTATCACGAAATCATAGTTTCCCTCATCCTCATCGAGCGAATAGATATCCTTCACCCCCTCCACCTGACGCGAGGCCCGCGAAGATCTCAGAGCCGTGATCTCCACTTCGGGGTCGATACGACGCAGCGCGGCGATATGCTTGACGGCTATGGAGCCGAGTCCCATCACGAGCACTCTCATCATTCACCGAGCATTTTGCGCAGTTTTCCGCTCTCCATCAGGAATGACAGATACTCATAATCCTCCGGCTCGTCGAGATCGAAACAGAGATGATCCATCACATATACGAGCGAACGGGGCGTCACCGCTCTCGGAGAATCGCACATCAGTGCCTCGCGACGATAGACGTATATCGAGGCATTCATGTCGTAGACCTTCGGGGCGCTCTGGCGTGTGGTATAGCGGCCTCCGAGCACCACATGACAAAAGCCGTCGGCTCCCTCCTCCACCTGGTTGAAATAGGGATTACGGGCGCAGGGGCTTACTGAAAACACCGTCAATGCTTCTGTGCGTTCGGCAAGTTTTACCACACAGTTCTCTATATCCGCGAGCGTACGTATGGGAGACGTAACGTCGAGATCAATCACAAAATCATAGCGTTTGCCATAATATTTCTCGGCATAAGCCAGTGCATCCTTTATCGCATCGGGTTTGCCGCAGGTATCATTGGCAAGGAAATCGGGCCGTTCGTAATCTGTCGGCACTCCCGCCTCGGCACCGACACGCCTGATATCCTCCGAATCGGTGGAGAGCACGATGTCGGCGCCATGTTTGCGGGCATACTCGAGAGCCACGCCTGCCGTATATGCCAGCAACGGCTTGCCACCCACTGGTTTTATATTCTTTCCGGGGATTCCTTTGGAGCCTCCCCTCGCACAGATTGTTATCAGACAGTTCATAATATCTACTTTATATGGCATGGCCGACATCCGGCCACTCATCGATAATAAGAATTACAAATTTATATAAATTATCGCATATTTTTAGCTAATTTTGTAATGCGATTCCAAGAAAAAGATGACAGCAACCCAGAATTCCACCGACCGTCTGCGCGAACTGAGCACAGCCCCCGTAGGCCGACTGCTGCTGAAATACAGTCTCCCAGCTGTTGTAGGCACGGTTGTCAGCGCAGTCTATAACATCATCGACTCCATCGTCATTGGCCATGCCATCGACGACCCCAACGTGGTGAGCGGCATCGCCGTCACTTTCCCGGTGATGAACCTCGTGACGGCTCTGGGTATGCTTATCGGCGCCGGAGCCGCCACGCGCGTCAGCATCGTGCTCGGGCAGAACGACAAACGCGTGGCAGAGATAATCCTCGGCAACTGCGTGCAGCTCACAATCATCATCGGCCTCGCTTATGCCGGTCTCTTCTCCATTTTCATCGACCCGATACTCCGCATGTTCGGAGCCTCACCGAACTCGCTTCCCTATGCACGCGAGTTCATGCTCTGGGTGCTTCCCGGATGCGTGCTCCAGAACCTTACGTTTTCCTACAACAACGTGATGCGGGCCTCCGGCTATCCCGGCAAGGCCATGTATACCAATCTTATAGGCGCCGGCATGAACACCATTCTCGCGCCGCTCTTCCTCTTCGGATTCGGCTGGGGCATCCGCGGGGCCGCCATAGCCACCGACATCTCGATGCTCGTCACCGCCTTCTTCGTGATGAGCCATTTCTTCAACAGCAATAACACGCTTCATTTCGTCAGAGGCACTTTCAAATTCAACTGGCCTGTGATCCGCAGCGTCCTCTACATCGGCATGGCACCGTTCCTGATAAACGTGGCCGGCTCGCTGATAAACGCCATCGTCAACAACACCCTCCTAAAATATGGCGGCGACAACGCCATCGCCGCCGTCGTGGTGTTCAACCGCTTCGTCACTGTGTTCGTGTTCGTGATTATCGGAATCTGCCAAGGCATGCAGCCGATTGTCGGCTATAACTATGGCTCGCAAAGATACCCGAGAATGTTCCGCGCCTTATGGCTTGCTTCCGGAGCGGCAGTGGTGATATCCACTATCGGAAGCGTGTCGGGAGCCCTGTTCCCCCGTCAGATCGCTTCTCTGTTCATGCAGGATGCCGCCCAGATTCAATGCGCCGTAAACTGCCTGCATTACACCACCATGATGTTCTGGATCGTCGGTTTCCAGATTGTATCCACCAACTTCTTTCAGGCTTTGGGTATGGCCGGAAAAGCGATTTTTCTCTCGCTCACTCGTCAGATTATCTTCATGATTCCCTTGCTGCTGTTCCTCCCGGGCCGTCTCGGTCTCAACGGCGTATGGATGGCCTTCCCCATCAGCGACTCACTGGCAACCGTGGTGACGGCCGCACTGCTCTTCGCCCTTATCCATAAAATCAAGCACCTTGTTCCGAGAGAAACCCCGGAATCATGAATCCGATTCGGCGATAAGCTTCAGAACGACATCGGCTATCCGCCGGTCGTTGGCAAGGCGCGGCACTTTCCGCTGGCCTCCGAGTTTGCCATTACCCACGGAGTGCAGCCATCGGTCGAACACGCCCCGCGGCACATCCACAATCTCAAGAGGATCAAGGAATATATCGCCGCTCCGTTTGGCGTCATAATCGGAATTAAGTTCCCTCAGCCGCGCATCGAGTGCTGCGGCAAAAGCCCGTCGGTCGGCAGGCCGACTGCCCCACTCCACAAGCCATTGATGACGTCCCTTATGACCTTTGTCGGCGAATACCGGAGCCGCGGTATAGTTCACCACCGAACACCCGTGCTCCCGGCACACCTCGGCAATTGCCCGCTCGGCATTCTCCTCCATCAGTTCCTCGCCGAAAGCATTGATAAAGCACTTGGTGCGCCCCGCCACAAGTATCTTCACCGGTGCGGTGCGGGTCACCCTCACTGTATCGCCCGTATGATAACGCCAGAGACCGTTGCTCGACGTTATCAGAAGTTCATAAACGCCTCCGGGCTGCAGGTCCCATATGGGCAACGGATCGGCCGATGGATCGTCGGCGGGAATGAATTCATAGAATATATCGTTGTCGATGGTCAGGAGCATCGCGCGGTCTTCCGGATCGTTCTGCACGGCGAAGAAACCCTCCGAGGCATTGTAATTCTCAACGAAGTGCATCTTGGCGGGGTCCGTCAGACGCCGATACTCGTCGCGGTAAGGTTCGAAGGAGATGCCGCCGTGAAAAAACACCTCCAGGTTAGGCCATACTTCCGACAGGGTCTCCACGCCCCGAGCCTTTATTATCTCCTTTGAGACGGTAAGAAACCATGACGGGACGCCAGACATATTGGTTACATCGGCTTTTTTCGCCGCCTCCACAAGTGCGGGAAGCTTCAGGCTCCAGTCGCTCATCAGAGCGGTGCGCTTGTCGGGAATCCTTACGAGGTTCGCCAGAGGATTGATTTTATTTATGAGGGTGGCGCTGAGGTCGCCCACATTCACCTTTCCGCGATCGATCGCCAGTTCGTTGGCAAACGATCCGCCGAGAATCATCCCCTTGCCCGAAAAAATACGGCTTTCGGGATTATTCCGCAGATAGTGGGCCACGCTGTCAGTAGCTCCCTTGTAATGGCAGCGGTGAAGGCTGTCGGGGGTGATGGGAATATATTTCGACTTTCCGCCCGATGTGCCCGACGACTGGGCGAAATCCCGGCAGACACCGGGCCATAGCACATCCCGCTCTGCGGCCACCATACGCATCACATCGCCGCGGATCTCTTCGTAGCCATGCGGCTCCACACGCGAGGCAAACGCCCCATAGGGATTGCTTTCGCGGGCAAGAGTGGCAAAATCCAGACGTCTTCCGGGCTCGCTTGCAGCCCCTCGCCGCATAAGCGAACGCAGTTGCTGAAGCTGAATGTCGGCGCCTCGCTCCCCCCAGGAATCGGTGCGCCTCGCAATATGAGTGAAATATGGCCTTAGCAGTGGTGTGGGATCCATCTCTTGATTCTATTCCGGTTCTGTCACTGCAAATTTAACAAATTATACCGTATGATTTGCCAACTCCGGTTTCATATATCGCCAATTTTTAATAATTTTGCAAATTACGATAGTCACGATTTATCAAGTAATACGCACAAAAAAACAATTCCATGAAGCAAAGAATCCGAACGATTCATGTAATCATGCTCTTCCTGCTGGCCTTTGTTGCCTGTCCGGAGACATACGCCCAGATCCTGGGCGTATCCAATCAGCGCGGCTTCACGGATTCTTTGCGCAAAGAACTGATAAACGCCCCGTATTTCGGCCTTTTCAAAGACAATTACTTCACCGTTGGAACCACCCTCGGCAAAAAGCCTACGGGCCAGAACTCCGATGTGAAATTCCAGATATCAATCGCGCAGAGGCTCACGCGCACCACTCTGCCCGGAAATTCATTCATCTTCCTGATGTATACCCAGAAAACCTTCTGGAATGTCTTTCAGGAATCGCTGCCGATGCGCGACATTAACTTCAATCCCGGAATCGGCTGGTCATTCCCCTTCTTCTCCAAGGGGAGATATGCCGGAAAGGCCACCATCCTGATCGAACACGAGAGCAACGGCCGCGACGGTGACGCCTCCCGGAGCTGGAACCGAATAACATTCTCCGGCTCAACAATCATCGACCGGTGGCTGATGGTACACGGTAAATTCTGGATTCCTATAATCGACGGACAGAATAACAAAGACATCCTCAAATACTGCGGGATATGTCAGGGTGGAGTAGCTGTGACCACGCCCGACAAAAAATTCGGATGGAGCCTCACATTGGTGAAACGCAAAGGATGGAATTTCAATTTCAACACTATTTTCGAATTCAACTGGCTCGTCCATAAACGCTCAAACCAGTATTTCTTTGTTCAATATTACAACGGGTATGGCGAGAACCTGCTCGACTATAACCAATTCCATTCCCGCCTTCGCGTCGGAATAGTGATAAAACCGAAATTCTTCTCCGAATTCTGATAATGGAACCAATTATCCAAGATTTATTTTTATCGGTCGATCCTCTTTTCTGGATTCTCCCGGCCGCGGCTATTCTCTCGGCGATCTTCGCCCTTCTCTTTCCGGCTTCGGCTCTTCGCAAAGTAGGCCGCTACAAGCCGGAGGAATCGGAAGTATCCTCTTTTCCAAAAGCTTCCGTAATCGTATATTGCTTCGATCCCGACGATTCGCTTATGGATTATCTCGAGACACTCTGCGCTCAGGATTATCCGGATTTCGAAGTGATTGTGGTCTGCGAGGCCACGGCCGAAAGCATCGAGATGCTCTCCGAAAGAGTTTCGCGCAGGTTCAAAAACGTCTACGTCACATTTATTCCTCCGGGCTCCCATAATCTCAGCCGCCGCAAACTGGCGCTTACCCTCGGCATGAAAGCCGCCAAAGGGGAGCTGGTTGTAACAACCGTGGCCAACGCCTCCATACCTTCCGCGCGTTGGCTGTCGATTCTGCTCGCCCCGCTCTGCGCCCACGGTCCGGTCGAAGTCTCCTTAGGCTATTCACACACTGATTTCAGCCAGATGCATGGCTACGGCAAATGGTTCCGCGAATTTTCCGACCTGCTCACCGATTCAAGCTGGATCGGGTATGCCCTTGCCGGCAAGCCTTATCGCGGAGACGGCTATAACCTTGCTTTCCGCCGGCAGATATTCTTCGACCACAAGGGATATTCCCAAAGCATATACGTCCACACAGGCGACGACGACATATTCATCCATGAGATAGCCACGCCCGATAACACCCGGATGGTGCTCCACCCCGATTCGATTCTGTCGGTGGGCTGGGGAGATTCTTCAAGGCGCGTATGGCGCATGCGTAAAGAGCAATATGATTTCACGTCGCATTGGCTCCCCCGGGCGCCCTTCATCCGAGCCGGTATTCTTTCGGCCATGCAATGGGTCGTGGCCGGATGCTGTGTGGCCGGAGCAATACTGGCATGGCCCGCGCTCCCGATCCCGATTGCATCGGTCGTGGTGCTCCTTCTCTTCTGGCTCTCGGAAATATATCTCTACCGCAAGGCGGCGGCCAACATGGAAGCCACACGCCTCTGGTGGGCCGTGCCGTTCTTCTGGCTCTTCAAAGGGCCGCTCAATTTCCTATTCAGGATGCGACACCGTCGCCGGCGCTATAAAAATTTCACATGGCAAAGGAAATAGACCGCTCCATCATCATCTCATTGCAATTTAACACATACCATAAATGACACTTTATCCAAGACTCATACTCGACGCGCTGAAAAACGTGCGTTATCCCGGAAACGGCAAGAACCTCGTTGAGAACAACATGGTGGAGGACGATATCCGCATCGACGGCGACAGCGTTTCCTTCTCGCTGATCTTCGACAAATCGACCGACCCGTTCATCCGCTCTGTTGTCCGGGCTGCCGAGGCAGCCATAGCGACCTCGATCTCCCCCGATGTGAAAGTCACTGTCAATGTCAAGACCCGCGCCGCCGCCCCGGCTCCCAAGGCCGTACTGCCCGGCGTCAGGAATATCATCGGCATCAGCTCCGGCAAAGGAGGCGTGGGAAAATCCACCGTCTCGGCGAATCTTGCGGTTGCGCTTGCCGCAAAGGGCTACAAAGTCGGCCTTCTCGATGCCGATATCTTCGGCCCCTCGATGCCCAAGATGTTCGGAGTGGAGGATGAACAGCTCTATATGGTCCGCAAAGAGGACCGCGACTGGATAGAACCCGTGGAGAAATTCGGCGTCAAGATGCTCTCCATCGGCTTCCTTGTCGACAAGGAGAAGCCTGTGCTCTGGAGAGGCGGCATGGCCAGCAACGCGCTTCGCCAGCTCATCACCGACGCCTGGTGGGGAGATCTCGACTATTTCCTCATCGACATGCCTCCGGGAACGAGCGACATTCATCTCACTCTGGTTCAGACACTCCCCATTACGGGCGTGATTGTGGTCAGCACCCCGCAGGAGGTGGCGCTTGCCGATGCCCGCAAGGGTCTGGCGATGTTCACGGGTGATCAGGTGAATGTGCCGGTGCTCGGAATCGTGGAGAATATGGCATGGTTCACCCCCGCCTCCCACCCCGACGAGCGCTATTATATCTTCGGACGCGAAGGAGCGGTGAAACTCGCCGAGAGCCAGGGCGTGAAACTGCTCGCGCAGATTCCGCTCGTGATGGATATCCGTGAACATGCCGACGATGGCACGCCCGTGGCCGAATTGCTCGCTTCCGATCCGGATACGCAAAATCCTGAGGCAAAAGCCTTCGGCGAGCTCGCCGACAATGTGATCGAAGCCGTCAAAGAGCGTAACGAGACTCTCCCTCCATCGCACAAAGTGGAAACCCATTGACAATAGCTTATGGGAAAGAACAAGCTCAAGAAATTCGCGGAGATGAAAGAATTCGCCTGCGCGCTCGAATATCCCCGTGAGGAATTGCTGCGCGAAGGCTTCCCCTATCGCGGTTCGTGGAACGATGGTTTCTTCCATCGTTCCGGACCGATTGTGGTGGAACTCGGTTGCGGAAAAGGTGAATACACCGTGGGCCTTGCAAAAAGCGACCCTTCGCGCAACTTCATCGGTGTCGATATCAAAGGCGCGCGCATATGGCGTGGAGCCAAGACCGTGGAGGAGGAGAAAATACCCAACGCTGCTTTCCTCAGAACGGAAATAGAAAATATAGAGGCGTTTTTTGCGCCGGGCGAAGTGGAAGAGATATGGATAACATTCCCCGACCCTCAAATGCAGAAAACACGCAAGCGGCTAACCTCCACCCGGTTCTTAGGTTATTACCGCAACATCCTTGGCGACAACGGCGTGATCAGCCTTAAAACGGATTCTCCGTTCCTTTATGAATATACCCGCCGGCTTGTAAAACTCAATGGATTCGAAGTTATTACCGACACCGACGACCTTTATGGATCCGGAAATGCAGACCCGGTATCGTCGATAAAGACATTCTATGAACAACAGTGGCTCTCAAGGGGTAAGAAGATAAAACTGCTTTCATTCAGGCTTCCGGCCGATGGTGAACTTCTCGAGCCCGAAACCGATGACATTCTGCGCGACGACTATCACGCAATGGCGCGTCATTCGCCTATCGTCTGAATTGATCTGACAGTGACCGTTCCGCCGGATACCACCCTCACAACCGCGATCTGTCCGAGGCCTGAAATACGGTCGCGGTATTCCGTGGCGCCGGGGCGTGCTGAATAAAGCATCGTTCCATCGGTCGAATAGACTTCCACACTCTCTATCGTTGCGGAAGATGTCAGGGCAAGAATGCCGTTTCGCAGACTGATCCTGACTGCACCTCCCGCTGTCGCGGGTATATCATCCACTCCGCTCTCGCGGCCGATGATATTGAATTCCTTCCAACCCTCCGCGGAGCGCCACAACTCTTCCGTGCCTATCTCAACATAAAGGTCGATTCCCGACGTATCGCATCCGTAGAATGCGCCGGGTTCATATTCGGGCACCATCGAGCCGCAGGCTGTAGCCACGACTTTGCGGAGACCTCCGGCATCGCGGAATGCGTTTTCACAAACCTTCTGAATTCCCGATGCGAACACAACCGAATCGGCGGAGATCCCGGCATACGCACCCTCCCCTATCAACTCCCCACCGATACGCCCGAGAATATCTCTCGCTGCGCTTTGGCCTGCCACAAGATCCCGGTCCGACAGAAGTGTACCGGAAATCTTCTCGAGCAATCCGTTGCCGAAAAGGCATCCTTCGCCGAGACGGGCTTTCGAAGAAACGGTAATGGACCTGAGTTCGGGCATTTTCGCAAATGCGTAATCCCCGGCTTCTCTAAGCGACGGAAGATTAAGCTCTTCCACGCGACAACCCGACAGTGCCTTGCGGCCGACCGTATAAATCCCGGCCGGAAGACCGAGAATCGTCAACGATTCGCAGCCATAGAAACACATCTCCGGCAACGTATCGACCGATGTCGAAGACATTTCGACACGGCGCAAAGCTCCGCATCCGTAAAAGGCATATGGACCGATCCGATTCAGTCCCGACGGCAAATCAAGTTCCTCTATCGGCAAGCCGGCAAAAGCCCCCTCGCCGATTGCCCTGAGACCGGGCGGAAGCAGGATTCGCTTCACGTGTGTTCCGAAGAGCATATAGGGGGGCATTTCACCTTCCTTGAATTCCCGTATGCCCATAAAAGCGTCGGTCACGACAGACGGCAATACCTTAAGTCCGGAAAGGTCGAGTGTCTCTACAGTCGATGGTAACGAACCGAGCGATACAAGATCCATGGCAGTTGCCTCTCCTTCGATGGCAAGTGTCGAAACTCCCGTGCCTTTAAGAGCGTCTATCTGCCGCTGAAGGGTTCCGGCTTTTGCCGTCAGCGTCTCCGCCGATGACGAAAGCGACACCGCCAAAGAGAGCGATATAATCAGTATTGTCGAAAATAAACGCATGTCAGTTCACCACAAGTATCTTACCGACTGTCGAGAATGAATCCGAATCCGGTCCGCCGCTGCACATCACATAATACACTCCGCCCGGAACTCTCTTGAAGTTCAGATTGGTTACATCCCATGTAGCTTCACCGCCCGCAGCGAAACCGACCTCCTTGATCAGGCCGCCACCGGCATCCACTATCTTGACAAGCGCGTTGTCGGGAACGCCTTCGATTTTCACATGGCTGAAATAATCCGGGCGCACAGGATTGGGATAAATCTTCACACTCGCTTTGCCCCCGTCGGATGCCGTGGCCGAGAGAAACAGTTCCACGAGTCCTTTGTCGGTAGAAATCATCATGGAATTATTCTCGGGGTTATGACAGATAGCGTAAACTGTGTTATCGGGAAGCTGGGAATTATCCGTATTGTAAGAGTTCAAGACTTCCGTGCCGTCGGAAGAAGTCACGGTTATGCCGCCGCCATTTGTACCGAACCATTTGCGCCCCGAGGCGTCCTCGGTTATGCAGTTCACACTCGCGCCGTTAAGGAGGTAATCGGCAAGATTCGTGCCGTCATCGCGCGACACCTTCACACGATTCACCCGCTCCCCGCTCTTTATCATCTCCGAAGGGCGGAACGTAAACAATCCGTTTTCCGTTCCCACCCAGACAAGACCTGTCGAACGGTCCTCATACAGACTCCTGACATACGAGAACGAAACTTTTGAACCGTCCTGATCGAAAAGCGTGCCGAACTTCATCCGTTCGTCATCGCCGGGGACTTCCGGCGTCCCCTTGTGGTCGAGCAGCAGGATATCGCCGCCATAAGAACAGCTGGCATACAATACCATATTTCTCGCTCCGGAATGTTTCAAGGGCAACACTTTGGAACTTGTGCTCACCTTTACGCCCGGAAGTTCAATTTTCTTCAATGGCCGGAAGGTAGAGGCATTTTTTGAAGCGGCTCTGTCCTCAGGTGTCCAATACCAGAGTTCCAGCGTATTATTCGGATTCTGCTCGTTGCGGTCGAAATCATACCATGCCGTCCACAGATTGCCGGAGGTATCGAATGCCGGAGCGGCAAACCGACAGAAATTAATGTAGCTCATATCGGGCACTACGCCGACAAAATTATCCGCGCCGTTTGCTGGATCGCCCCTGCGCCCGAGACGCAAAGATTCACCACGGTCGGAAAGATCCAGTTTAAGCAACCCGTGGACAAATGAGCCGGCATAAACAAGCTCCGGATCATTCGGATCAATGGCCAGGCCGTCGGGATTCCAGAATGCAAGTCCCGCATCATATCCATCGTGCATTGAGGACCGCAATTTCCATTCCAGATTCTTATAGGAAGAGAGGAGGTCCGGAGTAGGAACCATCTGACTGGCAAAATTACCGTCTATTCCATGATTACGGACAAGCATCCCATATTGAGGATGATATTGTATCGACGTGCATTTGAATGCGTTGGAGGCGTTGGGCAGGATCGGACCGACCTTGACCTTCCCGCCATCGGCATAAGACACCGACACGAGTCCGTCGCGGTTTCTCGACAGCCAGAAGTCCCGGCCATCCCAGGAACCGGCCACTGAGCCATATTCCTCATCGGATTTCCTTATGTAGGTTATTTCTCCCGCACCGCTTATCTTCCACATTCCGCTGTTGCCGGAAGCTAACGCTCCTTCTTTGCCGGGTTCCAGAGATACTATCGTCTCTTTCACCAGCGGAGCTATCGCCACAGAACCGCCGACATCCGAAGTCATCATAAAGATTCCCGGATCAGACTCACCGTTGCTCCATAAAAGCATTTTCCCATCGGCAAGAGGATACATTCTTTTTATTCCTGACATATCAGAGACCTGTCGGAACTCTGAAAAAGAATTCATCTTCGTATCACCGCTGAAAATGCCGCGGGGAGTGGCGAGGAAAAGAGTGCCGCCCGATTTCCCGGCAGCCTTTACTACTTCCCCTAAATTCCGCGTATAAAGGATCTCTTTTGTCTTGCCTGATATGCTCAGATAACCGAAATCAGTAGAAACAAAGATTTCATCGGAAGCATTGTCGAAAAATATATCATTTACATTTTTCGAGTATGATGTTCCGGCAAGACTAAGACCGGGGATATTGGCAAATTCTCCCGAATCGAAAAGCATATCGATATTGCCTGTATCATACACCGCCATAAAATATTCTCCTGCGGGATTATATGAACCAAATTGCAATATGTTTTCCGACAGCAGGTTCTGACGGTTGAGGACCGTCAATTCCTCTCCCTCTTTGTCATACCTGAAAAGCTGGATATATTTTTTTATATTGTCGCGCCATACCGATTGGGTGCCTTCAATATATTGTTGGGAATAGCTAAGGATATAGGTATAATCCGGGGTATCGATGATGCGCTCCACATTGCCGTCATAGGTAGGGTGCAGACGCCACTGTTCCGCATTGGCCGTCAACGCGGAGAGACATAGGGTCAAAATGGCCGATATTTTAAAAAAGATATTGTTCAATTCCTTTTATTATTGCTGTTTATCAAGATATTCCTCCATCTTTCGCATGGCGCGTCCGCGATGGGAGATGGCATTCTTGGCCTCCGGAGTCATCTCGGCAAAGCAGAGTCCGGTCTCGTCGGCCACGAACACGGGGTCATAACCGAATCCTCCCTCACCATGGGCCGAATGCGCTATCTTTCCATTGACGCGACCCTCAAAAAGTTCCGTTTTCCCATTGTGCAAAAGAGCGATCACAGTGGCGAAATGTGCATTGCGGTTCTCCTCTCCGGCCATCGTCTCCAATAGTTTGCGGACATTGTCGGCAGGAGTGCAATGCTCGCCGGCATAGCGCGCGCTGTAGACGCCGGGAGCGCCGTCGAGCGCATCCACCATCAGACCCGTATCATCGGCGAAACAATCATATCCGTAACGCTCCTTCACCCAGCGGGCTTTTATCAGGGCGTTGCCCGACAGGGTGTCGGCCGTTTCCGGAATCTCATCATGACAGCCGATTTCGGAAAGGCTTACTATTTCAAAGCGGTCGCCGAGAATCTCGCGGGCTTCTTCGAGTTTATGCGCGTTGTTGGTGGCGAACACCAGTTTTTCTTTGTTCATTTCCTGTTCTTTTCCAATCTTATAAACGTAAATGATAACTCATAAATTGCATGACCCCGCCTCCGGTCGATGCCGGAGTGCGGGGCCATAATCTTTTTTAACATTAATTTCTCAATAGTGAATCCGAAAGTTTTACCAGACAAGATCCTCTTTGCGCGTCTGGCCGGCGTCAGGTATCACTATCCCCTCATCGGGAGTGGTGAAAACGATGTATTGCCAGGGAGCGAGCGTTTTGGGCAAAGCCGCCTTATGCCCGGTGAAAAGATTCACCATGCCCACAAGATAGGGCTCGCGACGCTGGAAATGGAGTCGCGCGGTCTGGTCTGAAAGATTCGCAATCACCATCACCTTGTGTTTCCCTGTCTGGCGTGTGAAACTAAGTACATCGGGATTCTCCGATTCGATGAAGTTGGTGGCGGCCAGAGGCAGGCGGGCATCAAGCGCGCGGTTATGATGCTTGAGAGAATTCAGTATCTCATAAAAAGCTGTCTGTTCGTTGGCTGTATAGTCGGGCATGATGCTGTCGCGCTCGAAAAATTCGAACGGATGGTTGAACCCCACCTCCTGCCCGGTATAAAGCATCGGCATTCCGGGGAGAGTATAACTGAGCACTGCGAACGCTCCGGTGGCGGGTCCGAGGCGCTCGAACTCGGTGCCTTCCCATGAATTGAGGTCATGATTCGTGATCATGTTCATATGAACGCTCCCTTTGGGATATTCCGACGACTGTCTTTTTATCAGAGCGGGAATATCCTTGGCGGTCATTTCGGGGAGCTTCTGCCCATGGTTCTTGGCATATTCATTCACCCCCTTGGTGGCGGCAATGGCGTTGAAAACATCTTTCATCGGCCATGCGTAGTCGGCATCGAAAGCTTTTTTCAGCAATTCCGGTTTCGAGGCTTCTGCGAGCATGAACACAGGCTTGATGGCCTGAAGCCGAGGACGTGCCTCCTCCCAGAAATCTGTCGGCACCTCGCCGGCCACATCGCAACGATAGCCGTCGATGTCAGCCTCTTTTATCCAGAACTCAAGAGCGTCGATCATGGCCTCGCGGGTTGCGGGATTGGAGTAATCGAGCTTATAGGTGTCGGTCCAGTCGAAGGGTCCGAACATCTCTCCCTTTTCATTGCGGGCGTAGTATTCGGGATGCTCCGTCACCCATGCGTTGTCGCATCCCGTGTGGTTGCAGACCTCGTCGATTATCACCTTCATACCCAACGAATGAGCCGTCCTGACATATTCCTTGAGATCCTCAATCGTTCCGAACTCAGGGTTGACCGCTTTATAATCTTTCACGGCATAATAGGAGCCGAGCGTTCCTTTACGGTTCTTTTCGCTGATAGGATGTATCGGCATAAGCCAGAGCACATCCACGCCCAGATCTTTGAGCCGCGGCAACTGCAACTGAGCCCCCTTCAGATTGCGCAAGGGTGTGCCCTGACGCAGGTTCACCTCATAGATAACTGCCGAATCCATCCAGTCGGGGCGTGGGCTCGAGGCTTTGACTTCCGTTTTCTTTGCCGCCATGACGCCCGCCGAGGCAAGCATCGCGACAAGAAGAAGTATAACTGATTTTTTCATCTTTTATCAATATGTTTCTCAAAGTACCACATTCACAATCTTTCCGGGAACAACTATCACCTTCTTCGGCGTCCGTCCGTCGAGCCATTTGGCAGCCGCCGCATCGCCGAGGGCCAGCTTCTCCACCTCTTCGCGCGAGGCGTCCGCGGGAGCCTCTACCATGTAGCGCATCTTGCCGTTGAAGCTGACAGGATATTTTACGGTGTCCTCAACAAGTGCGGACTCATCGTAAGCGGGCCATTCCGAATCGATCACGCTTCCCTCGTTGCCGAGCATGTGCCAGAATTCCTCCGCCATATGAGGGGCGAACGGAGCTATCAGGCGCGTGATGACGTCCATTGCTTCCCGGCTGTCGCTCTTGAGCGCCGTCAGTTCGTTGACAGCTATCATGAATGCGGCCACCGAGGTGTTGAAGGAGAAGTTCTCGATATCCTCCGTCACTTTCTTTATCAGTTTGTGGACAGCCTTGCGCTCCTCCTTGGTCATCTCCCGGTTGTCGGCGAGATTGGCTTTGCCGAAGAGTCCCCAGAGTTTTTTCAGGAACCTGTTCACGCCGTCGATTCCGTTGGTATCCCAGGGTTTCGACTGCTCCACCGGCCCGAGGAACATCTCGTAAAGCCGGAGCGTGTCGGCGCCGTATCGCTCCACGATATCATCGGGGTTCACAACGTTGAACATCGATTTCGACATCTTCTCCACAGCCCATCCGCAGACATACTTCCCGTCTTCGAGGATGAACTCGGCATCCGCATATTCCGGACGCCAGCGGCGGAATGCCTCGGCGTCGAGGATATCGTTGTCGACAATATTCACATCCACACGAATCGGAGTCACGTCGTGCTCTTTCCGCAGGCCATGGCTCACAAACGTATTGGTGTTCTTTATACGATAAACAAAATTACTGCGCCCCTGGATCATTCCCTGATTCACAAGTTTGCGGAACGGCTCCGGCTCGGCCACTATTCCGAGGTCGTAAAGGAATTTGTTCCAGAAGCGGGAATAAATCAGATGGCCCGTGGCATGCTCGGCGCCCCCGACATAGAGGTCTACGTCGCGCCAGTATTCATCGGCCTCTTTGCCGACAAGCGCTTTGTCGTTGTGCGGATCCATGTAACGCAGATAGTAAGCCGATGATCCGGCGAATCCCGGCATCGTGCAGAGTTCTATCGGATATCCTTCGGGAGTAGTCCAGTTTTCGGCGCGTCCCAACGGAGGCTGACCATCCTCAGTCGGCAGATAACTCGAAACAGCGGGGAGTCGTAGAGGCAACACCGACTCATCCATCAGGCGGCCCACGCCATCCTTGTAATATACGGGGAAAGGCTCGCCCCAATAGCGCTGACGGGAGAATATGGCATCGCGCAGACGATAGTTCACCTTCACTTTGCCTATCCCCTCCTCTTCGATAAATCTCTTTGTCTTGGCGATGGCGTCTTTAACTTCAAGGCCGTTCAGATCGAGCTTCGGACCGCAGGAGTTGATCATGCGACCCTCTTTGGCGTCGAAACTCTGCTCCGACACATCGGCGCCCTCAATCAGCGGGATTATCGGGAGACTGAAATGGCGGGCGAAAGCATAGTCGCGGGAGTCGTGGGCCGGAACAGCCATGATGGCTCCCGTGCCGTAGCCGGCAAGCACGTAGTCGCTCACCCAAACGGGTATCTCTTTGCCCGTAAGGGGATTCACGGCATATGAACCGGTGAACACGCCCGATACTTTCTTCTCTATCTGGCGCTCGCGCTCCGTTTTATGCTTCACTTCGTCAAGATAAGCCTTCACCGCCTCTCGCTGTCCGCCGGTAGTAAGCATATCCACATATGCCGACTCCGGAGCAAGAACCATAAACGTCACGCCGAACACGGTGTCGGCGCGGGTGGTGAAAATCTCAAGCTCGAGGTCTTTGCCTGCCACGGGGAAACGCATCTCGGCCCCTTCGGAGCGACCGATCCAGTTGCGTTGCGTCTCTTTGAGTGAATCCGACCAGTCGAGTTTGTCGAGGCCTTCCAGAAGTCGCGGAGCGTATGCCGAGACACGAAGACACCATTGGTTCATGAGCTTCTGCTCCACCGGGAAACCTCCTCTCACACTCAACCCTTCGCTCACCTCATCATTGGCGAGGACCGTGCCGAGCTCGGCACACCAGTTCACCATAGTCTCTCCCTGATAAGCGATTCTATAGTTCATAAGCCGTACAAGCTTCTCTTTCTCTGAAAGCGAATTCCATTCGTCGGCGGTGAAAGATAGCTCTTTTGTGCATGCCGGATGAATCCCTTCACTGCCATGTAGCGCGAAATGTTCTGTCAGTTTCTCTATCGGCAGGGCCTTGTTCTGATCCAGATCATAGTAGGAATTGAACATCTGCATGAATGCCCACTGAGTCCACTTATAATATTCCGGATCGCAAGTACGCACCTCGCGGCTCCAGTCGAACGAGAAGCCTATCTTGTCGAGCTGCGAACGATAACGGGCTATATTCTCAGTAGTTGTCTTCTCGGGATGCTGGCCTGTCTGGATGGCATACTGCTCGGCCGGAAGGCCGTAGGCGTCATAGCCCATCGGGTGAAGCACGTTGAATCCGTTCTGACGCTTATAGCGCGCATAAATATCGCTCGCTATATAACCGAGCGGATGGCCCACATGCAATCCCGCCCCCGAGGGATAGGGAAACATGTCGAGCACATAGAATTTCTTCTTCGACGGGTCTTCAACCGTCTTGTAGGTCTCATTCTCACGCCAATAGCGTTGCCATCGGCTCTCTATATGCTTGTGATTGTATTCCATCGGAATCTATTGGTTGTTTTATCGGTTATTGAATGCAAATTTAGTGATTTTTCGCGACATAGAGGAGTGTTTTGTCATTGTCGGATATTTTTATTATTTTTGACACTATGAAAAGGATTTTATTCATAGCGCATACCGCATCCTGCGGGGGAGGATCCGAGAAGGTGCTCTCCACGCTTATCGATGAACTTGCTGATGAATATCTGATTGACGTAGTTGAGATTCTCTCCGATACAATTTCCCCTTTCAAACCGGTTTCAAAAAACGTGCGTTATCTCGGTTCGCTGATGGAATCCGACCGCAAGGCAGCTTCCAGAGGGGGGAATATAAAGCTGAATCATATTCGGCATAATCTTCTCGCACTTGAGTGTGCCTTCTTTCCGGGCGCTGTATATCGCAGACTTGTCAAGGAGCGCTACGACTATGAAATTTCCTTCAATTACCTCTATTCCTCATCCCTTATAGCGCATTCGCCGAACCCGGATTCAAAGAAAATTATGTGGATGCACGGCGCCATCGACGACCTTAACGACAAAGAGGCCGACAATTCTCCGAAAATGCGTCTATACCGAAAAATTCAGCACAAGGCATTCAGCGCTGCGGACGCGATTGTGACGATTTCCCGAAGAACACATAAGTCAGTCAGCATTTTTCAACCGGATGCCGAATCTAAAATCCACGACATATACAACGGCTATGATCTCGATGGAATCAGTCGCCTCGCCAAAGAGAAAGCCATAGACAGGAGCGGACGGTTCAGGCTTGTTTCCGTTGGCCGGCTGTCGTCAGCAAAAAACGTCTTGCTGCAGGTCGAAGCTGTCGAGAATCTCCTGAAAAGAGGAATCGATATTGAATTGGTTCTCCTCGGAGAGGGGGAACTTAAAGCCGACATCATAAAAATTGCAAAGGGCAATCCCAATATCCGTCCGGTAGGCTTCCAAAGCAATCCCTATCCCTATATCCTTTCTTCCGACGCGCTCATAATAACTTCTCTCGCCGAAGGATTTCCCACAGTTGCCGTCGAGGCAATGGCACTCGGAAAACCCGTAATCTCAACTCCGGTGGCAGGCACAGATGAGCTTATCGAGAAAGAGACGGGCATCATCATAGGCCGGGACATCGACAGTGTAACCGAAGGAATTCTGAAAGCCATGGACGGACCGTGGGATTCCGAAAAAATCCGCAACAAAATCGCGCCTTATACCAAACAGCGATGGGCCTCGAATGTAAAGAATCTTCTTACCACTCTTGACAATGAACCAAAAGTATGACATCATATCCTGCGCCAGTTTCGGATCTTCCGGATCGAGCGTTGTGACCGATTATCTTTCGGAATATGACGGCATAAAGGATCTCGGATCCTATGAATTCAGATTTCTTCAGGACTACATGGGCATCTCCACTCTCGAGGACGCCCTTGTCAGGACTCCCCACCGTCTGAATTCCGACATAGCTATCCAGAATTATATGCGATATGTCGACAGACAATGCGGGAATTTCATCCGCAGCCGATACAACAGCTTTTTCAACAACCGTTGGAAAGAGATATCCATGCGATATATCAAGGAACTTGTCGACATCAGCTGGCCCGGATATTGGGAGGAATATCAGATCACATCGCCAAAACTCATCTCGGCTTTCAGATACCAGGTCTTGCCAAGAATCCGACGTGCTCTGTCACTGAAGAAAAAATATATTGCGCATTATCTTCCCACACGACCGATGTATTTTTCATTTCCTTCGGAGGAGAAATTTCTCGAATGCACCCGTAGATATGTTCGCAACCTATGTGCCGAGCTCGATCCCGACCATAGTTGCAGATATATTATGTTCGACCAGCTGATGCCGCCGGCAGACATAGGTCGTTATGAACGCTATCTCGACTCGGTAAAGACAATCGTGGTGGATCGTGATCCCCGCGATTATTTTCTGGAAAATGTTGTCCGGTGGGGTGAAAAATGGGTTCCTGCCGACATTGATGATTTCATCAGATTATACCGCATGCAGAGGGAACAGGCCGCAATGTTCGAGGATTCGGAAAATGTGCGCCGCATCAGATTCGAGGACACAATCTTTCATTACGACAGTTTTGAAAAACAGATGCAGGACTTCCTCGCCCTCGACCCCGCAGACCACCGACGCCCGCTTGAACGGTTCGACCCTTCCCGTTCAGTCCGAAACACACGCCTCTGGCTCAAACGAAATGCAGATATTGACCTGATCCACAAAATAGAAGACTCTCTCTCGGATTTCATCTATGATTTCGATTCCAATTCGGAATCACTCAAATTTTAGAGTTTTTCTCATGAACGATACTTCCCTACAGCCTAAAGTCAGCGTCACGGTGCCCGTCTACAACACCGAACAATATCTCCGGGAATGCCTCGATTCTCTCGCTTCCCAGACTCTCGACGAACTGGAGGTGATAATAGTAGACGACGGGAGCACCGATTGCAGTAATGCCATTATACGCGAATACTGCACCCGTTATCCTAATTTTCGGTTTATTGAAAAGAAAAATGGAGGATTGGCTTCCGCACGTCAGGCCGGTCTGGAGGCCGCCCGGGGAGAATATGTGATTGTCTGCGATTCGGATGACTGGACCGATCCCGACATGTATCGCATCCTTTATGAAGAGGCGATACGTCAGAACGCCGATATTGCCGTCTGCGGCATGTATGCCGAATATGACAGCGGAAAGAGAGTGCCCTTCAATTCTTTTGTAGAGGATACCGACGGCATCGCCGACAACGACCGCATGCTTGCCGTTGCCCCGGGTATGTCGTATACAAAACTCGTGCGCCGTTCCCTATTCCACGATTCGGATGCATCCTATGAAGATGGAATCAATATGAGCGAGGATGTGCTCATTTTCTTTAAATTACTTAGAAGCAAACCGCGCATAGCGCAGGTAAGGAAATATCTCTATCACTGGCGACGGGTCTTCGCAGGCAAATCATACACCAATTCCATCAAGATGCGGCATGTCAGGCAGATGCAGTTCACATACGATTGGATTAAGGAGAATTATACTGACCGGAGATATTCCGGTATCATCCGGCAAAGAGCTATCGACATCGCTTTCGCTTGCCTGCGGACAACCGATTTCGAGCATTCTTACCTTCGCGGATTCATGCGGTCTGAACTTTCATGGAAAAATCTTCTCTACGGGAATATAGGGCTCAAAACCCTTGTCGTGGCATCGGCAAAAAGCCTTCCGGCCTCTTTTGTGCGCTTTATGGTGCGAAAACTTTATCCGCTCTTCTATAAATGATTCCTCGGCTTCTCAAAACCCGGTTTCTTACTGAAGGAGCTCGTCTATCACCGTTTCGTATGCCTTGATCACATCACGGACATCGAATTTTGCCTCCGCGATTTCCCGGGATTTGGCGCCCATCGCATTGACCTGCGACTCATCAAGCGTCATGAATTTTTTTATAGCCGCCACCAGCGATTCCACATCGCGAGGTTTGCACAGGAAACCGTTGCCCCCGTCTTCTACAACTTCTCGACATCCCGCAATATCCGAGGTGATTATAGGTTTGGACATTGCAGTGGCCTCCATCAGCACGCGCGACATCCCTTCATGATACGACGGAAGAATCACACAATCCGACGCACGCATAGTATCCCTGACATCTTCCACCTCTCCCAGATATTCAATAAGACCGTTTCTCTGATCTTCCATTATTCTTTCCTCCGTGACCGGCTGAGGATACTGCGTATCGATCTGTCCCAACCATTGGAATTTGCACGCCGCTCCTTCGCGCTTCAATATCCGCGATGCCTCTATCAGCTCGTTGTATCCTTTATCGTAAAGAACTCTGGCTATTGTCAGGAATGTCTTCATATCATTTAAACTTTTCTAAATTCACGCCCTCTCCTCCGGGCAGCAGCACAACCCTCTCTTGCGGCAGAATGTTGTTGTTTTTCACATAATCATAAATTTCCTGATTCAATACAAATACACGTTCGGGGATTTTCAACGCCGTTTTGAATAGCATTCTGGCCACTTTGCTCTTCATGTCGTTGTGCTGAAAAGCATATCCAAGTCCTGTTATCATTGCCGTGGCCGGGACATTCCTGATTTTTGCAGCCAATACCCCATATATATTCGGCTTTATCGTGTAATGGAAGATAAGATCGGGCTTCTCCTTCTTGTATATTTTCATCAGCTGCAGGAATAAGCGAAAATCGCTGAAAGGATTCATTCCTCCCCGGCTCATTCTTATTGGTATGAATTTGAAAGTATTATTCCCCATTTCCGGATCGGGACGACGGTCTTCCGGAGCGACTATGACAACCTCATAACCTTTCTCCTTTAAAAAATATGACACGACATCTCTTCTGAAAATAAGAAAAGTCCGTAAGGAATTGCTACAAAATAAAATTTTCATAAAAATCCTGTCTGAAAGGCACTTCGGTCAATATTCGCTGCCCGATTCCTGCTATGATGTTACGGCCGCTATGCGTCTTTCTTTTTTACTAACGTTACAATCGTTTTTTTCTTATAATTTGACTTATTATTTTTTTAACATTACTTCACATTAAACCGAATCTTCTGAGCGGTGCATTGAAATTTGTTTACAAATCATCATAATACAACATGTTTGTAAGGCATGATTCCGTCAAGATACATATATTCCGTGAAATATAAATACAGACGTACAAAAAGATATGCTGCGTATGTCCATCCGATTGCAATCGCGGCAACCTCACGCCGCTTACGCAACTGCCACACGACATACGGCACGCATAACACGTAAACCACATTGAAGTATACCAGCGACCTTCCGAGCATCTCGACCTTATAGCTCATAACTCCGATAAAAAGCGCTGAAAGCGTATAGGTCAGGAGCATGTCCAGATATTTCGAAGCCGGAAGCACTCTCCGGGCATATATCCAGAGAAGTATCAGAGGAAGGTTGATCGCGTATTGCATCATTCCGATCTCATTGCGCATCATCCCTTTCTCCAGATATCCCACATATCTTGAGAATATCGGAATCATCGAAAGTATTGACAGACTCGAATATCCTATAAAAAGGAGCAAAGCAAAGACAACCCAGAACCAGAATTTGTTTTTCCGCCAGCATAGGAAAAGCAAGAATGAAATGAACACAAGCAGCGAAGAGAAATGAATCAGCACCGTGAGCACGTTGATTATTGCATATTTGCCATATTTGCCGGCAAATATATATTTAGATGCCCACAGCAGGATATTGGCTGCAAGATAAATCCGCACAAGATTATAGCTCTGAAGATAAAACATGCAGCCTATCGCTAAAACTGCCAGTCCCACGCTGATTTTCCCGGAATTGTCGATAACAGCCCGATATTGAAAATAAACCGATAGCAACGAAATTATACATATTCCCACAAGAGCATCCGGAAATATGTAATGAAGCATCTTGTTGAGAAACATGTAGCCCGGCTCGAAACCGGTGCGGACATACAAGTAATCATCCGGTTTTTCATATATTCTCCGATACATGTTGAGGTCGACTCCTACATCGCGGAATGCCATGAAAAGCCATAATATCACAAAACTCGCGAAAATCAGCGCGAGGCTCAGCTGGCTTTTTCTCACCTCTCTATTGCGGGGATCACGATAACATGTAATGAATTTCGATTGAGCGAAAAATGACAAAAGAGAAGTGATCACAATAATAGCGATATAAAGCCATATCGTGTCATCGTCCCATTTATAGGCCGCCCCCTTGTAATATTCACTTAACGATTCAAACATCTTTCTCTGCTCTCGAAATTTTTATTCTTCGATTTCCTCTCGGCTGCAATGCCATTCTTTCTTTTTATCAACATATACCAGATAATTCCACGCACTTAGAATAACCCGCAATGCAAAATATCCCGCGGCTATTCCGACCGCGCCGAAATATTTCCCCAGAACTATCGTCGAGACTCCGCACGACACCGCGCCTACCAGAGAATTCACCAACAACGGTTCCCGCTTGTGACAACGAAGATATGTGGCCCAGCAGTTGCCTACCTGGTTTGCCAATATAGCCCCGCTCATGAAAAGCAGAGGCCAGAACGGCAAAAAACGCTTTGCCAGACTCAGTCCGGCGAAATCCATTATTTCGACAAATGCGATAAACAAGATCAGCAACATAGCGCATATTGCGGTAAGTTGCAAACCGATTCTATGGAAAATTCTGTCAAGTTCTCTAAAGCGTTTCAATGCGATCATGTTCGACAACAAGGGAACCTTGGTGTCGATCCAGCTCGATGCGAACGCCGATATTCCGTTCAGGGCGGCAAGCGTCATGCCCATCTGTCCGGCCGCTACAGGACCCGATGTTGCGAATAGCACCGGATTGAAAAGCTGAAACACGAAATAGCCGCTCGCCCAACTCAGAGATATGCGCCACTGATATGGGAAAATCTCTTTAGCGTAATTCACCTTCTCGACAACCGCTACCCTCCAGAGATCTTTCAATGGCTTGAACAGCCCCTCTTTCCAGAGCAAAACGCATGCACATAGAAAAGACACAGAATAGCCAATTCCCACTACATATAACCCGAGTCCGCAAAGAAGCCCTGTCCATATCGCAAGAGGCATCAGCAGCTGCTGCCAGAACACTATTTTCGACACTTCAGTAACTTTGTCAACTCCTTTCAGGAGCGCCAATATCACCGACAGAAAAAGATTCAACGCAGATATGGCCGTTACGAGTAGCCATGGAATCATCCATACCGAACTGTCGGCATTAGGCGAATACCTGTTGAAAAACCAGAAGCCGGCGCCCAGAATGAATATCATATAAAGCGCTGAAGCTACCGCATACCATTTGACACTGAACCTCAACAGATGCGCAAGGCGCGACATATTCTTCTCAGAACCTCTCTCTCCCTCTTTTATATGAGCATACTCATGTGAGACAAATTGAGTGATGATATTGGTGAGCCCGAGTTCGAAAAAAACCTGAAGGGCCACTATGCTCCCGAATGTGAAATAGAATCCCTGCTGCTCTTCCGACAGACAAAGAGAAATGAAAAAAATACTCGCTACTCCGGAGACCGCGGCCACTACCCTGCTGCCTGCACTGTAAGCCACAGCCTTGTCTATTCCCGTCAGACTGGCAATACGGGCGAGTTGTCCCTTTATCGGATGTGCACTCTCGTTCATCTCTGTCAGATTGCTCTTTCAGCTCTTTCGCAACCGGCCCTCCCGTGCTTTAATGTATCCGCGGATTTGCCGCCACTTCTTTCAGACGGCCGAGAGCTTCCGTTTTTTTAGGCGACTGTCCAAGACAATGCTCGAAAAAGCTGAGACGGTGAAGATCGCTGCCGCAGAGGTCGATCATTCCCTCTTTCAGAAGCCACTCTCCTTTCTTGCGTGCCTGTTCTCCGTAGCCTCCCACGAGCGACATCAGGTTGGTCTGAAACAACAGACCCCGCTCTTTCCACTTCAGATAATCTTCCTCCTCCATGTAGCGGTAACGTTCCGGATGGGCAAGCACAGGGGTATAGCCGGCCGCAAACACCCCTTCGATCATGTCGTCCATGCCATAAGGAGGATTCATATAACTGGTCTCTACAAGAAGATGATTCCCCTCTTCCCCTATCGGCAGAAACTCGTTCTTCCCGAGTCGCTCCTCAAAAAGGGAATCAAGCATATTTTCCGATGCCAGACGCAACTCTATCGGACCCTCATAAGCCTCCTGCAATACCGCGAACCGTTCGCGCAAAGACGCGGGCGTGTTCGGATAATCTTCCATCACATGCGGCGTCAGCCACACGCGCCCCACTCCGAGCTCTTCATAGCGATGCAGAACGTCGAGTGAATCCTGAATCTCTCGGATCCCGTCGTCAACGCCTGGAAGTATATGCGAATGCCAATCGGTGAAGTTCTTCAACAGCCCCGATTCGCCAAGTTTGTCTGCTCTTTTGAATGGCCACATAATTCTATCTCCTCTAATCTATCCTTTTTATCCTTTCCTAATTGCCATAGTAGCCGCGACCATAAGCCTGCGAACGGCTGTTGCGTCCGTCGGTTCCGTTCAGCACGATGCACATCTGCTTGAACGAGCGGTCCTGATACAGCGCATCGATCTCGGCCACATCCTTACGGTCCAGAAGTCCGGCACGAACCACAAATACCGTGCGGTCCACATATTTCTCCACAATGCGGGTATCCACCACCACATCCACCGGCGGGCAGTCGACAAATACATAGTCGTATGCCTCGCGGGCCTCATTGAGCAACGTGCCGATGCGCCCGTTGTCGAGAAGTTCCGAAGGATTCGGCGGACGGTGGCCGATCGGAAGCACAAACATTCCCGGATGATCGGCGACAGATTTCACGAGACCCTGCCAGTCATCCGTATTTCCTGTCAGATAATTGCTCAGTCCGCGTGAGGGCATTCCCACGAACTGAGACATCGAGCCATGACGCAGGTCGCCGTCGATCACGAGCACACTCTTCCCTTTCAGCGCAAACGAGGCCGACAGGTTGAAGGAGATGAACGATTTGCCGGACCCCGGATTGAACGAGGTCAGCATTATGATATTACTGGATTTATCTTTATCCTGGGCAATCATGAAGTCGATGTTGCCACGCAGAATCCTGAACGATTCGCTGATGGCATCGCGGCTTCCCTCTTTGACGGCAGGAACCACTTTCTCAAGCTGGCGGGAACTCTTCTTACGGTTGCCACCGAGGAACTTGCCGAGTTTCGTCTTCAGGGTGTTGTGACCGACATATGGGATCTCTCCGGCGAAGGGGGCAGCCATCCGCTCGAGATCCTTGCGGCTCCTGATCTTGGTATTGGAAGCCTCCGCAAGATAAAGAGCGGCTCCCGGAACGCAGAGTCCGAGAAGGAATGTCACAACCAGTATCATCTTCTTGTTGGGCGACACGGGGCTGAGTTTTCCTGTCGGAGGTGTGATGATGCGGGTGTTCGCCGCCGTGAATGTCTGCGACAACTCATTCTCCTCCCGTTTCTGCAAGAGGAAGATGTAAAGCGACTGCATCACTGTCTGCTTGCGCTCGTATCCGATCAGATGCTTGGCCTGCGAGGGAGTGGAAGAGAGTTCCGATTTCGCTATGCCTTTGGCTCCTTTAGAATTGCGCAACGCTGCCTGTATCGATACAACCTCGTTGTCGACACCGCGCGTTATCGATTCGCGCATACCGGCAAGACGAGCATCCATATCGGCCACAATCGGGTTCTTCTCCGATGAGTTTTGCACGAGATTGTTGCGTTGAAGCAAAAGATTATTATAGGCCGATACCTGCGATTCTATCTGCGCGTTGGCGGCGCCGGTATTCATCGGTATCACTTTGTCGGAATTCGCCGGATTCGACAGATATTCCTTCATGTAGGCCGCCATCGTAAGCTGGTTGGTCAGCGCAAGGATATTTCTGTCAAGCTCCGCCGCAGCCTCGATATTCACTTTGGCCGAGGTCCAGATGTCGGGGGTGGCGTTCTTCTGCTTATAGCCGTAGATATCGCTGTCGACATTTCCCAGTTCCTGTTCGAGAATAGCCAGACGCTCATCGATAAAATGCGATGTGGCCACCGATATCTTATTCTTGTCGTCGACCCAGTTGCGGTTATAGACTTCCACCACGGTGTTCAGAATATCCACCGCACGTTCTGTCGAGACATCCTTTATGCTGAGGTCAATCACGTCGGCATCTTTGTCGGCCATGTCGCCATGAAGCTTCGCGCTGTAGCTCTCGATAGCAGATTGCATTCCCGTCCGCCACACAAGTATCTCTTTCGGACTGTTCTTGACATTCCTGAAGCTGGATTGATAGCGGTCGTTGGGAGTTACCAGCACCGAACCGAGGGGCGTTTTAACAGGCACCCCCAATTTCCCCTTCACAACCTCGTCGGATTTGATTTTCTCTGTTTCTGTCCTGGTTCGGAATTTCGTAAGCTCGAAGCCCCCTTTCCCGTCAAGACGTAAGGACATCGAAGCGCCCTGCTGCTCATCAAGATCTGCGAAGTTCACAACCACCGGTTGCGTCTTGCCGTAAAGCGTCACATTATGGAACATCCCCGGAGACGCATAATTCATCTCGAGATCAAGCTGTTTCACCACATCGGCCATTATGGCAGGCGAAGTGAGCGATATAAGTTCATTGTTCACTTTCGTGTTCGAAGCCACCAGACCCATCGATGAAAAGGCACTGCTTATATCTGCGGTGCCTCCTCTCTTCTGGTCTTTGATGAGTATCGACATCGATCGTGAATATACCGGCTGTTGACGGAGTATATAGAAAACTCCTATGCCGCAGAAAAAAACTATCGAAAGCAGGAACCATTTCCATTGCCGCAGACAGCTTGCAAAAAAATCCTTGAGGGAGAACACCTCCTCCTGCGGAGTGTTCTTGGCGTCTTTGTTGTTTTCCTCCATTTGGGAATTTTGGGAATTAAGAGGATTCTTGGGAATTAATTATTTGGTCACGAACACTGCTACGGTCGTAATTACCGAAGTGAGCACCGATGCCACGGAAATCCAGAAACTCAGATTCATGGTGTTGTTGCCGTTCACCGTTGTCGAGCGTTTCTTGATCTTGTCGGGCTCTACATATATCACGTCATTCTGCTGAAGCCTGTAGCCGGGCGAGGCCACCATCGACGAAGCATCAGTCAGGTCTATCACGTATGTATTCAACTTGCCGTTCTCCTCGCGGAGCACCTTCACATTCTTTCTCTGCCCGTTGATTGTCAGATCGCCGGCAAGAGCAAGCGCGTCGATCAGAGTGATGTTGTCGCGATTCATATCGTAGCGGCCCGGCTTGTTCACTTCGCCTATCACGTTGATGCCGGCACTCAGAAATTCAACCACCACCGTAGGATCTTTCACGAGATTGCGACCCATCAGCTCCCCCTTGATAAATCCGGAAAGCTCCGCACGAGTCATACCTGCCACATGCAGCTTGCCGAGCACCGGGAAATCGATGTCTCCTTCAGGCGAGACAGTATAGTTGGCTATTCCGTCGGCCGAAGGTCCGGAATAGCTGCGCATTTCCGCGCCGGTTCCGCTATAGGAGCCGCCTGCGCCAACCCGCGATGAATACACGGGAAGATTGAATAGATCGGAAAGAGCAGGATCGCTCGTCTTCACGATAATGGCGAGCCGGTCTTCGGGTTTCACCGTTATCGGCGCCTGCTTCACATTCTCTATGATAGCGGCACTGTCCGTGTCCTGAAAATAAGTCACTGTCTTTGGTGTCGAGCAGGAACCGAGTGCCAAAAGCACCGCCCCTGCACTGATTGCGCGGATTGTGTTGCGTATATTCATTCTTTATTAAGGCTCTATTCGTATAATGTCGTGTTTGTCCGGCGTTCGCGACTGCGGATCAATCGGGTCAGCAACATATTGAGCGCCACCCACAGAATCACGTCGCCGAAAAATATCCATGTCGGCTGAACCATCGATGAGAAGCCCACATTCACAAGGACAAACATCATATCGACAAATACTATCATTATCAGTGCCTGCCATTGCTGAAAGCCCAAGGCAAGCAGTTTGTGGTGAATGTGGCTCTTGTCGGGCAAGAAGGGATTGCGCCCTTTCCTCACTCTATGGAAAAACACCCTGGCCACATCAAAACAAGGTATGATAAGCGGCGCCATAGCCACGATGAACAGGTTGTCTTCTACAGGAAACTCCGACACAGGTATCTTAAACACCTCTATCGAAAGAAAAACTATCATCAGTCCGATGGTCAGCGAACCGGTGTCGCCCATGAATATCTTCGTATGCGACGAGGCTTTGCCGAACACATTGTAATAAAAGAACGGCACCAGCGTACCCAACGTCGCCGCGGCAAGCATCATGCATACGTATTGCCCCGAAATATAGAACACATACGAATACCATATCAGAGCCACGGCACTCAACCCGGAGGCGAGCCCGTCGATACCGTCTATTAAATTAACGGCATTTACGACATATATTATAAAAATAACCGTAACAATACATCCTATCCACGATGGCCATTGTCCTATCCAGAGAAAGCCATGAAGGTTCGAAACCCATGTTCCGGAAGCTATAATCAGCAGGCCGGCAATGATTTGCATCAGAAATTTAGCCCTATAGCGAACTCCGATAAGGTCATCGGCAAGACCTACCAGATATATGAGCATCAGCGAACATACAAAAAAGAATATCGGCACCATCGCCTGAGAAAGAGCCTGAACTATCGAGGTGTGACAATAACGCAGATTGAAACCGACCACAAAACAGAACGCGAATGCCACCGCCGGCAGAAAAGATATCCCCCCGAGCCGAGGCACGACCCCGCGATGGATCTTGCGGCTGTCGGTAGTGTCAAAAAGCTTTCTCCTGAATGCTATCAATATAATTTTGGGTATAATCCATCCGGCGAGTATCACTGAGATCGCCAGCGTAAAAATATAATTCTGGGTCCAGAAAGTCATAGCAAATTCGTAAGAAGTGGTTTTCTATGGTTTATAGGTTCTCATATTCTTAAGACTCTGTTCCTTAAAATTTCGGTGTCGTAGGGGCGGCGATTTTAATTCCCCGAATCAGGAAATATGTTATATTGTTATATTTTTCACCAAAAATAATTCAATTTTGAGAAGAATCTCGGATTTCAAACATCCGTTTCTTCTATATTTTAACATCTCCAGTAATGTCCTTAGAAAGGAAATTACCATTGGTTTCGCATCCTTGGGCGTCTTTTGCCTCTTGCTTCCAGTCTCATACCTCGGTATGCTCCTTTCAGCAAGTGTCAAAATCCGCTCCAAGCCTGCGACCCCTACGACTCCGAAATTTTAAGGAACAGAGTCTAATGCATTCGAGTGCGTATGCAATCGCGCAAATTTACAAAAAAAACTCCACTCGGCAAAATTCCTATTATAAGGAAAACCCATGCAATCCTTAGACCCCCTTGTTATCCATCCTTTTGTCGTTTAAGGATAATTTGTTAAATTTGCCGCCCTAAGACTTCAAAATTTCAAGAAACAGAGTCTAAACTTCTAAGAAAATGTCAACAAACACAGTAGACAACACCAGAAAAGTAACAACACGCCGCCTCTCTGAAATGAAACAGCGCGGCGAAAGGATATCAATGCTCACAGCCTACGACTATTCATCCGCCAAGATTATCGACGCCTCTGGAATAGACGTGATTCTCGTGGGCGATTCGGCCTCCAATGTCATGGCCGGAAATGTCACGACTCTCCCCATCACTCTCGACCAGATGATCTATCATGCCAAATCTGTGATGAAAGCAGTGAGCCGCGCCCTCGTGGTAGTCGACATGCCTTTCGGAACTTATCAGGGCAACTCCAAGGAGGCCCTCGCTTCAGCCATCCGCATCATGAAGGAAAGCCATGCCGAGGCTGTCAAGATGGAGGGAGGCGCCGAAATCCGAGAGTCGATAGAGCGCATTCTCTGCGCCGGCATACCGGTGATGGGGCATCTCGGCCTCACGCCCCAGAGCATCAACAAATTCGGAACCTATAATGTACGCGCCCGTAAAGAGGAGGAAGCCGCGAAACTCATTGAAGACGCAAAACTCCTCGATGAAATAGGATGTTTCGCCATCGTGCTCGAAAAAATACCCGCCGAACTGGCCGCGCGGGTAGCGAAGGAGGTTTCCGTTCCTATCATCGGCATAGGTGCCGGAGGGGGCGTCGACGGTCAGGTGCTCGTAATGCACGACATGCTCGGCATCAACCAGGGTTTCTCACCGCGCTTCCTGCGTCGATATGCCGACGTGGCAGCCGTCATGACCGATGCCGTGCAGCGCTACATCGCCGATGTTAAAAGTGGCGATTTCCCCTCCCCCGCAGAATCCTACTGATCTCCCCTTTACCCTTTTTCTATCCTCTTCAAAAAATTTTTTCAAAAAAATTTGGCAATCCCGCAAAAAGCTTATAACTTTGCAGTCGCTTAGCCGGAACAACGGCTCCGAATAGAGTTTCGGAATTCGGCAAAAGCATCAGCGGGGTGTAGCTCAGTAGGTTTAGAGTACGCGTCTGGGGGGCGTGAGGTCGCAAGTTCGAATCTTGTCACCCCGACTGATTAAAACCGCAGGAATTCAATCTCAGAATTCCTGCGGTTTTCTTTTGGCCTCAATACAGAACCGGAGGGATGCGGTTTGTAGAATTTTGCAGAATTTTGTAGAATTCGGAATCGATTCATATTCAGAGATAAGAAGCATTCACGCGACCGTCACATGAAAATTTTTTAAAAAAAGTTGCAAAAATATTTGGCGGAATAAAAAATTGATTGTAACTTTGCACTCGCAAACGGGAAACATAACCCGTCGATGCTTCAAATACTCTAAATGGTGCGGTAGTTCAGCCTGGTTAGAATACATGCCTGTCACGCATGGGGTCGCGGGTTCGAGTCCCGTCCGCACCGCTGAGGAGAGAGGAAGAGCAGCAGCGTAAACTTCGGTTTCCTGCTGCTCTTTTTTCTATAATTGCATTTAGTCAGATAGAGATTTTCTAACCCATCCGATTCATGACAGTCACAATCATCAACGGGCCCAACCTCAATATGCTCGGCCGCAGAGACCCCGCCATCTATGGCGCCGAATCGCTCGAGCAGACAATTGCCGACATACGGCAAAATTTCCCGCAACTCGAAGTCATTTCCCTCCAGTCGAACCACGAGGGTGAGATAATCGACATGCTCCAGCAGGAGGGTTCCAGAAAGGATTCGATCGGCGTTGTGCTCAACCCCGGAGCATACGCCCATTATTCGCTCGCAATAGCCGATGCCGTGGCCGACATGCCTCTGCCGGTGGTCGAGGTTCACATCTCCAACATCTTCGCCCGCGAAGGTTTCCGCGCAGTCTCGGTGACAGCCCGCAATGCCGAGGCCCTAATCTCAGGATGCGGCCGCAATGGATATTCTCTGGCCGTAATGCATCTCCTCTCCCTCCGCGACCGTCAAAACAAGCCCGCATGAACCCCGCTCTTGAAGACTACATCGAAGCCCATATAGATCCTCAGCCCGGATATCTCTCGGAGATAGAGCGGGAAGCCAATCTGCGGCTCGTCAACGGCAGGATGTGCTCCGGCCATCTTCAGGGACGGCTGCTGAAAATGCTCGTGGGCATGATTGCCCCGCAACGCGTCCTCGAACTCGGAACGTTCGCGGGATTCTCCGCCCTATGCATGGCCGAAGCCCTCCCTGACTGCGCCGAGCTTCACACCGTGGAAGTCGACGACGAACTTGAGGATTTTATCCGCCGGAATCTTTCCCGCACTCCCGAAGGGAAAAAAGTAAGGCTACACATCGGCGACGCCATGGAGTTCACCGCCTCTTTCCCTGAGCAGCACTTCGACCTGATTTTTCTCGATGCCGACAAACAGCGTTATCCCGAATACTATCCCCTGTGCATGTCGAGGATCCGCCCCCGGGGATACCTCATAGCCGACAACACCCTTTGGGACGGCCACGTAGTCGAAAAAGGACGTGAACACGACCGCCAGACCATGGCCATCAAACGGTTCAACGACATTGTGGCCGCAGACCCGCAGGCACAGAAAGTCATCCTCCCCCTCCGCGACGGCCTCACAATAATCCGCAAGATTGCAATAAACGATTCCACCACCGCACACGTTTAATAGAGAAGAGTCTTCATGGCTCCATTAAATAGAATCATTATGGAAGGTAAAAGACAAGCAAAAATCGCCCGCCTCATCCAGAAGGAACTGAGCGAGATTTTCCGGCGTCAGACAGCCGTGATGGGAAATGTTCTGGTTTCCGTCAGCGCCGTCAGAGTTTCGCCCGACCTCGGAATTGCCAAAGTATATCTGAGCATATTCCCTCCGGAGAAAGCGGCTGAAATCCTTGAGAACATATCCAAACAATCGAAAACTGTCAGATACGAACTTGCTCAGGCCGTCAAGAGCACTCTCCGCAAATGCCCCGACCTGCAGTTCTACCTTGACGATTCCCTCGATTATATCGAAAACATCGACCGGCTTCTCTCCAACGACAAAAAGTGAGAACAACGGTTACGGCATGGATAGCCGCACGCTATCTTATCTCTAAGAAATCGCACAGTGCCGTCGGGGCCATCTCTCTGGTCTCGCTCTGTGGCGTGGCTGTGGCCACGGCCGCGATAATCTGCGTGCTTTCGGTGTTCAACGGTTTCAAGTCCGTGATCGCCGACCGCCTCGACATGCTCGCTCCCGACATTCGCATAAGCCCGCTCAAGGGGAAGGTTTTCCCTATGGCCGACTCTCTGGCCACCGAGATATCCCGACTTTCCGCCGTCAGGCAGGCCGTTCCGGCCCTGACCGACAACGCCCTTGCGGTCTGCGACAGCCGGGAGATGCCGGTCACTCTCAAAGGTGTCAGCCTCGAGGCCTTCAGATCCTTCACAAGCCTCGACTCGCTGATTATCGACAAGGCCGATATCCCTGCCGGGAGCAATCCAGCCATATTCTCCATCGGAGCGGCCAACAGACTCATGGCTCCTCCCGGCAAAGAGGTCCTCGTATTCGCACCTGTCAGAGAGGGGCGCGTGAATCTCGCCAACCGCGCCGCATCTTTCGTCACCGATTCCTTAGCCGTGGCTTCCGTGTTCCGTTCCAACCAGAGCGAATATGACGAGAATGTGCTCTTCGCCGACATCGACCTTGTGCGCAACCTCCTCCAATACGATTCCGAAGCTTCATCCATCGAAATCGCGCTCAATCCCGGCTCCGACATCGACAAAGCCGTTTCCGAAATCTCCGGCCGTCTCGGTCCCTCCTTTGTTGTCAGAGATCGCCAACGTCTCCAGTCGATGAGTTTCAGGATGGTCACCATCGAAAAATGGGTCACATTCCTCCTCCTCTTTTTCATACTCATAATCGCCTCTTTCAATGTGATCTCATCCCTCTCGATGCTTGTGCTCGACAAACTTAAGGCAATTTCTACGCTCCGCGCCATCGGTTTCAGCCGTCGCCGCGTGGGGAGCGTATTCTTCTGGGAGAGCATCTATGTCACGGCAGCGGGAGGCATCGCCGGCATCATCCTCGGCGTGGCCCTCTCTTTAGCGCAGCAGCATTTCGGCTTCATAAAACTTCAGGGCGACCCTGAGGCCCTGACTCTCAATGCCTATCCCGTGGTGGTCGACCCCATGGATATCCTCATCACCCTTCTGCCTCTCGCCGTGATCGGTCTCGCCACGGCTCTCGTCACAGCCGCCTTCGCCCGCTCGCGCGTACAGTATTGACACTCTTGACACCCGCAACCCCTCAAAACCCTCCTCCACATATAATTTGCAAGCAAATTGCCACTATTACACCCCGTTTTGCTTGCATTTGTCGCAAGTTTGATATAAATTTGCATTCTAAAAACTAATCTAATCCAACTAAAATCTAACAACTTCACCATGTCAGCAGATAAAATCGACAACCTCGACAAGAAAATACTCAACATCATAATGCAGAACGCCCGCATCCCCTCCAAGGACGTGGCCGTTCAGTGCGGTGTCTCACGCGCCGCAATCCATCAGAGAATCCAGCGCCTCATCGACATGAAGGTCATAACCGGCTCAGGATATATCGTGAATCCGAAAGCGCTCGGCTTCACCACCTGCACCTACATCGGCGTGCGCCTCGAAAAAGGGTCTATGTACCGCGAAGTTGTCCAGGAGCTTGAAAAAATTCCCGAAGTCGTGGAATGTCATTTCACCACCGGACCCTACTCCATGCTCATCAAGGTCTATGCCCAGGACAACCAGCACCTCATGGAGCTCCTCAACGACCGCATTCAGCACATTGGCGGCGTCACCGAGACCGAAACCCTCATATCCCTCGAACAAAGCATGAACCGCCAGATCCATATCGACGAGGAAGACTATTCCATCTCGACAGCCGATTTCTAATTGATTCCCGAAATACAAATCATTCATCATGAGTTTCAGAATATCAAAAAAGACCGCATATTCCCTCCTGGCCGTCGTGGCGCTCGCTCTCACGGCCTTTCTTTTTTTCTTTCCCGATGATATAGAGGGGAATGTGCTCCGCCAGCACGACATTCAGCAAGGCATTGCAAACGGCCAGGAAGTGAAAGCCTTCACTGAAGCCACGGGAGAAGATTCCCGCTGGACCGACGCCCTCTTCGGAGGAATGCCCAACTTCCAGATAGCCCCCTCATACCCCGCGGGGAAGGCCATCGGATGGATCTGGAGTGTCTATACCCTCGGCCTCCCCTCTCCGGCGAACCTCCTGTTCGCCATGATGCTGGGATTCTTCATAATGTGCCTCTGCCTCGGCTTCCGATGGTATAACGCCCTCTTCGCCTCTATCGCATGGGGATTCTCCTCCTACTTCATAATCATCATCGGAGCCGGACATATCTGGAAATTCGTAACTCTCGCATACATTCCGCCTACCATCGGCGGTGTCGCTCTCTGCTACCGCCGCAAGTACATCGCCGGAACAGCTCTTGCCGCCCTATTCGGAGCCTTGCAGCTTCAGAGCAACCATCCGCAGATGTCATACTATTTCCTCTTCGTCATCCTCGCGATGGTGCTCGCTTGGTTATGGACGGCTATTAAAAAGCATGACGTGCGCCATTGGCTCATAGCCACCGCCTGCACGCTCGGCGCCGGTATACTCGGCGTGGCAGCCAATTCCGCAAGCCTCTATAATTCCTACGAATACTCAAAGGAGACCGTGCGCGGACGCGCCACCGACCTCACACCCGCCGAAGGCGCAGCCACCGGAGGCATGGACCGCGCAGCCATCACCCAATGGAGCTATGGTATCGACGAGACTCTCTCTCTACTTATCCCCAACGTGAAAGGCGGAGCCACAATCAAACCGGTGGCCGGTGAGACCGAGCTCCTCTCTTTGGCCGACACCGAGAAAGCCGATGAAATTCCCCTCAATCCCGAAGAGCGCCAGTTCCTATCCCAGTTCCCGCAATATTTCGGCGACCAGCCCATGACCAACGGTCCCGTTTATGTCGGAGCCTTTATCCTGCTTCTCGCCATTCTCGCCCTCTTCACGGTGGATACCCCCATGAAATGGGCACTCTTCGCGGTCTCAGTGCTCGCCATACTCCTCTCATGGGGACATAATTTTCAGGCGTTCACCGACTTCTTTATCGATTACTTCCCGGCCTATAACAAATTCCGCGCCGTCTCGAGCATTCTCGTGATTGTAGAATTCACAATTCCTCTGCTCGCAGCGCTGGCCGTACGCAAGATCATCCTCACCGACAACTGGTGGGAAAGATTCTCATGGGTGTTCTATTCCGTTTTCGGTGCAGGAGCGCTCATATGCATCATCGGCTGGATCTCTCCCTCCGTGTTCGGCGATCCTTTCAGCAGCATGGAGACTCAGCAGCTCACCGAGGCCGGCGCTTTCTCCAACCCCGCCTACTACAACATTATCGGCGCCATTCGAGAGACTCGCCTCTCGATCGTTTCTGCCGACTGCCTGCGTTCGCTGGCTTTCATAATCCTCGGAGCACTTGTAGTGTTGCTTTTCACCCGTAAGGCCGTCACAAAACCTGCTGTCTTCGTCGGGATGCTCGCCGCCGTGGCTCTCATCGACCTCTTCTCGGTCGGCAAACGCTATGTCGATTCCGAAAATTTCACGCGCCCGGCCCTCGAAGAAACGACTTTCAACAAGACAGCCGCCGACGAGGCCATCCTCCGCGACAAATCCAACTATCGCGTCTACGACATCCCGGGCCTATACTCTGCCCGCTCCTCATATTTCCATAAGACCATCGGAGGTTATCACGCCGCGAAACTTACCCGCTACAACGACCTGCTCGACCGCCAGATTTCAAAGGGGAATATGAATGTGCTCAACATGCTGAACACAAAATATTTCCTTAACGGCGACACATATCAGCAGAACCCCGAAGCTCTCGGCAACGCCTGGTTCGCAGAGAATATCGTCTATGTAAACAATCCCGACAGCGAAATGGCGGCTCTCGACACGCTCGACACGTCGCGCCGGGCCGTGGCCGATGCGAAATTCCGCAATGTTCTGGGTGAATCCTCCCCCAAATCTCCGGGCGATACCATCTACGAAACCCTTTACGCGCCAAATCGTCTTGTCTACAAGGCTCGCAACGCCAAGCCGGCAATTGCCGTCTTCAGCGAGATATACTTCCCGTGGGGCTGGAACGCCACAATCGATGGCAAACCCGCAGAAATCGGTCGCGTGAACTATGTGCTCCGCGCTCTTCGTCTGCCTGCCGGTCAGCACACCGTCGAGTTCCGCTTCGATCCCGAATCGCTCCGCGTAACCAACGGTATCTCCGTGGCGGCTGTGGTATGCATCTATCTGCTCTGCGCCGTCGCGCTGACCGCTATCATCGTGCCACTCTGCCGGAAACGCGGCCACAAGGGGAAAGAAGAGAAAAAGGAGGCTAAATAGTGGGCTCACTCATGGATGCGCTCACAAGATGGCGCAACTCGAGAGGCTTCGGCGTCCATTCCCCGTTCGGATATTACCTTGCCCGCATGGTGGTGAACCCGCGCAAGGGATATGCCTATTATGGCTATTCCGACATTCGTCGAGCCGCAGGCCGGGGGCATGCCCCTCTGTGCCGCCGCGCGGAGATGCTTTTGCGGTTGCTCGTGTTTCTGCGTCCCGCCTCCATCTTCATGCCCCGCAATGCAGACGCGCCGATGCGGGCGGCTGTCAAGGGCGCCGGAAGCCATATTTCCGTCCTGTTCCGCGACCGCGATGCTCTCGCCTGCGACATTCTTTGCGTCCGCGCAGGCCGTTTCTCCATCGCCACACTCACCGCGTTCATCTCCTCTCCCGGCAAAGCTCTCCTCCTCGAAGATATCGACGATGACACCTGCCAATCCCTTTTCGAGGCCATGCCGGAGGGGATAATGATCCGCGGCAAAAGAAACGCGATACTCATCTCTCGCCCGGAGATGCAGAAAGTGAAATATCTGATGTCGATATGAACCCCGCGACGCGCCCGCTCAAAACTCCCGAAAAGCTCACAGCCGATTTCGAAGCCCATCTGGCTATGGAACGCGGTCTCTCCTCCAACACCGTCGAGGGTTACACCCGCGATGTGTCGCATCTGCTCGAATTCCTCGAGACGCAGGCCGTCGCGCTCGATGAAGTAGAAACCATACATCTCCATCAGTTTCTCTGCACACTCCACGACCTCGGCATCGCACCCCGCTCCCAGGCCCGCATAATATCGGGCATACGAGCCTTCTTCCGCTTTCTGCGCCTCGAAAACTATATCTCCTCCGACCCCTGTGAGCTTCTTGAGGCGCCACGTTTCGGAAGGATGCTCCCGGATGTTCTGTCTGTCGAGGATATCGACGCCATGATTCTTGCGCTTGATTCGCGGAAGGATGAGACTCCGCGCAATCATGCCATTATCGAAACCCTCTACGGTAGCGGCCTGCGAGTTTCGGAGCTTGTCGAGCTCCGCTTGTCGAGAATCAACTTAGACGAAGGCTATCTTATCGTCATAGGTAAAGGCGACAAGGAGCGGATAGTGCCTCTTTCTCCCCGCTCCATAGATTTGATACGCGATTATCTCCCTCTGCGGGAAAAGCTCAACATCAAGCCCGACAGCGTCGATATCCTTTTCCTCAACCGCCGGGGAGGCATGATGACCCGCGTAATGGTTTTCTATATTATCCGCGACCTCGCCCGCGCCGCGGGAATTCAGAAAAAAGTCTCACCTCACACTCTGCGTCATTCTTTCGCCACCCATCTTCTCGAAGGGGGGGCCAATCTTCGCGCAATTCAGGAAATGCTCGGCCACGAATCCATCGCCACCACCGAAATCTATATCCATCTCGACCGCTCGCGTCTGCGCTCCGAACTCATTGAACATCATCCCCACTATGCCGGGAAATAAAGGTTGCCGATAAGATCTGATTCCCCAATTCCGCTAATAAAAAGGAGCCGCAGAAAAAAGTCTCTGCGGCTCCCTCTATTATTGGATCTGTCATTATTCGTGAGTAAACGCGAACCGGATGGTGCGGCTGTACTCCTCACCCTTCTTCAGCAACTGCGAAGGGAATTCGGGTTTATTGGGAGCATCGGGGAAACCCTGCATCTCCAGAGCCACGCCTTCGTAATCCTCATAACTGCGGCCCGAACGATTCTTGGGGCTGCCGGCAAGCCAGTTGCCGGTGTAGACCTGCACGCCGGGCTGGTCGGTGCTCATTTTCAGCACGCGGCCGCTCGCCGACGAGCGCAGCGAAGCCGCATCCTCAAGCATCTCGCCCGGTTTCCAGCTGTCGAGAACCCAGCAATGGTCGTAACCTTTCCCTATGCGCAATGCTTCGAAATCAGCCTTGATGTCGCGGCCGATCTCTTTCCATCCGCGGAAGTCCATCGGGGTGCCCTCCACTGAGGCATATTCTCCTGTGGGAATCTGCGTTTCGTCAGTGGGCAGCCATTTCTCGGCTGCAAGACGCATCTCATGATTGAAAATCGAACCGGCGTCGGCACCGTCGAGGTTCCAATATGCATGGTTGGTGAGGTTCACCACTGTGTCCCTGTCGCTTATGGCGTTGAAGTCGAGCGTCAGTTCATCGTTCTCGTTCCAGCGATAGGTGGCCGTCACAGTCAGATTGCCCGGATAATGCTCCTCGCCGTCTTTAGCATGATAGGTGAAACGCACTCCGTCTGGCAACTCCTCAGCTTCCCAGATCTGGTTCTGAAATCCTTCGGGACCGCCGTGAAGCGCATTGGGGCCGTTGTTGACCGTAAGCTTATATGTCTTGCCGTCGACCGTCAGATTTCCTTTGGCTATGCGGTTCGCATAGCGTCCGGGACATTTCCCGAGACAGGGTCCGTCGGCGATATAGTCGGCCGGTTCGGCATACGACAAGGCCACATTCTCTATCTTCCCTCCGCGGTCGGGAACCCATACGCCGGTGATGCCGGCTCCCAACGAGGAGAGCTCTACGGCATGCCCGCGGGAATTCACGATGCGGAACTTCGTAATCTCCCCTTTCGGAGAGGGATATCGGCTGCTGATAATCTTCATACTCGGCGATTTGCAGCGTTAATCCTCCAGACGACGGGCACCGTCGGAAATCACTACATCATAGATTTTGGGTTCGTGACCGTATTTCTCTTTGAATTTGCGCTTTGCAACATCTATGAAGTCGTCATGCAGATTGTCCTTCACCAGATTGATGGTGCAGCCGCCGAAGCCGCCGCCCATTATGCGGGAACCGGTCACGCCGAGAGTCTTGGCGACATCGTTAAGATAATCGAGCTCTTCGCAGCTTACCTCATAGTCTTTCGAAAGTCCTTCATGTGTCTCATACATCTTGCGGCCGACAGTGTCATAATCGCCGGCGTTCAGAGCCTCGCAGACATCGAGCACGCGCTGCTTCTCCTCAATCACGAATTTGGCGCGGAAATAATCCTCGGCTGTGATATCCCCCTTGATGCTGTTGAGAGCCTCCATAGTTGCGTCACGCAAGGTCTCGATACCAAGGCGTTTGGCAACACGCTCGCAACTTTCGCGACGTTTGTTGTAGGGAGAATCCTTCAGCTCATGTTTCACGCGGGAATCCACGAGCACGAGCTTGTAGCCCTCGGGATTGAAGGGGAAATATTCATATTCCATCGAACGGCAGTCGAGACGCATTAGATTTCCTTTGCGGCCGAATACGGATGCGAACTGGTCCATGATGCCGCAGTTCACTCCGCAATAATTGTGCTCGGTGCTCTGGCCTATCTTGGCGAGTTCGAATTTGTCGATGCTGTTGTTGTTGAACATGTCGTTGAGGGCGAATGCGAAACACGACTCAAGAGCGGCCGACGACGACAGACCTGCGCCTAAGGGCACATTGCCGGCGAACACTGCGTCGAAGCCTTTCACTTCGCCCCCGCGTTTGATGATCTCGCGGCATATACCGAAGATATAGCGTGCCCAGCTCTGCTTAGGAGCATCCTCCTCTTTCAGACCGAACTCTGCGTATTCGTCTATATCTATCGAGAACACCCTTACTTTCTCAAGTCCGTTGGGCTTGATCTCGGCCATTATTACCTTGTCGATGGCGCCGGGGAACACGAATCCGCCGTTATAGTCGGTATGCTCGCCTATGAGATTGATACGTCCGGCAGATGCATAGAGTGTACCTGCCTCTCCAAACCTTTCCTTGAAGGTTTTCTGGATTTTTGTCTTCATGGATTCCATGTAGAGTCTGATTTTAAGTTATTAAGTTGTTTACCTGTAAATTATTTCACCGGAATTGTGATTTTCGCTCCCTTCAGCCCTTTGGCCTTGGCTTCGAGCGTAACCGTCCCTTTCGATGCGTCTGCCTGCACGATGGCTGTAGCCGCGCCGCTGAAAAGATCGGTGGCCGGAAGATGGAAAAGCCGCAGACTTGTCGGGTCGCCGTTGGCCGCGGCGCGGAATTTGCCGGCACCTTTCACTGCGAATTTAACCTCGCGGCTGTCGGTCGGCACAATATTGCCGTTCTTGTCGGCGGCCTGAACAGTGATATACACAAGATCATCGCCGTCGGCCTTCAGCGCTTCGCGGTTGGCACTGAGCACAAGATGGTCGGCTTTACCGGCAGTGCGCACTATCTTCTCCTCCGCGGGTTTCCCTTCGGCGTCATAAGCCACTACCTTTACCTCTCCCGGCTCATATACGGCATCGTCCCATATCAGGCGATAGCGGTCCATGGCCTTGCGGTCCTGCACGCGGTCGTCGTCCCAGGCCTTTCCTCGCTCATGGAAGGGAAGCGAATGGCGTTTGCTGTAATCCAGAGGCTCGGCAGCCGCTTTGCTCTTTTTGCCATAGGATTTGCCGTTTATGAAGAGTTCGGCTGTCGGATAAGAGGTATAGGCCACAACCGGTGTCACCTTCCCTTCGCGGCCTGCCCAGTTCCAGTGGGGAAGCACATGGAGCGTCGGGCTCTCGCTGTTCCATTGCGAGCGATATAGATAGTACCTGTCTTTGGGAAGCGAAGCGAGGTCGATGATACCGAACACACTCGAATGGCTCGGCCATGCGTCGGTGTCGTAGGGGGATGGCTCGCCAAGATAATCGAAGCCTGTCCATACGAACTGGCCTATCATCCAGGGATAATCGTCATCCATCGAGAAATCGATGTCGGGAATGTTCGACCATGAGCAGAACTCCGTGTCATATCCCGACGATTGGTTCCCTTCATGTTTCTTGTCGGCGGCAAGTTCCATTGGGAATGTGTAGACACCCCGCGATGAAACCGTCGACGCTGTCTCGGTGCCTAAGACAAGTCGCTGGGGAAGTATCTCGTAGGCTTGAGTGTAATATTGCGGTTTATAATTGAAGCCGGGGATATCGAGCGTGGCGGCGAAGCCGTTGTCGATCACTGCTCCGTATTGGTCCATGCCGCAGGTCACCGGTCGCGTCGGATCCAACCGGTGGCAGATATCCTGTAGCATCACAAGCTCGCTAACGCCGTCGGGTCCCCACTGGCTCGGAACCTCGTTGCCGACAGACCACATCACTACCGAGGCGTTGTTGCGGTAATGGCGCAGCATGTTCTCCATATCCTTCTCGGCCCATTTGTTGAATATCGAGCCGTAGCCGTTCTCGCTCTTCGGACGGAAGCCCCAGTCGTCGAAAGGTTCCACCATCAGCATCATACCCATCTGGTCGCAGAGCTCCACGAGTTCGGGTGCCGGCATGTTGTGGGAAGTGCGGATGGCATTGGCACCCATCTCTTTCAGCATCTCTATTTGATGAGCCAGAGCCGCTCGGTTCACGGCCGCACCGAGCGGGCCGAGGTCATGGTGCATGCAGACTCCTTTGAATTTGGTATATTCGCCATTGAGGAAGAAGCCTTTCTCAGGTATATAATCGAGCGAACGGATACCGAACCGCGTGGTGTAGCGGTCGGTCTCGCGGCCGTCAATGCTCAGCGTGATGCGGGCTTCATAAAGCCACGGGGTATCGGTCGACCAGCGGCGGGGATTCTCCACTAAGAAATCCTGCACGAAGGGCTGACCCTGAGCGTGATACATCGAGTTGTTCGTAGCAACCGTCTTGCCGTCGGGATCCACGATATCGGTCTTAACCATTATCTTCTCACCCTTCTTCGCGCCGGCTATCTCGGTGCTCAGCCGCACTGAAGCCTCGCCGGCCGAAACATACGGCGTCGTCACATAGGTTCCCCATGTCGGAACATGCACCGGCGATGTCTTCACAAGCCGGACATTCCTGTAGAGGCCTGCGCCGGGATACCAGCGGCTCGATTTCTCTTTGTTCTCGAGCGACACCTCCACGGTATTCTCCCCCGGCACCATCACGCCTGCCGGCACGTTTATATAAAACGAATTGTAGCCATAAGCCCAATTCCCTATCTTCTTGCCGTTCACCGTCACCTGCGGATTCGACATGGCGCCGTCGAATTCAAACGTAAAAACGCTCCCCGCGGTGTCGGGCACTTCTATAGTGGTCCGATAATATCCTTTCCCGACATAGGGGAGTCCCCCGGTGCGCCCCGTTTTCCATGTGGCCTCCGTCTCGCCGTTCTGTTCCACCGTCACCTTCTGGAGGTCGTTCGAACGGTCAAACGGCCCGTAGATAGCCCAGTCGTGGGGAATCGTCACCGTTTCCCATTTCCCGCCGTCGCGGGAGAAATCCCACTGCTTCAGTTCCGTCGCAGTGCGCTGGGCCGAAAGCGCGGCAGCCGCAGCAAACATCGATACTACTATAATATTCCTCATATACGGGTTAAATATTTCTTTTCTATCTAAGACTCTGTTGCTAAAATTTACATCTCTACAAATATAGCATTTATTGAAACAAAAAGCAAACCCTTGCACTTTTCAGTCGCAATGATTTGCTTTTTTTAATATATCGGCTCGAATTTCCTTTCCTGCCGTAGTCCCATTCAGGCAATCCCGGCGATACTACGTATCTTCTCAGGCCCGTAATATTGCCGGATATTGGATATATCCTTCTCCGTGGCTGTCCGGATGAAGCTATCGAAACTCTTCAGAAGATCGGCCAATGCCGTCATGGAGTTTTCAGTCTGCTGGCTGTAGAGCGTGCCGCTCACCGACCCGTTCTCAAGCTTCCCCTGCAGCGCACCGTTCACTCCCGATATATCCTCCATCATCTTCATCTGTATGTTCAGGAGTTCGGTGATGCCATGATTCGCCGAATTCGAATTCACCTGCTGAGGCAACGGCATCCCCGCCTTCGGCCTATACACAATGATGCCGTTGAACCGGCTCCATTCTTCGGCGATGTCGTTGATGTCGCTCCCTTCCGGCAGCGACCCTTCGGGAAAGAGCAGAACACCTTTCGCCGAAGCACGCAATATCCAGTCATACATCGATATCAGCCGGTTGGTGAATTTCTGCTGGTCGATTATATCGCTCACGAATGAATGTATCTCGCCGTCGATAAAGGGATAGGCTTTGAAAACATACGGATGGCCCCCATGGCTGTAGGGCGAACGGCGCCGACAGAGCACCTCCCCGCCCGGCGCCAGGAATTTGCATTCCCACTCCTCCTCGACTCTCCATTCGCGCCTTATCCCCTCCCCTTCGGGCAATTCACTTCCCGCCTCTACCGTGAAATAGCGCCCTGCGGCAAGATCATGGCAATGATAACACTGGCGGTATGTCTTGCGCCATACTTCCCACACCCTGCACTTTCTCCCCTCTCCGGCGCCGGCATAGATCGAGGCGAGGAAATCGATATCCTCACCGCTCCGGGCGAATTCGGCGCACAAAGCCCGGAAATCCATATCATGGATCTCGCCAGCAAGATCGCAGTCCTGATGCCGGAAATCACGCGATTCCATATCCGTGAAAAACTTGTCGGGCTGCACAAAATCCGTCCAGCAATCCGTCCGGCCGCATTTCCTGCCATACCATTTGCGATGCACGGCCAGCCCGCTTATCAGAAACTCCTCCATCGTGCGGGCATAGACCTCCTCCATGCGGTTCAGGTCCATGTTATAATCCAGAAGCTTCTGCATCATTGCGGCTTCGCCGCTCTCCGCCATATCCCGCGCCGTACACCGCGGCGTCTCCCAGCGATTGCGGAAAACGCCCAGCACATTCCTCACCAGCCGCCGTATCAGATTGTTCTTCAGCGGCACATTCCCCTGACTCCGGATATAGTCCTCCTCACGCATCCGCGTGCCCTCCACAGGAATCATATCGCCCCACTGGTCGCCATATGTAAAACGCTTGTTCCGCTCCCTGTCGCGCCGGAAACCTGCCATTCCCTCCCAGCAGTCCATTGCCCGTCGCAGAAGCTCCTCATCTCTTTCAATCTCCCTCATATTTCAAAATTCAAAATTATTCCCGCATGGTTGCGTGAGCGAACTTTAGTTCGCCTTAATTCAAAATTCAACATTCAAAATTATCTCCATTTTCTTTTCCGTGATGTTATATTCATTGAATTTGATTAACTTTGTAATTCCGGTTTTTTGCGCCGTCCAAACGGAGCGTAACCCCGGCTAATCGAAATTTATTATGGCTGAATTGTCAGATAAAGAAATAAAACAGGACAAAGCCCTTGCATGCGCCCCCGGTGTCACGCCTGATGTCCTTACCGTCGACTCCGTCATCAAAATGGTGCCCGCTCTCAAAAACCACCGGCATTTCGTCGAGCGTGTGCTGCATAGTCTCATGATCGATGAAGTCAACGCAGTCCACCGCCGTCACTGTCATGCCACCGGAGTCGAATTCTCGAGGCTCCTCGTGGAGGAGGAATTCAGGTTCAGACTCCGCGTCGACAATGAGGATGTGCTCGACCGTTTCCCTGTCGGCCCTTTCATCACTGTCAGCAACCACCCCTTCGGAGGCATGGACGGAATTATCCTCATCCATCTCGTGGGCAGGCACAGGCCCGATTATCAGGTGATGGTCAACATGTTCCTCAACAACATTTCGGCCATGCGACCCGTCTTCATAGCCGTCGATCCCATCAAGACCGACGACCCCGAGAAGAAAGCGGTGACGATGCAGGGCATACGCCGCGCGATAGCTCATGTGCGCGGTGGACATCCACTCGGTTTCTTCCCCGCCGGCGCCGTCTCGAAAGTGGACCGCACCCTCCATATCAGCGACCGTCTGTGGCAACCCACCATCACCCGGCTCATCATGCAGCTCAAGGTGCCGGTGATTCCCATTTATTTCCACGGCCATAACTCCGCATTCTTCAACATCCTCGGGCTCATCGACTGGCGCTTGCGCAGCGCGCGCCTTCCCCGTGAGCTCTTCAAGATGCGCAACTCCGAAGTCCACGTCTCCGTCGGCGAACCCATCTCCGTAGCCGAGCAATCCGCCTACACCGACCCCGACGCCCTCGGCCGCTTCCTCCGCGAACGCACCTATGCCCTCGCCTCCCTCCCCTGATCCCTCCCCTCGATCTCCCTCCTGTTTCTACTGCTCTCCTGTCTCTCCTCATTGTTCTCCTTCCTCTCCTCATTGTTCTCCTTCCTCTCCTCCCGTGCGTAGCCGGTTGCGTGAAGGAACTTTAGTTCCCCTTGAGCAAAAAATCATGCCAATGCCAACTCCAACTCTTTCCCGGGAAATCCCCGAAGACATAGCGAAAGCCAAACAGCGCTTCTCGATCATAGGCAACGCCCCGGCCCTCCTCCGGGCGATTGCCCGCGCCATCAAAGTGGCCCCCATCGACCTCTCCGTCCTCGTAACAGGAGAAAGCGGCGCCGGCAAGGAGTTCTTTCCGAAGATCATCCACCAGTTCGGCGCCCGCAAGCACAAAAAATATATCGCCGTAAACTGCGGCGCAATCCCCGAAGGCACTATCGACAGCGAACTCTTCGGACATGAGAAAGGCTCCTTCACCGGCGCCATCTCTGCCCGCAAGGGATATTTCGAAGAAGCCGACGGCGGAACAATCTTCCTCGATGAGGTTGCAGAGCTTCCTCTCACAACCCAGGCCCGCCTCCTGAGGGTGCTCGAATCAGGCGAATTCCTCAAGGTCGGATCCTCCACCGTCCAGAAAACCGACATCCGCATTGTGGCCGCCACCAACGTCGACCTCCTCAAAGCCGTCGAAAAAGGGAAATTCCGCGAAGACCTCTACTATCGTCTCTCCACCATCCGCATCGACGTCCCAAACCTCCACGACCGCGGCGACGACATAAAACTCCTCGCCCGCAAATTCGCAGCCGATTTCTCAGAGAAATACATGACGGCTCCCATCACTTTCTCCGATGAGGCACTCCGGGCGATGCTCGTATACCGCTGGCCGGGAAATGTGCGCCAGCTCAAGAATTTCGTCGAGCAGTTCGCCCTCTTCGAGGCCGGCTCCGAGATCTCCCGTCAGGAGGTCATCGAAGCCCTGCCCCTCGACCGCTCCTCGATCTCGACACCTGCTCCAACCCGCAAGAACACCGACTACGAAGCCGAGCGCGAAATGCTCTGGCAGCTCATCCTCGGCATGAAAGCCGAAATCGCAGAGCTCAGGGGCGCCGTCGTAGCAACTGCCCCCGCCTCCCCCGTGCCTGCCTCGCCGATGCAATCCTCCTCGAAATCGCTTATCAAATATCCGGTAGAAGATCTCCTCGCCCCATCCCTCGAAGACTCCGAGAAATTCGCCATCGCAGCAGCCCTCGAACGCAACGGCTCCGACAAAAAAGCCGCCGCCGAAGAACTCGGCATCTCCCTCCGCACCCTCTACCGCAAAATCAAAGAGCTCGGCCTCGAACAATAAAATGAAAAAAAATCTTATAATTCTTCTCGCAATCCTGCCGACCCTGCTCCTTGCCGGCTGCATTCCCAGCTTCCGCTTCAACGGCTCGGCGATAAACTATGATGTCTATAAGACCATCAACGTCTCCGAATTTCCGATCCGGGCCGCCCTCGTATATCCGCCGCTCCAGCAGACCTTCGAGAACGAGCTCCTCAACTATATCTCCCGCAACACCAAACTTCAGGAAATCGACGGTCCTGCCGACATAGAGCTTTCCGGCGAAATCACCGGTTACTCACTCTCCCCGCAGGCCGTGGGCACCGATGCCTACGCCACCGAGACACGCCTCACGATCACCGTCCGCGTAAAATATGTCGACAACAAGAACCCCGCCAACAACACCGACCAGACATTCTCCGCATACCGCCAGTTCTCCTCATCGCTGATGCTCACCGATGTTCAGGACGACCTCTGCGACCAGATATCCAAAGAACTCGTAACCCTCATCTTCAACGCCACCCTCGGCAACTGGTAGCCCCGGTTGCGTGAAAGCACTTTAGTGCGCCCCGGTCGCGTGAAAACACTTCAGTGCGCCAAAAACTAAAAAAGCTATGTCCCGCCCATATTACATCATCCCCGACATCGAGCGCTTCCCGGAAGCCTCCGGCGAAGAGCGCACCCGCCTCGCCCGTCGCATTGCCGCCGCCGTCGGCGACCCTGTCGCCCTCCGCGCCATCCTCGGCGTAGACCCCGCCGAATTCGCCTCCTTCTATCCCGACATGGCCCTCCCCGACCTCTCCACCGGAGAAACCATCGACGCTTTCATCGACCGCTTCAGCGACCCCTCCCGCCCCATGCCCACCGAGGTCGAAGAGATCCTTCCTCCCGCAGGCACTCCCGTCTACTCCCTCGACGACCTTGAAGCCCTCCCCGAGATTGGCGAAAGCGAGGATATTCCGGCCGCCATCTCGCATAAGCCCGTCCTTTCCGAATCGCTTGTAAAAGTGATGTTCAAAAGCGGCAATTATCAGAAGGCTTTGGAAATAATTACCGAATTAAGTCAGGATGAGCAGAAAAAAAGCATATATTCCGCCGACCAGATCCGGTTCCTCAAGAAACTTATCGCCTGCACCTCCCGCAAATAGGGCCACAAAGAATCCCGCAATAAAACCAAGGAGGAGTCCCGCACCGCGGAACTCCTCCTTCTTTATCCCTAAGGGCGTTTTACGCCCCCTTATTTATTAAGCTTGATCTCGCGCATTCCCTTCGGAGCCACGCCGGAGGGTACCTGTCCCTTCACGAGGGAACCTGTCCAGCTGCCCGTCAGCTTATGTCCGTCGTCATCCTTGAAATCGAACACGAACTTGCGTGCGCCGCCGGCCTCCGTCGAAACCGTCATCGTGCCCTCCATCAGCGGGGCCATATAGTCGCAATAGCCTTCCTTGTCAAGCTGGCTCAGGTCGCCGAACCAGCAGAACTGCACGACGCCGCCGAACGAATAGTTGCCCGGGAACATCGTATGCGACTTGAAATCCTTGTCGCTGAGCGTATAGACACCATCCTCAACTTCGCCCGACTGCGTGAGGAAATCGAGTGAGAGATAATCTCCCTTCGCCTGACTCTCGTCTACGATCATCAGATAGACATGCTTCATATCGGCACAGATATCATTCTTCAGATCGTAATACACACCGACGGTAGTAGGTGTGAATTCGAGAGCCACGTCCTCGCCGGTGTTCGAGAATGGACGGGGATACTGACCGGTGTTGTCGCAGTAATTTCCGATCCCGGAAGCTCCCTTATAGGTAGCCGTAACAGTTTTCCCCTCCTTGGTCACGAGATTGAAAACTATGTTGCAATCCTCGCCGTCCTTAGTCACCGTCATTGTGCCGCCGGTGATCAGCGACATGTGGCGTTTACCATCCTTGCCTACATAGCGCAGGATGGAGCCGATATCCTGATAGCCGCCGAACATTTCAAGCCATATCGACTCGCCCGGCTGAAGCGTATAGGGAAGCCAATAGCGGCTGTTGGCGTCTTTGGTGTTGTCAATGTTATATGTACCCGCCGGAAGATCCTTGTAGGTTTCGGGGGAATCAACCTTCGGAATATAAAACAGCAGCGTCAGATGATAGCCGGAGGTCTGAACGCCTTTGTTGTCAAACTCGCCGGAGTAGAATTCCAGACTGCCGTCATCGCTGAAAGGATAGAACCAGTTGCCCCAGAAGCGGCCGCCCGATTTAGTGAATTCGACCTCCACATTCTCCGGGAACGCCGTATAGCCATCGGATCCGACCTCGATCTCCAGCGGTCCCTCATAGACCACGTTCACCGGGCTTCCGTCGAATCCTTTAGCCTGGACCGTTACGCGATAGTTTGAGCCGACCATGTCGACTGTAGCGACACCTTCCACTATGGGTGAGGTGATGGCCTCGTTATCATATACCATCGAAATGCCTGAGCTGCTCACATCCCATGTGCCGACGCCTGTTCCGGGCCGATACTCCCCGGCGGGAATCACGATGTCAGTCTCGTCCTCCGCAAGCGCGGCGCTCAGCTTCAGAATCATCATGAAGTCGTCTTCATCTTTCAGCGAGCCATCGGGAGTGTTGCTCAGTATCAGCGAATACTCGGCATAGGTGCCTTTCGGATTGTATTCGCATGCCAACGCATATCCCGCCTTCATATATTTCGGCGCGTCAAAATAGGCAATATCGGCGATTTTCTCCACCGGGATGCGCGTCTCCTTCTCATTCTTATATTTCACCACCATTTCCAGCTCCTTTTCCGGCGCCTGCTGTGCGAAGGCTCCGGCGGTGGTCAGAGCCGCGATGGCCGATACTAATAATATCTTTTTCATTGCAGATTATTTTTTGAATTTGAACGAATGGTTCGCCGCCGCCACGACATATACGCCGTCGGCGAGGCCCGTTGTTGATAGTGTCAGACACCCCTGCGCGTCTGCAGTGCCCGTGGCGGCAAGGCGTCCGTCGACAGAAAACGCCTTCACCTGCGCGCCGGCCTCAAGGCCGCGGAACAAAAGTGCCTCGCGGGTGATCTCAACCTCGAACGCAGTGTTCGCCTGAAGCTCCCCGACGCCGGAAGTCTCGTAAGTCTGGAAGCTCAGATGGCTCAGATCGGCAAGGGGATGAGTCACTACATCCTCGCCGGCCACAATGGCCAGATCCTCCCCCTCGATGCTCGAGCCTGCTATTTCGGCGAACTTATACACTATCTTTTCGCCGTTCTTGGTGTTCACCACCAGCGCATGGCGGGTCACCATATTCTCTGCCTGCGCCATGCCGGCAAATGCAGCCAGCGTCAGGAATATTGCTAATATCTTTTTCATTTCTTTTCCTTGTTTGTTGGTTATCACTGCGCTGACCGATTGTCCGTAATCGCGCCGGTATAGGTGATGTTGATTACATTTGCGGCATCTCCTTCGCCGAGCGTAAAGCTCATCTTGAAGGTATATTCCTCTCCGTCGCCCTTGGTTATCTCCAACGTGGCTGCAGAAGTATCATCGCTGATTGAAGGCTTATATACATTCAATATCGTGCGCGATCCGAACGTGCCGGGGGCGGTGGAAGCTTTGCTGTATAGATAAGTTCCGGGGGCGGGAAGCGGCGTAGAGTCGCTGAAAAGATTCAGGGATAGCTCGAATTTATACTTTGTATCGTTGAGTCTGAAGAAATATTCATTCTCCCCGGGGTTGTTGGGTGTGATCAGTTCGCATTTGCTTGCCTTGAATGTGAACTCGTTCATCTTTCCCTCGAACTCACCTTTCAGCGGAGTGTCGTCGGAAAGGACAAGGTCGAAGACAAATTTGAAAACTCCCGCGTTCTCAGTAACTGCCACGGTGCCCGACTTGATGCCGTTGCGGGCGTCGTTGAGCTCTGAAAACTTCGGATCTATAGTCATCGGAGTGTTCTCTTCCGAAATCGTATAGGTGCCTGCCGCCATACCGGCTGTGCCCGTGTACATGTCAAGCGCGAATGTTGTCGTCTCATCGGCATCGGAGAAAGTCACCAGATACTCGTTCGTGCCATATGGGCGGAAGTTCGCAAGTTTATATTTCGGAGTTTCCGGCTCGGGATCTACGGCAGGCGTGCGGTTGTCTTTGATTTCGCCGGTATAGGTGATGAACACTTTCTGTGCGGCGTCACCCTCGCCAAATACGAAGCACATGTCGAAAGTATAGTTATCACCATCGCCTTTCGATATTTTAAGAGTGGCATCGGAAAGGCTTCCGGTCAGATTGCCATACATGACATCCGCCGATGTGCGCGAACCGAAATTACCGGGAGTCTTCAATGCCCGGTTATATATATACTCGCCCGGAGAAGGAAGTGGCGTGCCGTCACTAAACAGATTCACAACAGCATCAAATCTGTATTTGGGTTCATCAGCGAATTTGAAATAATACTCATTCTCCTCGGCTTCGTTGGGTGTGACCAGTACGCAATCTGCGGTTGTGTAGTGCATTTCGTTCATGCGGCCCTTGTAATATCCTTTAACTATGGAATCGTCTACAAGTACGAAATCGAATTTGATTGTGAGTTCTCCTTCATTGTCGGCAACGGTCATAGTTCCTGACTTAAGCTTCACATTATTGTAGTAGGAATAAGCGGGATCGATTGTAGATAGTCCATTCCCGCTTGCAACCGTATAGGTTCCTGCGGTCAAGGTTCTTGCCTCCGTCGAGCTTCCGTACATGTCGAATTCGAGTTTCTTGCCCGACTCATCCTCAAAAGCCATCAGCAGATTGTTCGTATTTCTATATGCCTCAATAAATTTCCTAAGACCGAATTTCGTTCCATCCAGCTCAGGTTCCGGATCTACAACGGGGTCGCGCTCGTCAACGATTTCGCCGGTATAGGTGAGAGAAACATCCTTGAAGCCGTTTTGTCCTTTGAAGAGAGCGTTGACAGTATACTTGCCGTCGGTTCCTTTAGTCACGTTGACCTTGTCGCCGGCTCCCGGGACGAAGTCATGGCTGCTGTAGTTATATCCGCAGATGGAGGTCTTGCGTCCGAACGTGCCGGGTGTTTTCTCCTCGGAATAAGTGTAGAGCCCTTCAGGAAGCTCTCTTGCGTCGGTCGCCGCGAAGAGGTCGAGCACGTATTCGCAAGTCCAGTCTGCGTCGTTTCCTTTGAGATAGAACTCGCCGGGTATGCCGTCGTTGATCTGGGCGATTTTCATTGCGGATGCCGTATAGGCAATCTGTTTGTCGGCCGCATCGCGGCTGTCGGTGATCTTGCCCGAATAGACGATATTCACGGTCTTGGTGGCCGGAGCTTCGCCATACACGAACGTCACACTCAACTTATAGTTACCCTCGTCATCAACCTTCTCGAACTTCATTGTAGATGCGTCCGTAGGCGTAAGTCCGTCCAGGAGCGACTGATAATCATAATAATAAGAGATTCTTGTGCGGCTTCCGAATGATCCGTTCCAGTCGGCGTCGGATGCGCCATCCCACTCGTATTCACCCTCTTCAGGCAGCAGAGTCAGACCCTTGCTCCAGCAGTTGAGCGAAAGCTCGAAATTATAATTTGCATCGTTGAGCCTGAAGTAATACTCCTTCGCCCCGAGACTGTTGGGGCTGTAAAGCTCGCATTTCGTGGCCGCGAAATTATAAACCTCGGCCTCGGGGTGGCTCGTATACCCGGGGACCTTACCCTCGAAAGAACCCTTGATGATTGTCCCTTTCTTCGTGACGAAATCGAAATCGATGTGATAGACACCTTCGTTGTCGGCAACGGTCATTTTTCCGGATGCGAGCATATCGCGGCCACCGCCGATCATCAGGGAGGAGGTATCCGAAACAGTCATCTCAGCTCCGTCATCCGTAACATTATAGACTCCTGCCTCCAGATAGGTAGCTGTCTTTTTACCATATATGTCGAGCGACATCCAGTCATCGCCATCTTTGACACTGAAATCCATCAGGACGTTGCCATTAGAGAAATCCCTGACTTTGGTAAGCTCGAATTCCGTAGGCTGTTCAACTGCTTTCTGCTCGAAAAGCACTTTCTCAAGATGGTTGACGGAGAAGTAAGTCTTCGACCCGTCGCTTTTCGTTACCACCATCGTCTGGGCCAGAGCCGGGAGCGACAGCGCGAGAAAGCATAGCGCGGTTAGTAAGATTTTTTTCATCAGTTACAATTTAAATTAATAAAAAAGTATTCCGTTTTTGGTGTGAGTAGAGAGTTTATCGAGTTTATCGAGTTTATCGAGTTTAGGAAATTCAGAGAATTGAGAGATGTGAACAACTTTTCAAAGTGAAGTTGTTTTACGGCAGGTTTGTATTGTTGTTTCGTTTAAAACGATTTTATACCGGCGCTCTAATTTAAACCAAATTTGTCATATATGCAACAAAGTGCGCAATAATATGTTGCAAAGCATATCTTTCCGAAAGCAAAAAAATATTATTCCTTATCATTCTGCTCGCACACAGACCGCACGCACTCTCTCAGTCGCACTTTTTGAAGTCAAAATGTTTGAATAATCCGAAAAAAAGTGTTTACTTTGCAGACCAAAAGCGATTTTTCACAAAAGCATAATATATGTACATCTTTTTTTGCATTCTTATCGTAATAGCATCCTTGCTTCTCATCGGTGCTGTTCTCATCCAGAAATCCAAAGGCGGCGGTCTCGCCTCCGACTATTCCAGCGGCAACCAGTACCTCGGCTACCGCAGAACTACCGACTTCATTGAGAAAGCAACCTGGGGTCTGGCAATCTTCATCTGTGTTGTCAGCATCTGCGCATCTTTCGCAGTCAAGACTCCCGTGAACGTCTCCAGCATCCAGAACGCAGCGCCCGCGCCCAACTCCGCAGCGCCCGCGCCCGTCAACATCCCCGCAGCCGACAAAGCTCCCGCAGCCGCTCCTGCTGCAACCCCCGCTCCTGCAAAATAACCCGAAAAGCTTATCGAGTTTCTCGATTTTCCAGATTCTCGAGTTTCTCGAAAAAAAAATAAAAAATCAGAGCGCTTCGAAATTTCGAAGCGCTCTGATTTTTTATCTCTTTCCCCCTTATTGTGGGCACGGTCAGTACCCGGAATGATTATTTTGCGGCACATCCACCTGACGCACATACAAGCCCAAGCCGGGCAATGACGCCACCGAATCAATGGCCTGCTGCAGACTGCGAAACACATCGGAAACCTACAGAGTGACACCGGTCTTGAAAATAGCAATCTCCTTGTTGCCGTTGAGCTCGTTGCACACCGGAGCGCCCGACGCGGTTGCAAGCAGCTTGGCAATCAGGCATTCAAGAGCCTGAGCCATGCTCTCTTGCTCTATTATGCTGCCCGCATTGAAATCAATCCAGTTTTTTTTGCGGGAGGCAAGCGCAGAGTTTGTGGCTATTTTCATTGTAGGCACAAAAGTGCCGAATGGCGTGCCGCGTCCCGTGGTGAACAGCACAATCTGGCATCCCGACAGAGCCAGCGCCGTGGAGGCCACAAGGTCGTTGCCCGGCGCATTGAGCAGATTCAGTCCCCGACGTTTCAACTGTTCGGCATAGCCGAGAACATCCACCACCATACCGCTTCCTCCTTTCTGCACACATCCGAGCGATTTCTCTTCGAGCGTGGTGATGCCTCCGGCCTTGTTGCCCGGCGAGGGGTTCTCATAAATAGGCTGCCCGTTCTTGCGGAAATAGTCCTTGAATCCCTTGATGAGCTTTACCTCCGATTCAAAAACCTCTCGCGAACGTGCACGCTTCATCAGTATCGTCTCCGCCCCGAACATCTCCGGCACCTCGGTAAGCACTGTGGTGGCGCCCCACATCAGCAGACGATCGGACAGCAACCCCACGAGTGGATTAGCCGTAATGCCCGACAGCCCGTCGGAACCGCCGCATTTCAGCCCGACTTTAAGTTTCGACACCGGCAGCGGCTCACGGCAGTCCGATGCCATGCGTGCCGCAAGCTCCTTGCCGAGCTTCACGCCCTCGGCAATCTCGTCGTCAACCTGCTGCGACACAAGAAAGCGCACGCGGCTCCAGTCGAATTCGCCCATCTGCTCTCTCAGCGCATCAATCTGATTGTTCTCGCATCCCAGACCCACAATCAGCACACCCCCCGCATTGGGATGCACGGCCATAGCCGCAAGTGCACGCCGGGTGTTGGCATGGTCGTCGCCAAGCTGCGAGCATCCGTAATTGTGTGTGAATGCACGGATATCGTCCACTCCGGGGGCATTCCCGCACTCATTGCGCAGACGGTTTGCAATGGCATCCGCCACCCCGTTCACACATCCCACCGTGGGAATAATCCACAGTTCATTGCGGATTCCCATCTCACCGTCACGACGCAAATATCCGTCTACAACCGGCACATTGCCTGACACGACCGAGGTCTCGTCCTCGGCCTTTACCGGTTCATACGTATAGTCCGGATTATCGCTGAGCGATGTTTCCAGATTGTGGGAATGCACCCACTCGCCGGCAACTATCGGAGCGGTGGAATGCCCGATGGGCGAACCATATTTCACCACATCCTCGCCTGCCCCGATGTCGCGCAACGCGAATTTGTGTCCGCGCGGCACACCCTCAAGCAGGCGCACACGCACCCCGCCATCCTCGAACCACTCCCCTTCTTTGACACCGTCGACAAGCACAACTGCCACATTGTCGGCACTATTGATTTTCAGGAATCGTTTCATGAGCGGACATTCAAAAAGTTTTCAAGCGCCCCGCGCATCCCGTTGCGACGGATATCCATCAGGAAGCCGGCTACCTTCGCCGAGAATCCCGGCACATCATGCTCGAAGTCGGCATTGAAGATGCCACCGGCGACAACAGCCCTTACCGTGGCCGCAAGATCCTCGTCATTCCATACTTCCCGTATTTTCTCTACTTGCGCGGTGCAATCATCCGGCTCGAAGCCGGAACCGCGGGCGTACAGAACAAGCAATGCCGCGAATGTGAACAGTTCATAATCGGCGAGGAGTCCCCAACGGCGGTAAAAATCCCTCACTGTGGGGTAATTGCGCGTCTCCCACTTCAACAGGGAGTTAAGCGAGATGGATTTAAGCATATGGCGCACCGACGGGTTGAGGAAACGCTCAAGGATGCCATCGGCGAAACGGCTCAACTCCTCCGGGTCTTCATCTATCACGGGAAGCACCTCGCGGCGCACCATCTCGGTGATGAAACGGCTGACATCAGCATCGCCGAACGCATCCAGCACTGTTTCGCAACCAAGCTGCAGCGCCACCGGCACCATACCTGTGTGCGAACCGTTGAGAATGCGCACCTTTTTTTCGCGGAACTCCTTTACCGAAGGCATGAACAGCACGTTAAGTCCGGCCTCGTGCAATGGCAACTCACGGCGCACGCGTTCGGCGCCCTCGCCACCGATGGCCCAGACATGATAAAGCTCCCCCTTCACCACCAGTTTGTCCTCAAATCCAAGCGCAGCCTGCACCTCCCCTATATTGTCGGTCGGAAAGCCGGGCACAATCCTGTCGACAAGCGTATCGCAGAATCCGCATGCTCCCTTCACCCATTCCGAAAAACCGGATTCCAACCCGGCCTCCTCCGCATGGCGAAGCACATACTCACGCAGCTTGGATCCGTTGTCCTCAATCAGTTCGCAGCAAAGAAACAGAAGCCCCTTTTCCCGGTCGCCATTGAAATGGCGGTAACGTCTGTAGAGCATCGACGTCACTTTTCCGGGGAATGTGGCCGGCGCCTCAGACAACACATCGTCAGCTTCATAGCGTATGCCGGCCTCTGTGGTGTTCGATACCACAAAACGCAGTTCGGGCGACAAGATATAGTGTTCGTAACGCCCGAAATCCGTTGCCGGCGAGAATGCATCGGCGATGCACTTCACCAGTCGAGAGTTTTTTTTCAGTTCGCCGTTGTCAACACCTTCCAGACATACATGATACATCCCGTCCTGCTCCCTGAGCGTGCGGATCCCGGCATTTTCCCTGAACCGTGGCGACACAACGGCAACCGATGTGTCCGTAACGCCGAGCTCGTTGGCAATGTCGACCATCCAGTCCACAAATGCACGCAGGAAATTCCCCTCGCCGAACTGAAGAATCCTCACCGGATGCTCCCGTTTCTCCTCAGTTGTTCCATTCAATGGTTTCATAAGCTTACCGTTTCTATGTAGCCTTCAAATTTATAACTTTCCGCTCTCATGGAGCCGGCCTCAGAATTTCACAAGAATACGGAACACTTTCCCGGGATTTGCCGCCCATTCCTCAAGAGCCTCACCGGCCTCTTCAGGCACCACAACCCGGCTTATCAGTTCATCCACAGGGCAATTGCCACGCTGCAGATAACGGATCACAGCGCTGAAGTCGGCAGGCGATGCATTGCGCGAACCGCGTATGTCAAGTTCCTTCTGTACAAACAGTTTGGTATGGAACGACACATCGGACTTGGAATAGCCGATGCATACAACTCGTCCGGCGAATGCCACTTCGTCTACAGCCGTGACATACGTTACCGGAGAGCCGACTGCCTCCACAACCACATCCGGGCCAAGGCCGCCGGTGAGAGCCACAAGACGCTCATGCACATTCTCCGTGCGCGAATTGACGGCGTGCGTGGCACCCAGTCTGCGCGCCAGCTGCAGTTTGTCGTCATCAAGGTCGACGGCCACAACAGTTGCGCCACGCATCGAAGCCCGCACCACGGCGCCCAGGCCTATCATTCCGCACCCTATCACCATCACGGTGTCGATGTCGGTTACCACACCGCGATCCACAGCATGAAATCCCACGCTCATCGGTTCGATCAGCGCGCAGTCGCGCGGCGGGATACCGGGCGCGGCAATCACTTTCTCCCATGGCACCGCTATATAATCGCTCATAGCGCCATCGCGCTGCACCCCGAAGGTTTCATTGTGCTCACATGCGTTAGGACGCCCTTTGCGGCATGAGGAGCACTTGCCGCACGATGTATAGGGATTCACCGTCACACTCATCCCTTCGATGAACAGCCCCGTCGGCACATCCGCTCCGACTGCGGCTACCGTTCCCCCGATTTCATGGCCGGGGACCACTGGCGAAATGGCCATGAGGTTGCGGCCAAGATAGGTATTGAGATCTGAACCGCAGAAACCCACATATTCAATTTTAACCAACACACGGTCAGCATCCATTGCAGGCATCTGGCGTTCGACCACCTCTACCTTTCCCGGTGCTGTTATTTGAATAGCTTTCATATCTTCTTAATGATTTTATTTATCTGTTTATCAATTATATCTCTGCATCTTTATAATGAAGCCTCCGCGTGGCTGCACCGTCAGCGACTCCGGCAGACGGTCGAGGATTGATATTTCCCATTTTTGTCCGTTGCCGGTTTCTGCGTCAGCAAACACAATGGAGGGGCCGGCATTTCCATCCGTCAGGACATTGACCTGACCTATTTCTATCTCGCGCGTGGTGTCCGTGCCGTTTATACCCGCTATGTATAGCCATCCCTCTTTTTCACGGGCCAATACTACATATTCCCCGGGATAGCCGCCAAGCAACCATGTATTGTCCCAAGCCGCCGGAAGGGAGGACAGGAACTCCCTGACTTCTGAAGGCTGCGCCATTATGCTTTCAGGGCTGTCAGCGATATGCTGTATGCCCGATTCGAAAAGAACGGTAAGCGCCAGTTCGTGCGCGTGGGTGGTGATGTGGGGATGCTGCGAATCGGAAAATGCGCAGGGCGTATAATCCATCGATCCTACAACGTTGCGCGTAAATGGAAGCGTAGCATTGTGAGCGGCAGCCTTGGCCGTAAATGTGGATACATTGTTATACCACTCCGCGCCATACACGGCCTCGGTGGTGATCAGATTGGGATAAGTGCGCTGCCAGCCTCGTGGCAATGTTGCCCCGTGGAAATTCACCAGCATTCTATGTCGGGCCGCGCATTCCAGAAGGTCGGCCATATAGGCGATGTTCTTATTGGTGTCGCCTGAAAAGAAATCTATCTTTACTCCCCTTACTCCCAGCCTCTCGCACCAGGCAAATTCGCGTTCGCGGTTTTCCGGGTCATTAAGCCTGAATTTCGGACCGGGAGCCCCGTCAATCCATCCCACCGACGAGTTGTACCATATCATCGGTCTTATTCCCCGCGAACAGGCATATCCGATGGCATCCTCCACGGTTTTGCCATTGCACATCTCGTCCCATTCAGCATCGATCATCACATACGGCAACCTCAGGTCGGCGGCGAAATCGATGTAGCGTTTCACTATCGCATAATCGCTCGAACCGTGGTTGTAGGCCCAGTAGACCCACGAAGCCACACCGGGATGTATCCATGAGGTATCAGTGAGCACCGAGGGTGCGGAATTATCTGTAACAAGAGTCGATTCCACTACATCCCCGAGGCTCCCTGCTATCAGAGTCTGCCATGCGTCCTCACCGTCGCCGTCGGGCTTTATCCGGAATTCACCCCGGCTGCCGGTGGCATGAAGGCTTGCAGCCGCCGATTCACGTTCAATTCCGGATTCCGTAAGCAGGGCAAAAACGCCGTGACCATATTCGAACAAAGCCGGATAGCCCCAGCGTGAATCTGCTGCCGGAACAACGTCCTTTTCAAAATATCCTTCATAGCAGTCCACCCACTTCTGCAGCCACCAGTGTTCAGGATGCACTCTCACCACCGATTCCCCGCTGAATTTCCATGCCACCCCGTCGTTGTACAGACGCATGGAAAGCACTTTCCCGCCGACACACCGGAAATCGGCACTGTTATACCGGTTCACACAATGGCGCCGCTTACCCGTCACCATAGTGTAATCCGCAGTATAAGGTCCGGAAGTGTCTGCTTCTGCCACAGGCTCGGCAAGCAGTGTCAGCAGTCTGGTATCTCGTCCCTCAGCTTTGTAGCTTATCACGATGCCGGTTCCCGCCTCGACATCGGCACTGATTTTCCCGTCAGGCGAAGTATATGCCGACACCTCGGCCGTAGCCAGCACTATAAATATAGCTGTCAGGATTCTGCAAATTGTATTTTGTAACATGGTGTTATGTGGTATGTATGATTATGTCCCGTTGATTTTGCGGTATATATCTCCCTCATTCCACACGGAAAACGACTGCCAGCCGGAGGTCTGCATCCTCAGGGAAAACCACCTCAAGCGCTTCGTCTGTCTGCCGCCATTTCAATTTGCCCCGGTATCCCAGCAACGACACGCCTTTTATGCTGTCAGGATGGTTTGCCTGCCGCCCCATCGACTTTATGCGTATCACCTGATTGTCCTCGGGTACATTCATGCAGAAAGCATAGTTCGCACCATTCTTGCCAACGGTGAACCGTATGTCCTGCGCATCAAACTTAAAGTCCCGGTGATGTCGGCCAAGCCCTCCTCCGGGGAGTTTCTTCAAACGGCCATCGTGCGTCTCTCCCTCTCCGGGAGTCACCCACGCCTTGCTGCCATACACAGCCTCGCCGTTGATTTTCATCCAGTCGCCCAGCGCTTCAAGCATCGTCACGCATTCGTCTTCGATACTCCCGTCCGGGCGCATGGGAATGTTAAGCGCGGCATTCCCGTCTCGGCTTATGGCCTCGATTATGAAACGCACCACGCTGCCAGCATCGTAAACGAAGCCGGGTGCAAAGAACCAGTCGCCCACAGGAGCCTCCCTGATCCAAGGCTGCGAAACGTTGATTGTGTCAGGGAAATCGAATTCGGCTGTATTGACCACACCTTTTGTCGGACTCCGGAACTTGATGATGCTGAACGCATCCACTTTGCCATGTTTACGCAACTGGCGGTTATAAAAATCGGCAATCACCGTCTGCATGGCGTTGCATTTGTACCCTGTTCCGGTGCCATTACCGGTGAAAGGACCTTGCACCGTGCCGTCGGTATAAATGAAATCGGGGTCATAATTGGCCACGACATCCATTATGCGCAATGCCCATTGAGTGGCATACCATTTGCAGTAGTCCAGATGCCGGTGAAAAATGCCCGCATCCGGCGGCGACCATGGCGAATGCGCCCGTTCGTCCACGGTCTCGTATTCACGCAGGTCAATGCCGTAGAGCAGACGCGGGTCATAGCCCTCCCACCATTTGCCCTTGCCGTCCTCAAGCGTCAGGTTACCGTCGTAAGGCACGCCCCTGCGGCTCCCATCGGCATCAGAGCCGAAGGCCGTCTGCCACCACCACCATGTATATTCGTGATGGAACGTCACTCCATAATGCATGTTGTTTTTACGGCAGGCATCCACCCATTCGCGCAACAAGTCTCGTTTCGGCCCGATGTTGACCGAGTTCCACGGATGATACTGTGAATTCCACAGGTCATAATTATCGTGATGCACTCCCTGTATCATTAGAAAACGGGCACCGGCCTTCTGATAAAGTCTGGTTAGATATTCCGGATCAAGTTTGTCGGGATTCCAGGTGTTAAGCACATCCTTGTACCCCACTTCCGACGGATGCCCGTACCGCTCCACATGGTTTCTGTTCGCCAAATGGTTATCCTGCTCTTTATACAGGTTACGGGCATACCAGTCGCCGCTCTCTCCGGCAGCCTGCGGCCCGAAATGCACCCAGAAGCCCACCTTGGCCTCTCTGAGCCATTCGGCCTCGCCCTGACAGTTGCTTTCTATCGAAGCCCAGTCGGCCTTGAACGGGCCGTCGGTAATGGGAATGTCAAGCTGCACCTCATCAAAGGTTTCGCTGTCACCAAGTTTCACACTTCCCACAGGCATCTTTTCCGGAATTTCAGGAAATGCCGGCAACACAGGCATCTCGCCCTCCTTCAATACATTCTGACCGATAACAGTCATTGACAGCCCCGACAAAAGAGCCGGAATGCAATATCTTGACAACAATTTCATTCTCATATGTAAGTAGTCAAATTTTGAACAAGGCATTAATCCCGCACGCGATAGCCGCGCCAGCCATAGTAGGCACAGACCGCAAAACACAGCAGGGGAATGGTATAGGCCACGTAGTACCATGCCGGATTATGCGTCATGACATAAGCTGTGAGCTGCGGCAGACAGGCATTCCCCACTATAGCCATCACCAGGAAGGCCGACCCGCTCTTGGTGTCCTGTCCGAGGTCTCGGATTGCCAGTGAGAACTGCGTGGGATACATTATCGACATAAAAAACGAGATGCCTATCATGGCATAAAGACCGGTCATTCCTCCCCATACAACCACCACCGCGCAAAGAACAATGTTGGCTGCGGCGTAGAACGTGAGCATATTGTGCGGACGGAAACGCCCCATGAGCAGCGTGCCGATCCATCGCCCCAGAAGGAATGCAAGCATATAGATGCCAAAGAACGTGGTGGCCGTCGACTCGCTTATCCCCACATACGTGCAGCAATACACGAGAAACAGACTGTTGATGGCCGTCTGCCCCCCGTTGTAGAAAAACTGGGCCACGACTCCCCATCGCAGATGCCTGCGTTTGAGCACACCGAAGTTTATCAGCTTACCGGTCCGCGATTCCTCATCGGCAATGCGGGGCATGTGCGAGAAAATGAAAATCACGGCAATCACAATCAGGAGTATGGCAAGTGCTGCATAAGGCGTTTTCATCAGCCCTGTCTCGGCATTCACATAAGCATTCCAACCTCCGGCATAATCGGCCGGAAGAGTCTCGCGCGTATAGGTCTGTCCGCTCAAAATCAGCTTACTGAGGAACATAGCCGCCACAAACGCGCCCAGACCGTTGAACGACTGTGCCAGATTCAGTCTGCGAGATGCCGTGTCAGGTTTGCCCAAGGCCGTGACATATGGATTGGCAGCCGTCTCCAAAAAACACATCCCCGTTGCGATCACAAAGAAAACGCACAGGTAGAACCAATATTCCTTGATCTCAGCGGCAGGGAAGAACAGAAGTGCTCCCGCTGCAGCCGTCAACAGTCCGAACACAATGCCACCCTTGTATGTGTAGCGCTTCATGAACATGGCTATCGGAATGGGACATATGAAGTAGGCAAGCCAGTAAGCCGATTCGGTGAACGATGCCTCGAAAGGCGTCAGCTCGCATGTTTTCATCAGCTGACGGATCATGGTAGGGAGCAGATTGGCGCTTATCGCCCACAGAAAGAACAGGCAGAACACAAGCGCCAGCGGCACTAAATAGCGGTTATTGTTTTGCATTGCGATATCAGTTTTTCAGGTAAATTGCCGGTCTATTCCGACATGTTTTTAATATATGGAAGTTCCACAAGCTCTCCGAAGCCATAAAACTGTTTTGCATTTTCACTCAGGAAAGCAACCTTGAATTCCTGCGTGAGCTCGTCCGAGTTCAGCACGAAGTCATACGACATGCGATAAGTTATGGCGGTGATTGTGCGGGGATAATCGGAACCCCACATGAGCTTTTCGGCACCGACGGTATCGGCGGCTGTCCTTATGGCTTTCACCGCGCTCCTGAAGGGATAGAATTCCGAATTGAAGAGCCATGTGATGCCGCCCGATTCCACCATCACTTTCGGATGCCGGGCAAGTTTTATCTGCTCGAGCCACCCCTCGGTGGTGACCATCCCGAAATGGGCTATCGCCACTTTCAGACCGGGACATTCGGCAATCACCTCCTCCATCTCGGCCACCTGGGTGTCCCCGTCGGCAAGAGCAATCGACAGAATCATTCCTTCTCGCTCCATGAAACGGAACATTTCCATCATCTCATCGGAGGTGAGCCAAACACGTCCTTCGGGCAAGAACAATCGGTGGGCAGGCACCGCTATAGCCCTGAATCCGCGGTCCCTCAGATTTCGCGCCTGCTCCATGAACCCGGGACGGCGCACATCGCAGAATCCGCACACGAAGAATCGGCCGGGAAACCTGCGCGCCACCTCCTCAAGGTAATCGTTCTGGTCACCGTCGATAAACTCCTGAGTAATCACAGCTGCCGACACTTGCGCATAATCCATGTTCGACAGGAATACCTCGGCTGAATTCTTGCCGTCAATCATGAAGGGCGGCAACATCTGCCGCTCCTCGTTCATGAACCACGACCTGCCGTTTGTCATAGTGCGCACAGGCATGTTGTTCACCATAGTGTCCTGCCGCAGCCACAGATGGGCATGTGCGTCAATAATCCTGAGATTTTCCATATTCGTCAGGAATTGGCCCAGCTCACCCGTTGCTGGTCGCCGATTATACGTTTCACTTCGCTCACAAGCTCCATGTCGGGCTTCTCGCCGGCGTAGACTATGTTCTTGGCCACATTCGCCGGGTTGGCCGAACTGAACAGCGTGGTGGCTATGCGGGGTTCCGACACAGAGAACTGAATGGCGAGCTTCTCTATGGGATAGCCACTGAGGCAACAGTGCTCCACAGCCCGGCGGCATGCCTCCACCAGAGAGGCAGGGGCCGGATGCCATGCAGGCACACCCCGCTGCGAAAGAAGCCCCATCGACAGGGGCGACGCATTGATCACCCCGATGCCCCGTTCCTCGAAATAATCGAGGAAATCGAGCAGTTTATCATCGTTCAGGGTGAAATGACAGAAATTCAGGATGCTTTCCACCGTCCCCGCAGCCGCGTGGTCAACAACCCACTGCAGATTCTCAAGCTGCAGGTCGGTGATCCCCACATGACCGACCACTCCTTTTTCACGCAGTTCCACCAGTGCAGGCAAAGTCTCATCCACCACCTGATGCAGATCGGCGAACTCGATGTCGTGCACATTTATAAGGTCGATATAATCCACCCCGAGCCGCTCCATGCTTTCATAAACACTTTCGGTGGCACGGCGTCCGGAATAATCCCATGTGTTCACCCCGTCCTTGCCGTAGCGACCCACCTTGGTCGACAGATAATACTTGTCGCGAGGTATCTCCCTCAGGGCCTTCCCCAGCACGGTCTCGGCCTTGTAATGCCCGTAGTAAGGGGAAACATCTATGAAATTCATACCCGCCTCCACCGCGGTATGCACTGCGGCTATAGCCTCACTCTCCTTTGTATCGCGGAAAACACTGCCGAGCGACGACGCGCCGAAACTCAAAGCCGACACTTTCATCCCCGTGCGGCCGATTTCTCTATACTCCATGACTGCTGTCTCAGTTTTTCAGGTAAGATAAGATAATAAATTATCCCTACTGCAAATGTCGGTTTTATCCACCGAAATTATTGTCAGATTTTCGGGTTTCAATAGGACTATATCGACATCACTGCTATTTTAAGTCCCTGTTCCCTAAAATTTCGGAGTCGTAGGGGTGGCGTACTTCAGAGAAATTTGTTTTTGTCGCAGGAATGCGCTAACTTGCACATTATATAAGCTCCACTACCCACCTTACAGGTCCTGCCGAAATACACGTATTATGAACCTATTCCCCCGACTTCCACAGTTGCTCGCACTCAACGTGGGGCATGCCACACACAACGCTGACTGGAACTTCAAGAATGTCTGCAGTCCCTTTACCCGTCTGTATTACGTGACCGCCGGCACTGCATCGCTACGGCTTCCCTCCGGCACATACACCCTCACACCCGGCAACATGTACATTGTGCCCGCATTCATGCACCACACCGACATCTGTTCGGACCGTTTCGATCACTACTACATTCACATTTACGAGGATTCCGACGACCCGGGAATTCTCGCCGATCTGGAGTTCCCGGTAGAAATAGAAGGCACCGACCATGACCGGCACTTGTTCCGCACCATATGCGAGCACAATGAATCTTTGCGCCTGCGCACCCCCGACCCTAGAATCTACGACAACCGCAACTCTCTGATAGAATGCGTGCGGCTGAACCGCGAGCGTCCGCTGCATGAACGCATGGAATCACTCGGAATCATCTACCAGTTGCTGTCGAAGTTTGTGCGTCTGGCCCATCCACGTTATGAATCATCGGACGAGCGCATGCGCAAAGCCCTGCGCTTCATCGACAGGAATCTGGGCGAAACCATCTCGCTGAGCGAACTTGCAGGAATTGCCAACCTGTCGCGCGACCACTTCATCCGCATGTTCTGCCACGAAGTTGGATGCACCCCCATACGCTACATCACAATCCGCAAAATGCTCAAGGCATGTCTGAAGCTTGCATCCACCTCTCTTCCGGTGAAGGACATAGCCGCATCGCTGGGCTACAGCGACTTTTCATATTTTTCGCGTATATTCAAACAGGAATGCCACATGACGCCAATACAATATCGCACCTCCTTCAACCGCACCCCTCCTCAGAACAGCTGAAGCCGGCCAGGATTCTATCTCTTTCCCCAGAGCAGCTTGTTGCGCAGAAGCCGCGAGAAGCTCGCATCCGGGCGCCGGAGCACGACCACAGCGAACGGAGCTTTCGTAATCTCCAGCTCATCCTCTCCGCAACGAAGCATGAACGAACGCCCGTCGAGACTCACCCGCGCATAATCCATGCGCGAATATGCGCGCAGATGTATCTCCGACTCGCCGGAAACCACCAGAGGGCGCATTGTCAGCGAATGCGGAGCAATCGGAGAAAGTACAAGGCACTCGAGCGTCGGCTGCAGAATAGGTCCGCCGGCCGAAAGATTATAAGCCGTAGAGCCTGTCGGAGTGGCCACTACAAGCCCGTCGCTCAGATAATCGGCAAGAAAATAGCCGTCGATTTCGGCATGTACCGTCACCATCGACGCCGTCTCCCCTTTCTGCACCGCCACTTCGTTCAAGGCATATGGCCAGAAACCATCCGGCAACGAACTGCTTCTCACCTCGAGTACGGCCCGCCGCTCCCTCTGTCCGAGGTCGCGGGCCACGACATCCGTCAGCTCCTCCATCTCCTCCAGCGAATAACTCGCGAGGAAACCGAGATGCCCCGTGTTGATGCCCAGTATAGGTGTCTCTGCGGCTCCGACCCACTGGGCCGCTTTCAGAAATGTGCCGTCTCCGCCGATACTCACCACGCATTCGGCTTCCATGGGGAAATCCTCCGTCACCTCAAAGCCATCCGGGAATACAACACCGTTGGCCTCCAGATAAGTCGAGAACCGCTCCTGAACCCACACCTCGAAACCGCGTTCCGAAAGCATTATCAGCAAACGCTGCAGCTGAGGGAAATAACCCTCCTGATGCCTGTTCCCGAACAATGCCAGCTTTCTCATACGTTCAGAAAAGTCTTGAGTTCAAGAAAGCGCATCGCCGCGGCCTCCGAGTCGGCATATTCCCTGCCGCTCGCAGAAACCACCTCATAGCCGTAACGCTCAAGGCTATGCACCGTCTGCGTCGGGTCCTCGCGACGCACGCGAAGCGTCACCGACAGGCGCCCGTCGGTCGCAGGGACAGTCCACATGTCCACAAGATGCGCGTCCGTATCCTCCACCGCGCGCGATATCCGCGAGGCGCTGTAATCCGCCGCCCCGCATTCCAGAGTGATGATGCTGCAGTCATCACGGGCGGCAATCATCCTGCCCATCCCCGCCAGCATCGAATCGCGGTCAACCACCCCGATCATCTCCCCCTTCTCCTTTACCCCAAGCAGCAAGTCGGGAGTGTCGAGCAGACGCGGAAGCACATCCACAATCGGCAGCCCGCTCTCAACATACTTGAGAGGGCGTGCGGCGGCCGTGTTCCATACCGGCGACATTATCTCTTTTGCTGTTATCATTCGATTCCTTTGTTTTCGTCAAGTCCGATTTTTTTCTTAATTTTGCATCCGGAGAAATCCGGCGCCGACCGACGGAATACGGTTATATTATTTTAACGTTTCAGCGGAGAAAGTGATTCATCGAATCGGCCATCCGCCAATGCAAAGTTACAAATAATAACTCAAATAATATGCCAATTCCGCGAAATCATCGCCGGAATAAACCTACAAGCCTAATAACCATAAATTATGACACGCCTTAGCGTCAATATAAACAAAGTTGCCACTCTGCGCAACGCCCGCGGAGAAAACATCCCCGACGTAGAAAAATTCGCCCTCGACTGCGAGCGTTTCGGCGCCCAGGGAATCACCGTCCATCCCCGCCCCGACGAGCGGCATATCACGCGCCGCGACGTCTATGAACTGCGCAGGATCGTAACCACCGAATTCAATATCGAAGGCTACCCGTCCGACGACTTCATCCGTATGGTCGTGGAAGTAGTGCCCGAACAGGTCACACTCGTACCCGACGCCCCGGGCGCACTGACTTCGAGCGCCGGCTGGAACGTCACCGAAAACGCCGAGTTCCTCTCGGCCGTCGTCACGCGCATCCGTCAGGCCGGCATCCGCACCTCCATCTTCATCGAGGCCGACCCGGTTCAGGTCCGCGAAGCCGCACGCATCGGCGCCGACCGAGTGGAGCTCTACACGAAGCCGTATGCCGACCTCTATCCCGGAAACCCTGAAACGGCCGTCGCTCCATTCGTAGAAGCCTCCGCCGAAGCGCTCCGCCGCGGCATCGGCCTCAACGCCGGCCACGACCTCAATCTCGCCAACCTTGCTTTCTTCCGCCGCAGCCTCCCGCTGCTCGACGAAGTCAGCATCGGCCACGCAATAATCAGCGACGCCCTATACCTCGGAATCGAACGCACAATCCGCGAATATCTCGACTGCCTCAGGTAATCCTCCCCGATTTCCTTATAAATTAGCTAAACAAACCTCATCAAGCATCAACATCTACTCGATATGACACAGCCAACCCTCTCTTTTTGGTCGCTGATAATGGACGGCGGCTACATCATGATTCCTCTCGCGATCCTTCTCGTCGTGGCAATTTACGTGTTCTGCGAGCGAATGCTCGCCATCAACCGCGCCTCGAAAGAGGACAAAACTTTCATGGACCGCATCCGCGACTATGTCCATGAAGGCGACATCGAATCGGCCTATAACCTCTGCAAACGCTCCGACACGCCCTACGCGCGCCTTATACAGAAAGGACTCACGCGAATCGGCCGACCAATGAACGATGTCCTCGTAGCCATCGAGAACACCGGCAACATCGAAGTCGCCAACCTCGGCAAGGGATTCCCCTGGCTCTCCACCACTGCCGCCGGAGCCCCGATGCTCGGCTTCCTCGGAACCGTCGTCGGCATGATCCAGGCCTTCTATGCCCTCGCTTCCGCAGGCACCTCGGCCAACATCACCGTGCTCTCCAGCGGTATCTATCAGGCGCTCGTCACCACCGTCGCCGGTCTTGTAGTCGGCATCATCGCCCTCTTCGCCTACAACATCCTCGTGGCCCGCGTCAACCGCGTCATGAATTCCCTCGAAGCCAAAACCATGGAATTCATGGATCTCCTCAACGAGCCCGCCTCCTAACCCCCTCGTCTCTCCCCAAAATTCAAAATTCAAAATTCAAAATTCCTCCCCCTCCCCCTATGGCCCTCAAACGCAATTTCCAATCCCTTGACACTTTCTCGATGTCGTCGATGACCGATGTCATCTTCCTGTTGCTCATCTTCTTCATGGTGACCTCCACCATCATATTTCCGGCCGCCATCGACGTGAATCTCCCCCAGAGCAGCGAGCAGACCTCCCTCAAGCCCGTCACCGAAGTCTATATCGACGCCGACTCCAGGCTCTACATCGTTGAAGACCGCAACGACTCCACCGGCATCCTCTCCATCCCGCGGCCCGTCACCTCCGACGAACTCGCCTCGACACTCGTCGGCATCCAGCAAAAAGATTCCCTCCGCGCCGTCGCCCTATACGCCGACAGCGTGGTCGACTATGGCAAGGTCGTAGGCGTCCTCGATCTCGCCGCGCGCCAGCACCTCCGCATGGTTCTCGCCACAAAAGCCAAGGCCGCCCCCGCCAGGTAACCTCCAATCCATAACGAATATAAACCTTACACACCGGATATGACAACCGAACAGAAAGACCGAACGATAGCTGCCGCGATCACTTTCGCAGCCGTGCTCCTCATACTTCTCTTCCTGTTCATCGGCGGATTCACCTACGACCGCTCCGGGCTCGCAAGTCAGTCCGTCCCTGAAATAGAACCACTCGAAGATGAGATGTTCCTCGAACCCGAAATCCTCAAAGATCTCGGCGAAGAGAACGCCGTGAACCGCGACGAGCCCGCTCCCGCCTTCAAAGGGGAACCGGAACCCGCCGAAACCGACAACACCAAGCTTGTGGTACCCGGCGATAACCCGAAGCCCGCGCCCCCCGAAGAGAAAAAGATAACTTCAAAGAAAGAGAGCCCTGTCAAAGCCACAGAACCCTCCGCCACCAAGGAGGAGAAGCAGAAGATCACATCCTCCGTAGCCAAAGGATTCTCCGGAAAGAATGGAGCCGTAGAGGGCAAATCCGGAACATCCGGCGCGGGAGGCGTTGGACTCGGAATCCAGGGCAACGCCAACGGCCGCACATTCAAAGGTTGCCCGAAACCGGATGTGGAGCTGCGACATAAGACCACCGTCAAGGTAGCCGTCGTCATCGATGCCGAAGGGCGCGTCACCTCCGCCAAGGCTTCCGGCGGCGCTTCTGCCTCCATCCGCCGCGCCTGCGAGCAGGCAGCCCGCGGCGCCCGCTGGAGCGCGAAGAAAGGCGCCGGCGAAACCCGCGGCACCATCACCTTCATCATCACCCCCCGCTGATTGGCCTGATCCCATTAGCCCCATTAGTCTTATTGGCCCCATTGGCCCCATTAGTCCCATTAAAAAAAGGCGGAGAAATGCCATTTGCATTTCTCCGCCTTTCTTATCTTAGGCTTAGCTTATCTGACTACGACCTTGACCGCTGCCGAGCCGCATCTTACGATGTAGATGCCTGCCGGAAGAGCTACTGTCTCAGTGTCGTTCTCGATATTGCCTGCGGCCATTACCATACCGGCTGCGTTCGAGACGCTGTAGGCTGTGCCTGCAGCAAAGCCGCGCATCGTCACAACGCCCTTGCCGCCGCTGATCATCGCCGGTGCGGAACCGGTCAGATCACCGACACCACTTCCGTCGGTTGCCCATACCACATTCGAGCGGTCGGACTCTATCTGCTCGCCGTTGACCGTAGCGAGAGTCTTCACGAGATATCTCACCGGTGTCGAAGTGTCTACATCCTTGTCGGTGAAAGTAGTTCCGGAGTGACCCGCTTTCACGAGCACGTCGTCGCGATAGATGTTATAGCCCTCTACGGTTGCGGCACCTTTCACAGGCTCGAAACTGATGTCGTCGATCATGAAGCCGAACTGCTCGTTGCCGTCATCGCCCACATGATGCAGAGCGAAATACTTCGCGTCGGCAGGGAGCGTGAACTCATAGCGCTTCCACTCAACCTTGTCCGGGCAGATATAGCCGTTGTCAAGCTGCTTCTTGAAGTCGGCAGGCTCATTGCCGGTGGTGGAATACTTCACGAGCACGGTCTCTGCGTAATCCGGCGAACAGATGTTCATCCAGAAAGAGAACTTCGAACCCGGCTTAACCTCCGGAGAAATCAGCCAGTCATCGGTTGTGCCTGTCTTGGGCGACATGCAGAGCAGATACTGCTCGCCGCTGCGGGCGGCCATCGTGGCGTTGTCGGTAACGGTCTGCGAGAATACCTGATATGCTTTCTCGCGACCCTCGCCCGGGAAATCAAATTCGCCTACGGGCCATACCTTCCCCTTGTCGAGGTCGAGGTTGCGGAAACCGCGCAGCTCCTCGTCATAACTCCAGGGCTCCGCGGCCTCGAAATCTTCCGTATGGCGCGGTTCCGACCAGCTGAGCACCACATCCTTGCGCGTATCGCCATAAGCGATGGCGAGATCGTCAACCATCGGTACGCGGGCATTGAGGATCGTGAGCTGCTTGTCCATCTCGGCGGTGGCCTCTACTGGCTGGCCCAGGAGATTGAAGCGAACCACGGCATCACCCTTGTCGGCCGACTTGGGAGTGAAGCTGAACTTCAGCAGAGCCTTCTCGCCCGCTTTGATCTGTGCGGGAGCATCTGCATCCTTCAGGTCGGCGATAATACCGTTGTCGCCGAGCACCCGGAATGTATAGCCCGGAAGAGCGGCATCTTTAGTGCCGGCATTCTCAATCTCCACCGCATAGGCGAGCTTCTCGCCCACCGCACCGCGTGTGGCGCCTGTCATGCCGCTGATCGTCATCATATCCTGAGGATAGTTGGCTATCGAATAGGAATCCATCATGAAGCACTGGCTATAGCCGACAATCTTCACGCGGATAGCAAGCTGCACCCATCCCTGGTCCTGGCACCCTGCAGGAAGCGATACAAGCTTATGCTCCCAGCCGCTGCCCGAAGTAGCATCAAAGGCCGCCACTTCCGTCGGTTCGAGTATCGGCGAGGAAGCGATTATCGACACCTTCTCGGCCGAGAGGTTTCCGAAGAAACTGCTGAAATCAAATTTCACATTGCTCAGACCTTTGGTGCTGAAACGCGGAAGAACAAGTTGCGATTCGCCGTCGTAGACAGCCACCACAGCTGCGTTTGTCGCATTGGCGGCCGATTCGTCGAGATCAGTCGGGTCTGTCCATGCCCATTGCGATTGCAGATAGGAGAAATGTTCCACAGAAAGCGGCTCATATTTATAATTCATCACATCGCCCGTCGGAATCAAAGGTTCATTCATCGGAAGCTGGAACACCGGTCCCATGTGGGCCGAGAAGGTATACATCTCCTCGCAGGAACCGGCGGCATTCTTCACGCCGATACCGATGGCATGCAATTCCTGCGGGCCCTCGGGATGCGTGAACTGCCATGTGCGCTGTTTGCCGATCTCCTCGGCCACGCGCCATTCGCCGTTCACCTTGCGGAAGATCGTCACATCCTGCTGAGCCGCGCCGGCATATTCGCCGTTATCATTATAATCTTTGGGAGTGATTTCGAATGTCACGGTCATGTTGTCGTCCGAAATCTTCGCTTTCACATCGGGAGTTGTCGGAGCATAAACGCCGCAATATACATTCGTCTCGGCCAGCATGCCCTCGCCTTTGTCGGAGCTCGTGGTGACGCCGATGAAAGTCATCCCCTGCGTGGCGGGAACCTTCATTGTCATGGCCTGGCCGGGCGTTCCCGTCACGGAAGCCTCGCCGACGGTCACATTGCCTGTCGACTTGCGTTCTACAGCCACGGCCTTGGCCGTGATCTGCGTCGACGCGGGAAGCTCTGTGCCTGTCACGGAAGTGGTCGGCATCTTGAATGTCAGCACGGCCTCGAGAGCGCCCTCGGCACCTGCCTCTGCAGTGAGTTCCGTCACAGCCGCGGGGCTGTCGGCGGATGTCTGCGATTTCGTCACAAGGAAATTGCGGACATAGAGGCGGTAAGCATCAGCTATAGGGGAGATATGATGGATACCGATATACCACTCGCCGGCCTCCGGAACCTGGAAAATAGTTTCCGATGTCTCGAACCAGTTGCTCTTGTGGATCGTGGTAGCCTCCTTGATCATAGTGGGGCGCGAACCGTTCGGACGCTTGCAGAGCGCGATCTCATATATCTCGTCGCCGGAGAAATAATGGCCTCCGGTCCAGATATCCATCGACAGACGATAGCGGCCGTCGGCATCCGGGAAATTGATTGCCGGCAGGAAGAGCCATTCATCATTGTTCTCAGTGGTGGAAGTCGACTCTTTATTCACTAAGCTATAGAATCCTCCGAAATGTTCGCTCTGGTCGTCATAACGCCATCCGCGCAGATCATTGGGATTCGTATTCATCGGATCGTGCACAATAGTGAAGAGGTCGATCATTCCGGGATCCATATCCTCCTCTCCATCTTCAAGACCGAGATATACCGGCAGGCCGAGGGCTCCTTCAGCATAAAGTTTCTCGGAAACGCCGGCCTCCGAGGTCTTTCCTCCGCTCACGGCATAAACCTTTGCGACATGTGCAACGACACCGCCCTCAGGCAATGTGATGTCGAGAGTTGTTTCCGCAATCGGCGTCGGAGTGATCAGCTGAGTGTCGAGATAGACATTATATTTCATATCGGCGGTGTTCACATATCCGCCGTTGGCGCCCTCTGTCACCGCTTCCCAGCTGACTTTTTCAGCTGTCAGCGTAACATTTTCAGGAGCCTTGGGCACATCCACGCCGATGCAGCGCTCGAACACCAGCGGCGTTCCGAACACCTTGCCGTCGTTGCTCAGCGTGAAGGGGGTCACCATAAAGCGGTGAAGGCCCTCGCCGCAGGTCAGAGGCACTGTCACCTTCGCTCCGGGAGTTCCGCTCAACGATCCTGACGCCTCATTGCCGTCAACGGTAACCTGAAGATAGACCGTGCCGCTGATCGCGCTCCCGTTCTCATACTGCGAGGGAAGCTGTATCTCGAAATTGCCGGTGGTCTCTCCTCCCGTCACGTTCCACGCCGCCAGCGTCGGCGCCTTGGCGCCGGCCGGATTCACATAGCTGTCGGGGATATAAAGGATATTATACTGCGGATTGCCCGCCACGGTTCCGAGATATGTCAAAGCACCGTCAACGGAAAACAGGATCACGTCCGTGCATTCTTTGTCCGAAGAATCGTAGGAATCCACGGTCAGCAGGAAGGCATTGTCCTTCGGACTGTAGATCATGGATTTCTTATATTCGGTCATGTTCCACTCCAGAGTTTTTTTCACACTCGTGAACTTCTTCCCCTTGCTGTCGTAGCGCTTCAGTTCACCCGCCTCATCTAAAAGATAGAGGCTCTTGTCGGCGGGATTATAGGCGAGGCTCATCCAGTCACTTGGAACGCTTACCCCCAAATTGGTGAATGACTTTGTCTTGGGATCGAACTTCTGCAGGAGATAGGAATCGCCCGTGTTGTTGAATGTAACCACATAACCCATATCCTCGTCGCAGTCGTAGGCGGCGAGCACCACCACCTGTTCCAGCGTCTCGAAGATCTGCGCGGGATGATTCTCTTTTACGGCACCCGTTGCAAAATCGAGGATATCATAGCCCGCGTCTGTCAGGCCGCTCGATGTTGTGGAGAGGGTATAGAAGGCGAACACCTCGTCGCCGCGCACGAAGCCGGCGCCGGGAGAGACTTGCGTCTGTCTTTTCCACTTCAGCGTGGAGCCCTCGGGCCATGATATATTATACCACCCGAGTTCGTAGGCACCCGATATGTATGAGCAATAACCCTGCACCGAGGATGCTTTCGCCATGGCCTTGACGGCCGGGAGCGACTGCGGAGTTCCCTTGACATTGAGTCCGGTCTTCGGCGTGCGGCTCTTTGCAGGAATCTCAGTGAAGCCGCGGCCGGACGCCGGCGTTTCCGGCTGCCGCATCTTAAGAGCCCCTTCGGGCAGTCTTACGCCACGCGGCACTTCTTTCCGGGCAGCCGGCGAGGTGCCGGTCTCCCGGGAGACCTGTCCCGTCGCCGTGAAACTACCGGAGGCAACCAGCAGCCCGACTGACAATACGGATAATAATCTGTTCATAAATTGATGATTTAAATTCATTCCCTTCGGCTCCTTCCGGCCTCTGCCGGGATTTTCTAATAATTAGGGAATTTTTTTGATAAACTATTCACGGAATATTCTCCCCGTTTCGGTTCAAAGATAAGGTTTATTTAACAAAAAGGCAACATTTCAAACGATTTTTAAAAAAATTTGTGTAAAATCTTTCATTTTAACTAAAAATTTATAACTTTGTGACTACAATCGCATATTTACATCGGCTCCGTAATATGCGTGCATATTCCCGGTGGCTTTTAAGCTATTGGCTTCTCCCGTTTCCTTTATCCGCACAAATCGCAGTTTCATCCGATACATCTGCATCAGCCTCAACACTCCTCTTTTAAATGAAGTTTTGCGGTGCGGCGGTTTCCATCAAATCATTAAGATAGAGATATGAGAAAAATCCTTTTAACGGCACTCCCTTTATGCCTCGCGTCGCTCGCCGCCTCCTCTCAGGTACAATTGCGCGACGCCGACATGTTCCGTCTCCGCGGCCTGTCCTCCCCGGTCTCCGAAACAAATAAAGCCTCGCTGGCAGCCGCGTCCGACCGCTCCGGCGGCCGCGTAGACCTCATCGTAAGATACGGTTCTCCCGAAGCGCTCGACGAAATCCGCGCCAAAGGGGGCGAGATCGTAAGCCTCGTAGGCACGCGCACGGCCATCGTGAGCGTTCTCCCCGAAAAGGCCTCCGACATCGCCGCCTCTAAAGGAGTTACGGGCGCCCGCCTCTCTGCCCGCGTGAAACGCACCAACAACAAAGCCCTCCCCTTCTCCAACGTGCCCGACGTGCACCTCGGCAAAGGTCTCGACAAGCCTTACGACGGCTCGGGAGTGGTGATCGGCCTCTTCGACACAGGCATTGACCCCAATCATATCAATTTCCGCGACGCCGACGGAAAGACCCGCGTGAAACTCGCACTCGAATATGTAGGCCAGTCGGCAAAGCCCGAAATCTACGACACCCCGGAAAAAATCGCCCGCTTCACTACCGACGACCCTCAGGAGAGCCACGGCACCCACGTGCTCGGCTGCGCAGCCGGCAGCTTCCGCGATGAGTCAGACCCCACGGCTCCCGACTATCGCGGCGTGGCCCCCGGCGCTGACCTCGTGGTCTGTGGAGGACCCTGCTATAACGCCCAGATTCTCGACGGCATCGAGCGCATCGGCAAATACGCGCAGTCGCAAGGGAAACCCTGCGTCATCAACCTATCGCTCGGCGACAACCTCGGCCCGCACGACGGCACCGACGAGTTCACCGAAGCCATCAACGACATCGCGGAGAAATACGACATCCTGATATGCCTCTCCGCAGGCAACGAGCGCGACCTTCCCATCTCCATCATCAAGGAGCTTACCGAGGAGGACCCCTACGTCAAGACTCTCGCCCTGAAAGGCCTTGAGGAGCAAGACAACATGTTCCAGTCTTTCGGCACTGTAGAGATCTGGACTCAGGACGGCACTCCGTTCGAAGTGTCGCTCGACATCATCTCCCGCACCGCCCCCGACGAAGTGCTCTATTCGTTTAAGATACCGGTGGGCAAAGGGGGTTATGTGGCCTCCGGCAATACGATCGACCAGTTCATCGACACATCGCGTCTGAACGTGGTCCGCTCCGGCACCAAGTTCCAAGAAGTCTACAAGAACTGTTTCATGGGCGGTGTTGCCGGCGTCGATCCCTACAACCGCCGATATATGGCCGAGCTCAACATGTATCTTGTGGCAAGCAGCGTCGCCAACGCCACCCGCAATTTCACGCGCATCACTGTCAAAGGGCAGCCGGGAAAGAAGATTTTCATGTATTGCCTCAGCGATAACATGAGCTTCGGCTCGCGCAACATTCCGGGCATCGACGTGCCCGACGGAGCGGGCACCAACTCCAACATGGGTTCCGGGCCCAACACGCTTGCCGTCGGAAGCTACTGCTCGGCCAATGTCCCCGATTCGGGATACGAAGAGGGAACGATCGGCGAGATAAGCTATTTCTCATCTTTCGGCGAGACACCCGACGGCCGCACTATGCCCGATGTCTGCGCTCCCGGCCAGGTGGTGATCAGCTCGCGCAACAGCTATTTCCCGACCTCCGGCAGCTATGCCGACTATTATCCCGTGGAATATAGCTATAAGGAAACCGCAAGCAAGAAAACATATAACTGGACAAGCTGCGCCGGCACGTCGCAGTCGTCGCCCCACATGGCGGGAATCACCGCCCTCTGGCGTCAGGCAGACCCCTCGCTCACGTTCAGCGATCTGCAGGAGATAGCTCGCGAAACCGCCGCCACTCCCGCTTCCAACGCAAAGGGCTGGGGTCACGGCAAGGCGGATGCCATGGCCGGCATACGCCGTATCCTCAAGAGCTCTTCGGTCTATGATATCCTCGAAACAGCTCCGGAAAGCATCATGCTCGAATCCGCCGGCAACGGCTGTTTCAACATTTATGCCCCGGGACAGGAAGCGCTCTCGGCCGAAGTCTATACCCTCCAGGGAGTGAAAGTGGCAGGCGGCGCTTCGCAGACAGAGACGCTCAGCCTCGACGCCTCGCAGCTCCCCGCAGGTGTCTATGTGCTCCGCGTAAACGGCAGCCACAGCACCCGCACAATAAAATTTGCAAAAAACTAACCAAACAATTACCCTTATGAAGAAAAAAGGATTACAGCTGTTTGCCACGCTGGCGCTCCTCGGAGCCGCCGGCGTGACGCAGCCTGCCTCCGCCACGGACTACAAGATCCCGGCAACGCAGGATGAATTCAACACCCAATGGGAGGTGATCCCCGGAACCGATGCCACCAAGACATGGGAATATAAATCCGGAGATACCCCATACGCCCAGATTTCACCGGCAAATTCAAGTTCATCGGGCACAGATACAGGGGCAATACTTAAGCTTACCACTCCTATACAGATGAATGCTGGCGACGTATACTATATCTATGCTTATGTATGTTCGGCAGATTTCAATGATGATGAATATTTCTCTATCGTCATTGGCAAAGATGCAAACTCCCTGACACCCATATCCGAAGACAATTACCAATGCAAAATATGGGGGCAAAGAGATCAAGAGACACCATCCTTTACGACAAAACCTGCTGACGGAAACACCAACGCCAAAGTCACCATAGCAAATGGAGAGAGTGGACTTTATTATATCGGCATAAAGAGCCGATACGGTTCAGGAACATTTGTTGATAAAAAATTCCAATTCGCAGGTTTGAAAGTTGAGAAGGATGTCAATTATCCTCAGAAGGTCATGAACCCTGCGGTTGTCGCCGCCGCTGGCGGTGCTTTGGAGGCTACTCTCACCTGGACCTGGCCGACAAAAAACAAGGACAATTCCGATATATCAGGCAGCCTCGGCGCGAGAATCTATCGCTTTACATCCAGCTCCAAGGATCAACTTTATAAAGATGAGAATGTAATCGCGACTGTAACCGGTGGCGTTGCGGGACAATCCGGGACCTTCACGGACAATGCTACAAATTCCTCCAAAGCTGTTCCCTCCGCCGGCAAATATTATTACTATGTCGCTCCTTTCAACGATGAGGGTGAAAACTCGGAAGTAAGTTCTTCAACAGTCGCCGAATGCAAGTGGATCGGCGAGGACAATAGGGTTTTGAATCCTCTCAATGCAGTAGCCAAAGCCGACGGCGACAATGTTGTCGTCACCTGGAAAGCACGCAAAAGCGGCGAATGGGGCTATAACGGCGGCTGGATCGACGAGTCTCAGCTCAAGTTTAAAATCACCCGTTCGAAAGATGGCGCCGATGCCGTTGTGCTCACCGACGACTATGTGACAACAGCCGGAGCCGATCTCATGATGACCTATCAAGACAATAATCTTGACGGCCCCGGATCTTATGTATATAATGTATCTGCCCTCTATAAGGAGGCTGAATCGAACGTTCAAAAAACCACTGCCATTTTCGCCGGAGGCGCATTGGAAGTCCCCTACATCGACGATTTCAGTTCTGCCGACAAATTTAATCTTTATACCATTGTTTCCACAAACAGTTCTTTTAAATGGATAAGGAATTATTCCGGATATGTCCAGTTCATGGCTTCTACCTATAGCTCTTCTGACGCATCGCTGATCACTCCTCCCATCAAGCTTGTAGCAGGCAAGACATATAAGATTTCCTGCAAATCCTGGGTTGAAGAGGTTGTGGATGATGACGATTATGGCTATGGCTATGGCTACGGTTCTTCCGAACCCGACCCGAAGGATCTCAAATTCACCGCCGGAACCGAGCCGACACTCGCCGGCATGCCTGTACTTGCGACTGTCAACATCAACAAGGGTGAAAGCGAGAAAATGCAGCCCGAGGCATATTTCTCTCCCACAGCCGACGGTTCTTACTATTTCGGAGTGCGCTGCAACAACACCAACGGTAATAAGATTTACGTAGACGACATCGAGATTGTAGAGTCTGTTTCCGTTCCCGCAACCGTTGCCGACCTCAGCGTTGTTCCGGATGCCACGGGTGCCAACAAGGCGAAGGTAACATTCACCCTCCCCGACAAGACCAACGGAGGCGCCGAGCTCACTACTCTGACAAAGGTTGTGGTGTCGCGCACTGATACCGAAGCGGAGACTCCCGCGCCCGTCGTTGTCAAGACCCTCACCGGTGACAAGGCTACCCCCGGAACAGCTGTCTCTTTCGATGACAATGTCGATGCTCCCGGCATGTTCTCCTACTCTGTAGTTTCCACCCTTAACGACAAGGATTCCGAGGCTGCGGTATCTACACCCCTCTGGGTCGGTTATGATGTTCCAAAAGCTGTTTCTTCATTTTCCATCTCCACCGAAGCGCAGGCAGACGGATCTGCTCTTATCAAACATACCGCCCTTACAGGAACTGAGCTTGGCTTTCACAAAGGATATGTTGACGCCGACAATCTGAAATATCGTGTTTATCGCACTCCCTCTATCGCCGGCGGAGAACCGCAATTGGCAGGAGAGTCGACACTGCCCGCAGGATCAACGGAATTGCAATTCACCGATACAGAGGTCAGCAACCTTCCCTGGGACAGCTATAAATATTCGATTGCTGTTGTGAACGGTACGATGGAAGGTGCACGAGCTGAGGGAAACAGAGGTGTCACTACCGGTAAAGTATCCGACTGGCCTTATTCTCCCGATTTCTCAGATTCAAAACTTGTTGAATCCTTCCACGGTCGCGCCTTTACCCATGAGAATGGCCTCACATTCAAAAACCGTGGCGCACAGGGGTCGACTGAATACATCGCATATCTTCCCCCGTTTGATGTAGCCGCTACCGATTCCAAGGGCTTTGCCGCCGAGATGCAGCTCTCGCGTGCAAACACCGAATTCCTGGAGAAACTCGAGGTTCTGCTCTGCACCGTTGAGACCGCCGCTCCCGCTCAGCCTGAAAGCAAGGCCTCCGCAAAGGCTGCCGTGATTCCCGGCGAGGACAACCGCACATCTCTCAAGACAATCTCTATCGAGGCTACCTCCGATAGCCCCGCGACCGAGAAAGTCAGCTTCACCGTTCCGGCAGCAGGCCGCTATCGTCTGGCCCTCCGTTGCGCATCCGACGACAACAAGGGTCTGACAATCCATTCCCTTACGCTGAAGAGCGGCGAGAAGACGGGGGTCGATGAGATCGGTGCCGACTCAATCTTCTCGGGCGATGTCGTTTCGGTAAGCGTTTACGCTCTCGACGGAACTCTCGTCGCCTCCTGTGAATCGGGAGCCGACCTCAACCTCTCCGCTTTGCGTACCGGCGTCTACATCCTCCGCGCCCTCACGGCCGACGGCAAGACCCTCACCGCAAAGATCCGTAGATAACGCATTTCTATTGAATTAGATTCCGACAAAAAGCGCCCGGCGGAGACCCGCCGGGCGCTTTAGGTTTTATAGCGATTGTTTTATTCAAGTATACGTGATTATACGTAGGCGGCGAAATCGGCCTGCGCCATGTCGCCCTTCTCGGCGAATGCCTGATGCAGTGCGAAAGCGGCTTTGAGGGTGTGGGGTGTGTGACCGCCCTTCGAGAGCTTCAGGTAATCCCACATCAGCTCTTTATACATCGGATGAACGCAGTTCTCGATGATTGCCTCGGCTTTCTGACGCGGATTCTTGCCGCGCAGGTCGGCTACGCCCTGCTCTGTGGCCAGAATCTTGACCGAGTGCTCGCTATGGTCGACATGCGAAACCATCGGCACGATCGTCGAGATCTTGCCACCTTTCTGAATGGAGGGGCAGGAGAAGATCGAAAGGTAGGCGTTGCGGCAGAAGTCGCCCGAGCCGCCGATACCGTTCATCATCTTGGTTCCGAGAACGTGTGTCGAGTTCACGTTGCCGAAGATGTCGGCCTCGAGGGCGGTGTTCATGGCGATAAGGCCCAGTCGGCGCACGATCTCCGGGCTGTTCGAGATCTCCCCGGGGCGCATCAGCACCTTGTCGCGGAAGAAGTCGATATTGTCCATGAAGTGGAGCATGGCGTCGTCGGAGAATGTCAGCGCGCAGGTAGAGGCGAATTTGCATTTACCCTCCTCCATAAGCGTCATCACGGCATCCTGGATAACCTCGGTGTACATCTCGAACTGGGGAATCTCAGGATTCTCTCCCAGACCGTAGAGCACGGCGTTGGCCACGTTGCCCACACCGCTCTGGATCGGCAGGAACTCCTTCGGTATGCGGCCCTCGCGGAGCTGAGAAGCCAGAAAGTGGCAGATATTCTCGCTGATGCGTTGGCTGACCTCGTCGGGAGCCGTGAAGGGCTTGATGCTCTCGGAATCGTTGGAGGGAACCACGCCGATGATTTTCTTCGGGTCGATTTTGAGAACGGTGCTTCCGATGCGGTCGGAGGGCTTATAGATAGGTATCTCGCGGCGGTGAGGAGGATCCAGCGGGATGTAATTGTCATGGAAGCCGCGGAATGAATTGCGATAATACGAAGAGTACTCGATAATCACCTTCTTGGCCATCTGCGCGATGGTCGGGGTCATGCCGAGGCCGGCGCCGAGAATCACCTCGCCGTTGGGGCTCATCTCCGTAACCTCGATAATGGCCACGTCTATGTCGCCGAAGAAACCGTAGCGCAGATCCTGCGACAGGTGGCTCAGGTGGGCGTCGAAATAATTGGTGGTGCCGGCGTTAACCGATTTGCGCATGTCGCCGTGGCTCTGGTAAGGCGTACGCATGGCCACAGCCTCGGCGCGCGCCAGCTCGCCGTCGACATGGTCGTTGGTCGACGCTCCGGTGAATACGTTTATCTTGAAAGGCTTTCCCTCTGCATGGAGTTTTTTTGCACGCTCGGCCAAAGCCACTGTCACTACTTTCGGAGTTCCCGAAGCCGTGAAGCCGGAAAATGCCACATTGTCGCCGTTCTTGATATACGACGCGGCCTCTTCCGCCGTGATAAATGGAATGCTCATGTTCTGACGTTATTAGATTTATTGGTTATTACTGTTGCTTGTATTATTTAGAAGTTGTTTAAACTAATTTTTATCAAATAGTATGAAATTTTATTAAACGTAAATTGGTTTAAACAACTTCTATGAGTAATTTTGCACAAAAGTAATAAAATTATGCAAGAAAACACCACGCAGACCACTTTTTTTATGCCTGCAAACGATAAAAACAATCCACTTTCCAAAAAGGTGCGCATCGAGACCTACGGATGTCAGATGAATGTGGCCGATTCGGAGGTAGTGGCCGCCGTGATGGCCATGGCGGGCTACGACACCACCGACTCCGACGAGGAGGCGGCCGCCGTGCTTCTCAACACCTGCTCCATCCGCGACAACGCCGAGCAGAAGATCTTCTCGCGTCTCGCCTATTGGAACGCCATGCGCCGCAAATCGGGCCGCAACATCATCATCGGCGTGATCGGCTGCATGGCCGAGCGCATGCGCGAGGAGCTGATCCGGAAACATGGCGTCGACCTCGTGGCCGGCCCGGATTCTTATCTCCATCTTCCCGACCTTGTGGCGGCCGCCGAAGCGGGTGTGCCGGCCATCGACATCGAGCTCTCCGCCACCGAGACCTATCGCGACGTGGTGCCCCGCCGCATCGGCTCCAACGGCGTGTCGGGCTTTATCTCCATAATGCGCGGATGCAACAATTTCTGCTCCTATTGCATAGTGCCCTATACCCGCGGGCGCGAACGTTCGCGCGAACCGCAGAGCATCCTGCGTGAGCTCTCCGACCTCCGCTCGCGCGGCTTCCGCGAGATCACCCTTCTCGGGCAGAACGTGAACAGCTACCGCTATGAGGATATCGGGTTTCCCGACCTGCTGGCGATGGTGGCCGAGGCGGCGCCCGACATGCGCGTGCGCTTCACTACCTCCCACCCCAAAGACATGAGCGACCGCACGCTGCAGACCATCGCCGCGCATCCCAATATCGCCCGGCATATACATCTGCCCGTGCAGAGCGGCAGCGACAAAGTGCTCAAGGCGATGAACCGCAAATATACCCGGGAATGGTATCTCGACCGCGTCGCGGCCATCCGACGCATCCTCCCCGACGCCGGGCTTTCCACAGATATGTTTACCGGATTTCACGACGAGACGGAGGAGGATTTTCAGGAGACCCTCTCGCTGATGCGCGAAGCCGGTTTCGACTCGGCTTTCATGTTCAAATATTCGGAACGTCCGGGCACGCTGGCGTCGCGCACGATGCCCGACAATGTGCCCGAGGAGGTGAAGATCGACCGCCTCAACCGGATGATCGCGTTGCAGAACGAGCTCTCGCTCGAAAGCAACCGCCATGACATCGGCCGCGAGTTCGAGGTGCTCGTCGAGGGTGTCTCGAAGCGCAACGCCGGCGAGCTCTTCGGCCGCACATCCCAAAACAAAGTCGCCGTCTTCCCGGCCGGCACCGCCCGCCCCGGCGAGTTTGTCCGCGTCCGCGTCACATCCGCCACATCCGCCACGCTCCTTGCCGAGACAGTTTGACGGCTCCAAATCTATTGCTGTAGGGACGCATCCCGGATGAGTCCGCTTTCGGCTAAAACAAACGCTATAAAACCTAAAGCGCCCGGCGGATCTCCGCCGGGCGCTTTCAGTCATATTATGCATATTTACATACTTATCGGATCACCTTCTGCGATTTGCCGGCCACTCTGATAATAAGCGTTCCGGCATTTGTCGGAAGTTCCATTGCCGGTGCAGTACCTTGAGCGATAAGGCGTCCTGAAGCATCATATATCTCGATGCGTTCTCCATCTTCAACACCGTCCACGTTGATGATATTTCCACATATTCTTACCGAAACAGTGGCTGCATCACATACCGACTCGACACCTGAAACAGCGCCTTCAGCAATATTCGCGAATCGACTCCACGGGGATTGCTTACGATAGGATTCCACAGCACCGGTCGGCACCATCAGAATCGACTTATCGTAGGCTTCATTCATGAAATAAACTTCACCCAAGTCCGGGGCTGTAGCTGAATAACAAATAACCTTGTCTGTTGGACTTCCATAGAACTCAAGCATACCGCCGACGTTGCTTACCTTTTCTCCGAATTCGATGGATGTCGGGAGGGAGGAAGCCCGGGTCGCTGCGGTTTGTGCCTGAGCTTCTACATTCACTCTCAAGATATAGTCAAATCGGCTGTCAGTTACCACGGGATTTAAACTTCTACCTATATAAAGCCGATCTTTTACTGCAATTTGGACAACGCTACTCCCTCCAAAGTAATTCAATGGTTCGGAAGAATCCTTGATGACCAATGTCTCCATTGAGGGAAGGAAGGCAGTTTTCACACTCGCCGGCAATGTAAGAGACTTCAGAGAAGTCGTGGATTCGAACGAGTTGCCGAGATATTCCAAGCCCTCATTAAGAGAGACTGATGAAAGAGCAGAGCATCTCGCAAAAACACGGTCTCCCAGATAAGAAACGGAACCCGGCACATTCACAGATGTCATTCCCTGGCCCTCGAATGCGGAATCGCCGATCGTCAGAACGCCATCGGGAATAGTCAGCTTTGTGATAGACGGGCTATCGAAAGTTGAGAACGCATTTGCGGCAACCGATATTGTCCCGGGCTCGATCTCCAGCGCAGAAGGGACTGCTCCCGCTCCCTTGAAGCCGAACAGACAGCTATTGAAATAGACAAAACCGTCAGGCTGATTTTCAAATATACCGGCTCCTCTAAACGCATCCGCACCTACTTTTATAAATGGAGGAAGGTTAAGTGTCTTCAGATTTACATCACTTATGAATGCACCCGCCCCGATAACAATCCCCTTCACAGCGGTTGCTGAATTAGATCCTGCCGCAATGGAAACCGACTGAAGACTCGGGCACTGAGCAAACGCAAAATCCGGAATTGTGCCGAGATTTGGAGAAAGGCTCACTTCCGTCAGAGGACAAAACTCAAAGGCACTCTCCCCTATGGAATCCACGTGTGCAAGAAATGAAGCCGACCGAAGGCCTGACCCATAGAATGCCTTTTTACAGACAACGATCACGTCGTTTTCATCATTGATCTCGCAAACTTCGGGATATGCCAGACGTCCCTCGGGAATGCGCGTGATTCCTTTCGGAATAGCTACCTTGCCGTCAAATCCATCTCCACCGAGTTTCAGGCTTATACCCGGTCCGTAGGGTAAGCCAGTGAAATTTCCCGTCAGCCAATCCTCGACAGTGCCCGTATATACGATATTCTTTATCCATTGCGGGATAAGTGCGAACATGGGAATAGTCAGATTCTTACCGGAAAACTTCAATCCGTTGATTTTCTTATATCTGTATAAAGCATACGGCTTAATTTCCGTAATGGCTGCAGGAATCTCAAGCACCCCTTCCAGAAGCACGAAGCTTCCCCCTTTAGTATAATAAAATTCTTTGGCGATACTAACCGGGCTGGTGCCTTCGGGATAATTGTCACCCTGAAAATCGATCTTTAACCAATCTTCCAAAGATCCTTTGAAAAAGACTTTCTTTATATAAAAAGAATCTTCCACATTGAATGCTCCGTCTCCAAATGACTTAAACCCTGCATTTATTGTCATTTCCTGTATCTTCTCTGCACCGGAAAAGCATGACTCTCCTACACTTTCAAGTGATTCAGGGAAAACAAACGAAGTGAGACCGCTATAGCTAAAACAGTACTGGCCCAAAGTTTTCACTCCGTCCGGTAACGCGATTTCTTCCAAAGCCGCACAACCGGCGAAAGCGGATTCTCCGATTGACACAACATTCTCCGGTATGTTGACACTCGTCAATGACTCACACCCGAGAAACAGACTGTTTTCTATTGATGTCAAACCTGCCGGAAGCGCCACTGTCTGCAACGAAGTGCAACCTTCGAAAGCGGATTCTCCAATCTTTCCGATACTTGTTGGAATTGCCAAAGATTTCAAGGATGAACATCCCTTAAAGGTATAGCTCTCGATAGAGGTGAGTCTTCCGGGAAGATTAACTGATGTCAGGGATGTGCAGCCTGAGAAAGCGGATTCTCCTATCATTGCCACACCTGCCGGAATATCCAGCGATTTCAAGGAAGAACAGTCATAAAAGATATCCCTCGGTAATTCTGAAATATCCTCCGGAAGAGTGACGGCTTCAAGTTTATCACATTCCCGGAAAAGCTCTGCAGGTAAGGTCTTGATCGTCGAAGGTAACACAACAGAAGTCACCGCTCTCCTCCTGTTAAACACATCTGTCTCGATTCCGGTCACCTTTACGGTTATCTCCACATCATCTTTGATATACGAGACTCTCGAGGGAATCGTCACAGCTCCTCCTATGGAATTATCGCTGTAGACAGCTGTTGCTTCTCCATAGCCCGTGGTTTCATAGTGGATACCCCCGGCTTCGAAAGTATCCGCCATAACGGTTCCGGCGCTCATCATAGATAATATAACCAACCCATAACGCAACGCACGGCTAATAAAAGGTTGCTTCATAAACACTTGTCAATTCGCTCCAATCCTCCTTCAAAGCTGTTATGTTGAAAAACGAAAAAAGGTGTGAGGAATGTATCTCCGTCTTATCCCACATTCAGGTCTTGGCGTACCTACATCCAAGGATAAGACCGACAGCCCCACACCAGAAGCATATACATCAACCCTCGCGGGTACAGGTATAGCAACCGATGCAGGTGCTATTGTCTCATATCTTCATGGATGTTACAAACCGCCAAGTTTGAATGTTGAAGATAAAAAATCAATAACACCTTTTCGGTGGAATTTCCACCTTTTCTAATAAAAAAATGAATACGATGAGGCTGTCTCTACAACCATCATCCTCATTCATCAGCAAAAATAGAAATTAATTTATAAATTTTATGCAGTTCGCCCCACAATTTTCGCAAAAAATCCCATTGCGGGGCAATGGAGGGCGCGGGCGCAATGTATTGCGCCCTACTTTTTTATGATTCCTTTGGATTTGCGGCCGTTGATGGCAATGGTGAGGGGGCGGTCGAAGCGGATGATGCGGATGCGCCCGCTCTCCTCCACTGCTGGCTGCGCTTCGAGCCACGCCATGTCGATGAACCCGTTGCCGGCATCTTTGTCGACAGTGAAATAGCCTACGCCGAAGGAGGTGAGGTTCTGGAAGAAATGCGTGCCTTGCGACGGCTCTATGCGATAACCGGGCAACGCCGACTCTACGATGACGCGCGCGCCGGCGATCTGAGGCCACTTCACGGGAATTCCCAACGCCGGATCCGACGATCCCCAGCGCCCGGGACCTATCAGCACGTAGGGTTCTCCCCGCTCCACAAAGCGGGCGTTGATCTCCTCGATCTCCCGCGCAAGCTCTTGGTTATGCGCCGAATCAAACGTATCGGGCCGTACATAGACGATATGGCTCACATTATCCATGATGCCATGGCCCAACGCCATGTCGGAGCGCATGATGAGGTCTTTATCATCCACATCCATTATCGAATCGTCCAGCATCTCCTTCGTGTCGACTATCGGACGGATCTGAAGCCAATAGACAGTTCCCTTCTCCTGATTCTCACCTCCCCGACCGGCGGTCGGATAAATATTCCCCGCAAACTCGATCTCCACGGGACGTCCCATCTCATACTGGCCGGTGCGGAGCATGAACTCGGCGATCTTAGCCAAGGGGAACACATCATGTTTCAGTATGTTGGCGAAGGTCACCACCTTGCGGCCCGCGCCGAACTCCGTGTCGCGGATCACGTGGTCGTTCACGTCGAAAGTCGATACCATATATTTCAGCGCGCCGGTCTTGAAAGCATCGGCCACGCTGATCTTCCGTATGTTGAAACTGTCGTTCACCTTGAACTCCACTTTCTCATCCGACCAGCTCGGCAACCCGTAGAGCGTTGTCTGTGTGTCGCGCAGCGCCAGCTCGAGAGTGGATGTCTGGAGCACCTTGTCGGGATGTTCGGGAGAGAAGCGCAGCGCCATGCCGCCGTCGACGATATACTTGCCGAGGCCTGCGGCCACTTCCACCACCCCTTCCTCCGCGCGCTCGTCGCCAACGGGGTAATAGTTGAGCGAGCGGCCCACACCCGAGAAATTCGGATAGTAGAATCCGTCATGGTCGCTTCCGGCCACCTCCTGCAGTATCACGGCCATCTTCTCCTGGTCGATCACATTGCTCGTGGCATTCATATATGCCTTGGAATCGGCGAAGAACACGGACGCATATACAGCCTTCACCGCATCCGAGAGGAGGCGCAGACGAAGCTCCGTGTTTTCGGTAAAGGGTACCATATATGTGGAATAGATTCCCGCGAAAGGCTGATAGTGGGAGTCCTCGAGCAAAGAGCTGCTTCTTACGGCCAAGGGGCGTCGCACCACATCGAAAAAGGCCATGAAATCCTCCATCACCTCACGTGGCAGCTCGGCGCGCAGGAAAGCGGCGAGTATCTCCTCGTCGGGGGCGTCGGAGAGGGCCACGCCGTAAAGTCCGTTGCTGTCCATGAACTCATCGAAGATATCCGTGCATATCACCACCGTATGGGGGATCGTGATCTGCACTCCCTCGAAATCGTCACACTCCGGATGGCGCTTTATTATCTGGTCGATAAATGCAAGGCCGCGTCCCTTCCCGCCGAGCGATCCCTCGCCGATACGGGCGAAATTGCTCCAGCGGTCGTAATTGTCGCGGTTGAAGACGGCCACGACGCCGCGGTTCTTCATCCGCCGGTATTTCACGATAGTCTCGAAAACGAGCTTGCGCACTCTCGGCGCCTCGTCGAGCGATTTGAAGCGTATCCCTTTCAGCAGGTCGGCTATCGGGAAGAGGGCGCGCGAATAGAGCCAGCGCGATATGTTGTTGGTAGAGCAGATGAAATAGAGGATATCGTCGGGAATCTGCTCCACTTTTTTCTGCAGCTCCTTGAGATTGCGGATGCGGAAAAGTTCCGAGCCGTTCTTAGGGTCGCGCACCACGAAATCTCCGAAACCGAATTTTTTTGTAACGGCCTCCCGGAGGTCGAGCGGCAGCGTCTTGGAATTCTTGTCGAGGAAGACATATCCGGCCATCTCGGCTTTCGCGCGGTTGGCGCTCTCCTGACTCTCCATCACCACCGGCATGTAAGGATCGCGCTTTTTGACGAGTGCGGCGAATTTCAGGCCCGCATCGGGGTCTTTTTTCCCCTCTACGGGAAACCGCGCGTCGGTGATCACTCCGAGGATGTTGTCGCCATATCTATCCACAAGCGAAGAGGCTTCCTCGAAATCCCGCGCAAGGAGCACTTTCGGGCGCCCGCGCATGCGGAGCATCTGCTCGTGCTCGTTGAGCGCCTCGGTGGCGAAGCGCATCGACTGCTTCAGCAGGAACTTGAAAAGATGGGGAAGTATCGAGGAATAGAACCGGATGGAGTCCTCCACGAGGATTATAGCCTGCACGCCGACGCCGCTGATATCGTTGTCGGCGTTCATACGGTCCTCAATAAGCTTGATGATTGCAAGAATAAGGTCGACATTGCCCAGCCATGAGAAGACATAGTCCACGCCGCGCAGGTCTTCGTTGGAGATGCGCCGGCGCACCTCCTTCGAGAAAGGTGTGAGCACCACGAGAGGTATTTCGGGATAGAGACGGTCAATATTTACGGCCTCGCGGAAGGTCTCGCTGATATCCACGCCCGGCATGGCGATGATCAGGTCGTAGTTCTTCTCGGCAAGGGCATCGTAGGCCTCGGCATAGTTGGCGACTTTCGTGAAACGCGGTGGCGACGAAAGGTTGAGCGCCACATACTCCATGTAGATCTGTTCGTCGACGCGGCCATCCTCCTCAAGCATGAACGCATCGTAGGGGGTGGCGATCAGAAGGACATTGAAAATGCGCTTCTGCATCAGGTCCTGAAACGCCGTGTCCTTCAGATAGAGCCGGCTCAGGTCCATGTTTTCGAAATTTTTCATGACAGCGTGGTCAGGAATCACAAGACTGGGTAGCCAGGAACTTGTCGATTGCTTCGGGCATCGAGCGTGCCGCCGCCGAGGGCGCCGACACATCCAGACGCAACCCCGCATCCTCCACGGCCTTGGCCGTGGTCGACCCGAAGGTGGCTATGTATGTGGGTCGCTCGTCCTGATCGAAATCGGGGAAGTTCTTCTTCAGCGACGCTATTCCCGCCGGACTGAAGAACACGAGCATATCGTAATCCAGATTTTCATCCGGACGGAAGTCATTGCTCACCGTGCGGTACATCACCACCTTGGTCACGTCCAGACCGCGGCTGCGCAACGTGCTGACATCCTCCTTGTGTACATCGGAGATAGGGAAAAGGAATTTCTCCTTGCCATTCTTGTCGAGAGCGGCGAGAAGCTGCTCGTCGTCGAGTTTTCCGGTTTTGCCGAATGAGATCTTGCGCTTTCGGTATACGATATATTTCTGAAGATAGAGAGCTATCGATTCGGTGGTGCAGAAATATTTCATCGTGTCGGGAACCTTCACCCTCATCTCTTCACAAAGACGGAAATAATGGTCAACACCGGTGCGCGATGTGAATATGATACCTGTATAGTCGGCCAGATTCACCTTGGCCTGACGGAACTCCTTGGCCGTGAGCCCTTCGACCTTGATAAAAGGACGGAAAACCATCTCTACGTCATATTTCTTGCAGACGTCGTAATAAGGCGACTTTTCCGAGGAGGGCTGAGGCTGGGAAACCAGGATCTTTTTTACTTTCATTAGCGTTGTGATCTGTTATAAATTGCCAACTGGATGTTCTTATTTCATAAAAATCTGGAGCATGCCAGAAGTGCCAAAAGGTAAGTCAGTATCAGGGGTACGATTTCTAAACTGCAAAGGTAGTACAAAAATAGCAACCACGATGACATCCGGCTGAAAAAAATTCTGAAACCTTTGTAGATGAACAGTATTTTACCCAATGTGAACGTCACGGCGCCCGCCAGCAGTATCCACTCCGTCCATAAAGGATAGCAAAGGGCGAGCAATGCCAGCGGAAAGAAGATGAACGACTGGAGGCCGAAAGACGCCGCCGCTCCCTTCACCCATATCCGCGTGAGCTTGGAGTCGGTGAATACGTTTCCTGTAACTGCATAAGCGCAGAAGATGAAGAGCATATATATGGCCACGGCGCCGATGCATATTCCGATGCCGGGAAGCGGCCGGTCGGGAATGCTGAAGGAATACCAGGGAAGAGGGTTGAATGCCGTGAGCATCACCGCTCTCCATAGCAGCACGCCGGCGCAGCATATCCATGTGATATTGAGAAGAAGAAGATAGGAGGTCTCCCTCACCGTGTCGTCGAATAAGTTGTGGCGCGTTCTGACATCGCGCAGATCCGAAAGCAGAGTGCGCAGATAGCGCGGATTGTTCTTGAATTTCAGACACACCGCGCAGAAAAGCAATGCCAGCAGGGCGAAAATCCATGAGATGCCGTGCCCTTTGAGCAGGTTGGTCTCTTCCGTCCGGAGATCTGCGGCGGGAACCTCGGTGTGCGTTGCCTGCGCGGTATCCTGCGCGTTTTCCGCATAGGGGGCGGTGAGCACAAGCCCGTAGCCGCTCGTCTCGCGCGCGAGAGAGTCGTTGACGGCCCTCACGGGCGAGTCGGCTTTCGCCTTGGCGCCCGGATCGGCAGTTATATGATATGCCTTCGCGGCCACCGGCGCCTTCTTGGCTGCAGGCTTCATTCCCGCGGGCATCTCCGAGCCCGTGGAATTCACCGGCACCACGATCTCATCGACCATCTGCCAGTTATTTCCGTTATTTCTTAATGTATCCTGCATCCTTTTTATTTTTTATCCATCCCTCCTTGCGATACCATTCAACTGCCCTTCGGATTCCCTCGTCGAGGGGCACCTCCGGCCGAAAACCGAAATCGCGCTCGGCCTTGGAAACATCCACATTCCAGTTGCGCTGCTTCATTATGCGGTATTTGTCGCGGTTGAGCGTCGAGGGCTTCAGCCGCGCCACGCCCCAGAGCTCGGCCACAACCGACACAGCCTTGACGCCCCACAGAGGCATCTTCACCGGTAGCACGAACTTCTTCCCCAACGCACGCGCCGACAGTTTTCGGAATTCCCGCTGGCTGTAGGCCCGCGGCTCGGAAATATCGTAGGTCTCGCCGACAGGCGCCTTCTCAAGCGCATCGTAAACAGCCCGCGCAAGATCCTCCACATATATGAAGGTGAGCATCTGACGCCGGTAGCCCGCAAGGAAATCGAAGCCCTTTGCCAGCGACTCGAACATCAGGAAATAGTCATGGTCGCGGGGTCCGTAGATTCCCGTGGGACGAAATATGATGTAGGGAATCTTCTCCGACTGCAGCCAGAGCTCCGATTTGAGCTTCGAACTCCCGTATTTTGTGTTCGGCATCGGAATCATAGACTCGTCGAAAGGTTTATAACCCTTCTCATCGCCCGGGCCCATAACCGACAGACTGCTCATATACAGGAACTTCTCGGGCATCATATCGGCCGATTTCAACGCCGTGGTGAAATATCGCAGATATTCGTAATTGATTCTGGAGAAATCGGCATAGCGCATCACCTTCGTTGCCCCGAGATTATAGACAATCCAGTCCCAGCGCTCGCCCTCGGGAAGAGCCGTTTTGAGCGTTGCCGACAGGCTTTCGCGCTTCTCGAAGTCGAACTCTATGAAACGGATGCGCTCATCCGTGAGCCACCGGCGGGAAGTGGAAGCGCGCACACCGGCCCACACCTCATAACCCCTGCGCAGCCCCTCGTCCACCAGGAATCCGCCGGCAAATCCCCCGGCACCAACCACCAGCACTCTTCTCATCTCATTCCAAATTCAAAATTCCAAATTCAAAATTATTTTCCCTGAGCCATTCGAGGCTTCTCGGGAGCGCATCGAAGAGCCTCGGGAGGCTTTTCAGCGAATCGTGGAACGCGATTATCGAACCCGGGCGCGCGTATCGCCTCACGTTGGCCACCACATCGTCGGCCGTCAGCCGCCGGCTGTAGTCGCGCGTCACCACGTCATACATCACTATCCGGTATTTCTCCCCTATCTTCCGGGCCTGACTGCGGAGCAGCCACCCGTGAGGCGGACGGAAGAGCCGGCTCTCGATATATCCCGCAGCCTCCTCCACATCCTCGAGGTAACGCTCGTTCTTCTCGGCGAACCCCCGCAGATGATGCATCGTATGGTTGCCCACGGCATGTCCGCGACGCAACACCTCCCGGTAGAGTTCCGGATACTTCCGCACGTTGTCGCCAACCATGAAGAATGTGGCCTTGATGCCGTATGAGTCGAGCAGGTCGAGCAAACGCGGCGTCACTTCCGGAATCGGCCCGTCGTCGAAGGTGAGATAGACCTTCCTCCCCTCCCTCTCCGGCATCCGGAAAACCGAATTCGGCAGAAATCCTCTGATTATTTCCGGCGGTTGCTCAATCAGCATCTAATTCAAAATTATTTCCTGTGGTATTCCTCGTTGAGCCTTTTGCTCCGATCCATATCAACCTTCTTGATCTCCGGATCCGCATCAAGCGCTTCCTTGCTTATGCCCGCCTCGATATATTGGCGATAAGCCTCATAATACATCGAATCGAGATAGCGGTCATCTTCCGGACGTGCGGCATATTCCGAGACCGGAAGAGCGGCAAGCTCGTTCACGGTCTTGGCTACACTCGAGAGCTCCCTGATATAATCGGCTTCGCTATATTGCCCGGTGTCGTCATGCCTCGGCCCATAGGCACGCGTATAGGCCGCCTTCAGGTCCTCGCGACGCAGGCCGTTGCGCTTCAGAAGCTCGTCGGTCTTGCGGCGGTCGCCGCCATACTGCTCGTAAAGCTCGATGAAGCGCCAATACTGGTAGGGCATTGCCTGAGACTCGATCGTGAGAGGCACATTGCCGAAAGTCATGGCGATATTCTGCTGATAACGCACAAACTGTATCAGCCTCTCCAACTGGCTCCAGAGCATCTTTCGGGCTTTGTCGGTGAGCTTGCTGTCGCCCAGACGCTGACCTAACTGGCCGTAATAATCGGGCAACGTCATGGCCACGTTCACATCGTAAGGCGCCACATTCTCCGACAGGCGGCTATCGAGCAGGTCGGCCGTTTTCACGGCTTTCTTATATTCGGCAGCCGCACCTTTCTTGTCACCGGCCTTTTGCAGCAGGTCGCCCTGATAAATCAGTTCGGCCACGACATCCACCATCGAGTTGCGCGTCGTAACAAGCATCCTGCGGGCTGTCTCGTCGAAATAGGGACGGCTCCCGGGAGTGGCTTTGTCGGCGCCGCCCCACTTATAATTCGTCACTACGCCATAGGCTTTGTCGGTGCGCGCCGGCAGACCCTCCTGACGTGTAGGCACAAGCTGATGCGTCATACCCGTGCTGCGCAGATAGTCGGTGAGTCCGGCATGATATTCGGAGCCGACGGTGGAACACCAGTAAATGGGACGCGGCCAGCCTTCGGCGGCATTGGTGGCTATTATGTCGAACATCAGCAGCTCGCTGAGCGACACATATCCTTTGTCGCGTATCGAAGGAGCGGCGGCAAGGTCGATCACAATCTCGTTCACGATCGAGGCTGTGTCGGCGGCCGCTACCAGTCCGCGCTTCAGCACGGCCTCGCGGTCGACCGGAATCGTCACCACGCTCGACGGGAACTGCGGATAGCCGTAGTCGCTGTTATTGCTCTTGCCGGCATAGATCTTGCGCAGGCTCTGCAACAGGTCGGCCGGCGCGCGCTCGCGTCCGAGCACTGTCACATCCATCCGGCCGTAGGCTATGTCGGAGGGCCTGGCGGTGAATTTCACCGGCTCGGCGCTATAGGTCTGCTGCATCATCTGGTTGGCATACCAGTCGGAAGCCAGATAGCTCAGATTGATGATCTTCACGTCGGGACGCACTCCCTCCACCTCCTGGGCATACCATAGCGGGAAGGTATCGTTGTCGCCGTTGCAGAACACAATGGCATTCGGCTCGAGACTGTTGAGATAGTTCACGGCAAAATCGCGCGCCGCATAGCGTCCGCTGCGGTCGTGGTCGTCCCAGGTCTGGCTCACCATCTGAAGGGGCACCGCCAGACCGAGCACGCAGGCCACGATGGCGGCCGCCTTCTCATTGCGCTTGATGGCCAGGCAGAGCAGGCGCCATAGTCCGGCCACTCCCATGCCTATCCAGATGGCGAATGCATAGAAGGATCCGGCATAGGCGTAATCGCGCTCGCGAACCTGCAGCGGCGTCTGGTTCAGATAGAGCACGATGGCCAGTCCGGTCATGAAGAAGAGGAAGAAGACCACCCAGAACTGCTCGATGCCGCGTTTGCCGGCGAACGCCTGCCATAGCAGGCCGATGATGCCGAGAAGAAGAGGCAGCATATAATAGACGTTATGCCCCTGATTATCCTTGCCGAGTTCGTCGGGGAGCAGCGACTGGTCGCCGAGACGGGCGTTGTCGATGAAGGGTATGCCCGATATCCAGTTGCCGGCGTCGAGTTCACCGCGCTGATTGTTGATATCGTTCTGACGCCCGGCGAAGTTCCACATGAAATAACGCATGTACATGTGGGAGATCTGATAGTTCAGCAGGAAGGAGAAGTTCTGCGAATAGTCGGGACGGTAGCCGTATTTCTGCGGATAGTTGATGGTGCCCGTCATCTGGTTGACGAACGGCTCGGCCTGCAGGTCGCTCTCGGGCACTTTCTCGCCGGTGGTTTCATCCACGGCATAAAGCTCTTTGAGATTCGAGCTTGTGGTGTCGAGCGATACCCACTGGCGGTAGGCGTCGCGGTGCTGGCGGCTGTGGATGCGAGGGAAAAGCATGTTCAGCTCGGGGTTCATCCTGACCTCCGGCTTGTTGTCGCGCTTCACGTAGTAATCGCCGCCGCGCATGGCGTGCGAGGCGTTGGAAGCTTTATCCCCCTCGGTGAGGAAACCGTATTCCGACTTGGGCTCGGCCCCTTTCACTCCTTTCACATAGAGCGCTTTTCCGGGTTCTACATTCTGCTGATAGATGGGATAGTTCACAATCACCGGCGAACCGTCTTCGCGGTAGGTCACGGTGTCGGTGGCCACGCCGACGAGCTTCTTCTGAGGCGAGGAATAGAGCGTCTCGCCATAGAGCAGGGGCGTCTCGCCATATTGTTCGCGGTTGAGGTAGGAAGCGAGGTCGAATACGTTGTCGGGAGAGTTCTGGTTCATGGGGGTGTCGGCGCTCGAACGGATCAGGATGAGCGCATAGCTCGAGTATCCCACGAATATCACGGCGATGCTCCACATCGCCACGCTCAGCTGGCGCATCGGAAGGCCGCGGCCGCGGCGTATGAAGAGCCAGGCGGCGAAGAGCGCCGTCAGCAGCCACCCTATCCACCAGCCGCTGCCGATGAAGAACATGCCGGAGAGCGTCACGGCAAGCAGTAGCGATATCTTGATGAGCAACGGGGATTTCTGAGCGCCGATCTCATAGAGGGCCCAGACGAACACGGCTACTACAAGAAGGGTGTAGAAGAGGGCGCCGCTATTGAAGCCGAGGCCGAAACCGTTCACGAAGAGAAGCTCGAATCGCTGGGCCATCTTGATGAAGCCGGGCACAAGGCCGTAGAGCACAAAGAAAATGATCACAAAGGAGATGAGCAGGGCTATCAGCGATTTCACCAGGTCCATATCCTTCCATTTGCGGTAGGCGAACACGAGAACCACCGCGGGGATACATAGCAGGTTGAGGAGATGCACGCCGACACTCACGCCGATGATATAGGCTATCAGTATCAGATAGCGGTCGGAATGAGGTTTGTCGGCTCGGTTCTCCCATTTGAGGATAAGCCATACCACTAAGGCGGTGCAGAAGGAGGAGAATGCGTAGACCTCTCCTTCGACTGCGGAGAACCAGAAAGTGTCGCTCCAGCAGTAGGCCAAAGCGCCGACAACGCCGGAACCCATTATCACGAGATATTGCGTAAGCGTGAGCTCCTCGCGGCGGCCGTCGGCCACTGTAAGTCGTCTCACGAAATGCGTTATCGTCCAGAAGAGCAACAGGATTGTCAATGCCGACAGCAGTCCGCTCATGGCGTTGACCATCACCGACACCGTGGCGGCATCGGGGGCGAAATTCGCGAAAAACCTCGCGGTGAGCATGAAGATCGGGTTGCCCGGCGGGTGACCCACTTCCAGTTTGTCGGCCTGAATTATGAATTCACCGCAATCCCAGTAGGAGGCGGTGGGCTCGAGGGTGAGCCAATAAGTGGCGAGGGCGATCACAAATATCACCCAGCCGGTGATGTTGTTGATAAGATTGTATTTTTTCGTCAACATAGCCAAAGTTGCGATTGCTGTATCTCCGCGCGATAAGAAACGGGTTCTAAAAGGCACTAATGCGGAATAATTTGCAAATTTAGCTATTTTTTGCGACAATCGGGCAACGGATAAACAAAAAAGAAGTTAACGGGGTCCTGGTTCAGGCGTTGAGGTCGTAGAGCTCGTTGCGGGCGAAGTCGAGCACGAGTCCGTATTTGGTGAGGAATTCGACGCCGATGGCGCCATCGATCTGCAGGCCCGTGAGTATCTTCACGTTGTTCATGGCATCGGTGCCTTCGAGCACGCCGAACTCTCCATTATAGCTGACGCCGCCGAAAGAGATCTCGCCTGCCACCATGAAAATCTTCTGGGGGTCTCCTACCATGCCCAAGAGGAAATCATCCTTTCCCAGCTTGGTGAAAGAGGACTTATAACGTTCGTACGCCTCGCGTAGAAGAACGTTGTAGGAGGCACCCGTATCGATCAGAAAACACAGCTTGCCGTCGTCGGTGTAAATCAGCGGCATACCGAGTCTCCGGATCCATTTATCGATAGACAGTTTCATTAGACTCTGTTCCTTAAAGCGCTTCATGACGGCCCGCAGCCATCATTTTTTACAAATATAACAATTTCCCCCGAATATCGGACATATATCTGCCTCACAATTTTCTTAGGATTCAGAGCAAGGGGTAGTATTCCCGGAATGCTTATTGAGTTTTGAAGCTACTGCAATTGCAGATGTTGCGGCTAACGCTGTTGCCGCTAATGCTGTAGGGACGCACCCAAGGTGCGTCCGCCTGTATCAAACGATGTTTTAAACCTGTTGTCTGGACATTTCCCCGAAAGCGGACGCACCTTGGGTGCGTCCCTACAGCATGAGCTACAGCATAAGCTACAGCATGAGCTACAGCATAGACGCTGCATTGGCTATACAATCCGGATATGATTGAAAAGCCGGCGGAATCGCATGATTCCGCCGGCTTTGGGGATTCACCGGAAATCGGAGATTTCCGGATAATTTTTCAGTCAGTTGTTATTTCACGAGCACTTTGCTTACGTTGTGACCCTGACGACGGATATAGAGACCGTTGGAGGGATTCTCAACTTTCACGCCCGTGAGGTTGAAGTATTCAACAGGAGCGTCGGCATCCTCGTCAACCATGATACCGTTAACGCCTGCGCCAAGACCCGGAATGTTGAAGTTCATCGTTATCTTGGTCGAAGTAACATGGAGAAGATAACCGACATTGGGCAGCACAGCAGCAGCCCATCCTTCCGGATTGGTAACTGTCATCTCGCATTTCTCGCCGACATTGGCAAGGGAGGCGGTAACTACGGCATCCTTTGTTTTCCAGTCGACAAGCGTCATGTCATAGTATTGACTGCCGGTCTGATCAGCAGGTATGGAGCCGGCAAACTGATCGGTAGCTGTAGCCGTGCTCTTCGCTTTGTCGATTTCGAATGTGATAATCGGAGAGAGGCCGCAGAAACCATAGAAGTTAAGAGCATTGTCCTTAAGTTCTACATAAGTTTCATAAGAATAAGGAACTTCCTCTTCTACTTTTGTTGTCTCATTCTCTTCAATCTCCTTGGTCTCTATAGTTGTGTTGACCTTGTTTGCTTCAACATCAACACACCAGAAACCTCGACCCTCGGAATTAAGAACAGCTATTCCCTCATAAAGATATATTAACTCTCCCTTGTCAGTAATTCCGAACAGAATAGGATTGGAATATACCGCGGGACCTTTTTCTCCATAACCGAACACCATCAATGTTCTCCCGTTAGTGTCGTAGGCTGTCTTAGAAGGTATCTGAAGAGCCATGATATCCTGAGATTCGGTTGCAGAGACCTGAACGGAAACCATACCGACTTTCACGCTCATTTCCTGTTTGGAACCCATAAACCCAGTAAGGATATAATTGCCACGGGCAACACCACTTGCACCTCTCGGCTCAAGTTTGAACTGATCACACTCAACCTCTGGGGTGCCACCCTGTTCCATGCAGTAGTCTCCTGAGAGGACATAGGTTCCGGTTACATCGGGAAGTTCGTCGGCACGGGTGCGCAGACCTTTGATGATTCCTTCGGGAAGCTTGGCAACAGGCTGCGCGTTTTCGATCGTTGTGTTTACTGTACGTGTAGCGTCGATCGTTTTGCTACTCTTTTCGAAAGAGGCTGCGGAAGCCGTCATGGCAACACATGCAACCGCAATGAAGGTGTAAAATTTTTTCATACGCTAATAATTTAATATTGATTATTTATCCAAAGCAAATTAACAAGGCGGGATATACAATTCCGCGGAGATTTGTGCTGTAAAATTATATTTACTAACTATCCAACGGTAAAAATACAAAAAAATCTATAACAAGTGACAAAAAATCTATAAAATTTTCGCATCTTCTCCCCTTTCGACCAAAAATATGACCTAAATCAAGAATTTTTCCATGCCGAACGCCCAGAATACGAAAAAAAAGGGACGCATCTGAGATGCGTCCCTAAAGGTGGCGATTACCTACTCTTCCGCTTTCGCAGTACCATCG
>ERZ838577.185-NODE-185-length-106434-cov-7.597411_pt1 | contig 106434 bp, 67 predicted proteins | sample MGYA00519682_ERZ838577 | MGnify/ENA primary metagenome ERZ838577 (study PRJEB31850, sample SAMEA3708838) | human gut metagenome | biome: human gut; feature: human-associated habitat; material: faeces | place: China | collected 2014 ... | reverse complement strand
TTATAGCAGTGAGGTTCCACCTCTTCCCATTCCGAACAGAGAAGTTAAGCTCACTTACGCCGATGGTACTGCGGTTTTCCCGTGGGAGAGTAGGTAGCCGCCTCTTCAAGACCAGCCTTTTTAAGGTTGGTCTTTTTTGTGTTTATATCTGGCTGTGACCGTTTTTCATCCCGGGATGTAATTATCTCTGGTCTTGAAGAGGCGGTTCCGCCGGCTATATTGACAATCCTCCTAAATCCCCCTTTGAAAAGGGGGACTTGTTTTCTTTTTGTATGACGTCGATAGTCGGTTTTCTTGTTTAGGGTGGAAGCGCGGAATGGCTTCTGGAATTCACTGGCTGCCATCGCCCGTAAAACGGCTTTCTTAAAGCCGCGGCTGGCCGCCGACTATATTGACAATCCCATCCCCCTTTAAGTTCCTTTTCGTTGCTCACGCTCGGCAGAGCAAACAAGTTTGGCTTTGCCCTCGCTTAATCGCAACGTTGAGTAGGGGGGGGGAATTGTTGTATCTGCGGGGATTTGGGCAATGCGTGATAAGGCTTACTTATCGCCGTCTTCGATGCGAGTGCGATGAGGGGCGGGTGGCATGAGGCCGGTTTCTTAAGCCGGCGAGGTATTCGCTGACCGTGAGGGGCTCGGGGCGTTTGCGGAATTTCTGAACCAGCTTCTCCCGAATGAGGTAATAGCTGGCCCGCAGGGTCCGGCGAATCTCGGTGATTCCCCGGCGCGGCGGGAATATCTTCATCGTCATTTCCCGGTCCCATTTCTGGGTGAAAAAACGACTGTAATAGTCATTCTCCGGATTGACCAGACACTCAAAATCGCCTTCCCATTCGATGCGGTTGAGCATCAGGTTGGGTTCCGAGACGTAGAGCATTTTGAACGGTAATGACTGATAGGGCAGATAGTTGAGAAAAACTTCCCCGTAATTGTTGCGATAGTTGCCGGGCATTCGGGATTTCTCATAAAAGACCAGCTTGTTGTCGACCAGCAGGATCACCCATTTGTGCGACTCCTTGGGGAACATCAGCTCTCCGAGCATGCTCGGAGTCTCGATGTATCCGCGTTTCCCGACCCGCACGATCTCGGCGATGAACTGTTCGGGATTTTCCGCGTGTTCGAGCACCTGGTTGCAGATCACATAGTCGAACGCCTTCTCTCCGAAGGGGAGCAATTCGCCGTCGGCTTTGATGAACTGCTGGTGAGGATAGATCAGTATCTCCCCGCAGCGGTGCGTGTTGTCCTGCATGTATTTGTCGGCAATGACGTCGGAACGATACATCGGGTTATGCCCCGAACCGATTTCGAGGACCATATCCTTTCGTTTGATCGCCAGGTCGTGACGCCCCAGGGGATGACGGGTGATCATACTATTTTTTCCACCGTTTGAGATGCGGGAAGAACTCCCGCATGCCGGCAACGGCCTCCTCGCGGGTGTAGGTGCGCCCGTCTTCGTGCCTGAACTCCTCGTGGAATTGGGCACAATGCTGAATCATCTCCTCCATCGAGCACTCCTGGGTGAAAACACCCTCCTTGTAGCAATAGGCGCAGTAATCGTTGTTGGGAGTTCCGTCGGCTTCGGTGCCGAAATGTTCCGGGGCCGTCATGGGCATGCCGCAACTTTGGCAGAAAATCATCTCTTCGGGTGTCATATTTTCCGATTTTTAGGCCCCGCATGTCTGGGCATGACGGAACCGGGTTCCTACAAAGATAGACAATTTCTGTTTCCGGATGCGTTTCGGGCGTATAAATCGGCTTTCTTAAAGCCGTTTTTCCGAACGCAGGAATCCGAGGATGGCCTGTGCCGTGGTCTCGGGTTCTTCGAGGAAGCCCATGTGTCCTGAATTTTCGAGCCATACAACCTGTGCCTCAGGGTGTTCGGCGACCATTTTTTCGGCGGCTTCGACCGGGATGTAGCCGTCCTTGCGACCGAGGATGAACAGCACGGGGACTTTCGTTTCGCGCAGCATTGCGTTGCGGTCCTTGCGGGCAATCATCCCGTTCAGCAGGGCGACGATCCCCTCGTCCTCGGTGACGAAAACCTGTTCGCTGAGGTCCTCGATATAATCTTTCATCCGGGAGCGGTTCTCTTCGGCGAATCCCGCTTCGGGGGCCACGCGTGCCAGCAGTTCTTTCTTCCCGGCCTTCACGAGTGCGATCTCGCGGCGGCGGTTTTCAGCCTTCTCGGGCGTGTCGGCATTGGGTGTCGAGCTGAGCAGCACCACGCCGTCGAGCATTTCGGGATGGCGTTCACAAAAGGCCAGGGCGACATAGCCGCCCATCGAATGCCCCACGAGCGTGCAGCGTTCGATCCCCAGCTCCCGGAGCCCGTCGGCCACGGTGTCGGCCAGGAACTCCATCGAGTGCTCCTCGCCCGTGACGACCGAGATGCCGTGGCCGGGCAGGTCTAACGTAACCACCCGCAGTTCCTTGTAGAGGAATGGAATAAAATCTTCCCAGACGAGCATCGATTCGAGGTAGCCGTGCAGCAACACGACGCATTTGTCCCCTTGCCCGGAGTCGCAGACGTGCAGGGCCGTCCGCCCTGCCATAATGAATTTTTCGATCATCGAATTCGCGTTTATTCCTCCTCTTCGTCGAGGTAGTCGAGCGCCGATTCGCGTTTGCGGGGCAGTATTATCTCCTCCTCGTCCTCTTCGATACTGCTGTACAACGTGTGGCGCTCCTTGCCGCTTTTGCGCATCGGCTCGAGGCGTTTGGCTTTCCGAAGTTCGTCCGTTTCGTGTTCACGGATTCCCTTTTGTGTTTTCATGGGGAAAAACTGGTTTGTTTAGAAATTTTCGCTGTCGAACACCCCTCCGAAGACCCGGCGTGCCGGGCCTGTCAGGCAGATGTCCGTGTAGGTCTGTGTTTCAGGTTCATGCGAAAACCGTACCGCAAGCTCTCCTCCGGGGACCGAAACCGCAAAATGCGCGGTCCGGCGCTGGAGAACGAAATTGGTGACGATGGCGGCGGCTGTGGCTCCCGTGCCGCAGGCGAGGGTCTCGTTCTCTACGCCGCGCTCGTAGGTGCGCACGCGGATCGTGCCGTTGCCCGTCACCTGTACGAAATTGACGTTCGTGCCCTGCGGGAAGCGGGCCGTATCGCGGCGGATGATACGGCCGCGGCCGATGACGTCGACCGATTCGAGGTCGTCGACGAATTCCACATAGTGGGGTACTCCCGTATTGAGAAACCACCAGCCCTCGCCCGTGCGGATCTCCCGGACGGCGGTCATCCCCAGTTCGATCTCGCCCGCCGAGCCTTTCGAACGGCAGATGCGGGCGGTGTGGAGCCCGTCCGCGGCATCGAAATACTTGGTTTCGCCGCCGATGCCCAGGTGGTGGGCGAACAGCGCGAAACAGCGGGCTCCGTTGCCGCACATCTCGCCTTCCGACCCGTCGGCGTTGTAATAACGCATCGAGCAGTCGATCTCGGCGTTGCGGGCAAGGGTCATCAGCCCGTCGGCGCCGATGCCGAAATGGCGGTCGCACAGCCGGGCGATCACCGCCGCATCAGGCGTGAAGACGCCGTCGCGGTTGTCGATCAGGATGAAGTCATTGCCCGCACCCTCGTATTTTGTGAATTCCGTCTGCATTTCGGGGAGTTATGTATGCGCAAAAATAGTAAAACTTCTAAAAGTTTTGCTAATTTTGTGAAAAATATCCGCGACGCTGCCCGCCGGCGCGCGGTTATGTATTAATACCGGTTTAAAAATTCCCGTTATGAAAAGTGTGCTTTTCAAGCATCGTTCGATACGAAAGTTCCTTTCGACGCCCATTCCCGAGGAGCTCCTGCAGGAGTGTCTCGAGGCCGCTTCGCGCGCCTCGACCTGCGGCAATATGCAGCTTTATTCGCTGGTGGTGACCCGCGATCAGGCTCTCCGCGAGAAACTTGCGCCGTGCCATTTCAACCAGCCGATGGTCCGTGAGGCTCCGTGTGTGGTGACCGTCTGCGCCGACGTGCACCGCTTCACGATGTGGTGCGAGCAGCGCGACGCCGATCCCGCCTACGACAATTTCGCCTGGTTCCTGAATGCTTCGACCGACGCCCTGCTGGCGGCCCAGAACCTCTGCGTCGAGGCTGAGATGCACGGGCTGGGTATCTGCTACCTCGGCACGACGATCTACACCGCAAGCGATATTTCGCGCATCCTGGAGCTCCCGAAAGGGGTCATTCCGCTTACTACCGTGGTCATGGGTTATCCCGACGAGTCGCCCGGGCTGACCGACCGCCTGCCGCTGGAAGCCGTGGTGCATTACGAAAAATACACTGATTACACGGCTGCCGAGATCGACGAACTGTGGGCCGAACGCGAGGAGTCGGACCTCACGAAGCGGCTGTTGGCGGAGAACGGGCTGCCGAACCTGGCGAAGATCTTCACCGAGCGGCGTTACGTGCGCAAGGACAACCTCGCTATCTCGAAATCCTATTTCGCCCTGCTGAAAGAGAAAGGGTTCTTCAACAACTGATACTGTGCATCGGGTGTGCCGCATATTCGCCGCCGCGGCGCTGGGTCTTCTCGGCTCGGCCTGCAGCGTCACGCGCCACATTCCCGAAGGGCAGTACCTTGTGCAGCAGGTGAAGATCGAGGACGATGAATCGACGCCCCGCAGGGACCGTATCACGGCCTCCGACCTGGAGAAATACATCCGGCAAACCCCTAACAAACGTTTCCTCGGGACCAATTTCTACGTCTGGCTCTACGAGCAGGCTAATCCGTCGAAGGACAACCGCTGGAACAACTGGAAGCGCAAGATCGGGCAGGCGCCCGTGCTGCTGGAAATGGGGCTGACGGAGAAGAGCGCGGAGAACCTGAAAGTCTACATGGATTCGAAGGGATTTTTCAATTCGCGGTCGTCGTTCGAGGTCGATACCACGTCGCGCCGCAAGCGGGCCCGGATCACTTACCGCACGCATCAGGGCGAACCCTACCGCATCGACTCGATCTCCTACGAATTTCAGGACGAGTTTCTCGAGCAGATCGTGCTGCCCGATACGGCGAACACGCTGCTCCGCCGGGGAAATATCTACGACGTCACGGTGCTCGACGCCGAGCGGGAACGCATCGCCTCCTACCTCAAAGAGCGGGGGTACTACAATTTCTCGGTCAACAACATCATGTTCCGGGCCGACACGCTGGGCGGCAACCGCGAGGTCGACCTCCGCGTGGTCGTCAAACAGTACCTTACGGGCTACAACGCCCGCGGGCAGGCCGTCATGGACAACAACATGGTCTACCGCATCGACCGGATCAATATCTTCCCGGATTACGATCCGACCGTCGCGCGGACCGATACCACGTTGGTCGCGCGCCTCGACACGCTCTATTACCGGGGCCTGAACATCATCTACGAACAGCGTCCCAACCTGCGTCCGTCGGTGCTCCGGCAGGCCGTGCCGCTCTATCCCAACTACGTCTACAACTCGGCGCAGGTCAACCGCGCCTATACCGACCTGATGGCCCTGGGATATTTTAAGAGCGCCAAGATCGCCTTCGAGGAGCAGCCCCAGCCGGTGGATGTCACCAATTACGTCTCCTTCATCGGCGCGACGGCCGATTCGACCCGGACGCTCTATACCCGCGAGGGCTACCTCACGTGCAACATCCTCTGCACGCCGACGCTCAAACAGAGTGTCAAAGTCGACCTCGAGGGGAGCACCACGTCGAGCTTCTACGGACTGAAAGCCACGCTGGGCTACCAGAACCGCAATATTTTCCGCGGGGCGGAGTCGTTCGACATCTCCTTTACGGCGGGCTACGAGTTTATGAAGGCGCCCGATGCCAAGAAAAAGCGGGCCACGGAGTTCGGCGTCACCACGGGTTTGACTTTCCCGCGCTTCCTCCTGCCGGGGCGTTTCCGCTCGGTGAACCAGCCCCGGACCAAGATCGAACTGTCGGTCAATTTCCAGGACCGTCCCTATTACCGCCGCACGCTTTCCAGCGCCGGCATTACCTACATGTGGACCAACAACCGCTATTCGTCGTTCTCGCTGCGGCCGATCGACATCAATGTGGTCGATGTGAACGACCTCGACGCCTCGTTCCTGATGGTCAACAACTCGGGTCCCAACGGCGAGCCGCAGCTCACCCAGAACCGCTACCTGCTCGAGAGTTTCACGACGCAGTTCATAGGCGGCCTTTCGTTCGGTTACAGCTACAACAACCAGCGCAAGAACCTCGGGGGCAACGCCACGAACATCCGCTTCAACGGTGAGACCGCCGGCAACCTGATCGATGCCGTCGAGCATATGTTCTTCTCCCCGGCCAAGGGCAAGGACTACTATTCGATTTTCGGCATCCGCTATTCGCAGTATTTCCGCTCGGACCTGAGCGTCAGCCGGAAGATCATGCTGGGCGGCGTGACGGCGCTCGTCGGACGTCTTTACGGCGGCGTGGCGATGGCCTACGGCAACTCCTCCTCCGTGCCGTTCGACCGCCAGTTCTACTGCGGCGGCAGCAACGGCATGCGCGGCTGGACGCCCCGGACCCTCGGACAGGGCTCGGTGGCCAACCCCCACAACGACTACCCGGTGCAGACCGGCGACGTGAAGCTGGAGGCCAACCTCGAACTGCGCTTCCCGGTCTGGGGGATCATCCACGGGGCGACCTTCTTCGATCTGGGCAATATCTGGTACATCCGGGAGAATCCGAAAGAGTATTCGGACGATGCGGTCTTCCGCTTCAACCGGTTCTACAAGCAATTGGGATTCAACACGGGTCTGGGCCTGCGCTTCGACATCAAATTCGCCGTGCTGCGCCTCGACTGGGGCATCCAGCTCCACAATCCCAACAATCCCGCCGGCGAGCGGTGGATTCACAATTTCCGCTGGAAGAATACGGCGCTGAATTTCGGCGTCGGCTACCCGTTCTGATTTATCCGTTTCCGTTTATTCGGAGCGTTTGGTCCGAGCGTGTTCGGCCTGAAATTGCGTCGGTGTCAGGCCGAACTGTTTCTTGAAACGGATCGTGAAATATTTGGGAGAGCTGAACCCCAATTCGTAGGAAACCTCCGAAATCAGCCGCCCGCCGTCGCAGAGCAGCGTTGCGGCCTTTTTGAACCGGATCATTTCGATGAATTCTCCCGGACTGTGCCCCGTAATACCCTTGATTTTCTGGGTCAGAATCGTTTTGCTGACGTTCAGTTCGCGGCACAGCGTTTGGACGTTGATGTCTTCCTTATAAAGATTGCGCTCGACCGCTTCGGTTGCAGCAGTCAGGAAATTGGCGTCCTTGTCGTTGGTGGTCACCACCTCGGAACCCGCTATCGAACGGCTGTATTTCCGGCGCATTCGCTGCCGGTTCTCCAACAGGTTGCGGCAGCGCGCTTCGAGCTGGCTGATGTTGAACGGTTTGGTAATATAATCGTCTGCTCCCTGGCTGATGCTTTCGAGACTGAGGCCGGTCGAAGGCTGGGCGGTCAGCAGGATGATCGGAATGTGACATGTTTCGAGGTCCTGACGCAGTTTGCCGCAGAGGCTCAGACCGTCCATCACCGGCATCACCACGTCGCTGATAACGATGTCGGGTTGCAGTTTTTTGGCCATGCTGTACCCCTCGGCGCCGTCGGAGGCTTCGCAGACCCGGTAGTCCCGTTTGAAAATGGAATACAGCAGGGTCCGCAGTTCGGCGTCATCCTCGACGATCAGCATCTTATAGCCTTTTTCCGGGGCCTCTGCGGCAACGGGTGCGGGAGTGTGGATGCGGGACGGCAGAGGAGCCGAGACGCATTCCGGACGGGATTGTTCAACGGATGTAACCTTGTCGTCGCCGGCATACCATTTTTGGCCGGACGGGAGCGTGACGGTAAAGAGCGCACCGCCGTTCCGATTGTTTTGTGCGGTCAGAGTTCCGTGGTGCAGTTCGAGGATGCCCCGGCTCAGGGCCAGTCCGATGCCTGTGCCGTGGTTGTGGCGGTCGCGCGAGGTTGTCGCGGTGTCTTGGTAGAAGGGGTCGAAAATGTGCGGCAGGGCTTTTTCCGAGATGCCGCATCCTGTGTCGGCAAAGGTGATCGTAACGGTATTGTCTTCCTTGCGGTGGTGTTTGATGCGCATGCCGATGTCGATGCGTCCGCCGTCGGGCGTGTATTTGAACGCATTGATGAGCAGGTTGGAAAAGACTCGCTGCATCTGTTTTTTATCGATGCTCGCGGTCACCGTCTCGGCGGGGAGATGCAGTTTCAGACGAATGTTGCGGTAGTTGGCATATTGAGCGAATGAATCCCGAATATCGGCGATAAATGCGCCGAGGTCCGTTTCCGAAACCGCGATGTTCGTATATCCCTGATTCTGCTTCTCGAAATCGAGCAGGTCGGAGACGATCCGCTGCATGCTCAGGGCGTTCCGATAGGTATTCTCGATGTTCTCCATCCCGACGGAGGAGTGTCCGTGGTTGCGGAAGAAAAGTTCGAGTTGTCCGATGATAAGCGTCAGCGGCGTGCGTAGTTCGTGCGAGATATTGATGAAAAAGCGCATGCGTTCGAGGTTCTCGGTCTCCTTCTGTTTCAGTCGTTCGGCCAGCAGCATCCGTGAGTAAAAAGCATAAAGCAACCAGCCCAGCAGGGTCAGGGCGGCGATGTAATAGAGCAGGCGGGCCGGCAGGGTGGCATACCAGACGGCGCGGATTTCGATGGGGAGCGTGATCTGCGTATGGTCGTTGCCGAATTTGGAATGTGCGGCGCGTACGCACAGCCGGTAATCGCCGGGCGGCAGGTTCATGTAGACGATCGGATGTTCGGGCGAAAAGAGAGTCCATTCGTTGTCGTAACCTTCGAGTATGTATTCGTAGAAGATCGGATAGACTTTTTCGAAGTCGAACGAAGCCAGCTCCACCGAGAGATTTCGCTGGCGGTGCTGCAGCACGAGCTTTTGCGTGAATGGGAGCTCCTGCCGCAGAATCGGCTGCCTGTCGTCGGGAATACCCGGGTAGATCCGCCGGTTATTGACGATCAGACGGTCGAAGGCGATGTCGATGCTGTCGTCGGAGAACTCGACTTGTGAGGGCGTGAGGGTCTCGATACCGTCGATGCCGCCGATCACGATGTCGCCGTTGGCGCGTCTGAGGATGCAGCCGCTCCGGGCCGAACTGATGCTCAGTCCGTTGTTGTGATTATAGTTGTAACAGCGGTTGGTTCGGGTATTGAACAGCGACAGTCCGCTGTTCGTGCCGATGAGCAGAACGTCGGGATCTACTTCGCCGATGAAACTGGTGAAATTGTCAGCCAGACCGATGTTTTCCTGCGTATAGCGCACTTCCTGCTGCATGTCGAGACGAATGAACCCTTGTCCGAGGCTGGCACCCCACATGCAGCCGTCGTGGTCGCAGAAAAGTTTGATGAAATTCAAACTGTTGCTGTCGTGGCCGACGTAACGGGTCATGCGTCCGCTTTTAAGGTCGAGGATATGGACGCCTATGCCGCCGATCCACAATCGGTCCAGGGCGTCGAACGCCAGTGAGAAGACGATCCCATTGTAGCCTTTGATCGGGCTGCGGACCACTTGTGCGCTCCGTTTGTCGAATACGAGCACGCCGTGTGTGGTTCCCAGATAAAGCCTGCCGTCATGACATTTGATGTCGTTGACGGTTTCGGGACCGTTTGTGCCGTCTTCGCTGCGGAACGTGTAGTCCGACCAGCTCTGGGCCGCGATGTCGTATTTGCGCAGCGTACCCATGTAGGACCCGGCCCAGATGGCATCTTCGTCGGCGTCGTACCAGGCGGATTTGAATTTGTGGCTGCCGCTGCCCGCAATGTAACGGATCTGTCTGTCGTGCGCCGATTGGCGGAACATGCCGAACTTGTCGGTCAGTATCCACAGGTCGCCGCGTTTGTCCTCGACCATGGCGTTGATGAGCTTTACCTTGCGTTCGGCCGGGAGCAGGATCGGATTGAACGGGTAGTTGTCGGAGTTGCAGTAGTAGATTCCGTCGTAGAACGTACCGACCCAGATGCCGCCCTGGTTGTCGGCCCGGAGACTCCATACCGAGCTTTCGCCGAGGGCCCCCAACTCGTCCGTGCGGCACAGACGGTCTGTTCCGAGACGGTCGACGCCGCTCATTGTCCCGATCCAGAGATTTCCTTTTTGGTCTTCGCAGAAGGTCCGGACCAGGTTGTTTTTTAGCTGCATACCTCCGGAAGCCTCCCGGTGGTAGTGTCCGGCGACCTTATAGTCGCAGCCGAGCCGCCAGCAGCCGCGGTCCATCGTTCCGATCCAAAGATCACCCCTGCTGTCCGGGTAGAGCGTGCAGATGTTTCCGGCGACGGCCATGCGGCTGTGAATTTTGCCGTCACCGTCGATCTCGTACAGTCCGCCTTCGGACGTTGCGGCCAGCAGGGTTCCCGCCTGCGAACGGCAAAGAGCGGTGATGTACGTATGGGGGTGAGGCAGTTCGTGTCGCATACGAAGCGAATCCCCACTGCGCTTGTAAATACGGTTGCCTGATCCGACCCACAACTGTTCCTCTTCGGCATATAAGGCGCAGTTCGGATAGTCGATCTCCGGGGAACAGAGCCGCCGGGGACGGTTCGTGCGGATGTCATAGCAGAGAATGGCGTTGTAGGAACAGACGTAGACCCGCTCGCCGCCGTTGCCGCAAAGGGGGCGCATGGGCATCGGTTTTTGCAGAAAGTCGAGCGATGTGCCGTTGTAGCGGTAAAGTCCGTAATTAGAGTTGAGCCATATGGCTCCCAGTCCGTCCTGATAGATTGAGAAGACCGAGCCGTTGGAAAACGATTCGAGCCGGCTCATGCGGATAAACCGGAACGAAGTTGCTGGCAGGGGCCGGGGGATCAGGCATAAAATCGGCAGCAGCAGTTTCAGGAACTTGTGGTGAATGGTTTCAGAGAGGGCCATACGCAAATTTAAATACTCGTTTCCGATAAAAAAAGGATTCCGGCGAAAATCGGAACTATTTTTTCAGCCGGTCGAAACTACCCGTAAATCCGTTCAAAATTACCCTGCGCCTTGGTCGGAAATTTCGCATATTTTACTGCGGGACGGAGATCGGACGCCTGTATTTTCGCCCGGGAATCAAAAATTACCCCCAAATCCGGACGATCCTATCCCTTGGGAGCGGTGGAAAAATAATTAATTTGTAATGTCGGAACGGTGAACGTCCGACCGAACGGAAGTCAACCTAAACCTAAAACCTATGATTAAAAAATCTACCCTGTTTGTAGTTGTATCGTTACTGGCGGGCGGCTGTATCGAACCGGATGATTTCGGACCCGAGGGTACCTATACGGTCGGAACCCGCGCGACGGTGAAGGCTGCATCCCTGGAATATGCGGATGCGGACCGCGAACCGTACCAGCTTCAATGGTATGCGGACGATGCCGTGGACCTTTATTATGCGCCGACGAAGCTGTGGACGACCTATGCCCGGACTTCGCCGGGAACGGACGCTTCTGTCGCCGGTTTCTCAGCCGAACAGGAATGGGAGTACGGCCGCCGATCGCATATCTTTTATGCGATAGCCCCCTCCCGGGCGTTGTCGGAAACGTCTGAATCCGATCCGTCGGGACTGTCGCTCGAACTGGCCGAAACACAGCTCGTGAGCGACGGGATCGAGAAATACATGGTCAGCAGTGCGCTGGCTGTCGTGAAGGAGTCGTCCGGAGAAAAGCACGTCGAACTGCAACTCTTTCCCGCACTGTCGCTGTTGGATCTGGAACTTTCGGCCACCAGCGATTTCGTGCTGAAAACGCTCTCGCTGACCACCGTCGGGGCCGGGACCGGCAAGGGGCTTACCGGTCCCTACAAACTCGACGCGGCGACTACGACGGTCAATATGCGGACAACGACCGGTAATAGTGTGACCCTGGATTTCGGCGAGGGACTCACGATGGAGAAAGGCAAGCGCTATCAGGCCCGTGCGGTCGTGCTTCCTGCGAAACTTGCAGGAGTGAATCTTTCGGTTTCGGGCAGCACGTCCAAAAGCTCGCTCGAACTTTCGGCCTGCGAGGCGGCGGACCTGAAACCGGGAACCGTCAATAAGCTCTCCCTGAGCCTTTCGCCGGGTCCCATCCGGCAGGATTACACCTTCAATGTCACTTCGGGAGCTATCGGTGAAGAGGCCAACAACAAACAGCTTATTTACCTCGGCGCCAACAAAACCCAGTCTACGGCCGTCAAAGGTATCCGAATCGCCGAGAGCAAGGTGGATCTCGAATACGAGAGCGGCGAGACGAAATCCGAGGATACTTTCTGGGAAGCCGCGGCTCCCGATTGGATCGTGCTCAGCCAAACGAGCGGCAAAGGTGCCGCCGATATCGACGTGATGGTGCTTCCGAATCTCAATCCCCTGAAAAAAGATCGTGTGGAGACCACCACCGACCTTTCGGCTGACGGTACGGCCAACACCTACCTGGTCCATGCGCCCGGTACCTACCGTTTCGATGCCCGGGTGATGGGGAACGGCGATGCGGGGGTTCCCGACGGTGCCGGATTCACTGATTATAACGGTTCCGAGATCGCTTCGGCGGCTTTGTCGGGCGGCGTGTCGGCCCGCGTGCTTTGGCAGGAGTGCGTCAGCCAGATTACGGATGTGAAGTACGACGGCTCCTCCATCGAATTTACGACGAGCGATCATGTCGTACCTTCGAATGCCGTTATCGCGCTCTGCGATGCAGCCGGGCGGATCGTCTGGTCGTGGCAGATCTGGTTCACCGATGAACTGAACGCCGACGATGTGATCGTCAATGCGAATACCAATGAAACGGCCGTAGCGCAGGGGTTGAACCGCTTTTCGCTGATGGACCGCAACTTGGGCGCGATGTGCCGCCTGGACGGCGATGCGACCCGATTCCCCAAGAAACGCGAGGGTGAGATCACGGTCATCCAATATACCGACGAGTCGAAAACCATCCCTACCGGAAAATCGTTCACCACGAAGGTTTACCAGCACGGTGTGGCCTCGAACTCTTATTACAAACCGCTCTGCTACTGCGGCATGAAGTACCAGTGGGGCCGTAAGGACCCCTTCGTGAGCCCGTACACCTCCGGCAACTGGCCGGCCTTCGTCCGGTTCGACGGCGACAACAACGAGATTGCCCGCATCGTGACGGCAAACGGAGGTTTCGGAAAGGGGTACGGCATAACCATCGCTTCGGGCATTACGTCTCCCGACACGTACTACAAACCCAACAGCACGGTGCACTGGATGGATGCCCACAACTACGATCTCTGGGGCAATGCCGACGGCAACAAGGTCGATGCGGCGACCAATGCACGGCCCTATGGCGTGAAGACGGTCTACGATCCGTGTCCGCCGGGGTATATGGTGCCGACGATCGACGCCTTTACGGCCTTTTCGACGACCTGGGTGGTCGGCGGTTTCTCGAACGGCTATTTCTTCCGGTCCGGCAGTTCGGACACCGCAGGCGTCTTCTTCCCTGCAGCCGGAGAGATCAACTCGGGCGGTTCGCTGGGAAGCATGGGGGCCGAAGCCTATTATTACACGGGAAGCGTTACCAAAGGGTCGAACAATTCCCACCAGCTGCAGATCAAGAACGGCTTGGTCAACAACAATAACAATACCGGTCACGGTAATGCCCGTCCGGTGCGCTGTATGCGTGAAACGCGATAATTCAACCATCAACAAACCGAAAAACAATGAATCTGAACTGTTTTATCATTAGTGTGGCTTTGCTTGCCGCCGGTCTGACGGCGGGATGCGCCACGGAACACGATATCGAATCCGATCATAAAAAGGATTTTACCGGGCATCTCGTTCTGGAAACCAGGACGGGGCAGTATAAGGAGAAACCGGGCGATACGGAATGGACGGAAACGACCTCGCGGATTGTCTCCGGGAGTTGCCGCCCCGAAGTTCCGGCCCTGACGGCCTGGGGAGGCCGCAAGGACCTGACGGCGACGGATATCGAAGGTACGGACGGTTATTTCCGCCTGGGCCGCGTCGGGCGCCGCTGGGTCTTCGTCGATCCGGAGGGCGGGGTGAATATCATCCGTGGCACCCAAAACGTCGCTTATCCCGAGAGCAGCCGTTTTGCATCGGCGGACGACTGGGCCGCCGAAACGGCGGAACTGTTGCTCGCCTACGGATTCAACCATGCCGATTTCACGGGCGTACGGCCGCAGTATCAGCTGAACGCCCGAAACGAGCGGATACTGAATCCCGCCGAGGGCCGAAAGAATTCGCATTCCGTAGCCCTGAACATGCTGCGGTCCTTTATGTGGGACGACGCCCGGAACCTGCCGTGGACCTATGACGACACCGACCGCGACATGAATCGGCTGAACCTGATCTTCGAGGAGCGTTACGAAACCTATCTCGACGAGAAAACCCGCGAGATTTGCGCACAGGTCGCCGACGATCCCTATATGCTGGGTTACCAGCTCGACAACGAACTGGGCTTCCGCGGGTGGGACTACCGGTACGGCAATCAGGATGTGCTGCTGCATAAGTTTCTCGCCCTGCCCGATGCGGCGGCGGCCCGCCGGTATGCCGAGGCGTTCGTCGTCGAGAAGGGGCTGAACCGCTCCGAGGTCATGACCGTCACGAAGACTGCGGATGTCGTCCGGCTCGGGCTTTCGGATGCCTATGACGAGTTCCGCTCGCGCGTCGCCGAAAAGTATTACAAACAGTATCACGACGTTATCCGCAAATACGACCGCAACCACCTGATCTTCGGCAGCCGTCTGCACAGCAACGGCAAATACGACAGACAGACGTTGCAGGCTTGTGCCAAGTATTGCGATGTGGTGACGATCAATTATTACGGGGTCTGGACTCCCGAGGCCGATTTCCTGGAAGAGTTCCGTTCGTGGACCGGCGACCGTCCGTTTTTCGTCACCGAATTCTATGTGAAGGGCGAGGACGCCAATTACGACGGGACGCCTTACAACAACCTCAGCGGAGGCGGCTGGGTGGTGCCGTCGCAGATCGCCCGCGGCGATTTCTACCAGAATTTCTGTCTCGGGCTGCTCGAAGCCGACAACTGCGCCGGATGGACCTATTTCGCCTACGACGACGCTTTTACGAGCACGGCCGACAACAACTGCAATCGGGGGCTGGTTTCGGCCAAATTCTATCCCTGGCTCGGATTCCTCGAAGGCGTGGGCCGTCTGAACCGGAATGTTTACGCCGTTATGGACCGTTTCGACAAGTGATCCATGCGGCTCGACAATCGAAAACTACTAATATTCGGAAATTTATGAAAAAGTTTGTCTACATATTGCTTTTCATCGCAGTGTGGTTTTTCGTTCCGGTGCCGTGTTCCGTGGCGTCGGCGCAGCCGAAACAAGATGCTCCGCAGGTTACGGGCAGGGTCGTCGACGAGCACGGCAGTCCGGTGGTCGGTGCGGCGGTCGTCGTTGCCGGGACGCAGTCGGGCGCTACGACCGACACCCGCGGGCGATTCACGATCAAAGGGGTGAATGCGGGAACGTTGCAGGTCCGGTTCATCGGCTACCAGACTGCCGAGGTCAATATCCAGTCCAGAAAAACGCATTACGACATTACCTTGCAGGAAGAGATCCGCTCGGTCGACGAGGTGGTGGTCATCGGTTACAGCGCCGTTCCGCGCAAGGACCTGACGGGATCGGTGGCGGCCATGCGTTCGGACGAACTGATGAAGACCGGCTCGACCGATTTCACTTCCGCGCTGCAGGGGCGCATGGCCGGCGTGCGTGTCACCACGCAGTCGGGCGAGGCCGGGGCCGGCGTGGACATCACCATCCGCGGCACCAATTCGCTGAATGCCGGTACGGCGCCGCTCTATGTCATCGACGGCATGCAGATCGACGTGAACGAGGGCGAGGTGGCGACCTCTTCGGCCGGCGGCGGCCAGAACACCTACAACCCGCTTGCGTCGATCAACCCCAACGACATCGCGTCGATCGACGTGCTGAAAGACGCTTCGGCGGCCGCCATCTACGGAGCGCGCGGCGCCAACGGCGTCATCATCATCACGACCAAGAGCGGCAGTTCCTCGTTGAAGACCGACATCAACCTGAATATGTATTTCGGCGTGCAACAGATTACCAGACAGTTTGATGTGCTCGACGGACAGGGATATGTCGACTACAAATTCGCTCGTGGCTCGGACAAGGAGATCTGGGGCAAAGATTATCAGGACGGCAACGGCGTGGTGCCGCGCAATGTGGCCGGGGACGGTTTGCAGACGTTCGATTACCAGGACGCCATGACCCGCACGGGGTTCATGCAGAATTACGACGTTTCGCTGAATACCGTTGCGAACAAGACCCGGATCTCCGCCTCGCTGGGCTATTACGACCAGCAGGGTATCATCGAGAGCAACGGCTTTCAACGCTATTCGGGCCGTATCAAGGTCGACCACGAGATCAACCGGAAGTTTTCGGCGGGCATTTCCGCTACTTTCGGGCGGGTGGACAACAAAGGCGCCATGAGCAGCGGCGGCGTTTCCGGCACGGGCGGTTACACGGGTATCGTCCAGATGATGTACACCGAACGTCCCGTGATTCTGTACACGGCCAGCGAGCTGGCCGGCGAATACGCCGACTATGTCGATCTGACCTCGATGATCTCCAACGAAGTTTACAAGCGCTCATTGTTCGACCGGCTGCTCGGCAATGTCTACGTGCAGTACAAGCCGATCGCCGATCTGCGCATCCGTGTCAGCGGTTCGCTCTCCGATACGAATTCGAAACTGAGCGAGTTTTACTCCTCGCGCAGCCGTTGGGGGCGCGGCAGCGACGGACGTTCGCAGATCACGAATACCGGAACGCTCGGCTATACGCTCAACGCGACGGCCGAATATACGAAACGTTTCAATAAGGTCCACAATTTCGGAGCGTTGGTCGGCGTCGAGATCAACGGCTACCATTATGAGAACTCTTCGACCCGCGTCGACAACTTCGAAGACCAGAGCACGGGAGTTTTCGACATCGGCAAGGGCCTGACGCCCCAGTCGTGGAATTCGAACGTTTACCAGACGAACCGCGCCTCGGCATTCGCCCGGCTGAGCTACAATTTCGACAACCGCTATTACCTGACGGTCAACATGCGCGTCGACGGTTCCTCGAATTTCGCCAAAAACAACCGTGTCGGTTATTTTCCGTCGCTGGCGGCAGCCTGGCGCATCGACAAGGAGGGATTTATGAAAGAGGTTAAAGCGATCAACAACTTTAAGATCCGCGCCAGCGCGGGTATTACGGGCAATGACCGGATTACCTCTTACTCCTACCTTTCGCAAATGGGATCGAGTTATTACGCTTCCAACGGCAGCCTGAATTACGGCATGGCCATCACCAATTCGGGAAATCCCGGGCTGAAATGGGAAACGACCTATCAGTACGACGTGGGTCTTGACCTGGATCTTTTCAAAAGCCGCATCTCCCTGACCGCCGACTACTACCTCAAAGACACGCGCGACATGTTGTACAATGCCAGTATTCCCTCGCAGTCGGGTTATTCGAAGCAGTGGAAAAATCTCGGTCGCATGACCAATCAGGGTTTCGAGTTTACGCTGACCACGCAGAACGTCAACCATAAGAAATTCGGCTGGTCGACGACCGTGAATTTCGATACGAACAAGACCCGGCTTATCTCGCTGGGCGGTCAGGAGCGTTATTTCCCCGTGTCTCAGAATTACGGTTCGTTCTCGGGGCAGGAGATCGCCCGCGTCATTGTCGGAGAACCTATCGGAGTGGTGTACGGTTATGTCTGGGACGGGAACTACCAGCTCTCGGACTTCGATTGGACCGATCCCAATACGGGGACCCGTGTCGATCCCTCGGTCATTACCTCGGAAAATATGAGCCGGTTCAAATATACGCTTAAAGAGGGGGTACCCTCATTCGAGGGCAAGACGGTCGCACCGGGCGACCGCAAGTACCGGGATCTGACGGGCGAAGGCGTCGTCAACTCCAATGACCGGACGGCCATCGGCAACACCGATCCGCTCTTCAATTTCGGTATCAACAACGAGTTCCGCATCGGCAGCCTGGATGTCGGCGTCTTCATCGACGGCTCCTACGGCGGCAAGATACTCAATGCCTTCCGCCGCCAGCTGGAACCCTCGCTGAACAACAATATCAACAATCTCTCGACCGAGGCATGGGAGGGCCGATGGACCCCCGAGAACGGATCGAACGTCTATGCACGGCTTCTTAACCAGACCGATCAGCAGGTTTCCACCTACTATGTGGAGGACGGTTCCTATTTGCGCATCAAGAATCTGAATGTCGGCTACACCTTCGGACGAAAGTATTTCGGCCGCTCGGGGATCAGCAAGCTGCGCGTATATCTGCTCATCGACAACGTATATACCTTCACCAGGTATTCGGGACTCGATCCCGAGGTGCGTTCGTACGAAAAATTCCTGCGGGCGTTGGATCAAACGTCGTATCCGCGTACCCGGAACTATATGGCAGGCGTAAACATCACTTTCTAATTTCCAAGGATCAAAGAATATGAAACGATTATTATTCTATGCGTCGCTGCTGACGGCAGGTCTGTCGTCATTTTCCTGCATCGACGATTTTCTGACTCAATATCCGTATTCGACCACTTCTCCGGAGACGTTCTTCAAAACGGAAGACGACTTCAGGCAGGCATTGAGCGGTTGTTACAGCATGATCAACTCTTCTCAGATGTCTTATTATTACGGACTGATCTATGTGTTGGAGGGGTGCAGTGACGAGATTGTGGGCAATCCGGCTTCGACAGGTACGCTTTACGACCTGCTGCGAGGTTCGTATCAAACCGACAATGCGGAGATTCGCAACTTCTGGATTCTGTTTTTTCGCGGCATTTCGCGCTGCAATACGCTTATCGAACAACTGAAAGGCGAGAACGATCTGACTCCCGAGCGGCGCACGGCCTACGAAGCCGAGGCGCGGTTCCTGCGGGGATTCTTTTACCTGCATCTGGCGCAGACGTTCGGCGGCGTTCCCGTCTACGATGCGCCGGCTGTTGGTTCGACGGCGGCCCGCGATAACCTGGAACGGGTATACACCCAAATCATCGGCGATTTCAAATATGCCTGGGACGAGCTGGAAGATGCGGGTGTTTTCAAGTCGGGCGCTAACCGTTGGACGGCAGCCGCCTATCTGGGATCGGTCTATAATTACCTGGCCAGCTGCAAACGTTACGATGTCGGAAAGGAGCTGGTCGGCATCCAGCCGTTGAATGATTTCGGGTGGGTCGACGAGGAGGCGATGAGCCTTGCGGCGCGCGACGTTCTGAAAGAGGTGGTCGAAAAAAGTCCCTATGAACTGCTCGACAAGAATAACTACCGGAAACTCTATTACGAAATGTCGAAGGAGGCGCAGTACAAGGAGTGCCTGCTGATGGCCGAATACGCCGAAAATACGAAGCATTGTATGGTGTCGTACTACGTGCTGAGTCCCGTTGGCGATGCCAAGACCGTCGGCGGAAGTTACCAGCGCATGTTCCCGACGATGAAGCTCTATCGTTCGTACGACAATGCGGATGTGCGCCGCGACTGCAATATCACGGGCGCCTACAATCCGAACAACCGGTACGGAAGCGACCTGAGCAAGATTCCTTCGGAGACGGTCGACGGTTACAGATACTATGTTCCGGCCGAATCGTCGGGCGTCGCCTCCGGAACCTCTACGGCGCTGTGGTGCACCGGCAAGTTCCGGGTCTCGGACCCGAAGGAGCGTTCCAGTATCAGTGCCAATCAATGTGTCATGAACTATCCATTGATGCGTATGGCCGAAGTTCGGTTGCAATATGCCGAGGCGCTCTATTTCACGGGCGATGAATCCGGTGCCCGCAAGCAGTTCGATCCGGTCCGCGAACGGGTTCTGGCCGGCGACGTTTCGCTGAAAAAGCTCAACGAGGCGTACTACCGTTCGGATTTCGTCGAGGAGCTGCTCGAAGAGCGCGGCCGCGAACTCTGCTACGAGTCGAAGCGCAAGATCGACCTGATCCGTTTCGGCAGAATTACGGAGACTATCGAAGAACTACCTTCGGAGGGCGGTCCCAACAATGTGGCCGTCGGCATCGACCTGCTGAAGGACAATTGGCGGAGCTATAAGATCTGGCTTCCCGTTCCGCAATTGGAGATAGACCTGAATCCCAACCTCGAACAAAATGCCGTTTATGCTGACTGATATGAAAAAAATATTGTTTTTACTGGCTGCCGGACTGTTCGGAAGTTGTTCGGCGCAGACGACCGCCGCTGATGAAGTGCTCTTGGTGAAGACGCCTTCGAAAGTTTCCCTGTTTCTGCCTTGCGCAGGACATGAAGCCCGCTATATCAGGGTGGACATGGACTATTTTCTCAATCCGGCCAAATGCACCCGGCTATGGCGGCTGACACGGGCCTATGACGTGGAGCGGACCGGGGATTATACGTTCCAGAACCGACTGAGTAAAGAATTCGTCTATCCCGGGGAGTGGGAATGCGCGTTCATGCAACTGAAAGAGGGGCGGCGGATGCCCGATTTCACGGGCGGCTTCCACGGCTACGAGGAACTGTCGGAGGTGAGTCTCTTGCTCGACGGCGAGCCGCAGGACCTTGCCCGGGTCGGGAACGGAGCCGGCAGGGAGGTGAAATTCCGGCAGAAATCGCAGATGTATGAATACGGAACGGATCGTCCCATTGCCGGACACATCAAAGAATTGACCTTTTCGACCGGCGGGATCGAGATTGTACAACAGGTAACTTGGCTCGAAGAGGTCGAAGTGGACAACATGAAGCTGGCCATGCTGCCCATCGCCCGGAGCCTGAACGACGGTACGCAGATCACCGACCGGCTCGTCATGGACGATTCGGAACGGGTTTATGATGTAAGCCGTTCGGACCGGACGCTTTCGGTCGAGGGCCGGGACGTGCGCAAGGTCCGCATCTGGGGCCGTGAAAGCGGACTGTTCGCGGAGGTGGAAGTGGATTATGAGCCTTGGATGCCCGAGAACCGGTTCTTTTGCAGCATGTATACGCCGCAGGACGGTTACAACAAACTCTATTTCGATTATTGCGGGAACCGGGTCGTTTCGCGCGGGGAGGTGTGGAAGTCCGAAGCCCGTTATCGGCTGGGAATCTTCGAAAAGCAGGAACGCCGATGAGGAATTTGCGGATAACCAAACGATTCGCAGCAGGTCTGGCCGTGGTCGGCCTGGCCTGCTGCACGGAATCTCCAGCCTGTGCGTCGGAGCCTGCGGAGCGGTATGATCCGGGGAATAATCCGATCTACCGGAAAGGCTGGATCGATTTCAACAAGAACGGCCGCAAGGATGTCTACGAGGACCCGGAGGCCGCCCTGGACGACCGGATCGAAGACCTGCTGTCGCAGATGACCATTGAAGAGAAGACCTGCCAGCTGGTGACGCTCTACGGCTATAAGCGCGTGCTGCAGGATTCGCTGCCGACACCCGGTTGGAAGGATCAGCTCTGGAAGGACGGGCTCGGGGCCATCGACGAGCACCTCAACGGATTCGTGCAGTGGGGCAAGCCCCTGCTCGACTGCGACTTGGTATGGCCGGCGTCGCGCCATGCGTGGGCCATCAACGAAACGCAGCGTTTTTTTGTCGAGGAGACCCGCCTGGGCATTCCCGTCGACATGACCAACGAGGGGATTCGCGGCGTGGAGGCTTACCGGGCGACGAATTTCCCGTCCCAGCTGGGCATGGGGCATACCTGGAACCGCGAACTGCTGCGTAAAACCGGACGCATCGTCGGCCGCGAAGCCCGGCTGCTGGGGTATACGAATATCTACGCTCCGGTCCTCGACGTGGGGCGCGACCAGCGGTGGGGCCGCTACGAAGAGGTTTTCGGCGAATCCCCCTATCTGGTGGCCGAACTCGGCGTGGCGATGGCCTCGGGCATGCAGACCGATTACCAGGTCGCTTCGACGGCCAAGCATTTCGCCGCTTACAGCAATAACAAGGGGGCCCGCGAGGGCATGTCGCGCGTTGATCCGCAGATGCCGCCGCGCGAGGTGGAGAATATCCATCTGATGCCTTTTCGGGAGGTTATCCGGCGTGCCGGGATTCTCGGGGTCATGTCGAGTTACAACGACTACGACGGAGTGCCGATCCAGGGCAGCCGCTACTGGCTCACGGAACGCCTGCGCGGCGAGATGGGGTTCCGCGGTTACGTCGTTTCCGACAGCGGTTCGGTGGAGTATCTCCACAACAAGCACCATACGGCTGTCAACCAGTTGGATGCCGTGCGGCAGAGCATCGAGGCCGGGCTTAACGTACGCTGCAATTTCTGGCACCCCGAGACCTATGTGATGCCGCTGCGGCAGCTCCTCCGGGAGGGGCTTATCACCGAGGAATTGTTGGACAGCCGGGTCAGGGACGTGCTTCGTGTGAAATTCCTCGTCGGTTTGTTCGACAGACCTTATCAGACCGATCTGGCCGCTGCCGACCGTGAGGTGGACGGTCCGGAGCACAACGAGGTAGCCCTGCAAGCCTCGCGGGAATCGATCGTATTGTTGAAAAACGAAAACAGCACGCTTCCGCTCGATGCCCGGAAGATTCGCCGCATCGCCGTGCTGGGACCGAACGCCGACGCCCGGGGATTCGCGCTGGGACATTACGGTCCGTTGGCCGTCGAGGTCACCTCGGTGCTCGACGGACTGAAAAGGAATCTGGGCGCGCGGTGCGAGATCGTCTATGAGAAAGGATGCGAGCTGGTCGATGCCGCCTGGCCTTTGTCCGAGATTTTTCGGGAGGAGATGACTCCCGAAGAGGAAGCCGGTATTCGGCGGGCCGCAGAGGCCGCATCGGAGAGCGACGTGGCCGTTGTGGTCCTGGGCGGCGGTTCCCGCACCTGCGGTGAAAACTGTTCGCGGTCGAGCCTCGATCTGCCGGGCCGCCAGGAGGAGCTGCTGCGGGCGGTCGAGGCGACCGGAAAACCCACGGTGCTGGTGATGATAAACGGCCGTCCGAATTCTATCAATTGGGCCGATGCGCATGTCGATGCCATCGTCGAGGCATGGTATCCGGGAGCTCACGGCGGGCAGGCCGTCTACGAGGTGCTGTTCGGAGAGTACAATCCCGGAGGAAAGCTGACGGTCACTTTTCCGCGGCATGTCGGGCAGATACCCTTCAATTTCCCGTACAAACCTGCGGCCAATACCGACGGCGGACTCACGCCGGGCCCCGGCGGCAACCAGACCCGTATCAACGGGGCGTTGTATGATTTCGGTTACGGGCTGAGTTATACGACGTTCGAGTATGCCGACTTGCGGATCGAACCGCAGACGATCCGCCAGGACGAGCCTTTTAGGGTGTCGTTCGACGTGACCAACACCGGGCAGCGGGACGGGGACGAGGTGGTGCAACTCTATATTCATGACGTGCTTTCGTCAGTGACCACCTATGAAAAGAACCTGCGCGGCTTCGACCGCGTACATTTGAAAGCCGGCGAGACGCGCCGTGTGACCATGCAGGTTCGTCCGCAGGACCTATCGCTGCTGAACGAACGGATGGAGCGGGTGGTCGAACCCGGGGATTTCGACGTGCTGATCGGGGCGTCGTCCACCGACATCCGGTTGAAAGCTACCGTCACGGTCGATGGCGAGGGACCCGTGGCGCCGAAAGAGGAGATTCGCTGTCCGTATGCGCTCGACAAGGGTGGATCGCTGATCCTGCCGACCGGGGGCGATGGTCGGCCCGAAGGGGTGGAGATTCGCTGGTCGAAGGATTCGGAGGGCACTTTCGAGGTGCAGCTCATGTCGGGCGGCGGCCAGTTCTTGACGGTCGGAAGTTATCCGATACGCTTCTCCCGGTCGGGGACCCTTTATCGCTTCCGTCGGACCAATGCCAGCGAAATGCGCATCCTGATTACCGAGGGCGGAGGCCGGATCGAGGCCCTGCGCGTCACCGAATGAGATACGAACATGAAAAAACTGCTTATTCTGTTGTTTGCGGCGATCCCGCTGCTCGCGGTTCGCTCCGCCTCGGCCTCCGGTACGGCCGAAACACAAGCTGCCGCCGCATTGGCCCGGCGTATCCTGCCGCGGTTGGGAGCCGGTATCCGGTTTGTGCACGTTCCGTCCGACCGGGACCGGTTCGTGCTCGAAATGCACGGTGACGAGTTGCAGATCTCCGGCAATTCGGCGGTCTCGATGGCCTTCGGCCTGAACTGCTACCTGCGTGAATATTGCCGTGTGACGGTGACATGGTACCGACGCGACAAGATCGACGAGCCGAAGCGGTTGCCGGCCGTGGAAGGACGTGTCGAACGCGAGGCGCGGGTCGGCAACCGGTTTTTTCTGAATTATTGCACCTACGGCTATTCGCTCAACTGGTGGCAGTGGGACGAGTGGGAGCATTTCATCGACTGGATGGCTTTGAACGGCGTCATGATGGCGCTGGCGACTACGGGACAGGAAGCCGTCTGGCAGCGCGTCTGGCGGCGGTTCGGGTTGGACGACGATACGATACGCGGTTATTTCACCGGGCCTTCCTACCTGCCCTGGCACCGCATGGCCAATATCGACGCCTGGCACGGGCCGCTGCCGCAGTCGTGGATCGACGGGCAGCTGGAATTGCAGCGACGCATCATCGCCCGGGAGCGGGAGCTCGGTATTCAGCCGGTCTTCACCTCTTTCACGGGGCATGTGCCCAAAGCCCTGAAAACGCTTTTCCCCGATGCGGATATCGAACGGCTCAATCCGTGGACAAGTTTCGAGAGACCGTATAACAGCTATTACCTGAACCCTGCCGAGCCGCTTTTCAACCGGATACAACAGGCTTACATGCAGGAACAGCGGCGGCTGTTCGGCGAGAGTTCGGTCTATGGGGTCGATCCCTTCAACGAGCTCGATCCGCCGAGCTGGGACCCGGAGTATCTGGCACGGGCCGCCCGGCTGACGTACGAGTCGATCACGCAGTTCGACAAGGATGCCGTCTGGCTGCAAATGGCCTGGGTCTTTTACCACAAGCGCAGGGATTGGACTCCCGAACGGCTGAAAGCCTATCTGTGCGCCGTTCCGGACGGAAAGCTGCTGATGCTGGACTATTATTGCGACAAGGTGGAGCTGTGGCGCAGCACGGAATCTTTCTACGGTCAGCCTTTCATCTGGTCCTATCTGGGCAATTTCGGCGGCAATACGATGCTTGCGGGCGACGTGAAGGACGTAAGCCGGAAACTGGACCGCGCCTATGCGGAGGCCGGGCGCAATTTCGTGGGGATCGGCTGCACGCTCGAAGGGCTGGATGTCAATCCGTTCATGTATGAATATGTCTTGGACCGCGCCTGGACGCAGTTATACGACGATGCCGGGTGGATCGACCGGCTGGCCGACCGCCATTCTGGACGTATCGATGTGCATTACCGACAGGCCTGGCGAATCCTTTACGACAAGATCTACTGTGCTCCGAGCGGAAACCGTTCGGCGGCGGTTTGCGCCCGTCCGAACCTGAAAGGGCGGTCGAAATGGAGCAGCCCGCATCTCGACTACGACAACCGCGATTTGCTGAGAGTCTGGGAACAGTTGACGCTCGCCCGGCCGGAACGGACAGCATCCAGCCGTTTCGATTGCGTCAACATTCCCCGGCAATGTCTTGAAAACTACTTCGGGAATCTGAACGAGCGGTGTATCGCCGCCTGCCGCGGCGGGGACCGGGAAACGGTCGCCCGGCTTTCGGCGCGCCTGCTGGAGTTGCTGGACGATATCGACCGGCTGGTCGCCGCAGATGCCTATTTTCTGCTCGGGAAATGGATTGCCGACGCCCGCAGCATGGGAACGACGCCCGCCGAGAAGGACTATTTCGAACGCGATGCCCGCAACATCCTCACCACCTGGGGCGGCCGCGGCTATTCGCTGAACGACTATGCGAACCGCACCTGGTCGGGACTGGTGTCGGACTACTACAAGGAGCGTTGGCGCCGTTTCTACGACCGGCTGCAAAGCGGCGGCGAACCGGACGAGGATGCGTTGCTGCAGGAGTTGCAGGACTTCGAGTGGGAGTGGGTCGGCCGGAAGGGACGTTTTGCGGAGAGGCCCCGGGGAGATGCTTTCAGGCTTTGCAGATCGCTCTATACGAAATATGCGGCCGAGATCGGCCGTTTCTATACTGAAAAGACCGAACGATGAAAATCCGAATATTTCTCTTGTCGATGGCTTTCAGCCTCGGCAACCCCGGTTTCGGGCAGCGAATGCCCTACGGGAACCGCTGTACGGTGGAATACCAGAAAATCCGGAATCTGGAATATACCGGCTGGGAGAGCGGCGAGTCGGACCGGACACTCGTCGTCGACAGCTTGCGCGATTTTCGGCCGAACCGGATTCGCCTGACCCGGTGGGGCGGACGCCGCGACCTGAAGAAGCCGTCGGTTGTCATCGGGCGTCCGGGGTATTTCCGCCTCGGGAGATTCGACGGCCGCTGGTATTTCATCGATCCCGACGGCGGATGCCTCGTGCTGATGGGAACGCAGAGTCTCGGAGATTGCGCCGGGATGCTCGGCGAACGGCAATGGAGCCGCGAAACGGCCCGCCTGCTGCGGGGAAACGGTTTCAACTATGCCAATTTCGGGGCTTTCACCCTCAAACACTACTCCGATGTTATGGCCTCGGGGTGTGGTGAGCGGATTCTCGATTCCGGCGGTCGGAAATTGGCCTATATCGACCTGGCCTACATGCTGCGGTCGTTCGTGTGGAATACGGAGATCGACCGGCTGAAGCTCAACCGGCTGATCGCGGTTTTCCATCCCGACTATCTGGATCACCTGGACCGGTACGCCCGCGAGAACTGCACCAGGTTCCGCGACGACAAACACTGCATCGGCTACTACCTCGACAATGAATTGGGATTTATCGGATGGCGCAAGTATTTTGCCGACCAGACGATCCTGCTGCGTAATTTTCTGGGCATAACGGATGCCCGGAATCCGACGCCGCTTCCCGAGAGCTGCGCCTATGCCAAGGAGGCGGCGCTTGAGTTTCTGCGACTCCGCGGCGTCGCACCCGACGCAATCACCGAAGAAGACGAAGAGGCGTTCCGTGCCTATGTGGCCGATTACTATTTCCGGACTGCTTCCGAAGCGCTGCGGCGTTACGATCCGAACCATCTGATTTTGGGAAGCCGCCTGCACGGGTTCCCGAAATATGACGAGATCACCGTACGGGCCTGTGCCCGATACTGCGACGCGATTTCGATCAATTATTATGGGGTCTGGACGCCCGAAGAGAAATACATGCGCGATCTGGAGGCATGGTCCGGAGGCAAGCCCTTTTTCGTCACCGAATTCTATGTCAAGGGGGAGGATGCCGTCCGCAACGGCATTCCGTATGAGAACAGGGAGGGCGGCGGCTGGCTTGTGCGCACGCAGGCCGATCGCGGACGTTTTTACCAGAATTTCACGCTTCATCTGTTGCGTGCCCGGAACTGCGTCGGATGGGTGCATTTCAAATACCGCGATGCGGTTTACAGAAGTAAGAGCGGTGAAGAGGCTTATTGCAACAAAGGTATCGTTTCGGTGGACTGTCAACCCTACACGGATTTTCTGAAAGCCATGAAGCAGGTTCATGTCAACGCCTATGCGCTGATCGATTATTTTGACCGGGAATCCCGAGTGTCGGAATGATCCCGGTTCCAAGCCGGTGACAATCCCTCGATGAAACGAAGGGCACGGCAAGCCTTGAACGGTCGCGTTCTCCGGCCTGCCGTGCCCTTCGGACCGGGAGTTGCCTGCATTCTCTGGCCGGCGGCTCCCTATTTTTCCGCTTCCCGGCGCCAGCCGGCGAGTTGTTCTGCGAGGCGTTTCGCCCGTTCGGGGGCGTCGCCGATCCGGTTGCGGGTTTCGCCGGGATCTTCGCGCAGGTTGTAAAGCTCCTTTTCCCCCGTGTCGTGGAATTCGATCAGTTTCCAGTCGCCCGCCCGCACCGAGCTGCACCAGCGGCCGCCGTTCTTCCGGCCCTGTATCTTGAAATACCAGTAGAGCGGACGTTCGGCGTCGCACTTTCCGGTGCCGAGCAGTTCGTCGGCGATGCTCGCCCCGTCCGGTTCGAATCCCTCGGGCAGCGGTGTTCCGGTCAGCTGGCAGAGCGTCGGATAGAAGTCGTAATTGTTGGTCGGCAGTTCCGAAACCCTTCCGCCGCAGATCCGCCCCGGCTGCCAGACGATCATCGGTTCGCGCGTGCCCCCTTCGTAAAGGGTTCCCTTGCCGCCGCGCAGCGGTCCGTTGTCGGTCACCTGGGGAGAACCTCCGTTGTCGCTCGTGAAGATCACGATCGTATTGTCGGCGATCCCCAGCTCTTCCAGTTTTTCGACGATCATCCCTACACCGTCATCGATCACTTTTAACTGGGCGGCGAGATGCGGATTGTGCGGTTTGGCCAGATAATCCGCCGGCCATTTCTTGTAGGGGTCGTTTTCGGGGTTGTTTTTGGAGGGCGCGCTGTGGCTGCATCCGGGCTTGCTGCGGAAATAATCCACCAGTTCGGGCTGGCCGTGCACCATCGTGTGCACGGCGTAGTGGCTCAGATAGAGGAAAAAGGGCCGGTCGCTGTTCCGTTCGATGAAGCCGAGCGCCTCGCGGTTCATGCGTTCGACGATGAATTCGTGTTCTTCGGCCTCGGTCACCGACTTCAGGTGATGCCACGGATAGAAATAGGAGCCGTTGCCGATGCTCTCCTCGGCCGAAAGGATCACCTCGTCGAAACCGTATTCGTCGGGATGCCGTTCGACGGGGGCCCCGTTGGCCTTGTATCCCGAAAGGTGCCATTTGCCGATGATTCCCGTGCGGTAGCCGTTGCGGCGCAATGCCTCGGGGAGCGAGGCGCGGGACGGATCGAGGTGGATCGGGGAGCTCGGTTTGATGTAGTCGGTGATTCCGTCGCGCAGCGGGTAACGGCCCGAAATCAGTCCTGCGCGCGACGGCGAGGAGATCGGCGCCGAGGCATAGGCGTCGGTGAACCGCACGCCGCACCGCGCCAGACTGTCGAGTGCGGGCGTTTCGTTGAACGTGTTGCCGTAGCACCCCAGTTCGGCCCACCCCAGATCGTCGGCGAAGATGATGATGACGTTGGGTCGCTGCTTCGGCTTTTCTCCGGCGGACACCGCGGATGGATGGGTGAATCCGGCTGCGGCCAGCGACAGATAGAACAGTTCGCGTTTCATGGGTTGTTTCGTTTCGTGGTTATTTCAGTTCGATGCGCATCCATGTTTCGGGGTCGTCCGTCGCGGCGGTGAACCCGTCTTCGACCGCTCCGCTGCGAACCGTCGCATTGAACCGCAGCGTGTCGCCCGGCCGGGTCTGCAATGCGGCGAGCGGCACGGCGATCTCCGTGGCGCGGCCCGGAACGCCCGCAGGAGTGAGCCCCGCGCGGCTGGCGCCGCGAACGCCGGGGATCGGGCTGGCGACCGAACCGTCGGGGGCGATGGTCAGATCGACGCGCCGTCCGCCGCACTCGACGGAGAGCCTGATCTCCGCTCCTCCGGTCGACGCCGGATCGAGCTGTTCGGCCAGCAGATAGAGCCGTTTGCCGTCGTGACAGGCCCGGAAGATCGTTTCGGTCGGGGAGTCGCTGCCGATGAAAAGCGCCTGGTCGCTGCGCCACTCCCGGCCGTCGCCGTCCGGGCGGATGCGGGCTTTCGGGGCGTCGATCCGGTGGTTGAGGTAGAAGACGCCGATCTGGATGCCTTCGTCGCAGTGCATCGTGCCGATGACGCGGTGGGTGTCCATCGGTTCCAGACTGCCCCAGAAGCCTTTGCCGTCGAAAGGCCGGTACCAGTCCTCGTCCCACGACCGTCCGTTGAAGACGCGGCCCCGGCTGTCGCCGATTTTCAGGCTGAAAAGCCGGTCGATGTTGCACGAAACGACGATCTCTCCCGACGGGAAGGTCGATACGTATCCGGCGCATCCCTTGAAGAGGTTCGTTTCGCGGTCCGCGGGCCCGGCCGTGTTCTCGCCGAGCGGCTGCCAGTCGAATCCCCGGTTGCGGACGGTCGACATCATGTAGATGCTGCTGCCCTGCGGGCCGTCGGGTTCGAGACGCGCTTCGAGGAACCCGAAAAGCGTCTCTCCGTCGTTGAGCAGGCGGAAGCAGGGCATCTGGTCGGTGAAGATCCGCACGCCCTTGTCGTCGTACTTGTACTGCCGGCAGACGCGCATGTGTCCGTGCCAGGTGCGGCCGTTGTCCGTGGAGGTGATCACCGAGGTCCCCGAATTGCGGGTGGCGGGCAGACAGTCGGTGAAGTAGCACTGAATGCGTCCGTCGGGCAGCTGGAGCAGATAGGGTTCCCAGTTGGTGCCTTCGAAGATGATCTCTTCGTCGGACCAGGTGGCTCCGTTGTCGCGGCTCCTGCGGAGCATGATTCCGCAGCCGACATTGTGTTTGTAGCCCTTCGCGGCGCGGAACGAGCAGGCGGCGAGCAGGTCGCCGTCGGCCAGTACGACGGCATCGACGGTCGAGAAACAGCGCGTGTCGCTGCCCTCGGAGGTCGTGACGGCGTAGGGCTCGAACAGGATTTGCGTGTCGCTCCAGTGCAGGAGGTCGTCGCTCGTGCAGTAGTAGATGCGCGAGGCGATCTGCCCTCCCTGCACGAAGAGAATGTAGCGTCCGTCGGCCATGCGTTTGATGCGCGGATAGATGGCCGTCCGGTCGGTCTTCAGTTTTTCGGCCGGGAGCAGCTGCCGGTAGGCGCGGACCGATTCGAGCACGCTGTACCGCTCCGCTCCGGCGTGGGAGTTCAGCGGCGCGGCGGCCGTGTTCATTTCGTCGAGCGTGTGCAGGCGCACCGGTCTCTCTTCGGCTGGCGCGGCGGCCGGACCGATCGTCAGGATGCAGGCGGCGAGCAGGGAAAGGATACGTGGATTCATGGGGTCGGAAGGGTAAAGAGGGGGCCGGGCCTGCCGGCCCCCGCGGTTGAACATGGATGGGTGTTATCGGATCGTTCCGAGGTAGTAGTTGGCCCAGAGATGGTCGTTGCGCTGTTCCAGGGCTTTCCGGAAGCACTCCGCCGCCCGGCTTTCGTCGCCCAGCGCCTTGTGGCCGATGCCCTGCATGTAGTAGGCGCGTGCGTTCACATCCTCGGGATACTCTCCGTAGCCGAAGCTCTCGAAGAAGCGCTGAACATAGTCCGTCACGCCGGCCTCTCCGGTCTCGACGATCTTGCGGAGCATGTCGCCGACCGGGGCTTTGGGGTCGATTTTCCTCATTGCAAGCGCTTTCTCGTAGTTGTAGATGCCGTCCGCGTCCCGGACTTCGACCTGCGACGCCATTTTGAAATATTTCCGGGCGTTGCGCCGGTCGCCGACACGTTCGTAGGCCAGTCCGATGTTGTAGTAAACCTGTGCGTCGCGGGCGTAGTATTCGAGATGGGCGTATCCGTGGTTCTCGGGATATTCGTTCATCATCAGCATGTATTCGAGCGCCTTGCGGTCGTCGCCGTCCTTCCGGGCCTTGAGGCCCGAGAGCAGGCAGGCATCGACATAGATGTCGTGCAGGTCTTCGATGTGCTCGCGGCGGCTGTAAAAGCGCGTGAGCAGCGGCCGGAGCACCTCCTCGTATTCGCCGTGGAGAATGCGCTGCTTGATAGCCTTCGTCTCCGAGTCGTAACGCTTTTCATAGAGCGCCTCCCGGCCGGCGAAGAGTTCGTAGCGGGTTTGCAGCGGCGCGTTCATGCGTTCCAGAATCTCGTCGCACTCGGCCAGGAAGATGGCGTTGCCCTCCCGGTCCGCTTCGATCGCCTTGCGGTACCATTCGGCCGCGGCCGGACAGTCCCCGGCGAAGAAGAAGCTGCCCCAGCCGAGGTTGCGCAGGGCCATGGCGAAGTCGGGACGGAGCTCGACGGCCTTTTCCCAGCACTCCATGGCGCGTGCGGGCTGCTTCTGGAAGTAGAGGTTGCCCAGATAATACCAGGTGTTGGCGCTCCCGGGCATGTATTCCAGGGCTTTTTCGTAGACGGCGACCGTCTCCAGCCGGAACGGGTAGACGTAATCCGTGCTTCCGGCCTCTGCCTTGGCGAAAAGCCTTCGGGCGTCGGCCCGGTCGCCCCGGGCGTCGGCCCGCCACGCCTGATAGTACTCCACGGTCGGGTAGGGGGCGATCGACTCGCTCCGGGCGAGGATGTCGTCCGTCTCGTCGCCGAAACCGTTGTTCATGTAGTAGAGCGCCAGTTCCAGATAGGATTCGCTCACGCCGCGCAGCAGCCGTGCGAAGGTCTCCTCGGGGAGTTTCCCCATGCGGACCAGTTCGTAGGTCGCGTAATAGTTGAGCGGATCGAACGCCACGACGTCGGCGGCGATTCGGGCGGCCTCCTCCTGCCGGCCGGAGCGGCGCAGCAGGGTCGTCAGCAGGTTGCGCGCGTCGAGGTTCATGCCGTTGTAGGCGACGGCCATCTGCGCCTCCTGAAGCGCCCGGCCGCTGTCGCCCGTGAGGGACGAAATCTGCGCCAGCTGGAAATAGGCCGCCGAGGCGTACTCGTAGTCCCAGGCCGCGCGATAGAGCGTATCGACGGCGTCGGCGTATCTGCCTTCCGCCTTCAGGATCAGGCCGAGGTTGTACATCGACTCCCCGTCGCTGACGCGGGTCTGGTTGGCGGTCTGCCGTTTGAGGGCGGTCCGCAGGTGCTTCTTGGCCCGGGCGAAATCGCCCTGCTTCCGGTAGTGGATGCCGAGCTGCGTGTTGGCGCGCACGTCGCCCGGGTCGCGGCGGACGACCTCGAAGAAGTAGTCGTTCGGATCGACGTGGGCGTTGTGGAACTGGAGATTCCGCATGCCGAGGTAATAGACCTCCTCGGTGTTCTCCACGCTTTTCGGATCGGGGTTCAGCGGCACGACGGGATCGGGCATGGGCTTGGTGCGGTCCAGCTTGTAGGGGTGGTAGCTGATCAGCTCGTTGCCCTCCGAGTCGTAGAGGTACATGGTCACCTCCGACGGTTCGGCGACCTCTGCGGCCGGGACCTTCGTGTCGGCTGCGAAGGGTTTGTCCGGGGCGATCAGGGCGGTCGTCTCGTAGAGCGTCTTGCCGCCGCGCCGCACGACGATGCGGGCGTCGGGCCGGATGCGGGTCACGTTGGCGGCCAGATGCAGCCGTCCGTCGGCGCCGATCTCCATGTTGACCGTCGCGTGTTCGTTGCCCCTGTTGACGTGTTTCAGGTCGCGGATGCCGTACCAGTAAGCCGTGAACTCCTTCGTTTCGTAGGGATTGAGCCAGCAGTAGTCGGGCTGGTTGTCCGAGTAGGCGGCCGTCATCAGTTCGACGTAGGCCCCGTCCTCGTCGGTGAGGGTCTTGCAGTCCCACTCGTGGCCGTAGTTCATGTGGCCCCAGGTCCAGAATTTGCCGCCTTTGTTGATGTGGCGGTTTCCGGCCAGCATCGTGCCGGCGTTCTTGCCGTAGTCGTATCCGCCGATGAAGTCGTCCTGCAGGTCGTAGACGAACACCGATCCGCCCATCAGGGCCGGGAGGTTGCGCCAATAGCTGACATCCTTGCCGATGTAGTCCGGATTGCCGCAGTAGGGCGCATCGGGAACGGGCCAGCGCATGAAGCTGTTCTTGTGGTGGAACGTTCCGAATTCGGTGTTCTCCGGGAATACGATCTGGTAGTTCTCGTTGGCGTGGGTGGCGACGTTGTTCCAGTGCAGCATGGAGTTCCGGTCGGGGCTGTTGTTGAAGAAACGGCCTTTCACCTCGATGTAGGAGCGGTCGGGATAGAGCGTCATGCCGATGGCCCACGACATGCGGTGGCGTTTCTCGACCTCGCCGACCCAGATCGTCTTCGATCCGTCGCCGTTGTCCACCAGCTTGTAGTCGATCGGATACTGGCTGGTCGCGCGGTGGTGGTGGAAGACGTTCCATTCGACGCCGCCCGAGATCCATGCGCCGAGCATGCCGACGTTGGCGGGTTTGATGACGTGCTGACGGTAGAAAATCTCGTATCCGTTGGTTTTGTCCGTGGCGTAGAAGAGCCTACCGCCGATGTCCGGGAGTACGCACACCTCCAGATAGTCGTTCTCGAGGAACAACGCCCGATAGGTGGTGTCGGCCTTTTCGTTGGTCGGATTGTCGTTCATGGCGTAGGGATAGACGCCGCGTTTGGCCCGCTGGTAGGCGAAGTCGCGTTCGAAGAGCGGAGCCTTTTCCGGCGCATTCACCCGGTAGGCGGGCAGCGTGATGGTTCCCTCGCGCATTTTCACCTCGCCGTTCCGGGCGTCGGCGCTGCCGCAGAGCAGCACCGCGAGAACGCCGAGTGCGAATTTCGTTTTTTTCATGCTGTTCGTTCTTTGTTGGATATTGAATGTTCGGTTATTGCTCGATCTTCACGCAGCGCACGGCCATGCCTTTCGCATGCGGCTCGGCCTTTGTATTCACGCCCGCATTGTTTAAGTAGAGGCGATCGCCGGCGTTGAGCCACATGTATCCGCGGTATTCCAGATATTTTGTGATATGTTTGTCCGCTTCCAGATAACCGGTCGTGGGGAAGTACGATTTCGTATCCTCGCCGTTGAGGGCGAACAGCATTCCGTAGTTTGCGTCGCATTCGGCTTTCGACGTGAATTTCAACTCGGCGAAATGGCGTGCATCGGGGACGCGGTACCCCGCCGGGCAGGGGTCGTACACCGTTTTGACGGAGCCCCCCCCCTCGGGTGCACCGCCCCACAGCAGGTCGTTGCCGCCCGCTCCGACGTACCACTCCTTGGCCGCCAGTAGGCGAGTCTGCGGGTTGCGCGTCGCATAGGCGATGGTTCCGGTCGCCTCCGTGGCGTCTTCGGTCTTCACCAGGTCGCTCGAAGTGCTTTCATAAGGTGTTTTGCCTGGACGCGTCGCCGTCAGGTTGCGGGCGAACGGGTCCTTGCGTCCCCACTGGTAGAACACGCCGTAGGCGTTGCGGTCCTTGGGTGTCGTCGACGTGGCCCCCAGGTTGCGGTCGAGCATTTCGAAGGAACCGGCCTCTTCGAAACGGCACGCTATGTCCTGCGCCTCGCTGACCCAAATATGGTACGACCAGAGAATAGTCCCGTCCGCTTTGCATACGGCCACTACGGCGTTGCCCTTCGTGCCGGTGACGGGCACTTTCAGCGTCGCGCCCTCCATCGCCGGGGCGTCGACCACGCTGCCCGAAGCCCCGTTCGCAGGCTGCTGCCAGACGATTTGGGCCTTGGCCGGGACGCCGGCCGGCGCTCCGGAAGCGTCCGTGCAGCGGATTCCCTCGTGCACGTAGTTCCGGCTGAATGTATAATAGGGCGTGGCGTCGATGGAGAGGGTCTGGGCCGAGGCGTCCGCCCGGTAACAGTTCGCCGTGCCGTAATAGCGCGTCAGCGGCAGGCTTTGCAGCGGCGTTACGACGCCGGCCGTCACCGTCACGGCCTGTGCCGTCTCGATCTCGTAGCGGCAGCCGTCGGTGTCGGTGATCCTGAACGAGAATCCCTGCGCATAGGTTCCGGCGGGCAGGAAGATGAGGAATCCGTCCGGTTTCGAGAGGTCGCCGTTCGAGGAGATGTTGGCTCCGCTTCCGCAGTCCACCGTGACCGAGGTTCCCGTCGTCCCCTGATTCAGCTGCGGGGTTCCCGTCGCGGCCTCCACCGTGATCTTTCCGGCGATCTGCTCCCCGCCGCGGGCCGTCGCTTCGATACGTGCGATCTTGATGCCCAGCGCTTGATAGTCGTTGACGCGCAGCAGCAGGCCGCCGCAGACGTTCTTGAATTCGAACGTATTGTCATTGGTCGCGGCCACCATCGGCAGCGCCGCGATGTCGGACCCTGCGCCGAGGGCCGATGCGTAGGATTGTCCGGCCAGCGCCGAAAGGTCGATTTCGAACGTGTCGCCCGAAAGCCCTTTCGTCAGGGCGTCGGCCGGATAGACGGCATAGCGCTGCGCGTCGGTGACGGTTTTCGAACTTTCGACCGGATTGAAAATGCCGGTGCGGGTGTTGTCCGAAGCGGTGACATAGGGCGCTCCGGAGGGATTCCCGGCACTGAACACCTGAATGCGGTCGCCCGATTTCCAGACGACGTTGCGCTGGTTGTCGAGCGCCGTGCGGGTTTGCGCGATGGGCTCCGCGACGACCGACCGGATCGACAGGTCCGTCTCCGGCTGCTGCCGCAGGTCGATTTCCTCCTCGAACTGCGAACATCCGAACGATGCGCATATGGTGGCCGCAAGGGCGATGATATGGTGTGTTTTCATGATGTTTTCGGTTGTTAACGGTTATTTCCAGGGGTTGACTTCTTCGCCGTTGCTCCATCCGGGGCCGCGGCCGTTGTCGTCGTCGGCTCCCGGTTCGGGTTCGGGAACGGGTTCTGCCGGCACTTTAAGCTCGACGGGCAGCCATTTGTCGTAGTTGCCGGCGGCCAGTCCCGTGAAGGTGTCGTCGCCGGCGGCGTCGTGCAGCACGGCGTTGAAAAGTATGCGGTCGGCGGCCGCGTTGATCCGGTCGCGCGGGATGGCGAGTTCGACCACGTAGCCCCGGTCGTTGTCCGTCTCGTCGAAGGTGCCGAGCACGGTCGCGGCGCATGTCACCGCCGTATTGTCGCATACGAGCGTGCCCTTGGCCGCATCGGGGGTGATTTTCAGGATCAGCGGGTCTCCGGTGGCGTTTCCGCTCTGAATCATCAGGTCGATGCCGTCCGCCGCGGCGAGCCCGTTGTCGAGCCGCTCCACGAGGCAATAGAGGTTGTCGTCGTCGTAGGCGAAGCGGAAAACGGCCTGGGCCTGCGAGACGCTGCCGATGAACAGGGCGTCCTGCACCTCTTTCCAATGGGCGCTGCTGCCGACGAGGGCGGGGGTGAACTGCGTGGCGTTGATGCGGTGGTTCAGGACGAATTTCGCCAGCTGGATGCGGGCGCTGGCGGTTTCCTTATCGTCGATCGTCTGCGTGAATGCATCCGGGAAGACTGCGGCGAGCGTGTGGTCGTCGACCGGTTCGATCGAACCCCACGAACCCCTGCCGGGGAATCCCGGCATCGGATCGCTGAACGACCATGCCTTCGCATCCCCGATTCGCATGTTGAATACGCCGCTGATGTTGCATGAAAGAACGGTCTCTCCGGAGCGGAACTGCCGGAGATAGGGCGCCGCCTGATTCAGGAAGATGTTGTTCTGCCGCTCGGCAGGGCCGTCTTCGTCGCCTGCCGGGGGACCTGCCGCCCAGTTGTCGTTCGAATAGGCCAGTCCCAGGTGGTATTTGTCCTCGGAGGTTCCCGTGCGCCCGAACCGCGATTCGAACGCCACGGCGATCCGCTCCGATCCGTTGAGTTGGATGGCTACGGGCATTTGGTCGGTGAAAATCACCGTTCCCGATCCGTCTGTGGCTGTTCCGGCCTTTTGGCGGATGATCTTGCCGACGGTGGTCCAGGTCGCTCCGCGGTCCGTCGAACGGAGCAGCGACGTGCCCGAATTGCCCGTCGTGGTGTTCGCATCCGTGAAATAGACGTGTACCTCTCCGGTCGAAAGCTGGAGGGCCGACGGCTCCCAGGTGGTGCCGCGGTAGATGATCTGAGTTTCGCTCCAGGTCTTTCCGTTATCGGACGAACGGCGCATCATGATGCCGTTGTTCAGCGGGTTGAGCCTGTATCCCTTGTTGAGCCGGAACGAGGCGAAGGCAAGAATGTCTCCGTTGTCGAGCACTATGGCATCAGCCGAAGTGAAAAGCACGCGGTCGTCGACATTGCTTTCGTACTGCTTCATGTCCGTCTTGGCGAAGAGCTGTTCGTCGGCGTTCTGCCATGTGATGAAATTCCTGCTGCGGGCGTAATAGACATCGTGGGCCGACGGTCCCTGCTGGTAGATAAGCAGGAAGGTGTTGTCTTTGAGCTTCTTGATGCGGGGGTAGCGGGCGTTCACGGCCGAAAGCAGGGGCTTTTCCAGCTTCATGAAGGAGCGGAAATCCATTTCGAGCGAACTGCCCTGCCACTCCGAGGCGTGCGAATTGAGGTATCCCTGCGTCGCGTTCAGGTCGTGGATCGAAGTGATCTCCGTATCGACGGGCGCGGGGTCGCTGCCGCCCGTACCCGGTTTGGGATTGGGGTTTTCGTCAGCCGACGGCTTGGAGCAGGCGGCCGTCGAGAGGGCCAGCGCCAGCAGCAGGAGGCTGGATATGTTGTGTCGAAGATTCATATTCGGTGGAATTAGCGGTTAATTCATGTTTTTGTCTTGCGTCATGGAACGGATGAAGTCTACCTCCCGCTGGCTGTACGGGGTGCCGTCGAGGCGGAAGATGTCGTGGAACCAGATCTCGGGTTCGGGATCGCCGGCCTTGCTCGACCATTGGAGATGGAAGTTGCACTTCCCGGCGGTGAGCCCCCAACTGATGGCTCCGACCCGCTCGCGTTTGAGTATGGGCATGATCTCCTCGAAGGTCGAGCGCGGACGCCCCATGTACTCCTGGCAGACCATGGGCCGCCCGAACTGCTTCATCAGGGAGATGAAGGTCTCCATCTCTTCGGGACCGTAGTAGCAGTGGAACGTCATGATGTCGCAGTTCTCGCCGAGGAACGAGACGATCGGGAAATTGCTGCGCGTGCCGTGTGCTCCGGGGCATATCCAGAGCGGCGACGAGAGCGGTTGCGAGGGGTTCGCTTCGCGCCCCCATTTGAAGACCTCGCGCAGCAGCGGCAGGCTTTGGGCGCCCTGTTTGAAGTTCTCCGGCTCGTTGTAGAGACACCAGAACAGGATGCGGTCGTCGTCGCGGAACGTCGTGAGGATGTCTTTGACGTAGCGTTCGAGGCGGGGCCACGAAGCCGGATCGTTGACCGACGGGGCTCCGGGGCTCTGTATCCACTGCGAATTGTGGATGCCCTGGATCGATTCGGGCTGTTTGCCCAGCTGCGGGTTTTCGAACCGGCCGCCGTTGGTGAAGAAAGTCACGATGGTCTTGATCCCGTGGCTGCGGCAGATTCCGAGGAATGCGTCGATGCGCTGCTTGAATCCGGCGGGATCGGCCTCCCACACCATGTCGTGCAGGAAGATGCGGACCGTGTTGAATCCGAGTTCCTCGGCCTTGGACATCTCGTAGTCGATGGTCTCCGGATCGAAACTCTCCGCCTGCCACATTTCGAACTGGTTGATGGCCGTGGCCGCGACGTAGTTGAAGCCTACGGGCCACTCCTGCTCCGCATACCAGGCGTTGGCGCGCTCCTGCGACCAGCGCTGTGCCGGGGCAGGGGTTTCCTTGCCGCAGGAGGCTGCGGTGAAGAGAGCGATCGTGAAATAGATAAGTGCCTTTTTCATAATGGTCTGTCTGTCAATATCCGGGGTTTTGATCCTTGGTCGGATCGAGTGATGTGTTGTAGTTGAATTCGTCGGCGGGTACGGGCCACCAGTAGGCTGCGGGCCCCACCTCCGATTCGGCCGCGACACGGCCCGCCCTGACGGCGTATTCGGCCAGTTTGCCGCAGCGTTTCAGGTCGCAGTAGCGTTTTCCTTCGAAGGCGGTTTCGTAGCCGCGTTCCTGAAGCAGCAGCTCCATGAACTTATCCTGCGTGGCGTAGTCGGCCAGCCGGAAGTCCGAGCCCTGCGGACGGGTGGGTTTCAGACCGTAGGCGCGGCGGTGCACCTGGTTGAGCGCCTCCATGGCCGTTTCGTCGGGTTTGCCGTCGCGGCGGCAGATCGCCTCGGCGTAGTAGAGCAGCGCGTCGGCGTAACGGTACACCGGAAAGTCGTTGGCGGCTCCCGTGCTGTTGTAGTCGCGGAATTTCAGGCAGATCATGCCCGTTTTCGTCAGCGAATTGAGCGTGCCGTTGCCGGTCTGTATCCAGAGGTTGTACTGATAGCGCAGGTCGGCCTTGTCCCATCCTTTGACGAAGAGGTTTTTCTCGTAGTCGGTGTAGATGCCGACGTTTCCGCCGTCGCGCACCGGATTCGGGCGGCAAAGATACATCGACATGAAGTTGTTGCCGTCGTCCTGGTTGTATTTGAAATAGAAGATCTCCTCGCGCGTGGCGTTGGCCGTCGTGCCGTAGATTTTTTCGTAGTCGTCGGCCTTCGAGACCTCCACCAGTCCGTAACGGTCCGAGTCGATCACCTCGCCGACGGCAGCTGCGGCCTCGCTCCAGCGTTCGAGGTAGAGCAGGGCTTCGGTTTCCAGCATCAGCGCCGCATAGCGCGCTGGACGTCCCGCCTGGGCGACGCTTTCGGGCAGCAGGGCGGCCGCATCGGCGGCTTCCCGGGCGACGAATTCCCAAATGTCGCGTTCGGGCGTGCGCGGCTTGTTGAAGTCGTGCATGTTGTGCTCGTCGAAGAAGGGCACGGCGCCGTAGTAACGGGCCAGATACGAGTAGCTGAAAGCCCGCAGGAAGCGTGCTTCGCCGCTCAGATGGTCGTATTCGAGCTGCGAGAGCTTCGCATCGCCGATCTGCGAGAGTATTTCGTTCGAGAAGCGGATCGCCCGGTAGAGAACGGCCCACGTGTCGTTCGTGAAGCTCACTCCGCCCGAGGTGAGGCCCGTGGCGTAGGAGGTGGCGTAGTTTCCCCGTCCGTAGCAGTAGTCGGCCAGGCTTTCGCTCAGCACCGAGAGATAGCGCCCGAATCCCACCTGGCGGCGCAGCTGATAATAGATCGAATTGATGACGCTCTGCACCTCTGCCGCATTGGACATGAAGGTCGTGGCGTCTACCTTTTTGGGATGTTCTTCGAGGAACTCCCATTTTTCGCACGACGGAAGCGACGTTGCGATACCGGCGGCGGCCAGCAGTATGAATAGGATGTGTTTCATGGTTTGCGAAGGTTAGGTCGTTAGAAAACAAGCCGGCATCCCAGGGTGAAGGTCCGGGCTCCGGGATAGCAGCTGGCGTCGATGCCCTGAGCGAGCGACGTGCTGCCTCCCTTGGCGTTCACGTCGGGGTCCCAGAAGGGGTAGGACGTGATCGTCCAGAGATTCTGCGCGCTGACATAGACGCGGGCCTTGCTGATGACGCGGCTCTTGCTGCACGGGATGTTGTAGCTCAGTTCGAGGTTTTTCAGACGCATGTAGCTGCCGTCGTAGACGAAGCGGTCCGACATCTTCAGCGCGATGTCCTGACGGAGATTGGGATATTTGGCATGGGGCTTTTCGGGCGTCCAGTGGTTGTAGAGCACTTCGCGCAGGGTGTTGGCGTTCGAACTGTAATCGTAGGCGGCCGAGGCCATGCTGAGCGAGTAGATGTCGTTGCCGATCGAGCCCTGGAAGAATGCGCTCAGCGTGAATCCCTTGTAGCTGACCGCCGTGTTGAAGTTGAGCAGGCAGTCGGGGTTCGGGTTGCCGATGATCGTCTTGTCGGCCGGGGTGATGCCGTCCACGCCGTCGAGGTCCTTGTAGACGAGCTGTCCGTTGTCGTCGTATCCCTCCTCGACGTAGCCGTAGAAGACGTACATCGGTTCGCCGATGCGCATCAGGTTGAGCTGGTCGCTGATGATGGTGTTGCTCACCGTGCTTCCGAAGATGTCCTTGTCGTCGGAGAGCGAAAGCACCTTCGACCGGTTGACCGAGAGGTTGACGCCGAAGTCCCACTTCACGGCCTTGTCGATGATGCGCGTGTCGAGCTGCAATTCGACGCCCGCATTCCGGATCGCCCCGACGTTGCGCAGGGCGGTGGTGTAGCCGCTCGACCGGGGCATCTCGACATCGTTGAGCAGGTTGGTCGTCTTCTTGTGATAGTAATCGGCCGTCAGGCGGATGCGGTTGTTCAGCAGCGCCAGGTCGAGACCCACGTTCCACTGCCCCGTGGTCTCCCAGCGCAGGTCGCCGAGGTAGGTGTTCTTGGGGGCGTAGCCTACGGTGGTGGTCTTGTCGAACACGACGTTGACCGATTCGAGCGTGTTCTGCGTCGAATAGGGTGAGATGGCGGTGCTGCCGGTCACGCCGTATCCGACGCGCAGCTTGAGGTCCGACAGCCAGTCGGCCTGCCGGAGAAACTGCTCCTGCGAAATGCGCCAGGCGACGGCCGCCGAGGGGAAGTAGCCCCATTTGTTGCCCTTGCTGTAACGCGACGAACCGTCGGCCCGGAAGTTCACGGTGAGCAGGTAGCGGTTGTCGAAATTGTAGTTGATGCGCCCCAGGAACGAGAGCATCCGCCAGTCGGAGTAACCCGATGTGGGCAGGCCCTTGACATCGGCGGCGTCGAGGTCGTAGGATTCCACCACGTCGCTCAGGAATCCCGATGCGGTTCCCGTGCCAACGGACTTGGAGACGCTCTGTTCGTAGGTGATGCCGCCCATGACGTTGAGGTGGTGCCGGCCGAAGCCCTTGTCATAGGTGATGATGTTGTTGCTGGTGATGTCGACCACCTCGTCGAAGCTGATCGACGCCGCACCGTCGTAGTTCGGATAGGCGAGCGAGCGGGTATGGTCGCTCCGCGCCTGGCTGTTCTGCACGTTGGCGGCGACCTGGATCGAAAGCCCGTCGACCGGTTTCACGGTCAGGGCGGCGTTGGCCAGCAGCCGGTTCGCATACCGCCGGTTTTTCACCTCGTGCAGATAGGCCACGGGATTCATGCCGGCGGTGGGCTGCGTCTGGAAGTCGTTCCACGAGCCGTCGTCGTAGTGCGGCGTGGCCAGCGGCGAGGCCGTGAGGGCCGAGTTGATCACCGTCGTGCCGCGGCTGCCGCCCTGCGAGTTCATCTGGTCGTGGTTCGACCGGCTGAAGATGATGTTCGCCGAAGCGGTGACGTATTTCGAGATGTTGTATTCGAGATTCGTGCGGATCGAGATACGCTCGTATCCGCCCTTCTTGACGATGCCGTCCTGATCGAAGTAGCTCAGGCCGAGCGATCCCTTGAAGGTCGGGCCGCCGCCCGTGATGTCCACGGCGTGATTGGTGATCACGGCCGACCGGAAGATTTCGTCCTGCCAGTTGGTGTTCCACACGTTGGCGGCGATCTGTTCGGGCGTGAAGACCGCCGGCTGGTCGTTGACACGGGCCTTCTCGTTCAGATAGGTCATGTATTCGTCGCCGCTGAGCACGTCCATCTGCTTGTAGAGGGTCTGGATGCCGACGCTGCCGTCGTAGCTCACCCGGATCTTGCCCTCCTTGGCGCCCTTCGTCGTGACGATCACTACGCCGTTGGCTCCCCGGGAACCGTAGATGGCCGTCGCCGAGGCGTCTTTGAGAATCTCCACCGACTCGATGTCCGACGTGTTGATCATGTTGATGTTGCCGGGAAATCCGTTGATGATCCACAGGGGTTCGTTGTCGCCCTTGATCGAGTTGGCGCCGCGGATGCGGACCTGGATGGCCGCTCCGGGCTGTCCGTTGAGCTGGTTGATCTGCACGCCCGAGACACGTCCCTGGAGCGCCTGCGCCACCGAGACGTTGGCGAATTCGTTGATCAGGTCGCCCTTGACCTGGGCCACGGCTCCCGAGAGGTCGCGTTTGCGCTGTACGCCGTAACCGACTACGACCAGTTCGTCCATCACGAGACTGCCCTGCGAGAGCCTGATGTCGAATGCCGAGCGGCCGTTGACCGGCTCCTCGCGGTTGTCCATGCCGAGGTAGGTCACCAGCAGCGTGGCGTTGCGCGGGATGTTGCGGAAGCGGACGAAGCCTTTGGCGTCGGAGATTTCGCCCGTATTCGAGCCTTTCACGACGACGGCGGCGCCGGATACGGGATTTCCGTCGTCGTCCAGGATGCGGACCGTACAGGAGTGGTCCGCGTTTTTTTGCGATTGCGCACACAGGCTTTGACAGCAGAACAGCGTGAGGCAGGCGACGATGAGCCATCGGGCTCCGGTTCCTGCTGCACGGAATAGTTTGAGATTTTTCATAAGGGTTGATTTTAGGTTGATCCGAATTCCGTCCGGCCGGCTGCATGGCAGCGTTGAGGTCCTCATCGGCAAATGTAGGAGCTTTTGTTTTACGACGGAACAGGGTGGACCGGGAATGGAAAAATCGTCGCATCGGTTGGAAAAATCCTCTTATCGGCTATTTTCCGACGGCCCGGGACTATTGTTTCTGATACTCGGCGGGCGATACGCCGAACTGCTCCTTGAAACATTTGGCGAAATAGGAGGGGGAATTGAATCCTACGGAGAAGCAGACTTCGCTGATCCGGCACTTGTTCTGGGCGAGCAGCTGGGCTGCTATCGAGAGCCGCTTGGACCTCAGGTAGTCGTTCGGGGTGGTGTCGAGCAGCGCCCGGACCTTGCGGATCAGCGTCGAGCGGCTCAGAAAGAGCGCCTCTTCGATCTGTTTGCTGGAAAAGGCCGGTTCGTTGAGGTGCTGCATGATCAGTTCGTCGATCCGGCGCAGGAACTCCTCGTCGGCGCTGTGCAGTCCGAACTGTTTGGGATCGAGCGGCTCCTGCGTGTTCTGGTAGCTTTTTTTCAGCCGGGCGCGCTTGTCCAGAATGGCCCGGATGCAGGCTTCGAGATAGTCGAGCCCGAAAGGCTTTTCAATATAGGTGCTGGCTCCGGCTTCCATGCAGGCGATCTTCGTCGCCGTGTCCGAGATGGCCGATGTTACGATGACGGGGATGTGCGAGAGATCGAAATCCGAGCTGATCGTGCGGCAGAGTTCGATGCCGTTCGTGCCGGGCAGGGCGATGTCCGTGACGACGATGTCCACCTCCTGTTCCTGCAATACGGCGACGGCCTTTTCGGCCGCGTGTACGGCGATGACCCGATAGTCGGCGGCGAGCTTGTGTTTGAGATAGGCCGTGAGTTCCCGGTTGTCCTCCACGAGTAGCAGCAGCGGCAGCGACCGGTCCTGCGGCGCCGGCGGCTCCTGTCCGGCAGCCGTTTCGGGAAGGGGCGCCGCGGCCGGAAGCGTCAGTACGAACGTGGTGCGGAGGGTGTCGTCGGCGAGTTCGAGCGTCCCGGCGTGCATTTCGGCGAGCGAACGGGCGAGGGAGAGTCCGATGCCGAAGCTCCGGGACCCGGGGGACTTGTCGTACTGCACGAAAGGTTTGAATATTTCGGAGCGCTGTTCGGGCGAGATCGGCTCCCCGTCGTTGGTGATGGAGACCGCCGCCGTCCCGCCGTGCGACCGGACGTTTACCTCGATGTAGGATTCCGCATATTTCAGGGCGTTGTGCAGCAGGTTGTTGAGAATCTTGTTCATGGCCGATTCGTCCGCGTCGATGCGGATATTGTCCCTTTCCGCCGTGAACGAGAGCCGCAGGTTGCGTGCTTTGGCGGTCTCCTGGAACGTCGAGCAGAGGAATCCGGTGCGCTCCACGATGTTCATGGGCTTGCAGTCGAGCTTGTAGCCGCGCTTCTCGACCCGCACGAAGTCGAGAAGCTCCCGGACCAGCTGGTCGAGATAGTGCGTGCCGTTGCAGATCGCCTGCAGGTTGTCGCGGTCGGCCGGACTGAGGTGCCCGGATGCCTGTATCTGCTGTAAAGGCGTGTGAATCACCGTCAGCGGGGTTTTGATCTCGTGTACGATATTCGAGAAGAACGTGAGTTTTTGCTGGAAGAGCTCCGCCTCTTTCTGTTTCTTGTAGTTTTCGTGCTTGCGCTTCTCCCGGGCGATGGCCCGCTTGTAGTAGACCTTGAACGCTGCGATGAGCACGCCTGCGAACAGCAGGAGATAGAGCCCGATGGCGGCCGTGCTCTTGTAGAAGCGCTGCTCCACCACGATCGACAGCGGTTCGTGGCTGATGGGCTGTGCGGTTCCCGACGCCAGGCTGCGGACTTCGAGCGAATAGGTTCCGGCCGGCACGTTGTAATAGAATATCGTATTGTCGGCGACCGTGCGGCGCCATTGTGTGTCGTAGCCCACGAGCCGGCACTCTACGGTGTTGAGCTGCGGCAGTGTCGAGTTGAGGACGGCGAATCCGAATCCGAACGAATTCTGCCGCGGGGAGAGGTGGATGGACCGGGTGCGGTCCACGTTGCGGACGAGGGGCGAACGCCTGTCGTCGGAGGGGACGACCAGTTCGTTGCCGATGCGGAATTCGGTGACGGCCAGCCGGGGATCTCCGCTTTCGCGGTCGAATTTCTCGGGGTTGAAGCGGATGAAGCCGCTGCGGGAGCCGAAATAGAGGTCGCCGTCCGCGGAGCGGAGTCCGCAGTTCTTGAAATCGTTGTTCAGCAGTCCGTCGAAGATCGTAAAACGCCGGATGGCCTTGGTTTGCGGATTGAAGGCGAAGAGTCCCTTGTCCGAACTCACCCATACGGTCCCGGCGTGATCTTCGAGCACCTGGAAGAAGATGTTCGTGGGCAGCAGGTCGCAGCTGCGGGTGTCGTAGCTCTCGAAGCGTCCGGTGGCGGTGTCGAGGCACCCGAACCCTCCGTTGAAACTCGTGGTCCAGATGCGTTCTCCGGAGCCGGCGAATACCGAGAAGAGCATGTTGAGCGGCCCTGGGTCGTCCTCCGTCCCGATGTGGTTGGCCGTGATTTCACCCTGCGTCAGGTCGTAGCATATCAGCCCGTTGGCATAGGTCGAGACCCAGAGTCTCTGCTGTTCGTCTTCATCCATGCCGGTGACGAAAACGCCCTCGAATCCGTCGATCGGGTCGAACGCCTCTTTTTGACGGTCGTAATGCAGCAGCCCTACGGTCGTCCCCACGAACAGCTCGCCTTTTGCCGTCCGGTAGATGGCGAATACGCGCTGGTCCAGCATGCTCGCCGAACAGCCGAGCGTTTCGTATTCACGCACGGCCCGGGTCCGAACGTCGAGTCGGTAAAGTCCCTTGTCGGTTCCCAGCCACAGCGCTCCCGGTTCGCAGCAGATCGAGAACTGCGTGTTGGGGAGTTGGCGGTGCACGATGCGCTTCAACGTGCGGCGTTCCGTGTCGTAAAGGAGCAGCCCTTCGTTTTCGGTTGCGATCCAGATGCGCCCCGCGTCGTCGGCCGCGAAGCCCCGCACGAGGCAGTCTTCCAGCGAATGCCCGTCGACGGCGTAATACTTTTCGAACTGCTGCTGGAAAGCGCCGCAATAGTTCACTCCTCCGACGTTCGTTCCGATCCAGATGCCGTCCGAGGCGTCGACGAAGACCGCGAAGGCGTGGCTGTCCGAGAGCGAAAAACGGTTGCGGCTGTCGTATGCGAGTTTGCGGGCCGAATCCGTTCGCGGGTCGTAGCGGTACACGCCTTCGCTGGTGGACATCCAGACGATGCCCTCCCGGCCGACGTACAGGTCTTCGGGCGTGAAACCCCGCGACGGGACGGGGATCAGCGTCCGGATACGGCCGCTGCTGCGGTTCAGCAGGCAGAGCCCCCGCCGGGCGCTGGCCACGTAGATCGTTTCGCTGTCGTCCGGAGCCGAGTTGACGGCCGCGACGTTGTCGTTCCGGAACTCTGTGATTTGCAGGGAGTTGTTCAGTCGGAGACGGCCCGTGCTGTCGTGGCCGATGTAGAGGAACGAATGGTAGAAGAGCCCGATCCACAGGCCGTTGTCGCCATCGATGTGTAGTGTGCGGATGTTCACCGGGAGTGTCTGCCGGCCGTTTTCGAAGAAGTGGTTGCGGAGGGACTGCGTGCGGGGGTCGTAGGCGAAAAGTCCCTGGTTGTTGACCGAAATCCACATCACCCCGTCGGGGCCCCGGCGGATGACGTTGGCCTTGTTGCGGATGACCGTCCCGATGTCGCTCTCGCGGAGGAACGGCTCGAAACGGTCCCGGTCAACGTCGTAGACCGAGACCCCGCGGTCGGTTCCGATCCAGAGATTGCCTTCGGAATCGGTGCAGAGGGCGATCACGTAGGCCGATTTCAGCCCCATCTCCTCTTTGGTGTAGTTGCGGAAGCGGATGCCGTCGAAGCGGCTCAGTCCCGAGGAGGTTCCGAACCAGATGAATCCCTGGGAGTCCTGCACGATTTTGTTCACCCGGTCGTAGGGCAGTTCGCTGTTTCCCGAGTTGTAGTGCGTGAAGTTGAAATCCGGGGCGTCGGAGGCTGTCCCGGCGGCACGGGCGGCTGTCGGAAGGCCGGACCCGGAAAATCCTGTCAGCAGTGCCAGGAGTATGTAATGTCGAAGAGCGGACAAAACGAAAGCCTATTTTGCATAGAAACGGAATTCGGTGACGGAACGGTAACGTTCGCCGGGACGGAGTACCGTGGAGGGGAAATCCGGCCGGTTGGGGGAGTCGGCGAAGTGGATGGTTTCGAGCAGCATGCCGCCGAATTTTTCGAGCGGCACGCCGTTTTTGCCGATCATCCGCCCGTTCAGACCGCGTCCCGTATAGGTCAGCAGCCCCGGTTCGGTCGTCCAGGTCTCCACGCCGCGCCCGCTGCGCGGGGAGTAGAGGTTCGCGGCCCGGGTCAGTTCGCCCGTCTGGCTGCGCAGGGCCCAGCAGACCGAGAAACCCCGCATGATTTGCAACTGCGGGTCGGGCGTGTCTATGGCGTAGTCGATGCGGTGCGGGCTGCGCATGTCGAAAGGCGTATCTTCCACCGGCAGCATCGCTCCGTCCGGCACGTACTGGGCCGTGTTCCGGAAGTAGTGGTCGGCTTCGACCTGCAGTTCGTGGTCCATCACATAGCCGCCGTGCTGCCCTTTGAGATTAAAATAGGTGTGGTTCGAGAGATTGACGACCGTCGGTTTGTCGGTCGCGGCTTCGTATTCGATGCGGCATACGTCGTTTTTCGTCCACCAGTAGGTGACCGTGCAGGCGAGGTTGCCCGGATAGCCCTCCTCGCCGTCGGGGCTCAGGCGCGAGAACCGCACGCCGGCCCGGTCGGCTTCGAGCAGCGCTTCGCCCCGCCACATCACGCGGTCGAATCCCTTCGTTCCGCCGTGCAGATGGCCGGGCCTGCCGCCCAGCGTCTCGTTCGGGGTGAGGTACACCGTGTCGCCGTCGAGCGGAAACGAGGCGCCGCCGATGCGGTTGCCGTAGCGGCCGATCAGGGCTCCGAAGAAGCGTTCGCTGCCCGTTTCGAACGAGGTGATGTCGCCGTATCCGACCACCACGTCGTCGATGCGGCCGCTGCGGTCGGGGACGCAGATCCGCACCACGCGGCAACCGTAGTCGATGACCTCCATCGAGGAGCCGGTTCCGTTGCTCAGGCGGTACAGCGTGACGGGCTCTCCCGTCGAAAGGGTTCCGAAAGGTTCGGTCGTAACATCGGGGGTTCGGGGCGTGCAGGCGGTGAGAAGAGCCGCTGCAAGACAAACAGTGCGGAGGTTCATGTCCATAGGTTCGGGTTCAAACAAAGATAGCTATTTTTTTCGATTTGCGCCAGCCCTTCCGGCGGCCGGAGGGCTTCATCCGTCCCCGGATGTGCGGAAGCGGATGTCCTGCCGATTTTCTGTTATCGATTGACGATATTCTGGCATTCCATCGCGGGGATATGTTTGTAAATTTACAATCATCAAAAAACGAATGTCATGCATGACTCTGCAACCCGGTTTATCCGGATCACAGCCCTGGCGTCAGGGCTTCTTCCCGTGTCGGCGGCGGCTGCACAGGGCGAAAAACCCAATATCGTAGTGATCGTCGCGGACGATCTGCTGTCGTCCGAAATCAGTTGTTACGGCGGCCGGAACCTCGAAACGGCGAACATCGACCGCCTGGCCCGCGAAGGGCTGCGGATGACCGGCGCCTATGCCTCGATGGCGATGAGCGTCCCGATCCGGGCGTCGCTCTATACGGGGCTCTATCCCGCGCGCCACGGCTCGTGGCTCAACCACAAGGACACGTTTCTCGGCACGAAGACCGTTTGCGAATACATGGCCGAGGAGGGTTACCGGGTGGCCCGCGCGGGCAAGAACCATCCCGTCAATCCCGACGTCTACCGCTTCGAGGAGCTGCCGGGATTCCCGGTGAACTGCGTGAGCCGCGAGGCTTCCTACGACACCTCCGGCATCCGGGAGTTCATCGCGCGCGACGATCCCAGGCCGTTCCTGCTTTTCGTGTGCAGCATCCATCCCCACGCCCCCTGGACCTGGGGAGACCCCTCCGAATTCGATCCGGATCGTCTCGTCATGCCGGAAAACTGCATCGGCGACCGGCGCATGCGCGAGATTTTTACCCATTATCTGGCCGAGGTCCGGGCGCTGGACGACGAGGTCGGTTCGGTGCTGGAGACGCTGACCGAGTGCGGCGAGCTGGACAATACGCTGGTTTTGTTTCTCGGCGAGCAGGGGCCCCAGCTTCCGGGCGGCAAGTGGACCTGCTGGTATCCCGGTGTGCACAGCGCCCTGCTGGCGCGTTATCCGGCGCGCATCCGGCCCGGACGCGTTTCGGATGCCGTCGTGCAGTACGAAGACCTGCTTCCGACCTTCATCGACCTTGCCGGAGGCCGCCGCCGGCGGGAACTCGACGGGAAAAGTTTCAAAAAGGTGCTCTTCGGCGAGCAGGCGAAAGCCCGCCGGTATGCCTATGCCATGCACAACAACTGCACTGCGGGCAACGCCTATCCCATCCGCAGTATCCGCGACGGGCGTTACGTCCTGATCTGGAACCTGCTTCCCGACAGTTCGTTCTACAAAACCTTCATGGATCTCCGCAAGCCCGCTAACCGGAAAGGCTGGTGGCCCGTCTGGACCGACGCCGCGAAGCGGGATTCCGTTGCCCGGAGGCTGATCGGACGTTATGTGCACCGCCCGGAATTCGAATTCTACGACCTTGCGGACGACCCGTGGGAGATGAACAACCGCATCGGCGACCCTGCGTACCGCGCCCGGATCGACCGCATGAAACGCGAACTGAAAGGGTGGATGAAGCGGCAGGGCGATACGGGCGTCGGAATGGACGTTCCGTTCCGCAACCGGCCCCGCAAGTGACGCCGCCGGGCGATGCGAAACGGCCTTCGGTCGGGTTCATCCCGCCGAAGGCCGTTTCGATTGAACATTGCCGGGATCAGTTGTAGTTTTTCGGATTCTCGTCCTGCCACTCGTTCACGCCGTCGCGGATGCGGTTGCGGAACGTCAGCGTATCCCGGACCTCCGTAAAGGTCCCGTCGCCGTTCGGATAGCGGTAGTGGAGGTACAGCTTCCGGTTCTGGAGCAGCCGCGCGCCGTTGAAGCCGCTCCCCAGGTCCTCGATCTCCTTGCTTCCGTCCACCGATCCCGAAACGCGGATCTCCTTGCCGTCGAGCGTCAGGCGCACCGATCCCTCCTTCGTGCCGATGTAGTTGGTCGTCAGCGCATCCGGCGCGTCGGTCGTCAGCGTGTAGATGCCGTGCGTGCCCTCGTCGCTGGGAACGGCCGTCGGGTAGACCTCTTTCGAAAGCTCCTCTCCCTGGGCATTCACCACCTGCGTTACGCCTCCGTGGTAGTAGTTGCCGAAGAGCTTGTTCTCGTAGCGTACGGCGATGACCTCGAACGATTTGGAAAGCAGGATCGTGTCCGCATCGGCGCTGGTGATGCGGAATCCGACGGCGTAGTAGGGGTTGCGGCTTGCCTGGGCGTCGGCCAGGAATGCCGCCGAATCGGCCTGTACGGTGATCGTTCCGGTGTGGCGGCCCCGCCGGATGGTCATTTTCTCGTCGTTGCTGACCGTGAAGTATTCGCGCGGCAGCGGCGTCAACTTTTTGATGCCGCTGGCCTTGACGGCCGCGGTGACGTAGCTCTGGCTCACCGTTCCGGAGGTCGATTTGCCGCTCATCACGTCGAAGGCGGTGAACGGGGCCGAAGGCTGTCCCAGTTCGTCGAGCCCGTTGAAGGGCGCGAGGTCCCCGGTCACCAGTTCGTCGTCGAGCGCGTAGTAGACCGAGCGGTCGCGCTCGTTGTCCATGACGCCCGCGAGCACCGACCCGACCGTGAATTTCATGCCCTCCCCGACCACGAACGTGCGCAAGTCGTATTGGTAGGCGATGTATACGCCGCTGTAATCGTAATCTTTGACGTATTCGTCGTAGCATCCCGCAAGGGCCGCGGCAGCCAGCAGTGTTGCAAGTATTTTTTTCATAAGTATCGTTTTTTCGGTTTTATTCCCAGTTGGACCAGCCTGCGTTCTGAACGATGCCCTTCATGCGGACTACTTCCGTGTAGGGGATCGGCACGTAGAGCGAGGGATAGCTGCGCTTTTCGACCTCTTCGTAGGCGATCGACTGGCGGGTGATCCGGGGGCGGTTGATTACGTCGTTGAGTTCGGAAACGTCCGTCGCCCAGCGGCGCAGGTCGTAGAAACGCTGCCCTTCGAAGCAGAGTTCGATGCGGCGTTCGTTGCGCACGAGCTTCTCGAATTCCTCGGGACCCGCGGCGGCGCACTCGTCGAGATAGGGGTCCGCCGTCGCTCCGATTCCCGCTATTCCGTCGTTGGTCGGACGGCTGCGCAGATAGGCGATGGCCTGCTTGGGGGTGTAGCCGTAGAGTTCCGTCGTCGGCCCCGACACCCGGTTGGCGGCCTCGGCGAAGATCAGGCACATGTGGGTCCAGCGCATGAAAAAGATCGACTTGGGCATCGTCTGGACCTTGTCGTCGTCCTTGTTCCAGCCCAGGTAGACGTATTTGCGGACGTAGTAGTTGGTCATCGTGTTGTTCACGCCGCCCGCTTCGTCACGTCCGCCGACCGAGGTGTCGAACGTGTACATCAGTTCGTTGTTGGTGATGCGGCGGATCTCGGCGCCGTTATAAAAGACGGTGCTGTAAAAACGGGGATCGCGGTTGGCGTAGGGCGTGTTCTCGTTATAATTGGCTTCCGGATGGTCGATCGGGTATCCGTTCGCTGCCGGGAAGGCATCGACCAGATTTTGCGTCGGTCCCACGCTGCCCGTTCCGAGAAATCCGTCGGGGTAGAAGAGATTCTCCATCGTGCTGCCTTTCGAATAGTCGGACGACCAGATGATCTCGGGGCTGTTGGGATCGGTCCAGGTGAAAGCGGCGGTCGGGTCGAATCCGTGGGCGCCGTCCTGCGTGATCTTGAAGTCCATCACCTCGGCGGCATATTTCGCCGCATTCTCCCAGCGCTTCGGATCGTTCTCGGGGTTGAACGCCGGCGAGGCCCATTGCAGCCAGGTCATGGCTTTCAGCGCCTTCACGGCGACGCCGTCGAAGCGGTGCCAGCGCACGGCGCCCTGCACCGAGATGTCTTCGGCCAGCCAGTCGCGGTTGGCTGCGGGCAGGTAGACCAGTGCCGAATCGCAGTCTTTCAGGATTTGTTCCACGCATTGTTCGTAGGTGGCGCGTTCGAACGAGCCGGCGTCGGCGTCGAAGACATCGACGGGTTCGAGCAGGATGGGAAATCCCAGCAGCCGCCCGTCGGTGCCCCGGCCGCCCCATTTGCGCAGCAGGTCGAACTGGTACCAGGCCCGCAGGGCGTAGGCGTCGCCCTGCAACGCGCGTTGCAGGCGGCGGTTCTGCTCGTTGTCGATCATGTAGCGGGTGTTGATGCCCAGACGGTCTTTGAGGAATTTGTTGACGTACATGATGGCGCGGTAGTCGCGGATCCAGAAAGTTTTGAACGGGTCGCTGGCGGGAGTTCCCGTGCCGACCGCGAAACGGCGCATGGCGTGGGTCTGCGCCGTGATGACCGCGTCGTCGGTGGCGCCGTCGAGGTAGACGTATTCGCCGCCGGAGTAGAGCTTGGGCAGCAGGTCGTAGCTCTTTTCCACGAAACCGCGGATCATCGAGGGATATTCCAGCAGGTTTTTGTCCGTATAGTGGCCGTTGGGCAGCGGTTCGAGGAAGTCGGAGCAGCCTGCGAACGTCAGGACGGCGGCCAGCGCGATTATCAGTTTTTTCATGTCCTTGCAGGTTAAAAGGTGAATTTGAAGCCGGCCGTGAAGGTCCGGTAGAGCGGATAGGTCGTAACGCCGGCATTGATGTTTTCGGGGTCTACGTCCTTGATGCCGCTGATGGTGCAGAGGTTGGCGCCGCGCAGGAAGACGCGCAGTCCCTTGACGGCCGACTGGCTGCGGAAGCGGACGTTGTAGCCCAGCTCGATGTTCTGGATCTTGAAATAACCTCCGTCGCGCAGCCAGAAGTTCGAGGCCTGGAAGTTGTTCGTCTGCTTGATGTACGTCAGACGGGGATAGTCGCCGCCGATGTTGTCGCGCACGAAGTGCGAGTAGGTGCCCGTGCTCCATCCGTTCCAGAAATACTTGTTGGTCAGCCCCGTGTCGTATGAAGCGCGGCCCGTTCCGACGATCGTGAAGTCGAAATTCCGGTAGCGCAGGTTGATGCTCACCGAGTAGTCGAACCGGGGGCTGCTGTTGCCGATGACCTTCTGGTCGTTGCTGTCGATGAGTCCGTCGTTGTTCAGGTCGGCGTATTTCAGGTCGCCGACTTGCACTTCGTCGTCGAAGAGCTGGCGGGGCGAAGTCTCGATCTCCTCCCGCGAGGTGAATTTGCCCAGGCAGACGTATCCCCGGTAGGAGCCGGTCGCCGTGCCGGTGACCTTCTGATAGTCGTAGACGACGTTTTCGTTGTAGCGCAGGTATTTTCCCCGCATCGTCGTGAGGCTTCCGCCCACCGTGTAGTGGAAATCGCCGATCCGGTCGGACCAGTAGAGCGCCGCCTCCCAGCCCTGGTAACGGATGCGGTTGTAGTTTTCATAGGTGCTGATGCCGTCCATGCCGTAGATTCCCGGCAGCGTGCCGCTCATCTCGGTGATGATTCCGTCGCGCAGGATGTTGTAGTAGTTGGCTTCGACCGAAAGACGGTTGCCCAGCAGCGCGGCGTCGATACCGACGGTGAACTCCTTGCGCTTCTCCCAGGTGAGGTCGGGATTGCCCAGCCGCGAGATGGTGTTGACGTAGGACTGGTTGGCGTTGGTCGATCCGATCCACTGGTAGCCTGTGGTGTAGGGGCCGAACTTGATGCCCGAGCTTTTCGTGTAGTTGTCTTCGTAGAGGTCCTGCGAGCCGAATGAGCCGTAGCCGATCATGCCGGCCTGCCCGCGCACCTTGAGGTAGTCGATCCATTTCACGTCCTGCATGAATCCCTCTTCGGAGACGACCCAGCCCAGACCCAGCGCAGGAAATGCTTCGAAACGCCTGCCGGGTGCGAACATCGGCGATCCGGCGTAATTCACGACGGCCTGGAAGAGGTATTTGCCGCGGTAAGCGTAGTCGAAAGTGCCGATGAGCGACATCATTCGTTCGCGGACCGCGTTGCCCGTCCGCTCGACCGATTCCAGCCACCAGGTCGCCGAAGCCCCGACGCGGTGGTCGTCGTTCCGGTAGTCGTAGCTCAGCCGTTCGTGCAGGTAGAGTCCCTGATGGGTCCATTTGCCCATGCTCGATTTGCCGGAGACCTGCGTTCCCTCGTGTGAAGTTTTGACGGTCTCTTCTGTGACGGGGTCGTAGATGACGGCCGTGTAGTCGGGGTTCTTGCCGATGCGGTTCATGTTGAAGAGGTTCAGCCCCACGTAGGACTGGAATTTGAGCCCTTTGACCAGCGCGTGCAGGTCGTAGGAGAGCGTGGCGTTGACCACTCCCGAGCGGCCGCGTTCAGTCGAGAAGCCGTTCTCGGTCAGCGATGCGTAGGGGTTGTCCTGGTAGACCGTGCTGACGCCGTAGATCTTGTTGCCCGTCTCCTCGTCGTGCGAGACGATCAGCGGGAACGCGATCGCAGGGATCGTGGTGACCTGACTGAGAGCGCTTTCGAACTCCGTGGCCGAGGAGCTGCCGTAGCCGTAGCGGGGCTGGCGGCGGAAGCTGATCCCTCCGCTGAATCCCAGGTCGATCAGGAGGTCCTGCGTGACGGCCGCTTTGAGATAGGTGCGGACGTTCACCCGGTTGAAATCGGCCTTGCTGCCCACCTTGTAGATGTCGCCCTCGCCGGCGTAACCCACGTAGGCGCTGTATTGGAGTTTCTGGGTGCCTCCGTCGATGGTGACGTTGGCTTTGTAATAGGGTTTCGTGTCCTTGAACATCATCGACCGGTAGTCGACGTTCGGATAGGTCAGGTCGTAGGGGTCTTTGCGGGCGTAGTTTTCGATCGCCTCGTTCGAGTAGGGCGGGAGATAGCCGCTGTTGATGCGCGCCTGGTTTTGGAGCCGGGTGTACTCGACGCCGTTGACCCATTCGGGGAAGCGGTCTACGACGCTCACGCCGCTTTCGAAGCCGACGCGGATCGACCGTCCGTGAGTCCTTCCCCGGCGGGTGGTGATGTAGAGTATGCCTCCGGCAGCGCGCGAGCCCAGCAGCGCCTTGTCGGCGATGTCGCGGATGAAAGTCATGCTCTCGATCTCCTCGGGATCGAGTTGCAGCTGGGTGATGTAGACCGGCATGCCGTCCACGACGTATGTGGGCGTCTCGCCGCGGGCGGAGATTGCCGTACGGCCCCCTTCCGTGCCGTAGGTCATGCCGGGCACTCCCGTCATTTCGCGGACGGTGAGTCCTGCGACGACACCCGTGAGCGAGTTGCGGAAATCGTTGGTCGGGTATTTGTCGATGTCGTGTTCGTAATAGGTCGTCGAGTTGCCCGTGGCGACCGCCTTGTTCAAGGTGCGGGCGTAAGGCAGTTCGAGCGTCTGATAGACGCGCAGGGTCCGCCGGGCCCGGATCGCGGAGTCTGCGGCGATCCGTTCGGCGGTCAGCACCGGTCCTTCGGAACCCTGCCCGCCGCCTTGCGGGGCGCCCGCGGCCGTTGCGGCCGCCAGCAGGAGCATCGTGCCGGTCAGGAGTATGTTGCGGTTTCTCATGGTTTTATATTCGGGCTAAGATTCTACCAAAGTTCATTGTTGACGAAATTCTTCATCTTGTTGGCCTCCGCTGCGGGGAAGGGCAGGTAGTACATGGCGTTCTTCCAGTTGGACTGCCGGTTGTTGGGGATCGGCTGGCGGACGTAGCGACGTCCGCAGGGGTATTCGTCCGAAACCGGCACCTTCTCGATGTACATGCCCGTAAGCGTCTGGGACATGGTCTGCGGGGCGATCTTCCAGCGGCGGATGTCGTGGTAGTAGTGGTGTCCCTCGAAGGCCAGTTCCACGCAGCGTTCGTTGCGGATGCGTTCGCGTAGCAGCGGGGCGCTGCCCGTGAACTTGTCGAGCACGTCGGGCATCCCGGCCCGGTTGCGCACTTCGTTCACGGCGTCCAGCGCCGTCAGCGACAGCCCTCCGGCACTGCCGTCGGGGCCGTAGGCTTCGTTGGCCGCCTCGGCGTAGTTGAGGTAGAGTTCCGCCATGCGGATCAGCGGGTCGGTGTGCTGGTGAGCGGCCGAGGTTCCCAGTTGGCCGTTCCACAGCTTGTTGACGTAATAGCCCGTGTTGGAATACCCTTTCGAGTCGTTCGAACCCCACGCGATGCCGAACGAGCGGTTGTTGTTGTTGAGCGACGAGGTGGGATAGGTTCCGGTCGCCGGATCGTAGTGGATGTTGATTCCGGTCGGGCATCCGCCGACGACGCTGCCGTCGTGGAGGATGGTTTTGTCGAACCGCGGGTCGCGGTTCGAGTAGGGGGCCTGTTCGTTGTAGTGGCCGAGTTTCGCGGCGGCCTCCCGGTCGGCCTCGGTCAGAAGCGGGTCGCCGTCGAGCGTTTCGAAGCGGTCCACGAAATTCTGCGTCGGACAGTCGCCGCTGCCGTTCGTGTAGTTCGAAGCGGGATAGGCGAAAGTCCCCGACCAGGTGCTCGTGTTGATCTTGCTGCTGCCGTAGTTCCAGGCCCAGATGTGTTCGTTGGTGTATTTCGTGCCGTAGAAGTTGCTGTTCCATTCGGAGAAGGGCAGCATTTCGTAGCCGTTCTCCTCGGCGATGCGGATCGCCTCGGCGCAGGCTTCGGCGGCGTCCTCCCAGTCGCTCTGTCCGTGCAGGTTGTTCAGTTCGCTGGCTGCGTAGAGCAGGCAGCGGGCTTTCAGCGCTTTGGCGGCGACGCCGTTCGGATAGGCCATGTCGCTGCTGGTGAGGTGGCCTTCCGAGCCGGGGCCCGCGTCGCGGCGCACTTTCCCGGCGGCGAGGAGATAGTCGTAGGCGCGGTCGAGGTCCTCGGCACAGCGCGTGTAGGTCTCCCAGGCCGAGAGGCGCGTCATGTCCCATTCGTCGTCGGCTTCGAGCGCCTTGTCGAGGTAGGGCATGCCGCCGAAGATCCGGCAGAGGGTGAAGTGGGCGAACGCCCGCACGAAATAGGCTTGTCCGATCAGGTCGTCCTTGTCGATCTGCTTGGCGTTCTGCACCATGTCGATATTCTCGATGCACTTGTTCGCCACGCGGATGATGCGGAACATCGAGTAGGAGATCGGACGCCTCGACGTGGCGGTGGTCCATTCGGAGACGTTGGCGCCCAGCGCCCCGGCCTTGATCTGCTGTGCGCGGAGCCAGCGGCCTCCGTCGCACATGTCCGTCAGGGCGTTCCACGTAAAGCGACGGTCGCTGAAATCGAGGTAGAGCGGATAGCCCAGTTTGATGTTGATGTTGTCGCCGCTGCCGCTCTGTCCCGTGCGTCCTTCGTAGACGTTGTTGAAATAGGCCTTGAAGTTATCCCAGGTCGAGAACACCTGATTTTCGTCGAGCCCCGTTTCGGGGTCTATGTCGAGGAACGTACAGGCGGGAGCTATCGCGCTGCATGCAGCCAAAACGAGTAGTATCAGTTTTTTCATAGTCGTTGCGGTTTTAGAATCCGATTTTAACACCCAGTTTGAGGCTGGTCATCTGCGGATAGAATCCCGTGGTGAAGGTGGTGCTCGCGGGGTCTCCCTCGATCAGCGGGGTGAACGTCAGCAGGTTGTTCGCCGTGAGGTAGAGGCTCAGGCTGCGGAATCCGACCTTCTGGCGGAGCCGTTTGGCGTTGAATGTGTAGGCGAGGTAAACCTCCCGCAGCGAGAGGTAGTCGGCCTTGCGCCACGTGCGGCCTTCGAGCATCATTTTGGCTCCGGCGTCGCCGCTGCCGCCGGCCCACATGTACATCGGGTGTCCCGACGTTCCTCCGTAGACCAGCGTGGCATGGTTGGCGTCCCGGTTGTCGGGCCGCCAGTAGTCGAGCTGCGAATGGGTGATGCGGTAGTCGCCCTTGTTGAACTCGATCTCCCAGCTCTTGTTGTATTCGACCCATTTGCCGAGGTTGGCGTACCACAGCATGCTGAATTCGAACCCCTTGTAGTCGAATCCGGCCCGGAACGAGCAGACTACCGGCGGATACTGGCTGCCGGCGATGGCGTGCAGGTCCTCGACGGAGAGCCGGCCGTCGGCCGAATAGTCGAGGTATTTGTAAGCGCCCACGTTGACGAAATTCCAGTCGGTCGTGTAGGCCGGGTAGTTGTGGATGTCGTCGATGGATTCGAAATAGCCCGAATCGACGATGCTCACGCCGTCGGTCTGTCCCTTATAGGGTTTTCCGGCGGTCTTCTGGTACTCCGGGGCGTAGGGCGCGTCCTCGTAGTTGGTGATGCGGTTCTCGTTGAGCGAGACCATTGCCGTCAGGTTGTATCCGAAGCCCGTAGGGGTCTTGTCGGCCCAGCCCAGCTCGATGTCGATGCCGTGCTTCTTCATGCTGCCCCGGTTGACCTCCTTGTACGAGGTGCCGACGAGCATCGTGACGTTGGGCTTGACGAGCATGTTGGTGCGCTTTTCGTCGAAAAGGTCGAGGTTGAGCGTCAGCCGGTTGTTCAGCCAGCCCATCTCGATGCCCAGGTCGCGTTTGCGGGCCTCTTCCCACTGGGCCACCGCGTTGGCTGCGGCGCCTTCGTAGATGTAGCTGTCGCCGCCCTTCACGTAGTCGCTGAAATAGAGCCACCGCGAACCGGAGTCGCTGCCGACCAGGCCGTCCGAATAGCGGATCTTCAGTTTCGACCACCAGGGCATTGCCTCTTTCCAGAAACGCTCCTGCGAGGGCACCCAGCCTATGGCCACCGAGGGGAAGAAGCCGTAGCGGTTCTCGGGCGAGAACTGTTCCGACCCGGTGTAACCGAGGTTGCATTCGAAGAGGTATTTGTGTTTGTAATCGTAGGTCACACGCCCTACGACGCCCTGCGAATGGTAGGGAAAGGCCGTGCCCTTGATGTTTTCCCGCTGGTTGAAGAGCGCCAGCGCCGTCACGGAGTGGTCGCCGAACGTGCGGTTGTAGTTCAGGGCTCCCTCCCAGTAGAAGGTGACGTAGTAGTTGTTTTGCATCGCTCCGCGTGTCACGGCGTAGGGGGTGTTCTCATAGACGTGTTCGCTGGCTGCGGAGTAGATCCAGGGGTTGCCGTCGCCGGCGTCGTACCGGTTCCAGTCGATGTAGAACGTGGGGTTGGAGTTGGTCGCCGTCTGAGAGATGCGGGAGTAGTAGGTGCTCAGCGAGACGTTGGCTTTCATCGAGAGCCCCTTGGTGATGAAGTCGAGCTTCTGCTCGAAGTTGATGTCGGTATAGAGCTTGTTGTCCGTGGTCTGTTCGAACTCGCCCGTCGAGAGCGACGTACGGATGTTCCCGAAATAGGCCGTGCGCGGACTCGACAGACGGCCTCCCGAGGCGTCGGGATAGTCCGTGTCGGGAATCTCCTCCAGCACCCAGGCGGGGTAGTAGGCCGGATACATCATCGGCGAGGCCGAATACATCATGTTGAACATGCCCGATACGGTCTTGTCCGTCGGCGTGTCCTTGATTCCCAGCACGCCGCCCACCTTGACCGACAGTTTCGTGCTGCGCGTCACGTCGAAATCGAGATTCGAACGGTAGTTGATACGGTCGTAGCGGAAATTGGCGTTGCTCCACTCCGAAAAATCCTTGAAGATCGACCCCTCGTGGGTATATCCCAGCGAGAGGAAGTATTTGACGCGCTGCGAACCGCCCGAGACGTTGTAGTTGGCGTTGATGGTCTGGGCGCACTTGCGCATGGCGATGTCGAACCAGTCGTTGTCCGGATAGCGGATCGAATTGATGCGCGACGAAGGGCGGGCGTACTCCTCGATCTCCGAACGGGGAATCATCGAGCCGTAGCTCTGGGCGTTTTTCAGCGCCACGTTGAGCAGTTCGGCCGTCTGCGCCGAGCCGATGTGGTCGGGGATCATCGTCGGGAAGTCCAGACCGTAGGAGAGCGAGATGTTCATCTTGGGCTTGCCCGTGGAGCCCGTGCGGGTGGTTACGATGATGACGCCGTTGGCGCCCTTGGCGCCGAACACGGCCGTCGCCGAAGCGTCTTTGAGCACCGACAGCGAGGCGACCTCGTTGGGGTCGATGTCCGCGAAACTGCGCTCCACGCCGTCAACGAGCACCAGCGGCGTGGACCCGTTCCAGCTCGATACGCCGCGGATGAAGATGTTGGCGTCGTTGTTGCCGGGCTGTCCGCCCGTCTGAATGGTCGTCACGCCCGAAAGTTTGCCGGCGATGGCGTTGGTGATGTTCGTGGTGCCCGAATTGACGAGCTGTTCGTTGCTCACCTGCGAGATGGCGCCCAGGACGCTCTCTTTCTTCTGAACGCCGTATCCGACCACCACCACGTCTTCGACCTGATGCGTCTCTTCGGCCAGCCGTATCGTCAGCGGCGAGGCGTCGGTGACGGCGATCTCCCGCGCCTGGAAGCCCAGGAACGAGACGTGAAGCACGTCGCCTTTGCGGACGCGGAGCGTGAATGCGCCCTGCGCGTCGGAGATCGTACCGCCGGCAGATCCTCCCTTGACCGTGACCGCCGCGCCGGCGATCGCAATGCCGTTGGTATCGACGACGCGGCCTTTGGCCTGGATCGTCGGTTGCTGCTTGCCGGAATCCTGCTCTCCGGCGGCGGCCGGTCCTGCCGTGACGGCGGACAGCAGCAGCAACACCATGGCGGCCAGACGGCGAAGCCCGTGCAGCGATGGTGTGAGCGGTTTGAGATAGAAGTTTTCCATATTGGGATTAGGTTGATTATATAGGTTGGGGAAATGGCTGCGGCGGACTGCCGGCCGTCAGCGGGTGACGCGGCCGGCAGTCCTCGCACAGCTGTTTCAGTCTACCAGATAGAATGCAATGGCGTCGAGGTCCTTCGTGCTCCACTGACAGATACGGAATGTAGATCCGGCTGAGGGTTCGGTCAGCACGGCCTTGCCGTCTACCTGGCAGGTACCGTTGGCGCAGCGGATGCGGAACCGGATGACGCCATCGTCTACGGCCTCCGTAAAGCGGGCGGTTTCGTTGACGTTCGTCACTGCATTGGCCTTTGTCAATTCATAGGTCGCCGTGAGGTGCAATTGGTTTTTAGAGTAAATGAACTCTTTCGTGCTTGTAGCTTTCCACGTACCCTGGTCGAAATACTCTACCGTCCAGTACTTGGGTGCCTTGGCAACGGCTCTCATGCCGTAACGGATGTTGACAGCCTGTCCGGCTGCGAAATTCTTCACGGGAATGGTGAATTCCAGGTTATCGTCCGTCCAGATCGGTTTGACGGCGTAGTGTCCGTTGCCGTCGCCGCTGATAATGTATTCAGGAGTATAGACGGGTGCGTCGTTGACTTTGTTCCATTGGCCGTAGGCGGTCGTTCCGGCGGGTTTGTCGGCAAACATTCTGCCGCCGGTGAGCCAGTTGTCGCCGCTGTACTTTTTCAGGGCTTCGTCGGTGAGGGTCCACCAGGCGATCGGCTCGAGGCTCTTGGCCTTCTGCGAAACGGTGATTACGACATCTTCCAGCGCCGGATCGTCGGGATGGATGGTCAGGGTGCCGGTCCGGGCCTTGCCGGTGTTCTGCGAAGCCGTCAGCGTGACGTCGGCCGGGGCCGCCGAAGGCGTACCCGATTCGGGCGTGACGGTGAGCCAGTCGAGGCCCTCCTTGACGACGGTCCAGTTGCGGTTGCAGAGAATCTGCAGGGCGGCGGGGGCTTCCGGAACTTCGGGGAACTCGATCGTGTTGCCCTCGCCGAAGCCCGTTACCGTGAGCAGCGGATCGTCACGGTAAGCGGTCTGACGGACGGTCACCACCACGGGCTCCATCTCTTCGGCCCGGAACGTGATCGTGCCCTGGCGGGCGTCGCCGCCGTTGGCTGAAGGGGTTACGGTGATCGTCGTCCTCTTTTTGCGTTCGCCCGAGAGCGGCGATACCTCGGCCCAGCCCAGCTCTTCGGGGAGAGCCGTCCAGGCGACGTTGGCGTAGACCGAGAATGTGACCGGGTCGAGGTCCGAGAATTCGAATTCGAGCGTGTCGTCGGTCAGGCCGTCCAGCGTGAGCGTCGGCACGATGGGAAAAGCCTCCTGCGTGACGGTCACCCGCTGCACATGGGCGCCGGCGTAGACGGTCAGTTCGCCGCTGCGTTCCAGGTCGTCGTTGGGAGCCGCCGAGAGGGTGATCGTCGCCGGGAGTTTCGATCCTCCGTTCATCTGCGAAACGGTCAGCCAGTCGAGTCCGCTTTTGGAAATCGACCAGGTTTTGTTCGTCGAGATCGAGAAACTGACGCCCTCTTCGGGGTTGTACGGGAAATGAAGTCCTTCTTCCAGCCCGTCGATCTCCACCCGGTCGGCAGCTTCGGTCTCCGGGTCCGAGGAGCAGGCCGCAGCGAAGATCCCTGCCAGCAGAATCAGGGCCGTGCATGCGATTTTCAGGGTTTTCATGTGATGGTTGTGTTTTGGGTTGTCAGGTCAAAGTTATTCCGATGGCCGCGAATCGTTTTTCACGAGTGTATTCGTTTTTTGTCCGAGCGTCGCATTGTGCGGCGGCGGCCTGCGGTTACATCCGCACGATCTCCGAGGCGGCCATCAGGAAGGCTCCGACGCCGTACACCTCGGTCATTTCGCGGTTCGTCCGCTGGGGCGATCCGCCGATGGGCTGCACGTATCCGAGGCGTCCGTCCGGGCCGACATACGAACAGAGGGCCTTCCAGCCGCGGCGCGCGGCGCGTTTGTAGACCGGTGCGGTCAGCAGTCCGCGGTTCACGCCCCAGGCAAGTCCGTAGGTGAAGAATCCCGAGGCGCTGTTTTCGGGCATCGGGTAGGTTTCGTGGTCGAGCATGCTCGGATGCCACGATCCGCGGGCGTCCTGACAGGCGACGACGGCTTCCGACATGCGGAGGAACGTCCGCCGGTAGTAGTCGTACATCGGGTCGCTATCGGGAAGGGTTTCGAGCAGGATGGCCAGCGCGGCGTAGCACCAGCCGTTGCCGCGGCCCCAGAAGACCTTTTTGCCGTTCTTCTCGCGTTTGCCGAAATAGCGCGCGTCGCGGTAGTAAAGCCCTTCGGCGGCATCGAAAAGACTGCGCGACGAGGCGTAGAATTCGCGGTTCATGAATTCCCGGTAGCCGTTGTCGCCCGTGACGTTCGCCAGCAGGGCGTAGACCGGGGGCGCCATGAACAGGGCGTCGCACCAGCTCCAACGGTTCGAGCCGTTTTTGGCCTTGATGTGCATCTTGGTCTGCGCCGGGAAGGCGATCACCGAATCGGCCCGCTGTTTTACGGGGCGCAGCATCGCCGGGTCCTTGTAGCGTTCGTACAGCATCAGACTGGCCTGTCCGACACAGATGTCGTCGGCGTGGTACTGCCGCCGTCCCATGCGCCAGCCGTTGCGGCGTCCGATTTCGAGGATGAACTCCTCGCAGGGCTTGTATCCCGAGACTTCGGCCCAGGTGAGCATTCCGCGGTAGAGTGCGCCGTTGGCCCAGTGCTGGTCGCTGCGCGTGCCGGGGCGGGAGAGGTGTTTGCCGAAGTTGTCGATTTGCCATTGCGCCGCCCGGTTGGCGATCTCGATGTCGCGTTTGTTGGCGGCTTCGGCCGGGACGCCCGAAAGCGCGGCGGCCAACAGAAAGAGGAAGAATCGTGTTTTATACATAGTTCGGATGTTTGATTGCGGTTATCGGTTTACGGGTTCGGGCGCCGCCCATTCGTCGGTCATGTCGTAGGGCATGCGGAAGACATCGCCCGCAGCGGTGCAGAAATAGAGGTGCGAGGCGGTCCGGGCGTCGGGGCTGCCGTCGGCCCAGAACGCGTAGAATCCCTCTGCGGCGCCGAGGGGTCGCCGCACGTAGGTGTGGTTGTAGATGCTGTTCGAGGTAAGCGTCTGCGCGCGGACCCAGCTCCCGCCCTCGTCGAAACTGCGCCAGACGACGATCTCGCCGCCTGCGCCCCAGTACTGGGGGCCTGCGTCGGTCGGGGCGATGACGGTCCAGGCGCCGTCTTCGATCCAAAGACTGCCGCTGTCGTAGCAGTGCGTCGAGGTGGCGATCAGGCTCTCCCGCCACTCCCGGCCCGTCCAGTGGAACGTGTGCCATTGGCGCACGCCGCCGTCGGGGCCCGTCAGGTGGTTGTCGCTGGTGACGCAGAGGATCACGGGGCGTCCTGCGGTGTCGAAATTCAGGTCCTTGATGTAGCAGTTGCGTCCCTGGCTCTGGAAATCGCGCACCAGGGCGTTCGAATAGCGCTCCGTCACGGGAACCGTGACCGCCGTGCCGTCGGCCGTGGTCCACGTCGCGCCCCAGTCTTCGGACTGGACGTAGTAGATGTTCGTGCGCGTATCGACGTTGCCGTTGATGTGGCGGTTGAAGGCCGTGCAGACCTTCGTGCCGCAGATGTTGCTGATCTGGTAGTGTCCCGATTTGCTTTCGGAGCCCTCCTTGATGGAAGCCAGCTTCCGGTAGGGCGTCCAGTTCACGCCGTCTTCGCTGGTCTGCCAGAAGAGCTGGCGCACGCCGTCGTAGCGGGTGAAAAAGAGAAAGAAGCCCCGCTCGGGATGGTAGTGCACCTGCGGATAGGCCATGATGCTTTCGTTGATGCGTTCGAAAGCCGAGATGTCGTAGGGATTGACGCTCCGGTAGCGGATGCCCGGGCGTTTGTTGGCGCGCCCGGCGACGAAAACCCAGACATAGCCGTTCCGGTCGATCTGGACGGTCGGGTCGTCGTGGGGATCGGAAACCCCGTCGATACCTTTGTCGTGCACGACGCGGGGCTTTTGCAGCAGTCCGGTCTTGTGGTCGTAGCAGCCGATCATGCATTGCAGGTATTTCCGGCCCGTGTCCGGGGCGCCGCCGTAAACGAAATAGGTCCGTCCGACGGCCGGGGCGTAGACGGCCATCGGGATATGTTTCATCGTGTAGGTGCCCAGTCCGCCGGAGTATTTGGGCCCGTATTCCGAAGCGGCCTGGCCGATCGAGAACCAGATGCCGCGGTAACCCTCCACCACGGGGGTCTGTTCCGGGGAGTCCACCCGGGCGTAGTTGGAGATCGTTGCCGCCGGGCTGTAAAAGAGGTCTCCGGTGATTTCCGAAGGGCGGTAGACGCAGCGGTATGAGATGTCGCCGCCCGCATCGTCGAACGCGACGGTCTGCTTCGAACCGTCGTGCCGCGCTTCGCAGTAGCGGGTTCGGGGCTCCCCGACCGCCGAGACGTAGGTGAACTCTTGTCCGACCAATCCTTCGGGGCAGGAGTTGCCGAGCGTCACGGTCGCCGAGGCGCCGGCGAAATAAGCCCCCGTGACGGTGCGGTTTTTCAGCGACGCTTCGTAGCGGTCGCCGTATACGGTCACCGTCGGCGCCGGACCAGCGAAAATCCCTCCGTCATCGGTGACGTAGCGGACCTCGGCCGGCCAGGAGCCCTCTTCGATACCGGTCAGCTCCTTTTCGCCGTTGCCGTCGCCGGCCGGAATATCGTGCGGGGTCCCGTCGTCGCCGAGCCGGAGCCGGATCGACGCGACCTCCTGCGGCATGCCGGTCCAGCGGCAGACGATCCGGTTGCGGCCGCCCGCGAGCGTCACCTGTCCGGCGTTTTCCAGAACGGGAAGCGGAGTTTCGGTTTCGGACGTATTGCCGTTGCAGCCGGCGCCCCCGAGGAGCGCGGCTGCAAGCAATATGACGGTAAACAAGACGTGTTTTTTCATGCGGTTACGGGCTGGCTTGGGGGTCAGTCGCGGGGTTTTCCGCCGGGCACGGGTTCCGGTTTCTGCCACTCGGCGTTCATCGTGTAGGGCATCCGGAAAACATCGCCTTTGGCGTTGCAGAAATAGAGGTACGAGATGCTCAGCGCATCGGGATTGCCGTCGGCCCAGAAGGCGTAGAAATCCGGATCGGCATGGAGCGGGCGGCGGGCGTAACCGTGGTTGCGCGGGCTGTCGTGGGTCAGCGTGCGGACGCGTTTCCACGTCCGGCCCTTGTCGCGGCTGCGCCACATCACCATCTCACCGCCCGTGCCCCAGTACTGCGGGCCGATGTCGGTCGGAGCGATGACGGTCCAGACGCCTTTGTCGTCGATCCACAGGCTGCCGCTGTCGTAGCAGTGCGTCGAGGTCGTAATGTCGCTGTAAACCCACTTGGCGCCGTCCCAGTGTACGGTTTGCCACTTGCGCACGCCGCCTTCGGGACCCGTCAGGTGGTTGTCGCTCGTCAGGTAGAGGATCACGGGCTGTCCGTCCGGTCCGTAGTTGATGTCCTTGATGTAGCAGTTGCGGTGCTCGGACTGGTAGTCGTGCACCAGGGCGGGGTTCTTCGAACGGGTGATCGGCAGGTCGATCGGTTTGCCGTCGATCGTGGTCCACGTCCGCCCCCAGTCCTCCGACTGGATGTAGTAGATGTTGGTGCGCGTGTCCACGGCGCCGTTGATGTGGCGGTTGAAGCAGCACATCAGCTTGTCGCCGCAGAGGTTCGTGAACTGGTAGTGTCCCGACTTGGTTTCGCCCTCGTCGATGATCGAGGCGATCTGGCGGTAGTCGGTCCAGCGGTTGCCGTCCCTGCTGCTCTGGTAGAAGAGCCGCCGCACGCCGTCGTAGCGCGTGAAGAAGAGGAAGAAACCCTTCTCGGGATGGTAGTGCACCTGCGGGTAGGCCATGATGCTCTCGTTGACGTATTCGAATTCCGAGATGTCGTAGGGTTTCGTGCTGCGGTAGCGGATGCCCGGGCGCTTGTTGGCGCGTCCGGCGACGAACACCCAGACGTAGCCATCCTTGTCGAGCTGGATCGTGGGGTCGTCGTGGGGGTCGCCGACGCCGGCCACGCCCTTGTCGTAAACCACGACGGGACGGCGCAGCATGCCCGTCTTGTGGTCGTAGCAGCCGACCATGCAGAGCAGGTATTTGCGCTCTTCGGAGGGCGTTCCGCCGTAGACGAAGAAGGTTTTGTCGGCTTCGGGCGAGTAGACCGCCATCGGGATGTGCTTCATGGTGTAGGTGCCCAGTCCGCCCGAATACTTGTCGCCGTAGCCCGAACGGGCCTGGCCGATCGTGAACCAGATGCCGCGATAACCGTCGACGGTCTGGTTGTCCATCGACTTGCGTTCCTGTGCGCCGGCACCCCACACCGCGCAGATGAGGAGCAGTGCCGCTAAGATTTTTTTCATGGTTTATTTATGGGATTTGTAGTTTTTCAGTCGGAGCAGCGCTTCGAGGAAATAGTAGTCGCCGTAGATGATCGGCACGTCGACCTGCGATTTGCTGGGTTTCGAACCGACGCTGTGGTCGATCAGAAATCCGTTCTTCTTCCCCGCGGGAATCAGGTAGCGGTCCGAAGCGAGCGAGCGGAGGATCTTTTTTGCCGTTTTATAATAGAGTTTTTCCTTCTCGGGAACGTATTTGGCCAGTTCGAGCAGCGCCGAGGCGGTGACGGCCGCCGCCGAAGCGTCGCGCGGTTCGTCGGGAATCCCCGGTGCGTAATAGTCCCAGTAGGGCACCATATCCTCGGGGAGGTTGGGGTGGTTGATGAAATATTCGGCGCTCTTCACGGCGCGGTCGAGATAGCGGCGGTCGTGCGTGAAGCGGTAGCACATCGTGAATCCGTAGAGGCCCCAGCTCTGGCCCCTCGACCAGGCCGAAGTCTGCGAATAGCCCTGTCCGCCCTTCTGCGTGACGACTTTGCCCGTTTCGGTGTCGTAACAGAGGATGTGGAAACAACTGTTGTCGGCCCGGAAATGGTTTTTGAGCGTGTTGTCGGCGTGGGTCACGGCGATGTCGCGGTAGCGTCTGTCGCCGGTGAACTCCGAGGCGAGGAAGAGCATTTCGAGGTTCATCATGTTGTCGATGATTACGCGGAAGGGATTCGCTTTCCCGTCCTTGTTGTTCCACGAGCGGATCAGTCCGACGGTGGGGTTGAACCGCGAGATCAGCGCTTCGGAAGCGTCGATCATCAGTTGTTTGTAATAGTCGTCACGGGTCAGGCGGTAGGCCAGGCTGCACGGACAGCCCACCATGAATCCCACGTCGTGGGTCTGGGTGTAGTGCCGCAGCGGTTCGAGCTGCGTCGTGCGGCGGCGGGCCGCTTCGAGCCATTTGGCGTCTCCCGTATATTCATACAGGTACCAGATGTTCCCCGGGAAGAATCCGCTGATCCAGCCCTTGGCCGAGTTGTAACGGGTGGTTCCGTCGTGCTCCCACGAGGCGGGGAAGCGGTCGGCGGGGGCCAGCGAATCCATCAGCGCGGTTTGCTGCGCTGCGCGGGTGAAAGACTTGCGGACGATGCTCTGTGCGGCGCCGGTCCCGGCGGAGGCGACCAGGCAAAGGGTCAGAATGATTCGAAGTGTTTGGGTCATATCAGGAATGTTTTGTTTTTGCAAAAGTATTCCTGCGTCCGTCATTCTTCCGGTCCGGCGGTCTTAAAAATATGTCTCAGAATCTCAATCTGCCTTCCGGAGGGACGGTTCACCCCCCCCCATGATATATATAGTCCTTCGGCGCCATTCCGAAATGCTGTTTGAAGCAGCGCGAGAAGTGCGACTGCGAACTGAATCCCACCAGGTCGGCGATTTCGTTGAGGCGGTACTCCCGGCTGCGGATCATCGCCGCGGCCTTGTTCAGCCGGTAGATCAGGATGAAATTGTTGGGCGTCACGCCCGTCAGCGACTTGATCTTGCGGAAGAAGCTGGCGCGGCTCATGCACATTTCGGTGCTGATGTCGCTGATACTGAGCGAGCAGTCCGAGATATGGGCGTCGACGTATTGGCGGAGTTTGTCCACGAACGCGCGGTCGGCGGCCGATAGCCGGATTTCTCCGGCCTCTTCCTCACTTTCGGGCTCGCTGCAAGTCTTTACGGTGCCCGAGAGGAGCATTTCGCGCAGCTTGCTGCGCGAGGTCAGCAGGTTGTCGACCACCGTTTGCAGCAGCGTGGGATTGAACGGTTTGGTCATGTAAACGTCGGCTCCCTCCTGGTAGCCGGTGATCTTGTCCTGATCGGTGACCTTGGCGGTGAGTATCACGACCGGGATGTGGCTCAGCAGTACGTCCGTCTTGATCCTACGGCACAGTTCGTACCCGTCCATCTTCGACATCAGCACGTCGGTGACCACTACGTCCGGCATCTCGGTGTGGATCAGGTCGAATCCGTCGGAGCCGTTGTCCGCCGTGAAAACGTCGAACTGGGGAGCGAATATCTGGCGGCAGTAGCGCCGCAGCTGCGGGTTGTCCTCGACGATGACCATCTTCGGCCGCGGACCCGTATCGAGCGCATCCTCCTCCGCGTCGGGGAGGCTGTCCGGCGTGTCGGCCACGGCAGTCGCCATGCCGTCGATGAATTCGACCTCGACGGTGGGTTCGCCCGCGATGTCGTAGAGGCTTTCGTCCACCGGAATGGCGAACGTGAAGCGCATGCCGCCTTCGGGCCGGACCTCGGCCACGATGCTGCCCTTGTGGATCAGCAGCAGTTGTTTCACGTAGTGGAGCCCGATTCCGGAGCCGGCTGCGACGTGTTCGTTCGCCGTCAGCCGCTTGTAGCGTTCGAAGATGTGTTCCACATCCTCCTGGCTCATGCCTGCGCCGTCGTCGGTGACGCTCACTACCAGATAGTGCGACGACGCGGCGGCGGTGAGTTTCTCCGGCAGCGTGTCGGCGAGTGTCAGCGACACCTCTATGTGGCCCTCTTCGGGCGTGTATTTCAGGGCGTTGGAAACCAGGTTCGAGAGTATCTTGCTGAATTTGTCCGTATCGACGGCGACGGTCATCCTGCCCGGCGGCGTGGCCGTCAGGCTGATGTCGATCCGCTTCTCGCGGGCGTAGCAGGCGAAGCCGGCCATCATGCGTTCGACCACGGGGAGGATGTCCTGCCGGCAGACCGAAAGCGGCAGCGTGTCGTTCTCGATGCGGCTCAGGCTGAGCGTCTGATCGACGAGTTTGAGTAAGCGCTGGATGTTGTCGTTTATCAGGTTTATCAGTTCGTGCAGGCGTTTTTTGTCCTGTATGCCGGGCAGCATGTTCACCGGACCGTAGATCAGCGTCAGGGGCGTCCGCAGTTCGTGTGAGATGTTGGTGAAGAAATTGATCTTCATGTTGGTGAGCTCCTTCTCGCGTTCCAGTTCCTTGCGGGTGGCCTCCAGCTCGATTTTTTGCAGCCGTCGGCGCAGGAACAGCCTGTTGGCGAACCAGGCGGCGGAGCCGGCCGCCAGGATGTAGAGCAGAAAGGCGTACCACGTGAGCAGCGGCGAGGGTTTGATGACGATTTCCAGCCGCCGCGGCTCGGTGTTCCAGAATCCGTCGGGATTCTGAGCCGTCAGTTCGAAGACGTAGCGGCCCGCAGGCAGGTGCGAATAGTTGGCGCTGGTGCGGTTTTCGACGTAGTTCCACTCCTCGTCGATGTTGCCGCCGTGAAGCCGGTAGGCGTAGCGGATTTTCTCGGGGGAGAGGAACGCCAGCGCCTCGTAACTGATGTCGAGGTTGCGCTGTTTGTGGTTGAGAACGATCCGTTCGGTGTCGTCGAGCTGCTGCGTGAGGATTCCGTCGTCGGAGGGGTGCTGTACGATGCTGTTGACTTTGAGCTCCCGGAGCACCAACTGCACGGGGCGTTCCGAAATCTTGGGCAGGACGTTTTCGGGCTTGAAATGCACGAGCCCCAGGTTGCCCCCGAAGTAGAGCATGCCGGATGTCTGACAGACGCACCGGGGATGGAACTGCTGGGTCTGCATCTTGTCGGAGCGCAGGTAGGTGATGGCCCGGTCCGAACCGTCGAGGAGGAGCGTAAGTCCGTAGGAAGTCGCCACCCACATGTTGCCTTTCCGGTCCTGTGCGAGGGAGGCGATCTCGTTGCTGGCGAAACCGTCTTTCAGGGTGTAGGTTTTGAATCCCTCCGCCGGATGATACCGCAGCAGGCCTTTCGAGCGGGTTCCGATCCACAGCCGGCCTTTCCGGCCTTTCAGCAGGCAGGTCGCATGGCGGAGCGCGGTGGCCGTGAGGCTGTCCGGGGCTTCGAGGAAGGGCCGCTGTTCGAGCCTGCGGCTGTCGATGGCGAAAAGTCCCCGTCGGAATACCGCCGCCAGCATCGTCGTATCGTCGAGACGGATGATGTCCTGCACGTCGCAGTTCTCGAAGCACGTGCCCCGCAGACGCATGCCGTCGTATGCCAGGAGTCCCGAAGTCGTCGCCACCCATACGTCGTGGCGGGCGTCCTCGCAGAAGCGGTTGACCGAAAAGCGTTCCGGGAGCAGTGCGTAGTCGGTGATCGTCTGCTGCCGGGTGTTGCAGCAGGCGATACGGTCGTCGATGTTGATCCAGAGGCGTCCCGACGAATCGGCGAAGAGCGCCGATACGTTCTTGCTGTTGAGCCGCTGCATGAGGGCGCAGTTTTCCAGCGTGTGCCATTTCAGGTCGAGCTGCGTGGTGTAGGCCAGGAGACCCTTGAAACGGCTTCCGATCCAGCGTGTGCCGTCCTTCGAGATCGTGACGGCGTTGATGAATTTGCTTAGGGTCTGTTTGCCCAGCCGTATCGACCGGGTGAACTCCTTTTCGTTGGTATAGCGCACGGAGTAGCCGCGGTCGAGCGTGCCGATCCAGAAATTGTTTTCCGAATCGAAGAAACAGCAGGAGAAATCGCTGGTGTAGTTGAGCCCGGGCGTTCCCCGTGTCACGATGTTCTTTTTCAGCGCATGGGTCCGGGTGTCGAACTGGTGGAGGTTGTCTCCCTGCGTCCCGATATAGATCGTCTCGTCGATGGCCGTCAGTGAGAGTATCGCGGACTGGGAGACCGCGGCGAGGCATGTATGCAGCGATTCGTCCGTTTCGACGAGTGCGCCGGTGCGGGGATCGACGATGCGGATTCCGTTCGGGGTCCCGAACCAGATCCGGCCTTCGGCGTCGCGGCAGCTGCTCAGGAATTCCGCGGAGTCGGGCAGCGCCAGCGAGTCGCAGACGTTCAGGCCGCGGTCGTATTTGAAAATCCTACCTCCGTTTACCCCCCCCCCACAAAAATCCGTTCGGATCGGCTTCCAGCACGGCTGGGCCGTGCCGGGGCGTGTCCCGCATTTCGAGGAGCAGACGGCCTCCGCCGTCGAAAAGGGCCATTCCGCCGGGGCCGGAGCAGACGACGTGCTCCCCGTTCAAAACCGCTTTGTTGAACCCCTCCTTGCCGAGCAGTTTCCGGAAGCTGTCGAGACGCGCATCGTAGGTGCAGACTCCTCCGGAGGTGACGATCCACAGCGTGCCGCTGCTGTCGATGAGAATGTCGGACACCCGGTTGCCGGGGAGCGACGCCGGGTCTTCCGGTTCGTTCTGGTAGTAATAATAGAATTGTCCGTTGTAGCGGCAGAGCCCGTTATCGGTGGCGATCCAGATGTAGCCCACCTTGTCCTGCGCGAAGCGGTGGATCGTCAGGTTGGGGAGGTGGTGGATGAACTGCGGGCCCGCCCAGGCTCCGTGGGCGCAGAACGACACCGTCCACAGAAGGATATACTTGCAGAAACGTTCGATTGTACGGTAGGGAGTCTCTCTTTTCCGGGTCATCGGGAGTAGATCAAGAGGATGTCTGTATACAAATTTATGATTTTTTTGTTCACGATGTTCCGAAACGGTCGTTTTTTATGGGGATCGGTCCGAAAAAAATCGAGGGCGCTGTTTCCGGCGGCTTCCGGCCGCCCGGTGCGGCGGGAAGCCGTTTCCGGTCCGGATCGGGACGGCGGAAACGGCTTCCCCGCTGCCGGGGATTATTTCCCGGGGGAGAGTGTCGTGGTGAAGGTCGCCCACTTGTCTGCGGGGACGGTCGCTTCGAATCCGACCAGGTAAATGCCCGGATTGGGTTCGTCGTAGCTGTGGACGGGATCGGTGCTGAATGTTTTGTAGACGATTTGCGTTTCGCCCTCTTCCGCAGCGGTCAGGTACATGGTCTTGCCGCGGCTCGTCAGCACGATCCGGTCGTTTTCCACGGTCGGTACGGCCGGCGTGGCCATGGTCCAGCGGATTTTGGCGCTCCGGTCGGTGCGGGCATGGATGGCGTCGATGACTTTCAGGTCCTTGTCGTCGACGATCTTCACGGTGCGCTTCGCCGAGGCCACCTGATCTTCGAGCACGGGCGAGAGGTCGAACGTGGCCCCCTGTTCCGTTGCCGTGTTGATGGTCTGTTCGAGCGTTGCGAAGCCCTCCACGCGGTGTTTCGAGTCGTTGACCGTGAGCGTGCTGTGGAAGAAGTTGTTCAGCCGCGACACTTCCCAGCGCAGCGACGCCTGGGTGTAGGTCCAGAGGTTTCCGCCCAGCGCTTTGAGGGCCACTTCGAGCGTCGCGTAGTCCTGACGGCCGAGGTCCATCGACCAGCGCACGCCGTAAGCGTCGTAGACGAACGATCCCGAGTCCATGTGGGCATGGCTGCTTCTCGCCTTGCCGCCCTTGACACCCAGGTATTTGTCCGTTTCGCTCCAAGTCCAGTCGGTGTGGACCAGCACGACGGGCGTCGCGCCCTCTCCGGCCCAGACTTTCTGGGTCGGCGGGGTCACGCTGCTCAGGTCGACCCTGCTGGCGAAGACCATGATCATCGGCAGCAGACGGTGGTTCCAGATGTAATAGTCCGTGGTCGTCCCTTTGAGACACTCCATATTATAATAGAGCAGCGAAGGCTTCTTGAACTTGTCGGCGAAATACCAGCTCGGAATATCGGCGCCGACCGTGGTCTGAGGGTAGTCCGCGTAGTTGTATCCCTGACGGGTCGTGCCGACCATGTAGAGCATCCATTCGGCCGTGCGGTCGAAACCCGCTGTGGCGGAGATGCCGGCATCGGACCCGGCGGCGGTTTCGAGCGCCGTAAGCATCAGGACATTGAATACCGTACCGTACTCCCAGTAGCCGTACCCTTCGGGATAGTTTCCGTGGGGCGCGTAGAGGGCTTCGATGGCCGTGCGGTTCGATTCCAGTGATTTTTCGATGATGGCTTCGGCCGTCTCGGGGCACGTCTCATAGACTGCCAGCGCGCCGCAGACCAGTCCGGCGTTGCAGACCTGGTTCCAGTTGGAAACCTTATTGTAGAAACTCGATCCGTAAGGCTCCGCCGTTTCGAACGCATATTCGCGCAGCGCCCTCTCGGCGTTGGCACGGGTTTCGGGTTTCAGGTCGGCGTAGAGCCAGTCGTAGCCCAGGGCTACGCCCGCGGCCATTTCGCCGACATCGAGGTAGTGGCGGTGTCCGTTCCAGTCGGGGAAGTTGCAGACGGTGTTGATGTCGTTCTCGGCATGATCGAGGTATTTGCGGTCGCCCGTGGCGCGGTAGGCGTAGGCGCAGGAGAAGATGCGCAGCAGGGCGGCGGAGGAGATGTGGAGAATGCGTTTCTCCGCGGCGTCGAGCTGGTAGGCGAGGGGTGCGGCGGCCAGTCCGTAGATGTCGGCGTTGCGCAGGTTGGTTGCGTGCAGCCGGTTCAACACCTGGTTGTTTCCGGCGCGGACCTGCTCCATCAGCGATCCGAACGCTTCGTCGTCCATCAGCAGGCGGGGGTGTCTGTCGGCCGTCAGCCGGTCGTAGTCCGGACGGTCGAGCTCCCCGGGCCGATCCGAATTTGCACGGAATACGGCCCGTCCGTAGCGGAACTGCCGGGTGCCGCGGACGATGAACAGCTCGTACTGGCCGTCCACGAAATTGCCCGGAAGCGTGATGACGGCGCCGTCTTCCTCGACGGCGGCTTCGACGCGGTAGGTGTTGTGCGAAATGCCGGTGTCGGTCAGCCGGACGACGTCGCCGGTCTGGAATCCGGTTCCCGGCAGCCGGACCTTGCGGTCGGAAGGGATCTGGTAGACGGTTTCGGCCGGAATGCCGCCGATCTCGAATCCGGGGTCGGAGGTGGTTTCGTTGGAACAGCTTACGATGCAGACGAACATTAACACCAGCATCGAAAGATAGTTTGGCAGGTAATTTTTCATGGGCTTTATAGTTTCGGTTGATTTACAAAGAAACGGATTTTCGCAGTTCGGTTTTTGACTTTCCGTGTCAAAGATTTTCCCTCCGGTCTAAACCGGGCCTTCCGGATCTCTTTCCCGTTCGGACGGCCGTGATACGCACAAAGCTCCGGGGCGGGAGCTTTGTGCGTGGAGGTATGGTCCGACGGTCCGGCGGACGGCTACTGCTTGGCTTTGTACTGCGACGGCGACATGCCGGTGTTGCGCTTGAAATAGCTGCCGAAGAACGACTGGTTGGGGAAATTGAGGTAGTAGGCGATCTCCTGCACGCTCATATTCGAGTATTTGAGCAGCGTCTTGGCTTCGAGGATGACGTAGCTGTCGATCCATTCCGACACCGATTTGCCGCTGATGCGCTTGATGAGTGTGGTGAGGTATTTGGGCGTGATGCAGAGCTGCCGGGCGTAGTAACCTACGCTGCGTTCGCGGGTATAATGCTCGCCGAGCAGTTCGGTGAACTGCTTGAAATACTCCTCGGCCCGGTTGTGCATCGGATTTTCCAACTCGGGATGCTCCTCGATGTAGTGGGTCAGGATGTCGCCGACCTTATAAATCGTCGCGGCGATCAGCCCGCCGACGATCTCCACTGCGAAATCGGTTTCGGGACCCTCGAGCTCCTGCTCGACCATCGAGATGAAGCTGCGCAGCGAGGTGCACTCCTTGTGCGTGAGTTCCATGCAGGGGCGCGAGCCGAATTGCAGGAAAAGCGGCATCATGTGCTTGGTGTCGATGTTGATGCGCCGCAGGAAGTCCGGCGTGATGACGATGACATGCGCCTTGAAACGGTCGTCGGACTGTATTTGCAGGATATGCTTGGGACCGATGATGAAGAGCGAATCCTTTTTTAGCCGGTACTCCTTCAGGTTGGACGTAAAAGTCGTCTCACCTTCGGTGCATACGCCGATGACAAAGGCATCGAGGCGTCCCGGAAACCGGAAGACCTCCATCTGGGAGGAACTGTTGGCGGCGATGCATTCGCCCAGCAGGCCGGGGCGTTTTTCGCCGCCGGACATAGCGATCAACTCGCTGAGGGTGAAGCTCGTGATCGGAGCTTCTGTGGCTTTACTGTTCATGGCGTCACTTGATTTCCGACAAATATAGTAATAAAAAGATTCGATATGGTTCATATGGTTCGATTATTCGTCCTTTTGATCACCTCGAGCGCGTTTTTGAACCATGATACGAAAAAAAGAGCGCCGGTCGTTGTCTGACCGGCGCTCCTTGTGGGTTTTATCTGACCCGCAGCATGTTCCGCGGGGTGCTGCGTCTGCTTTTTATTTGGCGGGAGCAGCGGGAGCATCGGTGATGCCCAGCTCCTTCTTCACCAGGGGAGCGATGTCGGTCAGCGTAGCTTCATCGAAATAAGCCAGCGAACCGGTCGAGGTGTCGAATACGACCGTATAGGCGTTGGCTGCCGAAATCTTGTCGATGGCGGCTTTGGCCTTGTCGATAATCGGCGCGAGCAGCTCGTTCTGTTTTTTCTGATAGTCCTGCTGTGCGCGCTCCTGGAACTCACGGCTGCGGTTCTGCAAGTCCTGCAACTCCTTCTCCTTCATCTCGCGGACGGCTTCGTTGTAGGTGTTGAGCCCTTTCTGATACTCCTGCAGCTTGGTGTTGAACTCGACGTTCATCGTCTCGATGTTGTCCTGCAACTCCTTGGCGAAAGTCTCCATGTTCTCCTGCATCGTCTTGGTCTCAGGCATCGACATGATGATCTCCTGGGTGTTGATACGTCCGAACTTCTGGGCGAAGAGCGTCGTGGAACCCATAACCAACGCAAAAGCGAGGGTCAGTTTGATTGCTTTTTTCATACGAATTTATCAGTTAATGTTTTGATGTCATTTCTTTTTCAGGGCCTCGATCACCTGCTGCGTCCGCTCGACCGAGGGATTGTTGTAAAGCAGCGTGGGGTTGTTCGCCGAGTCGAGCACCAAGTCGGCCCCGACCTGCTTGGCATAGGTCTCGATGGTTGCGAATACCCGCTTCTGGATCGGGGTAATCATCTCGACCCGCTTTTTCATCAGCGTGCCCTCCTGTCCGAACAGGCTCTCCTGATATTCCTGAGCCTCCTTTTCTTTCTGGAGGATGGCGTTCTCGCGGACCTGGCGCGACGCGGCGGAGAGCGACGTTTTCTGGATCTGGTAGTTGTTGTAGAGCGTCTCCACCTCCGCGAATTTGGTATCCACCTGCGTCTGGTACTGCTTGGCAAGCTCATCCAGATCGGAGATGGCCTTGTTGTAGGCGTCGATCGACTTGAAAACTTTTTCGCTGTTGACGATTATGTAGTTCTGGGCCGCCAGGGTTCCTGCCGTCAGAACGAATGCCGCAATTAAAATCAGCCGTTTCATAATCCTGTTATTTTAAGTTAATATTCAGTCCGGCTTCCCGGGTTTCTGCTGTAAATATAACTCTTTTCTTTCAAATTTATTGCCACGGGGCCTTTTTTAGAACTGCTGACCGAGGACAAAGTGGAACTGGCTGCCGCTCTTGGTCGTGGAGTTCGCGGGGGGATCGAATCCGTAACCCCAGTCGATGCCGAGCATACCCACCACGGGCAGATAGAGGCGGACGCCGAAGCCGGCCGAACGTTTGATCCGGAAGGGAGAGAATTTCTTCCACGAGTCGAACGCATTACCGCCCTCGAGGAATCCGAGCACATAGATCTGCGACGAAGGTTTCAGGATGATCGGGTAGCGCAACTCGGCGGTGTACTTGTTGTAGCCGCGGGAATAATAGCTCGACGGGTCGAGCGCGCCGTCCTCGTAACCGCGCATCGAGATGATGTCGATACCGTATATGTTGTATCCCGACATGCCGTCGCCGCCGACCTCGAAACGTTGGAAAGGCGACACTTTGTTCTTGTTGTAGCTTCCGAGATATCCCATCTCGGCCTTGAGCATCAGCACGAGGTTCGAGTTGCGCAGGAATCCCTGGAACCACTGCGCCTTGAACTGCCATTTGTGGAACTCGATCCAGCGGTAGCGGTCCTGGTCGGACATCGACTGGTCGCTGTAATCCTTGCCGTCCCAGAGCGAGTAGGGGAGCGTGGCCTGCACCGAGGCGCTGAACTCCGAACCGCGGCGCGGGTAGATCGGCTGGTCGACCGAGTTGCGGGCCAGCACCAGTTTGAGCGACAGCAGGTTCGAGTTGCCGTTCTCCACGACGAATCCCGTCCAGTTTTTCAGGTTGTAACGCTCGTAGCTGGCTTCGGCGTAGAATGTGAAATAGGGGTCGGGCCAGTTCAGACGCTTGCCCAGGCCGGCGGCCAGACCGTAGGTGCGGAAATACTGCGTTGCCGACTGCCATACGTAGTAGGCGTTGTTCTGCTCGGAGAAGTGTGCCGAGAGGGTGAACGAGTTGGGTTTCTTGCCGCCCATCCAGGGGTCGGTGAAGCTGAACGCGAAAGCCTTGTAATAGGTACCGTTGGTCTGTGCCGAGAGCGACAGCCGTTGGTTCTGGCCCATCGGGTAGGGGCGCCATGCGCCTTTTTTGAACGTGTTTTTGATCGAGAGGTTGTTCAGCGTGATACCCACCGAACCCACGAAGGTTCCCGAGCCCCAGCCGCCGGCGATGTTGAACTGGTCGGAAGCCTGCTCCTCGAGGGGCCAGTTGACGTTCACCAGCTCGTTCGAGACGGGTTTGATGTCGGGCATGACGGCCTCGGGGTTGAAGTGACCCATCGAGCCCAGCGTACGGATGGTCTGCATCAGCAGCGAGCGGTTGTACAGCTCGCCCGGACGGGTGTAGAGTTCGCGTCGGATCACCTCGTCGTCGACGCGCTGGTTGCCCGTGATGCCGACCTCGTTGATGGTGAACTGCTTGCCCTCGAACACCTTGACCTCGATGTCGATCGAGTCGGGGGCGATGATGACCTCCGCCGGTTCGATCTGCGACATCAGGTAACCCTCGTTCTGGTAGAGCGATTTGACCGACATGTCCTCGGGATTCTCCTCCTTGCCGATTCCCAGGCGCTTGTGCATCGATTTCTTATCGTAGGTGTCGCCTTTTTTGACGCTGAACATGCGCTGCAGGTCGTCGGTTTCGTAAACCGAGTTGCCGACCCACGACACGTTGCGGATGTAGTATTTGTTACCCTCTGAGACGTCGATGTCGATGCCGATGCGTTTCTCGTTGATCGGGTAGATCGAGTCGCTCACGATCGTCGCGTTGCGGTAACCCTTCGAGTTGTAGAAGTCGATCAGCAGCTCCTTGTCGGTTTCGTAGTCGCCTTCGTTGAGCTTGGCGCCCTTGAAGAAGTTGATCGATTTCTGGTGCGTCTTTTTGAACGTGCGGCGCAGGCGCTTGTCCGGGAACTGCTCGTTGCCCGTGAAGTTGATCTTGCCGATTTTGACCTTCGACTTGCGGTCGACGAGGAACGTGACGGTCACGGCCTGACCCGGGCGCAGCGTGTCGTTGTCGATGCGCACGCCGACCTCCGTGTTGCGGAATCCCTTTTCGGCCCAATACTGTTTGATGAGCTTCTGGTTCTTGTCGATGACATAATCCGAAAGTTCGCTGCCGCGCTTGAGTTTGAGCTTCTCCAGGAGGTCTTTCTTCTTGCCCTTCGAGATGCCCTCGAACTCCCAGTTGTAGACGCGGGGCCGCTCTTTGAGGAACACCTCCAGGTCGAGGCTGTCGCCCTCGATCTCGGCGCCGATCTTCACGTCCGAGAAAAACCGCTGGCTCCACAGCCGCGAGATGGCGTTGGAGATGAAGTTGCTCGGCAGGTAGATCGAGTCGCCCTCGATCAGTCCGGCAGACGACTTGAGAATGTCGGGATTGAGGTACTGCACGCCGTGGACGTTGACGTTGCGAATGTGGTAGAGCCTGGGCGCGCCGTTGTTTTTATACATCGGGGCATTTTCGGAGACCGCAGGCTTCGGAGCCGCCGTCGTGTCCTGCGGATTCTGCTCCTGGGCGAATATATTCGAGCAGCAAAGCACAAGGGCAACTGCTGCCATGAATATCTTACCGGAATACTTCATCTATTGTAAATATAGTCTAAATTTCATTTATTTAACCAGTCCGAAGCGACGGTCGCGTCGGGCGTATTCCTTCATGGCCGCGTCGAAATCACGTTCCGTGAAATCGGGCCACAGCACTTCGGGGAACCAGAGTTCGGCATAGGACGCCTGCCACAGCAGGAAATTGCTCAACCGCTGTTCGCCGCTGGTGCGGACGATCAGGTCGGGATTCGGGTAGGGCGCCGTGTCGAGCGCGGCGCTGACCGTATCCTCGGAAATCTCCGCGGGGGCGATCTCCCCGGCCTCCACGCGGCGGGCGATCTGCTGCACGGCGCGCGTTATTTCGTCGCGCGACGAGTAGTTGAGCGCCAGGACCAGCGTCAGCGTCCGTCCCCCGGCGGTCCGTTCCTCGGCTTCGGCCAGGTAACGCTGCACCTTCTCCGAAAAGCGGCTCCTGTCGCCGATCATGCGTACCTCGACGCCCTGGCGGATCAGTTCGGGCGTTTCGTTCACGACGCTCCGGCAGAAAAGTTCCATCAGCGCATCGACCTCCCCGGAGGGACGGCCCCAGTTCTCGGTCGAGAACGCATAGAGCGTCAGGTACTTCACACCCCAGCGGGCAGCAGCGCGCAACGAAGCCCGCACAGGTTCCACACCCGCGGCATGACCCTCGTAACGCTCTTTGCCGTGCAACCCGGCCCAGCGGCCGTTGCCGTCCATAATGATGGCGACGTGTTGCGGTATGCGTTTCTGCTCGCTCATATTAGGGCACAAATATAGGGAAAATTCTATTAATTAAGGAAAAAACGGTTAAAGATTAACTGCGGATGTCTATTCCCCACATCATCTTATTCCGTAACGTGTCGTAAAATGATATATTGTGCGGCACGGCCAAAAAAATCTGCTGTTCGGCCCGCCTGACGGTGAAGGCCGCGCCGTGCGAAATCGGGTGCGTACGGTCGTCCAGCGTGACGAACGCGTCCGAACGCCGGGCGTTGACGCGCAGCGAGATGACGCCCGAATCGGGGATCACCACCGGCCGCATCGTGAGGTTGTGCGGGGCGAGGGGCGAGATGACGAGACACCGGCACGTCGGGGCCACGACGGGGCCCCCGGCGCTGAGCGAGTAGGCGGTCGATCCCGTGGGGGTGGAGACGATCACCCCGTCGCCGTGGTAAGTGGCCACCATCTGGTCGTCGACATAGGTTTCGACCGAGATCATCCCCGCGCCGTGGCGCTGCACGGTAAATTCGTTGAGCGCAAGCGTCGAATCGGGCCGCTCGGCGAAATCGCCCTCGATGCGCAGCAATGAGCGGGGTTCGGTGGTGATCCTCCCGGCGGCGATGTCGTCGAATATCAGGTTCAGCCCGGCGCTCGGGGCGCTGGTGAGGAATCCCAGGTGCCCGGCGTTGATGCCCATGACGGGAACCGGGGCGCCGCAGAGCCGGTGCACTCCTTCGAGCAGCGTTCCGTCGCCTCCGTAGCAAACCATGACGGTTTCGGCAGGCTGTTTGCCTATGTGCCGGCCGTAGACTCTCTCCGGCGGAAGTTCGATCCCGGCCGTTTGCCGTACGACGGGGGCAAATTCCTCGTTGACTGCGTAATCGAATCCGAACAGTTCGATCGCATCGAACAACTGGCGGATCTCCTCGGGGGTGTGGGCAATCTGTGCGCGGGAAAAAAGTATGATTTTCATCGGCGGAGTTTCGAAAAAATAAAGTAACTTTACCACGCCGATCCGAACTTGGGACGCAGGCATTTGCGGACCGGTGCGGAGGTGCGGCATATCGTGGCAAATATAGCGAAAGGTGAGCGCAAAACCAAACTTGTCTGGATTTTGCCGAACCGCATCCTATATTCCGCAAATATAGCGAAAGGTGAGCGATAAGCCAAATTTATTTGAGTTTGTCCGAATCGGGTCCTATATTATTTAAATAAAGCGAGTTTTATGACAAAGTTGAGCGTTAACATCAATAAGATTGCCGTGGTCCGCAATTCGCGCGGCGGCAACCTTCCCGACGTGGTCCGCGCGGCCACGGACATCGAACGTTTCGGAGCCGACGGGATCACGGTGCATCCGCGCCCCGATGCGCGCCACATCCGCTACGACGATGTGCGCAATCTGAAACGGGTGCTCACGACGGAACTCAACATCGAGGGCAACCCCATTCCGAGTTTCATCGACCTGGTGCTGGAGGTGGTTCCGGCGCAGGTGACCCTCGTTCCCGACGCCCACGACGCCATCACCTCGAATGCCGGTTGGGACACCCTCGCCAACCGGGAGTTCCTGACCGGCGTGACGCGGCGTTTCCACGAGAAGGGCATCCGGGTCTCGGTTTTCGTGGACCCCGTGGCCGAGATGGTCGCCGGGGCGAAGGCGTGCGGCGCCGACCGGGTGGAGCTCTACACCGAAGCCTATGCGCGCGAATATCCCGACGGCCCCGAGCAGGCCGTCGCCCCCTACGCGGCCGCTGCCGAAGAGGCGCGCCGGCAGGGGTTGGGGCTGAACGCCGGGCATGACCTTTCGCTGGAGAACCTGCGTTATTTCGTCAGCCGCATTCCCTGGACCGACGAGGTCTCGATCGGCCATGCGCTGATCTGCGACGCGCTCTACTACGGACTCGAAAACACCGTGCAGCTTTACCGACGCGAACTTAAATGACGACGACCATGAAACGTATCCTGATCCTTTCCATAGCTCTCTTCGCAGCGGGCGCGGCATTTGCCCAGAGCGAATACAACTACCAGCGGCGCAGTCTTTTCGAAGTGCTTCCGGTGCTCTCGAGCGACATCGTCTTCCTGGGCAACTCGATTACCGACGGCTGCGAATGGGCCGAGCTGTTCAACAACCGCCATGTCAAAAACCGCGGCATCAGCGCCGACCGTTCGGGCTGGCTGCTCGACCGCCTCGATCCGATCATCGGGGGGCATCCCAAGAAGCTCTTCCTGCTGATCGGCACCAACGACCTGGCCGCCGGGGTGACGCCCGAGGAGATCGTGGCCAACGTCTCGAAACTTATCGACCGTTTCCAGAGCGAATCGCGCTGGACCAAGATTTACGTCCAGAGCATCCTGCCCGTGAACGGGGTTGACTTTTCGAAGTTCAAGAACCACTACGCCCACAGCCACCTGATCGTGCCGACGAACAAGAAGCTCGAGGCGCTGTGCGACGAAAAGGGGGTCACCTACCTCGATGTCTGGGGGGCTCTGGCCGACCATGACGGCAAACTGGACAAACGCTATACCAACGACGGCCTGCACCTGATGGGGCCGGGTTACCTGGTGTGGCGCGACGCCATCAAATACCATGTGAAATAGCTGCGTGGAGTTGACGAACCCGATATTCCGCCGGATTTCGCGCCTCGCCGACGAGCAGGGCGTGAGGGCCTTCGTCGTCGGAGGGTACGTGCGCGATCACTATCTGCGGCGTCCCTCGACGGACATCGACGTCGTGGTCGTGGGCAGCGGCATCGCGCTGGCCGAGGCGCTGGGGCGCGAACTGAAAGCCAAGGTTTCGGTATTCAAAACGTTCGGCACGGCGATGGTCCGCGCCGGAGGCGTCGAGGTGGAGTTTGTAGGGGCCCGCAGGGAGTCCTATACGCGCGATTCGCGCAAACCCGAGGTCGAGCCCGGAACGTTGGAGGACGACCAGCGGCGGCGCGATTTCACGATCAACGCCATGGCGTGGTCGCTGAACGAGGCCACGTTCGGCGAGTTGGTCGACCCTTTCGACGGGATGTCCGACCTCGAGGAGTGCATCATCCGCACGCCGTGCGATCCCGACATCACCTTTTCGGACGATCCCCTGCGCATGATGCGCGCCGTGCGGTTCGCTTCGCAGCTGGGCTTTACGATCGAGGAGGAGACCTTCGAGGCCATCCGCCGCAACGCGGAGCGCATCCGGATCGTCTCGCGCGAACGCATCGCCACAGAACTCAACAAGATCGTCCTTTCGCCCGTCCCCTCGATGGGTTTTGAATTGTTGGAACTCACCGGGTTGCTGAACCTGATCTTCCCCGAACTCCACAACCTCAAAGGGGTGGAGAAGCGGGGCAAACACGCCCATAAGGACAATTTCTTCCATACGCTCAAAGTGCTGGACAATGTTTCGCGCCGTTCCGACGACCTGTGGCTGCGCTGGGCCGCCATTCTGCACGACATCGGCAAGCCGCAGACCAAGGCTTACGATCCCCGGATCGGCTGGACCTTCCACGGCCACGAGGTCGTGGGTTCGAAGATGGTTCCGGGGATTTTCCGTCAGTTGAAACTGCCTTTGAACGAGCACATGAAATTCGTGCAGAAACTCGTGTTTCTCCACCTGCGGCCCATCATCCTCTCCGAAGACCTGGTGACGGACTCCGCCGTGCGGCGTCTGCTGTTTGAGGCGGGCGACGACGTGGAGGCGTTGATGACCCTGTGCGAAGCGGACATCACCTCCGGCATCGACGCCAAGGTGAAACGCTACCTGGCGAATTTCGAACTGGTGCGCCGCAAGATGAAGGACCTCGAAGAGCGGGACCGCATCCGCAATTTCCAGCCCCCGATTACCGGCGAGTTGATTATGGAGACCTACGGCATCGGCCCGTGCCGCGTGATCGGCGATATCAAAGAGGTCATTAAGAACGCCATTCTCGACGGCGAAATCCCCAACGAATACGACGCGGCCTACGGCCTGATGGAGCGGCTGGCGGCGGAACGCGGGCTGACAAAAAAAGGTTGAGCATTTCGCTCAACCTTTTTTTTGCATTTTCTCCGTATCCAATTGTGCCCGCGATTTCGACTTGGTCACCAGCCACACCCCGACGAAGACGCAGAGGGCCGCGCCGGCCTTGGTGAATCCGAACGTGTCGAGTCCGATGGCCACGGTGAAGAGCACCGCCACGACGGGCTGCACGTAATTGTACATCGAGACCACCGTCGGCCGCATGTGACGCTGGGCGATGGGGACCATCAGGTAGGAGAAGAACGTCGCGCCGACAACCACGTAACCGATTCCGGCCCAGGTCCGGGCGGCCAGCCCTGCATAATCTACCTCGGTCAGCGGACGGTAGTAGATCGCCACGGCGGCGATGGCGGCGAAAAGGAACATCCATTTCATCGTCGTCACGGGCGAGTAGCGGACGATCACGTTGCGGAAAGCGGTGAGGTAGGTGGCGAAGCTGATTGCGCTGACGATGCAGAGCACGTCGCCTTTGACGCTCGATGTGTGGCCCGTCCCGTGCTGGCTCACGAGAATCAGGATCACCGCTCCGGCGCATCCCAGGAAGACACCTCCGGCTTTGAGCCATGTGATCGGTTCACGCAGGAACAGCGTCGCCAGCACCATCGTCAGCACGGGGACGATCGTGGCGATGATCGACGTGTCGATGGGGGAGGTGAGCGACAGTCCCCAGAGAAAGAGCATCTGGTTGAGCTGGATGCCGAATACCGAGGCAAGGAGCAGTAAGAAGATGTCGCGCGGGGCGACCCGTTCGCGGGGAAGGAACAGCGACACGGCCCAGAACAGCAGCGCGGCGCCTACCATGCGGTAGACGCTCAGCGCAAAGGGGCTGACTCCTCCGGGATTGGTTTCGGACCAGAGCACGCTCTTGCCGATCGGGGCGTTGAGTCCCCAGACGATGTTGGCGGCCAGCAGGGCCGCATGTCCTTTCAGTTTTCCTTTGTCCATTTTTATCTTGCCCGCCCGCTTAAGAAGCGGGCCTTAATAATGGGTCGTAGCGTTGACTGGGTCCTGAACCGCCATTCCTGCCGCCGCCCCTAAAACCCGGCTCTTAGCCGGGCGGGTGGTGCGATAATTGCTGTATCGTTCTTTCGTGAGTAAAACGCGGTATAATCTCGATTTGGTCTTCGCCAACGTCTTTTTCGGGGCGAATTTCTCGTTTTACGTTTCACTCACGCGCAATTTCCTCGACTTTCAGCAGATCTTCATGCTTCAGGTGCTCTCGGCGGCAGTCTTCTTCATCCCCTTCGCGCTCTTCTCGAAACAGTCGTTCCGCATCACGTGGCGCGATGCGGGCAACATCCTGATCGTCTCGCTGCTGATCGTCTATGGCTGGATGTACATGCTGCTCTGGGGATCGTCCTATACGACGCCCATCGACGCCTCGGTCATCGCTACGCTGGGCCCGGCATTCACGCTGATTATGGACCACCTGATGCACCCGCGCAAATACATCCGGACCCGTGTCGTGGGCGTCGTATGCGCACTCGTCGGGGCGGCGATCCTGATCTTCAGCGATGGATTTTCGCTCACCCACGGCAGCCGTGCGCAGGGCAACCTGTTCGTGCTGGCGGCCGTGGTGGCCATCGCCATCAATACGGTAATCATCAAACCGCAGCTCGAAAAACTGGGCACGCTGGTCGTGATGGGGTGGTACTACATCATCGGGCTGGCCATTACGGCGCCTTTTTTCTGGAAATACATCGCTCACGTGCCCTTCCTGCGCCTGCCGCTCTATGCGCAGGCCGAGCTGGGCTACATCCTGATCCTGGGCACCGTGCTGCCGATGTACCTGCTTTACCGCGGTACGGAGAAACTCACCTCCGTGCACACGGCCCTTTACCGTTATATCCAGCCTCTCATCGCCGGCATCCTGGCCGTCACGCGCGGTCAGGCGCATTTCAATGCGGCGAACATCACGGCGTCGGCCTTTATCTTCGCGGGAGTGGTGCTGGTGGTGATCGGCTATAAATACTATGTCCGCCACGGACTGCCGAAGCTGCGCAGCGACGGACTGCTTCAGCACTAATCCGCCAGGAGCCGTTCACGCCACTCGGCGGGCACGGGCTCGCTCTGCTGCCGGGCGAAGTCGAAGACGACCATCACCGAGCGGCTTTCGCTGCGGACCTCGCCGCCGACGAGCAGCCGTTGGAGGAGCGTCAGGCTCTTCGTGCCGACCCGTTCGCAGGTGGTCGTCACACACACGGGATCGTGCATCCGCACCTGCCCCGTGTAGGAAGTCGAAGTCGAGACCGTGAGGATGCGCAGGTCTGCGAGCAGCACCTCCGCGCCCAGTATCTTTTCGTAATACTCCATCTTGCCGACGTCGAAATACATCTGCTGCGAGACGTTGTTCACGTGCTGGAACGGATCGATGTCCGAGAACCGTTTCTGAATGGGGGTTTCGAGTGTGCGGGCCATCTTATTCGCGGATGATCTTCACCTCGCCGCCTTCGCCGAACGCGATGATCGACGAGGCTTTGCGGGTCGGTTTGCCTTCGAAACGGGGGTTGACGACGAAATCCACGCCGTCGACGATCTCCTTCGCCACGTCCTGCAGCCCCACGGGCGTCGCTTCGCCCGAAATGTTGGCCGAGGTCGAGACGATCGGCTTTTTGAGGCCGGCGAGCATCCGGCGGCAGAATTCGTGGTCGGGGATGCGCACGCCGAGCGTTCCCTCCTCGGGGATAAGGTTTTCGGCGACCCCCGCGGCGCCCGGCAGGATGGCCGTCAGGGGGCTGGTCGCCAGTTCCATCACCTCGAACGCCACTCCCGGGGCTTTGTTGATGTAGCGCACGGTCATGTCGGCCGAGGCGCACAGCACGAGCATCGACTTCTTGTTCTCGCTACGTTTGAGGCGGTAGATGCGTTCCACGGCGGCGGCGTTTGTGGCGTCGCAGCCCAGTCCCCAGACCGTATCGGTGGGGTAGAGGATGATCCCGCCCCCGCGCATGACGCGCACGGCTTCGTCGGCCTCCTTCTGCATATCGGTTTCCTTCTGCATGGCCGGCTTACTTTAAAGGCAGTACCTCGATCCAGTAATCGTCCGGGTCATTAATGAAGTAGAGCCCCATGGACTTGTTTTCGAAGCAGACGCACCCCATCGCGCGGTGATATTCGCGGACGGCGTCGTAGTCGCCCGCGACGCGCATGCAGAGGTGGCTCTCGTTTTCGCCCAGTTCGTAGGGCGTTGCCGCGTGGTCGCGGAGCCACGTCAGTTCGAGGCGGAACGGGGTCTGCCCGTCGCCGAGGTACACCAGCACGAACGATCCGTCGGAGGCCTCCTTGCGGCCGACCTCCTTCAGTCCGAGCGCCTTGTCGTAGAAGTCGAGGCTGCGTGCGAGGTCCGTGACATTGATGTTGAAATGGTCGAAACGGCTTTTGATTTCCATATTCTATAAGGTATTATACGGCGCAAAATTACATAATTATAGTGAAATAACGTCCCGCCGGCCGATATTTCTTTGCCCGCGGGTTTGGATGCTGCATTTTTTTACTTACTTTTGTCTGAACCAATACTTAAACGATTAAGCTATATGAGAAATCGCTATTTTGCGCTTGTTGCCGTGTTTGCGCTCCTCGCAGGCTGCTCCTCCGAGAAGGGCGACTCGCCTGAAGACGGGGTTGAAGGGACTTTTAGACTGCACAGTTTTCTGCAGGACGGCATGGTGATCCAGCAGAACCAGCCGTTCCGCCTGTGGGGCAAGGCCTCCGCCGCGCATGTGAAGATCACCGCCAAGCCGAGCTGGACCCGGCAGGAATACACCTGCAAGGCCGATGCGAGCGGTACGTGGGTGCTGGAAATCCCGGTGCCTGCGGCGCCTTCGGATGGCGCCCCGCAGTCGATCCGGCTCTCTACGCCGCTCCAGACGACCTCCCTGCGCGACCTGCTGATCGGCGAGGTGTGGGTCCTGGGCGGACAGTCGAACATGGCGTTCGCCCTGGGGCAGGCGCTCGACGCCCCCGCCGAGATCGGCGCGGCGAACTATCCGGGCATCCGCTTTTTCACCGTGCAGCCTTCGAATGAGGCCCGGCCGATCTTCGACTGGCGCGAGGAGATGCCCGAACCCTACGGCAAATGGTACTCGACGAGTCCTGCGACGGCCGGGGCCCAGAGCGCCGTGGGCTACTATTTCGGACTGATGCTCCACCGGGAACTGGGCGTGCCCGTCGGGCTGGTCAACACCTCCTACGGCGGCGCCACGGCGCAGGCCTATACGCCGCTCGAGGCCCTCAAAGCCGACAGCCGGCTGAAGACGACTTTCGTCGACCCGTATGCGGCCAATCCCAATATGGACGTGCTGGTGCGTCCTGCCGAGCTCTACAACAGCATGGTCCATCCGTTGCTGCCGCTGTCGGCCCGCGGCGTGGTGTGGTATCAGGGCGAGGGCAACTGGGGCAACTACGATATCTATCCCCTGCTGATGAAGACGCTTGTCGGCGAGTGGCGGCGCAACTTCGCCAACGAGCGGATGCCGTTCTATTACGTGCAGATCGCCCCGTGGGGTTTCGGCCAGAACACCGCTTCGCAGGAGTGGTTCTACACCCAGGGTGTCCATATCGGCTATGCCTACATGCGTGAGGCGCAGGCGTTGACCCGTGAGCAGGTTTCCAATTCGGGGATGGCCGTGACGATGGACGTGGGCGATCCCGACGACATCCATCCCACGAACAAGCGCCCCGTGGGCGAACGCCTGGCGCGTCTGGCGCTCAACCAGACTTACGGCCGCAGCGAGGTGGCGTGTCTCGGCCCGCGTTACAACAGCCTGAAGGTCGAGAACGGCGTGGTGAAGCTCCTCTTCGACAACGCCGACGGGCTGAAGACCAACGACGGGCAGGCCCCGAAGCATTTCTATCTGGCCGCCACAGCCGGAAGGAGCCACCGGTTCTATCCCGCCGCGGCTGAAATTCACGGTTCGGAGGTGTGGCTCACCTGTCCCGACGTGGTGACGGCTTCGACCGCGGCGGCCGACGTGGCGGTGCGTTACGCTTTCCTGCTCTATCCGACGACCAACCTCGAAAACGGCGCCGGACTTCCTGCCGAACCTTTCCGCACCGACTCCTGGTCCACGGACATCAGCTATGTCTATTAGCGGGGCCGGGACGAATATTTTTGAAAGAGATTACCGTTTTTTTTCTGTGAATTTTATACCTTTGCACCACGAAAGAAAAAAACTGAAAAAACGATAATCGTATGGGAAGAGCCTTTGAGTATCGCAAAGCGCGAAAAATGAAACGTTGGGGTCACATGGCCCGCGTCTTCACCAAGTTGGGGAAAGAGATCGAGATCGCCGTCAAGGCCGGAGGCTCCGATCCGTCGGCCAATACCCGCCTGCGCATTCTGATCCAGAACGCCAAGGCCGAGAACATGCCCAAGGAGAACATCGAGCGCGCCATCAAACGTGCCACCGAGAAGGACGCCGCCGATTACAAGGAGGTGATCTACGAAGGATACGGCCCCCACGGCATTGCGTTCCTGGTCGAGACCGCCACGGACAACACCAACCGCACGGTGGCCAACGTGCGCATGTATTTCAACAAGTGCGGCGGCACGCTGGGCAACAGCGGTTCGGTCGGCTTCATGTTCGATCACAAGTGCGTCTTCAAGTTCCGCGCCGCCGAGGGCGTCGATCCCGAAGAGCTGGAACTGGAGATGATCGACCTGGGTGTCGACGAGTTCTATACCGAGGAGGACGGCATCACGGTCTACGCTCCCTATGAGTCTTTCGGCGCCATCCAGAAGTGGCTCGACGACAAGGGCTTCGAGATCGTTTCCGGCGAGTCGGTGCGCATCCCGACCGATGTGAAGGAGCTCGACGCCGAAGGCCGCGAATCGGTTGAGAAACTGGTCGAGAAGCTCGAGGACGACGACGATGTGGTGAACGTTTACCACACCATGAAGGAGCCCGACGAAGAGTAGTTTTCGATTTTATAGGGCATCTTTGCACTTGCATTCGCAGGGCGTGAATGGGACGTATTCCGATACTACCCATCCGCGCCCTGCTTCGTTTAAGTACAAATCTGCTCCTCTAAAATCAAAACCATCCGCCTCTTAGCCGGGCTATTCGAACCTTACGAATCGTTCGCTGCGGGTCAGGCAGAACGGACAGTAATAGTCGCGGTATTCCGCCGCATAGATGTTGCCGCACCCCGGGCAGACAAGGAACCGGCAACTGTCCGGATGATCTTTCCCGGTGCGTCGGCAATGCTCCAGCAGGGCGGCATTCCGCCGATCTGCGGCGGCTGCCCGGGCCAGCAGCCGCGCCGCATAGCGGTTGTTTTTCCGCATCGCGCGGTCGATCTCCGCACCGTGCCGCTCGCCGAGGCTCCGGAGTTCGTGGAAGATACTCCGCTCCAGGTTGCCGTCGGTCGTGCCTCCGAAGAGGACGATCCGGACCGGAGGCGTGTAGCTGCCGCCCAGGTGCAGAATGGCCTGCGCGCAGTGGTGCTCCTGCAACCGTTCGGAGAAAGCCATGGCCCGGAACAGCCGCTCGGCATCCGGGCGGGATTCCCCGACGGCGATCGCGGCGAACTTGTCGTATTGGACCGATTTGACGTGTTTGCGGCGGCAGCAGGCGTCGAGGTCCGCGAGCGTCTCGGTCCACGGCGAGACCTGCGGCGCCCGGGGAGCGCGCGTCGCCGCGCAGTACAGCCAGACGAGGATGCCGACCGATGCCGCGAACAGCAGGAGTATCAGGACCAGACGCAGTTTCATACTATCGGACGATTGGTGGAAAATACCGATCGGGAGGTGCATTTTTTATGCCAGCGGCAGGCGTTTTCATCCGCAACGGGGGATTTTTCGCCCGGCGGCTTTGGATTTCGGATTTCAAACCCTATATTTGTGAACCGCCGCCGCGGCAAACCAGATGCGGGGCGGGCACAACGTATGAAACGGGGATTGAAAATGGGTGTCGTCGCGGTGTTGGCCTTTCTGATGGCCGGCTGCGGCGGAAGCGATAAAAAGGAGGATGCGATCAATTACGACGGCTGGATGCTCTCCACCTGGAACGGCGGCACGGAGCTCTCTGGCAAGGTCTTCCTGCAACTCAACGGGGATATGACCTTCGTGCTTTACCAGTGCATCGACACGCCCGGATACCAGAAATTGACAGGCACCTACTCGATCGACGGGCAGGTGATTTCGGGCGTTTATTCCTCCGGCATACCGTGGGAAAGCAGTTACGTGATCGAAAAGCAGACGAAGACTGAATTGCAGCTGCGCTCGGAGAAAGAGATCGTTTCGCTCTATACCGCGGTGGAGGTTCCGGCCTATGCAAAGGACGGTGTCGTAGCCTCCGGCGTTCGTTCGTCGGGAGCGGAAAAGCCGTTCCTCTGACGCGCGCCGCCGGGAAAATGCAAAAGCGGATTCTCCGAAAGAGAATCCGCTTTTTGCGTGATGCCGGGACGGGTTACAGCCGGGCTTTGATGGCTTTCGATGCCTCCTCGTAACCGGGCTTGTCCAGCAGGGCGAACATGTTCTTCTTGTACGCCTCGACGCCGGGCTGGTCGAACGGATTCACCCCCAGGATGTAGCCGCTGATGCCGCACGCCTTTTCGAAGAAGTAGAGCAGGCCGCCGATCGTCCGGGCCGAAATCTCGGGAATCTCGATGCGGATGTTCGGAACGCCGCCGTCGATGTGCGCCAGCTGCACGCCCAGTTCGGCCATGCGGTTGACCTCCGAAATGCGCTTTCCGGCCAGGAAGTTCAGCCCGTCGAGATTTTCGGCGTCGGCTTCGATGACGACTTTGGCCGCCGGTTTCGCTACCGAGATGATCGTCTCGAAGAGCGTGCGTTCGCCGTCCTGAATATACTGGCCCATCGAGTGCAGGTCGGCCGTCAGCGTGACGCTCGCCGGGAAGATGCCCTTGCCCTGCTTGCCCTCGCTTTCGCCGTAGAGCTGTTTCCACCACTCGTTGACGTACTGCAATTTGGGTTCGTACGAACCCAGGATTTCGATCTTCTTGCCTCCGTTGTAAAGCAGGTTGCGCACGGCGGCGTAGACGGCTGCGGGATTCTCGTTGAAAGGCACGCCTTCGGCCGTGGCCTTCTCCATCTCCTGCGCGCCGTGTACGAGCGCCGCGATGTCCACGCCGGCGACGGCCAGCGGCAGCAGTCCCACGGGGGTCAGCACCGAGAAACGTCCGCCCACGTCGTCGGGAATGACGAACGTCGGATAACCCTCCTGCGTGGCGAGGGTCTTCAGCGCTCCGCGTGCCTTGTCGGTGATGGCCACGATGCGCTCGGCGGCCTCCTGCTTGCCGTAGCGCTTTTCGATCTCGGCTTTGATCAGGCGGAATGCGATGGCCGGTTCGGTCGTCGTACCCGATTTGGAGATTACGATGGCGGCGATCGAGTGCTCTTTCACGGCGTCGAGCAGCTCGGCGGTGTAATCCTCCGAGATGTTCTGTCCGGCAAAGAGGACCGTCGGGAATTTCTGCTCTTTGTGCAGGAGTTTGAACGGATCGGCCATGGCTTCGAGCACGGCCTTGGCGCCGAGGTACGAACCGCCGATGCCGATGCAGATCACCACGTCGGCCTTGGCGCGGAGTTTCGCAGCCTCTTTTTCGATGGCGGCGATGTCGGCGTCCGAGATCGACGAGGGGAGGCGGACCCAACCCAGGAAATCGTTTCCGGCGCCTTTGCCCGAATGCAGCAGGGCGTTGGCGGCCTGTGCCTTGGCCTCGATGTCGGCCGTGAGGGCGACACCCGCTTTGGCAATGTCTAATTTCAGTGTTTCCATATCTTGTCAGATTAATTTGGTAGTCAGTTCTTGCATGCTCCTGCGGGCCGGGGCGCCCTCGTAGAGCACCCGGTAAACTGTCTCGGCGATGGGCATGTCGACCTTGTGCCGGGCGTTGATGTGGCGGATGCAGTCGGCGGCGAAATAGCCTTCGGCGACCATTGTCATCTCGTTGAGGGCGCTCTTCACCGTGCAGCCGTGGCCGATCAGCAGGCCCAGGCGCCGGTTGCGGCTGTAAACCGAGTAGCAGGTCACCAGCAGGTCGCCCAGATAGGCCGAAACCTGCGTGTCGCGCTTGTCGGGGTAGCTCTCTTCGAGGAAGCGGGTCATCTCGCCCGCCGAGTTGGCGATCAGCACCGCCAGAAAATTGTCGCCGTAGCCCAGTCCGACGGCCAGTCCGACGGCCAGGGCGTAGATGTTTTTCAGGATGGCTCCGTATTCGATGCCGTAGAGGTCCGTGGAGTAGCTGAGGCGGATGTTTCCGCCGGCGAACTTTTCGCCGATGCGCTGCGCGTTCCCGGGATCGGTGCAGACGACCGTCAGGTAGGAGAGTTTTCCGCGCGACACCTCCTCGGCGTGCGAGGGGCCGGTGAAGAGCCCGATCTGCTTGTACGACAGCCCGTAATGGTCGTGGATATACTCCACGACGGTCTGGTAGTCGCCCGGAACGATGCCTTTGATGGCCGAGACGATGAACTTGTCGCGGAGCGGCACGGTCAGCGGGGCGAGGAAATCTTTGAGGTAGGCCGAAGGGGTGGCCAGTATCACGATGTCGGCGTCGTGCACGACGGCGTCGAGGTCGTCCGAAGGGGCTATGCGGTCGCGGTCGAACTCCAGGTCGCTCAGGTAGCGGGGGTTGCGGCCTTCGGTGCGCAGCGATTCGAGCACCTCGGGGTTGCGGACATACCATCCGACGCGCTGGCCGTTGGCCGCAAGCAATCCGACGATGGCCGTCGCCCAGCTGCCATAGCCGATGACCGCGCAGCGGGCCCCGGTTCCGATTTTGTATTCCATGCGGAGTTTCAGTTTTTCGACTACAAATGTAAATAAAAAAAATTAGAATAAAATACAAAAATTTCCGGGGCTTTTTAGTACCTTTGTCCGGATGCGTGACCCTCCCGTCGCCGGGGTGGCGAAGTATTCGCGTATTTAGCTGAAATTAAAGTATTTTACGAAATAATTGGGTGTTGTAGCCTTATGGGAATTTTTTCATTGACACAAGAGCTGGCCATCGACCTCGGTACGGCCAACACGCTGATAATTTATAACGGCAAGGTCGTCGTGGACGAACCCTCGATCGTCGCCCTGGACGTTCACACGGGAAAATTGGTCGCCATCGGCCAGCAGGCGCGGCAGATGCACGAGAAAACCAATCCGAACATCAAAACGATCCGTCCGCTGAAGGACGGCGTGATCGCCGATTTCAACGCCACGGAGCTGATGCTGCGGGGCATGATCAAGAAAGTCAAAACCTCGGGCAGCCTCTTCGCCCCGTCGCTGCGAATGGTGATCTGCATCCCTTCGGGTTCGACCAACGTGGAGATTCGTGCCGTGCGCGATTCGGCGGAGCACGCCGGGGGCCGCGAGGTCTACATGATCTACGAACCGATGGCTGCGGCGCTCGGAGCCGGGCTGGATGTCGAGGCGCCCGAAGGCAACATGGTCATCGACATCGGCGGCGGTACGTCGGAGATCGCCTGCATCTCGCTGGGCGGCATCGTCTGCTCGGAGTCGATCAACACGGCGGGCGACGTCTTCACCAACGATATCCAGAGCTATGTCCGCCAGCAGCACAATATCCGTATCGGCGAACGCACGGCCGAGGCGATCAAATGTTCGATCGGCGCCGCCGTTTCGGACCTGGAGCAGGAGCCCGAGGACTTCGTGGTGACGGGCCCCAACATGCTGACGGCCCTGCCGCAGACCGTGTCGCTGTCGTACAGCGAGATCGCCTACGCGCTGGAAAAGTCGCTCACGAAGATCGACGCCGCGCTGATGAAGGTGCTGGAATCCATGCCGCCCGAGTTGTACGCCGACATCGTGAAGAACGGCATTTACCTCGCCGGCGGCGGCGCGCTGATCAAAGGTCTCGACCGGCGTCTGAACGAAAAGACCGGCATTCCGTTCCACATTGCCGAGGACCCGCTGCGGGCCATTGCGCGCGGAACGGGTATTGCGTTGAAAAATATCAATCGTTTTTCCTTCTTAATGAAATAGCTTTCGTTTTATGGGGCATATTTCACATCTCCTCACCGGCCGGGACAGTCACATACGTCTGTATGCTCCTGCCCCGTCCGATTTCGGTCGATGCAAAATCTGCTCCCCTAAAGCCGAAACCCGGAATTGTCGGGTAGGAAAAATCGGTTAAATTGACAAATGCGGATTGCGGGCCTTGGTCCGCAATCTTAAATTAGAGAAGAAACTTTGCGCAAACTGTTCGAGTTCATCCGCAGCGTTTACGTCGTGGTGCTGTTCGTGGTGCTGGAGGCCGTGGCTATCAGCTACTACGCCCGTTCCTCCTACTACACCCAGGCGCGGCTGCTCTCACGTTCCAACCAGGTGGTCGGCAGCGTGCACGGACTCTTTGCAGGCATAGGCCACTACTTCACGCTGGGGCGTGAGAACCGGATGCTGCTCGCGCGCGTCACGCAGCTCGAGGAGCGGCTGGCCCAGTACGAGGAGGCCGCGACCGCCGAGCGGCTGGACGGCTATATGCAGGATATCGGCGAGTCGAAATACCGCTTTGCCACCGCCTCGGTCGTAGCCAATACGGTCAACCGGACCCGGAACCTCATCACGCTCAACCGCGGGCACCGCGACGGGATCGTGGAGGAGATGGCCGTGCTGTCGCCCGACGGTGCGATGGCGGGGTACGTCGTCGCCTGCACGGAGCGTTATTCGGTGGCGATGTCGGTGCTCAACACCTCGTTCCGCGCCAGCGGCAAACTCGCGGACTCCGAATACTACGGTTCGATTTACTGGGACGGCCTCGATCCGGATGTCGTGGTCCTCGGCGAGCTGTCGAAATACGCCGACCCGCAGCCCGGACAGGAGGTCGTGACGACCGGATTCTCGCAGTATTTCCCTGCCGACGTGCTGATCGGATGGGTCGAAAGCGCGTCGCTCAACGAAACCCGCACGGCCTATACGGCCCGGGTGCGCCTCGCCGCCGGGATGTCGCGGCTGGGCGAGGTGGTGCTGGTCGGCAACCGCGACCTCTTCGAAATCCGCGACCTCCAGCAGAGCGAACAAGTCGAACAACACACCCGACCCTGACAAATGCATCGCACACTCCCATATCTCGGACTTTTTGCGGCGGCGGTCCTGCTGCAGGTTTTCCTGTTCGACAACCTGTCGATCAGCATCTACCTCAATCCGCTCGTCTACATCGTCTTCATCGCCCTGCTGCCGTTGGACACGCTGCCCGTGGTGGTGCTCGGCGCCGGCCTCGCGCTGGGCGTCACGATGGATTGCGTCATGGGCGCTGCCGGGATCAATACCATCGCCACGCTGCTGATCGCTTTCCTGCGCCCGACGCTGATCGGAATGCTCTACGGGCGTGAGAACGCCCGCGAGGGAGGCGTGCCCTCCTCGGCACGCTTCGGCGAGCGGATTTTCGTCGGCTACCTCGTGGCGCTGACGCTCATCCACCATGCCGTCTTCTTTTCGCTCGAGGCCCTTTCGTGGACCCATGTGCTGCATACGTTGCTGCGCATCGTCGTCAGTTCGGCGGTGTCGGTGGGCTTCATCTGGATCATCGCCCGTATCTTCACGGCTAAACTCCCCATGCGCGTATGAGTCGTTCGGAGGGTTTTGGTCGGATGCGGACCCTGCAGGTCGTCGTGCTGCTGGTCTTTGCCCTGATCGTCGGGCGGCTGGCCTACATTCAGCTGATCGACTCGCGTTACGACGACCTCGCGCGGGCCAACGTACTGCGGCATGTGGTCCAGTACCCGCCGCGGGGCGAGGTTTTCGACCGCAACGGCGAATACCTGGTCCAGAGCCGCGAATGTTACGACCTGATGGTCATTTCCAGCGAGATCGACAAACGGGGCTTCGACACGGCCCGTCTGTGCGAGGTGCTGAACCTCCCGCGGGTGAAGCTCGACCGGGAACTGGCCAATGCGCGGATGCGTCCGCGGGCGCCGCGCCTCGTGATGAGCTATATCTCCAAGGAGGACAAACTGCGTTTCGACGAGTGCAATTTCCGGGGATTCTACGCCGTCTACCGTACCGTGCGGCAATATCCCCGCGAGGTGGGCGGCAACCTGCTGGGTTATGTCAGCGAAGTGAACGCGGACTACCTGAAACGTCATCCGGACTATAAGATCGGCGACTATGTGGGTATGGGCGGTGTGGAATCGGCCTACGAGCCGGAACTTCGGGGCCGCAAGGGCGTCAAAATCCAGGAGATCGACACCCATGGAGCCATCAAAGGCTCCTACATGAACGGGCGTTTCGACTCGCTGCCCGATCCCGGCCGCTACCTCGTGAGCACCATCGACGCCCGGCTTCAACTGTTGGGGGAGGAGCTGATGCGCGGCAAGGTAGGGGCCGCGGTGGCTATCGAGCCTTCGACGGGCGAAATCCTGATGATGGTCTCCTCGCCGACCTACGATCCCGACCGGCTGGTGGGCCGCGAACGCGGCAACAACTATATGGAGATGCTCCGCAACAAGCGTCAGCCGTTGTTCAACCGCGCGGTGCGGGCGGCTTATCCGCCGGGCTCGACATTTAAGCTGGTGCAGGGGTTGATCGGCTTGCAGGAGGGGGTGCTGCGGCCTTCGGACCTCCACTCCTGCCACATGGGCTATCAGGCCGGACGCCTGAAAATGGCCTGCCATGCCCACGCTTCGCCGTTGGACCTGCGTTTTGCGGTGGCCACCTCGTGCAATGCCTATTTTTGTTATGTCTTCCGCGATATCCTCGACAATCCCAAGTACGGGAGCGTGAAGGAGGGGTACGATGTCTGGAAATCCTATGTCGAGAGCTTCGGGTTCGGTCGCAGGCTGGGTTCGGATTTCCTCGACGAACGCAACGGCTATGTCCCCGACCGGGCTTTCTACGACCGCCAGTACCGGGGTTCGTGGAACTCGCTCACGGTGCTGTCGCTCTCGATCGGGCAGGATGCGCTGGGCTGTACGCCGCTGCAGTTGGCCAACCTCGCGGCTATCGTCGCCAACCGCGGCTATTACTACATTCCGCACATCGTGAAAAAGATCGAAGGGCGCGACTCGCTCGACGCCCGGTTCTACGAACGCCATTACACGAAGGTCGATCCGAAACACTTCGAGCCGATCGTCGAGGGCATGTGGCGGGGTGTGAACGTCGGGGGCACCTCGACGCTCGCGCGGCTCGACGGGTGGGATGTCTGCGGCAAGACCGGCACGGCCGAGAACCCGCGCGGCCGCGACCACTCGACCTTTCTGTCGTTCGCCCCGAAGGACAACCCGAAGATCGCCATTTCGGTCTATGTCGAGAACGGCGGTTTCGGAGCCTCCGCGGCCCTGCCGATCGCCAGCCTGCTGGAGGAGTACTACCTGACGGACACGATCCGGCGTCCGGCGCTGTTGGAGCATGTCAAAAACCTGAACATCTACTATCCCGCCTATGACAAGTAACCGGCATAGCGGCATCTTTTACGGAGTGGACCTCTGGACTGTCCTGCTGTACGTGCTGATCGTGCTGGCGGGGTGGGTGTCGATCACTTCGGCCTCCTACGACGAAGGGGCGGCCGACCTCTTTTCGTTCTCGCATTTCTACATGAAGCAGCTGCTCTGGATCGGTGTGGCATGGGTCACGGCGCTCGTGGTGCTGCTGCTCGACGAGCGGTTCTACCACATGTTCGCCTATCCGGCCTACCTGGGAGGCATTGCGCTGCTGCTGGCCGCACTGCTGTTCGGCCGCGAGGTCAACGGCGCCAAGGCGTGGTTCGAGTTCGGTTCGTTCCGCGTACAGCCCGTGGAGTTCGCCAAGATCGCCACGGCTCTGGCCCTGGCCCGCGTGATGAGCGAATATTCCTTCTCGATCAACCGCGCCGGGGATTTGTTCCGCGTAGGCATGGTGATCTGCATCCCGCTGTTCATCATCATCCTGCAGAACGACACCGGGTCGGGCATCGTGCTGGGGTCGTTCCTCTTCGTGCTCTACCGCGAGGGACTGAACAAATGGCTCTGCATTCCGGTCCTGCTGATCGCCGCGCTGTTCATCGTCTCGTTCCTGCTCTCGCCGATGACGCTCCTCGTCTCGCTGATCCTGGTCTGCACCCTCTCGGAGGCGATGATGAACGGGCTGTGGCGCTCGCGGATCGTCTTTCTGGCCGTGCTGGCGCTGGCGAGCATCCTGCTGTGCTTCGTGATGTCGCTCATCGCTCCGGGGGTGCTGGACATTTACCACTCGCTGCTGATCGTGACGATCCTCTCGCTGGGATTCGTGGCGGCCTACGCCTACCGGTCGAACCTGCGTAACATCTACATTACGCTGGGGCTGTTCATCGGTTCGATGGTCTTTCTGCCCACGACCGACTACATCTTCAATTCGATCCTCAAACAGCACCAGCGGGACCGCATCCTGAGCTTCCTGGGCATCATCAGCGACCCGCTGGGCACCGACTACAACGTCAATCAGGCCAAAATCGCCATCGGTTCGGGCAACTTCTGGGGCAAGGGCTTCCTGGAGGGTACCCAGATCAAATACGGATTCGTGCCCGAGCGGCATACCGACTTCATCTTCTGCACCGTGGGCGAAGAGTGGGGGTTTCTGGGCGCGGTCGTGCTGCTGTCGCTGCTGTGCATCCTCATCCTGCGCCTGATGCGTATGGGCGAGCGGCAGCAGGAGCCTTTCGGCCGCATCTACTGCTACTGCGTGGCGGCGATCCTGCTGTTTCACGTGCTGGTCAATGTGGGTATGACCATCGGACTGATGCCCGTCATGGGCATTCCGCTGCCCTTCATGAGCTACGGAGGTTCGTCGCTCATCGCTTTTACGATTCTGTTGTTCATCGCCGTGCGGCTCGATGCCTCGACGCGGCAGTTCTCCCTGACCAAATTTTGACAATGCTATGATACCCTTCAATCCCCGGGGACTCTCCCCGCAGGAAGTCGCTGAAAGCCGGCGTCAGCACGGCGACAACATCATCACCCCGCCGAAAGACGACTCGGTGTGGCGTCTGCTGCTCGAAAAGTTCCGCGATCCGATCATCCGCATCCTGCTGCTGGCCGCCGTGCTGTCGTTGGTCATCGGTTTCATTCACAAGGATTTCACGGAATCCGTGGGTATTATCTGCGCCATCATCCTCGCCACATGCGTCGGCTTCTGGTTCGAGTGGGACGCCCAGCGGCGTTTCCGGCGGCTGAATCAGGTCAACGACGACATCCCCGTCAAAGTGATGCGCGAAGGCACGATCCGCGAAATTCCGCGCCGCGACGTCGTTGCGGGCGACGTGGTCTACATCGAGGGCGGCGAGACGATCCCTGCCGACGGCGAACTGGTCGAGGCCGTGTCGCTGAAAATCAACGAATCGACCCTCACGGGCGAACCCGAGGTCGACAAGACCGTCAATGAGGCCGATTTCGATCCCGAGGCGACTTATCCGTCGAATGCCGTGCTGCGGGGGACGACCGTGGCGGACGGTTACGGCGTGATGGTCGTCACGGCCGTGGGTGACGCGACAGAGGCCGGGCGGGTGACGGAGCAGGCCACCGTGCAGAACGACGAACAGACGCCGCTCGACCGTCAGCTGACGCGCCTCTCGCGCCTGATCGGGCGTCTGGGCATTCTCCTTTCGGTGCTGATCTTCTGCGTGATGCTCGCAAAGGCGATCTTCGTGGGCGGACTGCTCGACGGCGACTGGCTGACGATCTCCCAGCATGTGCTGCAGATCTTCATGGTCTCGGTGGCGATCATCGTCATGGCCGTTCCCGAGGGGCTTCCGATGTCGATCACGCTGTCGCTGGCGATGTCCATGCGGCGGATGCTGAAAACCAACAACCTCGTGCGCAAGATGCACGCCTGCGAGACGATGGGCGCCGTGACGGTCATCTGCACCGACAAGACCGGCACGCTCACCCAGAACCGGATGCACGTGCAGGAGTTGGTGCGTTACGATGCGCTCCCCGAGCGGGATTTCGCCGAGATCGTGGCGCTGAATACCACGGCGTTCCTCGATGCCGAGGGGCACATCATCGGCAACCCCACGGAAGGGGCCCTGCTCGAATGGCTGCGCAGCCGCGGCGCCGATTACGAGCCCCTGCGGGCCGGAGCGAAGATCGTCGATCGGCTGACCTTCTCGACCGAGCGCAAATACATGGCGACGATCATCGAGAGCGGCGTTTCGGGCCGTCGCATCCTCTGTGTGAAGGGCGCGCCGGAGATCGTGCGCACGATGTGTCTTCCGGACGGCAAGGACACGCAGGTCGCCGAGCAGCTGCTCGGTTTCCAGAGCCGCGCCATGCGCACGCTGGCCGTGGCATGGGCCGAGACCGCGTCGGACGACTGTCTGGAGGCCGTTAAGGCCGGCGGCCTGCATTTTGCGGCCGTTGCGGCTATCTCCGATCCCGTCCGCGAGGATGTTCCCGCGGCGGTCGGACGCTGCCTCGGGGCCGGCATCGGCATCAAAATCGTCACGGGCGACACCCCGGCCACGGCGCGTGAGATCGCCCGCCAGATCGGGCTGTGGAACGACGCCGAGGACGGCGACCGCAACCACATCACCGGTACGGATTTCGCGGCCCTGAGCGATGAGGAATTGTTGGAGCGGGTGCACGACCTGAAGATCATGTCCCGTGCCCGGCCGCTCGACAAACAGCGTCTCGTCAGGTTGTTGCAGCAGCGGGGCGAGGTGGTGGCCGTCACGGGCGACGGCACGAACGACGCCCCGGCGCTGAATTTCGCCAACGTGGGCCTTTCGATGGGGTCGGGAACCTCCGTGGCGAAGGACGCTTCGGACATCACGCTGCTCGACGACTCGTTCGCGTCGATCGCCACGGCCGTGATGTGGGGCCGCTCGCTCTACCGCAACATCCAGCGGTTCGTGCTGTTCCAACTGACGATCAACTTCGCGGCCATCGTCATCTGCTTCGTCGGCGCCGTGTTCGGTACCGAGATGCCGCTGACGGTGGTGCAGATCCTCTGGGTCAATATCATTATGGATACCTTTGCGGCGATGGCGATGGCTTCGCTGCCGCCCAGCGCCGAGGTGATGCGCGACAAGCCGCGTCCGAGGGACGAGTTCATCATCACGCGCGCCATGGCCCGCACCATCTTCACCTGCGGCATGGTCATGGTCTCGGTCCTGCTGGGGATGCTCTTCTGGTGGACGATCACCGAGGGCGGACTTACCGTGCGCCAGCTGACGCTTTTCTTCTCGACGTTCGTCTTCCTGCAGTTCTGGAACATGTTCAACGCCAAGGGTTTCGAAACCCGCCATTCGGTGTTTACCTGCCTGAGGGGGTGCCGGGAGTTTTTCCTGATCCTGCTGGCCATCGGCGTGGGACAGGTGTTGATCGTGGAGTTCGGCGGCGAGGTATTCCGCACCGTGCCGCTCTCGTGGGGCGAATGGGCCGAAGTGATCGGTTTCACTTCGCTGCTGGCTATCGGCGGCGAACTGATCCGTGCCGTCCGGCGTAAAAAGGCGTAAAAAACAGTTGCTTCTATATTACGATGCTCAGACGTTTTGCCGCGGCTTGTCTGCTCTCTTTCGTGGGCTTGGGAGCATGGGCGCAGTTGCCGGACAGTGTCGACATGAGTGCGGGCGGTGCATTCCGTCAGCGCATTGACCGCCACACTTCGACGAAAGCCTACCGCATGCTGTTCATCGGCACTCCGCTTATCGTGGGCGGGGTGGTCATGCAGGCTTATGATGCCGATTTCCGGCGCCTGCGCAACGGTTACAGCCGTTCGTTCCGCCACGACTACGACGATTACCTTCAGTACGCTCCGGCCGGGGTGATGGTCGGCATGAAGGCTTTTGGCGTCAAAGGGCGCAGTTCGTGGGGCCGCATGCTGGTCTCCGACGCCTTTTCGGCGGGCCTGATGGCCGTCGGCGTCAACTCGCTGAAATACTCCTGCCGCGTGATGCGTCCCGACGGTTCGTCGCGCAACTCTTTTCCCTCGGGACATACGGCCACGGCCTTCATGACTGCCACGATGCTCCACAAAGAGTACGGCCACCGCAGTCCGTGGTACAGCATCGGCGGCTACACCGTGGCGACGGTCACGGGGGTCACGCGCCAGTTGAACAACCGCCACTGGATGAGCGACATCATGGTCGGCGCCGGCATCGGCATTCTGGCCACGGAGCTGGGGTATTTCCTCGCCGACCTGATTTTCAAAGACAAAGGGTTGCTTGTCTCGGAAACCTATTCGGTCTACGACCGCTACCGCCGCCCCTCGTTTCTGGGCTTCGGTCTCGGGCTGACGACCGTGCCGGGGACCTATGAGCCTTATCCTGATATGCGCATGCAGCTTCTCGCGGGCCCTGCCGTCCAGGTTCAGGGAGCGTGGTTCGCTTCGCCCTACTGGGGCTTCGGAGGGCGCATGTCGTGTGTGAACCTGCGGGTGAAGGTCAACGGCGTGGCCCAGAACGACGAACTGGAGTGCGCCTCGGTCTATGCGGGCCCCTATTTCTCCTATCCTTTTTCGATGCGGTGGCTGGTCGGCGCGAAGCTGCTCGGGGGATGCGAAATCTACAAACCTTGCAAAACGGACCTGCGGAGGCTGGAGAGCCGCGCCGGATTTTCGTTCGGCACGGGTATCTCCACGACCTACCTCGCCACCCAGAACCTCGGCGTGCGGTTCACGACCGACTACGACGTGGCGCCGCCCCTGACGGGCGCTTCGCGGCAGCGGCTCCACAAACTGACGTTCGGCATCGGCGTTTGCGCGGCTTTCTGAAACAAAAGAGCGGACCCCGACGGGGTCCGCTTTCGTTTTCGCCGAAGCGTGGCGGGTTTACAGGATGCCCTGCTCGACCATCGATTTGGCGACCTTCATGAATCCGGCGATGTTGGCGCCCTTCATGTAGTTGAGGTAGCCGTCTTTCTCGGTGCCGTACTCCACACAGGCGTGGTGGATCGACGACATGATCTGGTGCAGCTTGGCATCGACCTCCTCGGCTGTCCAGTTGAGTTTCTGCGAATTCTGCGTCATTTCGAGACCCGACGTAGCCACGCCGCCGGCGTTCACGGCCTTGCCCGGTCCGTAGGGAATCTTCGCCGCGATGAAGGCGTCGATAGCCTCCGGGCGGCAGCCCATGTTCGAAACCTCGGCCACGATCTTCACGCCGTTGGCCAGCAGTTTCTTGGCATCCTCGCCGTCGAGTTCGTTCTGCGTGGCGCACGGCATGGCGATGTCCACCTTGACCTCCCACGGTTTCTTGCCGGCGAAGAACTTCGATCCCGGGAACTTCTTGGCGTAAGGCTCCACCACGTCGTTGTTCGATGCGCGCAGCTCCAGCATGTAGGCGATCTTCTCGGCGTCGAGGCCGTCGGGATCGTAGATATAGCCGTCGGGACCCGAAATGGTCACCACCTTGGCGCCCAGTTCGGTCGCTTTCGTCGCGGCGCCCCAGGCCACGTTGCCGAAGCCCGAGATGGCGATGGTCTGGCCTTTGATGTCCATGCCGGCCTTTTCGAGCATCTGGCGCAGGAAATAGACGGCGCCGAAGCCCGTCGCCTCGGGACGGATCAGCGATCCGCCGTAGGTCATGCCCTTGCCCGTCAGCACGCCCGTGTTCTCCCGGGCCAGCTTGCGGTACATGCCGTAGAGGAAGCCGATTTCACGGCCGCCGACGCCGATGTCGCCTGCCGGAACGTCCGTCTGGGGACCGATGTGACGCCACAGTTCGGTCATGAAAGCCTGGCAGAAGCGCATCACCTCGCGGTCCGACTTGCCTTTGGGGTTGAAATCCGAACCGCCCTTTGCGCCGCCCATCGGCAGCGTCGTGAGTGCGTTTTTGAAAATCTGCTCGAAGCCGAGGAATTTCAGGATCGAGAGGTTCACCGAGGGGTGGAACCGCAGACCGCCTTTGTAAGGGCCGATGGCGTTGTTGAACTGTACCCGGTAGCCGAGATTGACCTGCACGTCGCCCTTGTCGTCCGTCCAGACCACTTTGAAGGTGAAGATGCGGTCGGGCTCCACGATGCGCTCCGCGATGCGGTTGGCTTCGAATTCCGGATGTTGGTTGTAGCTCTCCTCGACGGTCATGAGGACTTCGCGCACGGCCTGCAGGTATTCGCTTTCGCCGGGATGTCTGCGCTCGAGTTCGGTCATCAGTTTGGTTACGTTCATATGCTGAAGTTTTTAGTTGGTTGATTTTGTCTTATCACAAATATAAAAATATTTCTTATAGATTGTAACCGTTTCCCGGAAATTTTTGGACAAATATTAATCTTCGGGTTTTTCTTCGCGCACCATGCCCTTGT
>ERZ838577.179-NODE-179-length-108129-cov-6.551715_pt1 | contig 108129 bp, 85 predicted proteins | sample MGYA00519682_ERZ838577 | MGnify/ENA primary metagenome ERZ838577 (study PRJEB31850, sample SAMEA3708838) | human gut metagenome | biome: human gut; feature: human-associated habitat; material: faeces | place: China | collected 2014 ... | reverse complement strand
CCGGTCGCGGAGGTTCTCTGTCGTACGCCCTCGATCCGTTTGCCGTTCCGGTCGAACAGTTCGTAGTCGGCTTCCGCGTCGCGTATGGGTCGTCCGTCCGCATCGGCGAACCGCACGATTGCCTGAGCGGAAGTATAGGTTACGTCGGTTCGTATGCGGTCTGAACGGGTATTTCCCACGTTGATGTTGCGCCGGAAGAAGAATGCGGGCTCGAAGTTCAGCATCCATCCGGTATACGCCCGGAGGGTATACTCTCCGGCGGGCAGCGTATCGGGCAGGGGGATCCCGTTCGCAAACCCCAGCGAATCGCGCTTGATCTTCCGGGCCGCGATGATCTTCCCTCGCCTGTCGGCCAGATCGACGTATATGAAGTTCGAGAGCGTATCGGGTCTGTGGGATACGGCGTCCGTCAGATAGGCCTTGAACCACATGGTGTCTCCGGCTCCGTAGTAGGGCTGGTTCAGATGAAGGTAGAGCTTCTCGGGATGACGGGACTGGACCCCGGCGAAGAAAGAAGCGAGGCTGTCGAGTTCCGGAGAGGATACCGTGTCCGGCTCAGAGCCGTCGGATACGGAAGGGCGTACCCCACCGAATCCTGCCGTAATACCCAGCAGCAGTAACATTACACAAAAGGCGCCCTGTTTCATAATCCTTAATTTCTTTACAATCCGTTTATAACAAATGAAATAGACATCCTATCCGATCAAATTTCCTATTTCTGAATCACTCCAATCTTTGTAGCGTTCTGCATACCGATCCGTCCGTTGCAATACCCTCGATTACGACCTCCAAACGAGACTTATCTTTATCGTTGGTGTAAAACTCGATCGTACCCTTGCCGTCGTCCCCGATCCGTAGGTAGGGCTCCCAATAGAGTGTCGTCCTGCGATCCGGGGTTTTATTCGCCAGTCGCTCCGGAGTGTCGTAAACAGGATGGTAAAACTCGGTATGCTTGGCATATCCATTTGTCCTATAAACGACAAAATTTCGGATGCCGTTAACATCTTCTCTCAAGAAAATATAAAGTCGGCAGGGATAGTCATCAAAAAAAATAGTTCTCGGCGTTAGCGGCGGGTTCATAATAGAGGGAACCTCCAATTTGAAATAATCAACCTCTTTTGCAAAAAAACGGTACAACTGGGCCATGCCATAAATAATCTCGTTGTCGATTCTTATTTGGGCCGGATAAGAAAAACCGGATGGCGATCTCAAGCTAATCCAATCGCCATTGTTCACAACTCCGGGTAAAGATTTTATATAATGCTCCAAAGACATAGACCCGAATTTTGCGATGCGAGCAGTATCGTCAATTATTTTCTTGTGAATGGCAACTGCAGGACGGTTCGGATCTTTTGCTGTCACGGTTACTTCTTCAAGTTCGTATTCCCCAAGACCGTCGTTATTGGGTTTCGGGAACGAAGCCAGGTAACGCTGCAAATCGTCGCTGCGACTCCGGAGCGAGTCTTCTGTAAAAAACGGATGCAAGGGTTTGAACTTCAATCCCGAATAAAGCTTGTCGGCTTTAACCTCACATGGAATCCTTCCGCCTCGTTTGTTTTTCGAAGAGATAAAAAACACGGTGCTATCCTGAAAATCCAATCCTTCGATAAGGAACCGTCCCATGCTGTCAGTTACCGTACTGCCGACCACGTTGTCCTTATTGAATGCAAAAGCGGTAACCGACGCTTGCTTTGCAACTTTCCCTCCGGCAGTAGAGACATATCCGGAAATATACTGTCCACGTTCGATATAATGTTTCGGCGTGAACGGTTCCGGATGGAACAGGTCATCCGTTTTGAACCTCCGCCAACCGTGAGTCATCATAACCAGATCGAGATAATGCCGCCGTGCAGGGGAGTCGTCCAGAAAATAATAGCCCGGATTATGGATATAGCCTTTCAGATTGGAAGTCAGCAGCAAATTAGTACGGATGTTTTCCGAGAGGGAATCCGTTTTGACGGTATTGGCATCGGTTACGCTGACCGAGAAAGTTCCTTCGAGAGGCTGTCCGCCTTTTCCCACGGTAATGTCGATCCGGACTTTCTCCCGTTTCCCGTAGGACGGTTTATCTTGTGTTACCTGCCACTGTTCTTGAGGACGGGACAGGTAAACCAATCGTTCTGTTTTAGGAATACCGAACGAATCGGCCAGCAGTAAATGTAAGATTCCTTCGGGCAGCGAATCTGTTTTAATCAGCCCTTCGGGATTGTTCGGGGGTACCGAATGGACAAAATGACAAAGCCCGCGTGTATGGGCTATGAGCACGCTCCCTTCGGGAACCGTTCCCAGAATCCGGTAACGCAGATTGTTTTCGCTTTGGGTAACGGTCAGTGCACAGGCATCGTTTCGTACGGCAGGAAGTAGGGTAGACATGGAAAGCGTATCGCAAAAAGATACCGCACGGTAGTTCTCTCCTTGCTGCGGGGTCAGCAGGAATGTCCCCATGCCGTCATGTTCGCTGCTAAAGCGGGCTGCGGTGTCCCCGGCAGAGTTCAATATAGCTCCGCGGACTTCGGCTGGATATCCGTTCGACTGTACAGCTTTAAAGGCGACGATCTGCGGTGTTCCGGGTACAAGGTTTCCGCCTTCGGGCAGAAATTGAATGTCGAACGAGGCCGTTTGGGGTTCTGGAAAGAACGTGCGTTTGTATAGGGTGCCGTTTCCCAGTTTCAGCCGGGTTTCGGCATAAGCGCCGTTTAGGGTGGAGTCGGTCGGAAGAGCAATAAATAAAGCCCCGGAAGGAGATGTGGGTTGCTGTCCGGAAGAAAGTTGTTTGCCATTGCGGTCGAAGAGTTCATAGGAAGCCTCGTTGCCGAAAAGCGGAGAACCTGATTTGTCGGAGAAACGGATAACCATCATATCCTTATCGGTGTATGTGATATCGGTGCGGATGTCGGATGCCGTCCTGCCGATCAGGATGTTTTTCTGAAAGAAACAGGACGGATCGAAATTAAGCATCCAGCCGGTGTAGGCTTGCAGGGTATATTCTCCGGCCGACAGCGTATCGGATATATAAAGATTGTTGGCGAATCCGACGGAATCGCGTCTGATCTTTTTGGATGAGATCAGTTTGTTCCTGCGGTCGAACAAATCGACATAGATAAAGTTGGATAACGTATCGGGACGGAGCGCAGCGGCATCGCTCAAGTAGGCCCGGAACCAGATCGTATCCCCGGCTGCGTAATACGGTTTGTCGAGATGAAGCCATAGTTTCTCCTCATGACGGGACTCGATATCCGAGAAAAAAGAAAAAATACGGTCTTGCTGTTCATTTTGAGACATAGGGCCGTTTTCGCCTTTCAGAAAAGGCGAACTTCCCAACATCAACAAAATGTATAAAACCATCTTTTTCATAATAAAATACTGATTAAAATCTAAATTGTTTTCCTTGTCCTTTTTACGGATTTTCGGGTTTCTCCGGTTGTTTATAATAAAAATAAGTCCGTCCACTCGCTTTTCCGCTCCATATCGAGCGTCGATAGCAGGATCAGGCCGATGCCCGCGATTCCCTCGAGCATCGTATAGGAATCTTTCCAGGGCGGCGTCGTTTCCAGCGTATACCGTTTGTAACCGGCCGGCCCGTCCTCATGCGTCGCAAGCGTGAGCGTGGCGTCGGCCCAGTAGTTCGAGGTTTCGGCAAATCGTTCGTCGCCGGTTTCGTCGTACATGTATTTGAACATCATGGCCACTCCCGCGCTGCCGTGACAGAGGCCCGCATCGGCTATGCTGTTGTCTTTCATATCCCGCCGCCCGGTCGTAAACAGCATGACATCCGTCGCCTTGTCCTTCCAGTCCGGTCGGCCGAATGCCTTCCCTGCCTGCCACAGGGCAACGGCGACTCCCAGATCCCCGTAACACCACCCTAAGCGGCTTTTATGAATTTCGTCCCCGTTTTCCAACGATTGCGAAGGGAAACAGCAGCCGTACTTCGACCGGTCTATTTCCTGAGAAAGAATGTATCCTACGGTGGTTGTAACCAGTTCCTCGATTTCCTGCCGGAATACTCCGGCGCCATACAGACGGCTCAGGACAAGCACGATGCCCGACATGCCGTGAGACAGCGCGATGTTATAACCGATTTGGCCTTTGTCGCTCAATACGGATTTCCATTTGGTAAACCCGTCGTCCCGGTTCGCATTCTCTCCCAGCCATTTTACCGCGTTTTCGATAAACTCGGGATCGTTTTTAAAATGCAACGCGATCCCCATCGCCCCGTGCATAAAGTCGAAATTACCGGGCCGATGATCGAAAAACCGCATCATTTGCCGAAGCATGGGAGCACGGTATTGCGCTTCCACTTCGGAAATGTCCAGATCGATCAACGACAGTCTATCCATCAGCCGGATGGAACTCAACGCCCCGGCCAATCCGGAGCAAAACGTATAGGCGTATATTACGTCGTTGCAAAGATCGTCGCAGCACTCCTCCAGGCAACGATTCAGCGTCGGCTGGAAAGCTTCCTCGGGAAATCGTTTCGCATAGTGGGCGAGGAACAGCAGGATGCCGAATTTACCGGTGTACAATCCGATTCCCGAATTTTTAATATCGGGAATTTCCATTCTGTCCGCCAGTATCCGGGCGATTTCATGGACTTTAGCTTCTCTCGGGCTCATCATAGTCTATTTTATTTTATAAAGTTTGATATAAAGATTTCATCTTCTCGTCGAAATGCCGGATCGAGTACCGGGATAGAAATTTTTTACGGGCATTGCGGCCTAATTCGAGACGCAAATCCGGGTTGGACAGCAATCTTATTATGCCTCCGGCAAGTTCTCCGGCCGAATACCGCAGATTGTGCTTTCCTCTTTTCAGAAATACGTGCAGGCCGTTTATTTCGTGATCGACGATCTCAGCCAGTCCGGTCGTGGCATTTACGATTACGGGAAGTCGGTGCATCATCATTTCGATGGCCACATAACCGAACTCTTCATGCAGGGAAGGAACCACGCCGATATCGGCGACGGAATACAGATCGTTTAACGTCCGCTGGCCGATATAACCGGTAAACATCACTTTGCCCCAATCGCCGAAAGCATGGGCAAGCAATTCTTTGAATTCGCCTTCTCCGGCCACGATCAGCCGGGAATTCGGATACCGCCCCAGCAGGATCCGGAAAGCGCGGATCAGAATGGCGATGCCTTTCACTTCGTCCAGGCGTCCGGCAAAGATGATGACGTTCTCATCGGGTGACAGGTTGTACCGGGCCCGCAATGCGTCGCGCTGTTGTGCCGACAAATGCCTGTATTTGTCGGGCAGAGCGTTGTTGATAAGCGTGACTTTCCCCGGATCGGTGCCGTATATTCCGACGATGTCGTCGTATGAATGCTGCGCGATGGCGACGACCCGGTCGGCGTGTTCGTTCAGCACTTTTTTGTCTCTTCGGAAGCTGTTCGAGACATAATTCTCCCTGAAATCCATCCGGTCCAACCGTTTATTCAGGATTTGTTTCAGCTTTTTCCGGTCGCCCAAAAGCTCGAAACTCCACTCGGTATAATGGACGGTCAGTACGAATTTTCCTTTATATTGTTTCTTCATCCGGCTGATCAGAGCCTCCTGACGCATAATATTGAAATGGAAAATATTCTCGTCGTCATCGTCGATAAACTCCTTGAGCAGGTAAGCGATGCTTTCCTCGATTTTGATAAGCGCATTCAACGAATAACCGTTTCCGTAGGAGGATAACGGAATATTCAGATGACGCACACCGTCTTTTCCCACGACCTCGAACTCTTTGACTTCGTCCGATATCAGTACGTAATGCACTTTCATGCCGGCATGCTGCGCGCACCGGATCAACTGCCGGATATAGGTCCCTATGCCGTAGCGGATGCTGCGGGAAGTCATATTGACGATATAGATATTTTTCATGACCGGATCATTTTGAATGCAACGCCTGTCAGCCCTTGATAGATACCGATGGGGCTGTAATTTAAATTTTTGAAGTTCTCGGGAGAAACGCCGAAGAATTCATCGGTTATCGTCGGAGCGGCCGGCGTACTGCCGGTCTGCCCGATAATGCATTTTCCGAACAACAGGACGGCATCCTTCAGGGCGGGTTCATTTTCATAATCGGCCATCGGAATAAGTGCGAGGCGCTTTTTAATGCGGACGAGATACTCACCGGGGAATGGTCTGTAGTCGCTTTCGGTGCGAACGGCGTTCAAACGGGCGGTAATATACATCAGGACTCCCCGCAGGCCCGTGTGCAGCGACAGGTCTTCGATATGCAGGGGATCCCGTTCGATGATCTTTTTATCGATGTCCTCCAGCACGTCGTCCGAATCGCCTTCCATCAAAGCGTTTTGGATCAGGTATTCGACGCCCCAGCCGATGCCGCACAGTCCGTCGACGAAGTTGATCGGGATGTTTTCGTGGACCATATCGAACACCTCATCCAGCAGTTCCTCCGCGTATTCGCGGAAGTAGGCTTTACCGGTATGTTTGGCATATTGTCCGAAGAATACCACGCCGCCCATTTTTCCGTTGAGCAATCCCGCATTGGGGGCGAAATGGTAGTTGAGAATCAAATGACGGGTCAGTCTGTCGAGTAACATAGGCATCTGTTTTGTAATTTATAAAACTACAGCGTGATTAGAATTCCTTCTCTCTCAGATCTTATGATCCAAGCTATTAAGATACTTTTCACGTTCGCGCGGATGATTTGAAAACCGTCCGTGCAGAATAATGCCTCCTCTGCTATCGAATAACTTTTACATAAGCTGAATTACCCTTCTTTCTATTAATTATATACTGTTCCCTCGACCGCATAAAATAATTTATAAGGCCGTGAATAAACAGTCTTTCTTTACATGTATAAAAGAAAATTTCAATGGAATGCCGTTGCCCGATCTTTCCAAAATAATACAAAAAGTGCAACGCGGATTTCCAATATACGCATGAGACGCAATGCGACAAGAAACAAGCGATATAGAATACCCCGTATCCATTGAAATGTAATTAAATATACTAAAATAAAAAATTTATAAAACGGTTCTAAATATTCTTATATTTAAGTTTAACTAAATTAGATAATAATTATATAAGAAACAATTATTTAGTCTTTTTAGCATATTATAAAGTCCGAAAGTGCTATAATTGAGTTGTGAAACAGAGCGATATAATTCCTTTAATCCTTTGTGTTATAATAGAATTCAAATAGGGAATAGTATCAGGGGGGCATGACCGGCCATTCTTTCTGACCTCGAAATGCAGATGATACCCTGTCGCCGATCCACTGCGTCCGACATTGTCCAGATGTTCTCCTATGCTGACGTCGTCGCCTGCGGATAACCATAATTTATCCAAATGGGCATACCGGGTAACAAACCCGCCTTTGTGCCGAATCTTTACGATTCAACCGTAACCGCTGTTATATCCCGCCCGGATAACCGTCCCATCGCCTGCGGCATAAACGGGCGTTGCCAATGCGACGGCGATATCCACCCCTGTGTGCAGCCGTGTGCCTCCGTATATCGGATGCCATCGTGTCCCAAATCCGGAGCTGATTCGATACGAACAGGTACGTCCGTCGATCGGAAACAACAGCGGATATCCAACGAGTTCCCCGGGTTCCGCATGCAGAAAATCGATTACCACTTGCATCTGCTGCGGGGATTCAACTTCCTTCATCAAGGAATCGATAACCTGGTTGCGGGTATAAAAATCCCCATGCTGGGCTCACAGCAGACCGGACAATTCCAGACTATACAGGACTATTAATGGCAACGATCTCATAATCAATGAATTTTAGTACAAAGGTATAAGTCTTCCTCTATTTTTATCCCCGGAAAGTCCGATATAACCTTTAAAATTTTACGATTATGAGCGACACGAATGAAGCATTGCAGAATCAGGTTCCGCAGGAAAACGCAGGGTATCTGATGGCCTATGACAAGAAGGATAAAAAGGCAAGAGGGGTTACCGGCATCGATGCCGGGGGCAATCTGACAACGGAGGAAGCCCAAAGCCAGAACCTCGGAAAATTTATAAAAATCGACATGCGTGGTAACATCGTAAGCAACTTCAGCAAAAATTTTATGCATGGATTCAAAAATCCGCTGAGGTTCGATTTTTATAAAGTCTTCGAAGAGACGAAGTCTGAAACGGCCGCTGAACAGATTGAAACCGGCCGGGAGTCACAGAACGAAACAGTTCGCAAAAATCTCGGTCAAAACAGGATTTACAAACGACCATCGGTTCAATGAGTGCGAGATCGATTGGGAGCAGGCCGAACGTTTCGGTATAACGAAAGAAGGGTTGAAGTTCAATAACGCTTTGGAAACACTATTAAAGGGAGAGCAATCGGCAACAACGTTCCGTATCTCCAAAGAGTCGGAGCTGGGCCGCGACAGGGGCGATGCAAAATTGTCGCTGTTTCGAAAGGAAGACGGAAGCGTCAAATTCGATCTCCATTTCATTCGCCGGGCCATAAAAAGGAAGGGGAAGAATACCGAGGTTATGAATTTACAGGCGAAGATATTCACAATCTGAATACGACCGGGAACCTCGGGCACATACCGAATCTGACAGTCGATTATTCCACCGGGGAGACCGAATCCTGCTATATCTCCAAATACTCGGTTACCCATGAAATATTCCACCTGACAAAAGAATATGCCAATTTAATCCATCAAGTGAGAGATTACCGGCTTACGCAAAGCGAGTTCGCGGATTATGAGGCGGGCAAGGAAGTCGGGCCGATCACGTTTACTTCCTCCAATGGGGAGGCCGTAACAACAAGTATCCAGATGAGTGCGCTCAAACGAGGGGGCGGAATATCTTTTCGAACGCAGTACCAAATTGTCGCAGCAGCAGAAAGACGCGCTGGCCGAAGAACGGAAAAACCGTCAGTCCCAATCCGAAGGTCAGCGTAAGAATAATCTTCAATTGAGTGGCGAACTGTTTGGAAACACCGTCGATCGTAATGCGTCCCATAATAGGAGCATAGCCCCCTGTAAGAAGATCGCCCTTCTTCAGGTAAAAATAAACTTTGAATGTGCTTTTCATAAATTTTCTTATCGAGGGTTATGTTTCCTTGTCTTGTAATTGGTTGTATTTGGCTAGTAGAAACTTTTTATTTAGCGATAAAAGAGAATGACTGAAAGGATTCGGTATAAAAATTCATTTTCCAACTTTTAACTTTTATGTTTTGATAACATCAAAAAAGATGTGACTTTGTTCTGATGGAAAAGAACAAGGTTGCTTGGTTTAGGTTTGTGTCCAAGTAACGGACAAGAATTTCAATGGGGAATACAACGACCTTTTAGAAGCTATGGAAACCTTGTGGCTAGAGGAGAGGAATTGACCTGTTGTTTTTGTAATTACAAAAATACTGAGTAAATTTACACAAGCTATTGAGTAATTTATTTGTTATGTACGAACGTCCTTATATAAAGGAGATTCAAACAAGGATTGAAGAACCACGAAAGTTCATACAGGTAATCCTTGGGCCTCGTCAGGTGGGTAAAACCACGATGGTAAATCAATTGCTGCAGAAACTTTCGTTACCTTATGTGTATGAATCTGCGGATGCCGTGTCGGCGACTAACTCGGCATGGTTGACTCAGGTTTGGGAGACAGCTAGGCTTAGAATGAAGGCAGCAAATGTGTCGGAATATCTGCTCGTGGTCGATGAGATTCAGAAGATTGAAAATTGGAGTGAGGTCGTCAAGCTGCAATGGGATAAGGATACGCGAGAAAATATCAATATCAAAGTAATTTTACTGGGATCTTCCCGATTATTGATTCAGAAAGGACTCACAGAGTCATTGGCAGGACGTTTCGAAACGTTTTATCTCGGTCATTGGTCTTTTGCTGAGATGCAGGCCGCGTTCCAGTGGTCGATTGAGCAATATGTTTATTTCGGGGGATATCCGGGTTCTGCCTCGCTTATTAATGACGAAGAACGTTGGAAAAACTATATAAAGGATGCTTTGATCGAAACAAGCATTTCAAAAGATATTCTGATGTTGACTCGCGTGGATAAACCGGCATTGTTAAAGAGATTGTTTGAACTCGGTTGTTTATTTTCTGGTCAGATTCTCTCTTTCACTAAAGTTATTGGCCAGCTACAAGATGCCGGTAACACGACAACATTGGCAAATTATCTTAAACTGTTGTCTGATTGCGGCCTCTTGGGTGGTTTGGAGAAATATGCAGGAAATGTGATCCGACAGCGATCGTCGAGTCCTAAGTTTCAGGTCTACAATAATGCATTGCTCACTTCACAAAGCGATGAAACTTTTGAGGACACAGTAGTCAATCCGAAATTATGGGGACGACTGGTGGAGTCTTCTGTGGGAGCACATTTAATGAATCACTCCATATCTGACAGATATAATCTGTATTACTGGCGTGAAGGTAATTTCGAAGTAGATTTTGTTCTTGAAAAAGGCGGTAAAGCTATCGGTTTGGAGGTGAAAAGCGGAGCTCATGCAGACAATGAGGGGATGAGTGTATTTGCAGAGAAATTCCAACCGGACAAAGTATTACTTGTTGGAACAGGAGGAATTCCTTACGATGAATTTTTGAAGATAAATCCCAAAGAATTGTTTTAAAATTAGATATTATTAATCTAACAAATAGATTAATAAGGCCATGAATATTAGACCTGCATTAAATTCCGATCAAGTAAAGGTACTTCAACAAACAGAAGGGCCCGTACTGGTAATTGCGGGTCCGGGTTCAGGAAAAACCAAGACGTTAGTCGAGCGAGTTGTGTCGCTCGTAAATAAAGGGATATCTCCCGAGAATATTATGGTTGCTACATTTACAGACAAAGCGGCCAAGGAACTTATTACGCGCATTTCAAACAGATTGTTAGAGTTGGATATAAAAGCCAATTTGAGCGAAATGTATATAGGGACCCTGCATTCTATTTTTTTGCGTATTCTCGAAGAACATAAAGAATATACCCGACTTAAACGGAACTACAGATTGTTCGATCAATTTGAACAGGCGTTTTTCGTCTATCGGCATCTCAATAATTTTCTTAATGTCGATGGTATATCGGAATTAATCGGAGACAAGAATATCAGTCGCTGGCGTAAAGCTGAAGCAATAATCAACTTACTCAATGTCGTAAGTGAAGAGATGCTGGACGTCCAAAGACTTAAAGATTCACAATGCCTTTCTGTCAGAGCCTTAGCAGACTGCTATTTGCTTTATCAGGATATTCTGAGCGAGGAGAATGCACTTGATTTCTCGACGATTCAGAGTGAGACACTACGATTATTAGAAAAACATTCACAGGTACTCGATAGTATTCAAGAGAAAATCAGATACTTTATGATAGACGAGTATCAGGATACTAATACCGCCCAAGAAAAGATTCTATTATGCTTGGCGTCAAAGCATAACAACATTTGCGTTGTGGGAGATGACGACCAAGGCTTATATCGGTTTCGAGGTGCCACAATTCGTAACATTTTGGAGTTTGCAAATAACTTCCCCAAGGGAGAGTGTAAAACGTTCTATTTGCAAACAAATTACCGATCACATCCTCAGATCATAGATTTCTGTAATAAATGGATGCAATCCCAGGACTGGTCATATGCCGGGAAAGAATTCCGTTTCCATAAAACTATTGTAGCTTGCGAACGCCCCTTTCCAGCCACGGCAGCGGTTGTGAAATTATCTTCGGACAGCAGCATTGAAGAGGACTATTTTGCAGAAGTACTCGATTTTATTAATACTTTGACAGCCCAAGGAATCGTAACCAATCATAATCAAATCACATTTTTATTCCGCTCGGTCAAAGGCAGTAAGGTTATCGAATTAGCCGACTATCTCGAAATGCATGGGGTGCGTGTTTTCTCACCCCGTTCTGAACTATTCTTTGCACGCGAGGAGATCAAGCTTATTATGGGATGTCTGGTCTCTATATTCCCTACGGTTTTAGACTCAATCTCAGAGACCAATTCCATGAGAGATCGGTATGAATCTTGGCAGGAGTTTTTCCGCACCACCGTTGAGAAAGATACCCAAAGGAATGAGCGGCTAATCCGCTGGGTAATTGCATGTCAGAAGGTACACATATCTCTTGCGCATAATACCAATTATGCATTCACCGCACTTGTATACCAGATGTTGCAGTTCCCGCTATTTGCCCGGTATATTGACATCGAGCTGTCTGCAAATAAAAACGATCTGCGCCCGGCCTATAATATCGGTATTCTCACAACTCTATTGAGTAAGTTTGAATATCTGTATAATATCACGGTTCTATCGGCAAAAAATATTGATAAGATCTTGTATCGACTTTTCAATGATTATCTGCGGTTTGTTATCGACGGGGGACTTGGAGAATTTGAGGATTTCGATGAGACCGTACCGTCGGGATGTGTGTCATTTATGACGATCCATCAATCCAAAGGATTGGAATTTCCAATCACTATTGTGGGGAGTATGAACGGTGTGCCGAGGAAGAATTATAGTGAGCTGGGTGAGATTTTGCAGAGAGAGTATTTCCAGAAGCCTATGTATGAGCCCATTGAGCAAACAAAGTATTATGACTTTGCACGACTGTATTACACGGCCTTCTCACGGGCCCAGAATCTATTGGTTCTGACGGGACGCGAACATACTGGAGCCGGGAGCCTGCCTTCAAAGCCCTTCCGGACAATCTGGGATCAGACTCCGTCTTGGAAAGACACAAGTAAATTCGATTTGAATCGATTGACGCTGGCAGATGTAAAGCCTGTGAATATCAAACATGAATATTCATTCACATCACATATTCTGTTCTATGAAAGCTGCCCTCTGCAATATAAGTTCTACAAAGAGTTAGAGTTTGCCGAAGTGCGAATCGGAGGTACTCTTGGCGGTAGTCTGTTGCATCAAACGATAGAAGATATCCACCGTGCAGTACTACGCAACGAGGTCAATAGGTTGACGGACGAGAATATTACAGAATGGTTCAATCTGAACTATCAGCTATTAGTCAAGCAAATGCGTTCTTTCTTACGCGAAGAGCAACAGCAAGCCATTCTGAAACAGATCCTTCGTTATAGAGATAATAATGCAGACAAGTGGCATCTGATCCAAGAAGCCGAGGTTGATGTTTCGCTCGTTAAGGATGATTATATTTTGAAAGGTACCATTGACTTGGTCAAAGGAGAGGATGATACCGTTGAACTCGTAGACTTCAAATCCGGAGATAAGCCCGATGTCAATACGCGGGATGAAAAAAAGCGACAACAGCTTAATCAATACCGAAGGCAGTTGGAAGTCTATGCACATCTGATCGAACAGCGTACTGGCGCGAAGGTCAGTAAAATGCATCTCTATTATCCCAAAGAGGATGACAGCAACCCGCGAATCACATTCCCTTATCGGGCGCATAACATCGAGGATACTATAGATTCGTTTGAACAAGTCGTCCGGAAAATTGAGAGGCGCGACTTCTCAATGGAGGGGATACGCCGCACCGAAAATCAATGTAAGGAGTGCGATATGCGGTTTTATTGTAATAATAAATATTGTTAATCTACACCATAAGCTATGAACGAACTCAACATAAAGGCAGAGCAAAAGATTGATTCGGTAGAGGATTTTAAGTTTGAGCCAATAAAAGGACATCCGATGTTGCATTGGAGAGGCAAACGACCATTTGAAGCGACACAATTCTATCCGGCGCAATTGAAAGAAACATTTGGAGAGGATACCGACGGATGGTTTAATAAAATTTTCTGGGGTGACAACCTGCAGGTGATGAGTCATCTGTTGAAGTATTATCGTGGACAAGTCGATCTGATCTATATCGATCCTCCGTTTGATTCAAAGGCAGATTATAAAAAGACGATCGAGCTTCGCGGTAAAAAAGTTGAGAATGACAGTACCGTTTTCGAGGAAAAGCAATACACGGATATCTGGAGTAATGACGAGTATCTGCAGTTTATGTATGAACGGCTTATTTTGATCCGGGAATTATTGTCGGATACGGGTTCTATATATCTTCATTGTGATTACCACAAAGTTCATTTAATTCGTTGTATAATGGACGAGGTATTTGGTGCTGATAAATTTAAAAATGAGATTATTTGGAATTATGAAACTTATTCGGGAAGCGTAAAAAAGTATTTCCCCAGAAAACATGATAATATATTATTTTATACAAAATCGAATAACTATTCATATCATTTGCAATACCTAGACAATGATGAAGATTCTATTAACTATAAGAGATGGGAAAAATATATTGTTGATGGAAATAAAATTAAAGGCTCAAATTATCCTGCAACCGACTCACGCTTTATGCAAAGATATAATAAATGGGTTAGAGTAAATGGTAGGAAGCCTAATGAAGATGATATTATATTTGAAATAAAGAGTTTTGCTGTTAGTTCAACTTGGAAAGATATAAACGCCATTGACCCCAAAGATAGGAAGCAAAAAATAAACTATCCTACTCAAAAGCCGGAGAAGCTTATTGAGCGTATCATAGAAGCATCAACAAATCCGGGTGATTTAATCTTTGACTGCTTTATGGGCAGTGGAACGACGCAAGCCGTAGCAATGAAACTGGGCCGCCGTTTTATCGGTGCGGACATCAACCTCGGCGCAGTAGATACAACTGTAAAGCGGCTGTTAAAGATCCAAAAAGAGCTTGCGGAACAAGATAAAGAGCTCGATTTGGCCGAAGACAATACGCAACTCTATACCGGCTTCGAGGTTTACAATGTAAATAATTATGACGTGTTCCGCAATCCGATAGAAGCTAAAGACCTGCTGATTAAAGCTCTCGAACTGCAACCCCTGCCGGGCAATGATCTGTACGACGGTGAGAAGGATGGTCGGATGGTTAAGATTATGCCTGTAAACCGTATTGCCACACGGGCCGATTTGAATGAGTTGATCACAAATTTCCCATATGCTATATTCGATAAGCGCAATAATGAAGCTCCGGGCAAACCCGTCGAGCTGATAACGCTCGTATGTATGGGACACGAACCGGACTTGGGTGCGGCTCTCGAATTGGAGATGCGAAAATCGGGCTATTCAATAGACGTAGAAGTTCTTGATATCATGCGCGACAAATCCGATTTGGAATTCAAACGAGATTCGGAAGCCGACGTGATTATCGAAGGTGGCAAGCTGGTTGTTCGTGATTTCTACCCGATGAATCTACTGCAAAAACTGTCGCTCCAAAAAGAGAGTGTAGGTGACTGGCGAGAGCTAACGGACTCGATTAAAATTGACTTCAACTACGATGGTGCGGTCTTCACTCCGACCATGGTCGATATTCCAGCCAAGAACGAATTGGTGAAAGGGTCCTATCCCATTCCTGCCGATGCAGCGACAATACGGGTAAAGATAACCGACCTGCTAAGCGAGTCGATAGAAGTAACCGTTGAATAAAATATTATGGCCAAACGATTACAAAGCCGCACGATAGATTTCCCATTCTACAGTTATCTGCAAAATTTTATTGAGCAGGAGCGTAAACGGGTGTATTCTGCCTTTAAGCCTCTGACTAAAAAGTTTCTCAGTTTCAATAACTCAAAAGAAAACAGTTCTGCCTATTTGCGGAAACCGCAATTTGAGGCTTTGGAGATGTATGTATTCTTAAAAGAATTTTGCGAGAATAAAAAGTTGTGGGAGGTATTTGAAGAATGGTATAATCGCGATGGAATATTCGAAGGCCGGCGATTTGCAGGACGGGATATTCATGGCGGGCTGACACTTTTCGGTGTTGCAGAGGATGGATATGAAACAACTAAAGAAACTTTTGCAAGCGTATTCGCACTGATCAAATCAATGGGGCAAGACTACCCGAACTACATCTTTGCCCTTACGATGGGCTTGGGGAAGACTGTCCTGATGGCTACCTCGATATTTTACGAGTTCTTATTGGCGAATAAGTATCCACGCAATCCCCTTTACTGTCACAACGCATTGGTTTTTGCACCCGATAAAACGGTTTTGCAATCGCTAAAGGAGATACAGACTTTCGACAAGTCAAAAGTTATACCGGCCGAATACCTCAGCTGGCTGGAGACCAATCTGAAATTTCACTTCCTGGATGAAAGTGGAGATGCACTGAACGCAATAGAAAATTCGAACTATAACATCATTATCTCCAACACACAGAAAATTATTCTGAAACGGGAACACAAAACCAAAACTGCTACACAAACGTTATTTGGAGCAGAATCAGGTAAGTATAAAGCGCTCTCGATTAACAAAGCTTGGGCGAAATTAGCCGAAGAAGCAGGGATTGAAGACATTGACAGCGAGTTGGAGCTTATGACCAATCAGCGGTTCTCAAAGCTGCTTCGATTAAAACAACTTGGCATCTATGTCGATGAGGCTCACCACGTTTTCGGCACAAAGCTGTCAGAAGATCTGACGACAAGCAAAAAGGCAACAAGTCTGCGTGTTACTATTAACGAATTGGCTGCTAATCTGGCTCAAGCGGGGTCCCGTGTTGTCGCATGTTATAATTATACCGGGACACCTTATGTTAGCAATCGGCTTTTGCCGGAAGTAGTATACTCCTACGGCTTGAAAGACGCTATTGACAATGGTTATCTAAAGAAAGCGGATATTAAAGGTTATCAAAATATAAAAGATCAGACGCTGGCATTTTGCAGAATTACGGTTCGAACTTTCTGGGAAAAGATGGGGCAAACTCGTGTCGAGGGAATGCTGCCAAAGATGGCATTCTTTGCATCTACCATTGATGAACTACAATCGGACTTGCTTCCGGCGATAGAACAGGTGCTCGGAGAACTGAATATTCCAACATCCAAAATATTGGTAAACGTTGGCGATGATAAAATTACATCCAATGATGACCTCCGGGAATTCAAGAACTTAGATACCCCTTCATCGAACAAACAATTTATTCTGCTTGTAAACAAAGGAAAAGAAGGCTGGAATTGTCGGTCTTTATTCAGTGTCGCCCTGCACCGGGAACCTAAGTCTAAGGTGTTTGTCCTTCAGGCAACTATGCGCTGTCTGAGACAGATCGGTGATTACCAACACACGGCATTGGTTTTTCTTTCAGATGAAAATACAAAAATATTGGACGACGAGTTGAAAAATAATTTCAACATTACTCTCAGCGATATGAAGGGGGCTGGCGAAAAAGATAATCGAGTGGACATTCGCATTGTTCCTCCTCCTGTATCTGTAAAAATCAAGCGAGTAAAAAAGCTATTCAAACTAAAAGAAAAAGTCATATCCGAAGGAATAGATTTCGAACTTAAGACTGCAGATATTGAGAAATACAAAATCATAGAAACCAAACGCGAGTTATTTAACACGTCAGAAAAAATTGGTGTGGGTGAGGATTGCAGTAGCGCAAAAGAAAGAAGAATTTTCACCCCATTTACGCTAGTGGGTGAAATAGCTCGCTATATCAACTATTCTCCAATTACAATCCGGGATATTCTCTCCTCCTCAGTGGAAGGTTGTGAAAAAATATGTGAGTGCATCAATCAATATAATGAGTTATTATATGATATTGTTATCCCAAAGCTTTTTCACGAACTTTACGATATTCAGGAGTATGAACATGCTGAAGAGGTGGAGCTTCAACTGGTCAAAGAGCCCAAAGATGGATTTTATTCAATCAAATGCAAAGACGGGTTACTCGCTTCGATGACAGATGAAAAGTATCATAAATACAGGGATCGGTCATTTAATCTGGATCATTATTGCTTTGATTCTAAACCAGAGTACGATATGTTTTGGAATCTACTTTGTGATGACAAGCGTCTTGAAAAGGTATGGTTCACAGGAATGCTTACACATGGGCAAACTGAATTTATCATTAATTATATCGATCCCGTTTCCGGTGGTGTACGATCTTATTACCCGGATTTCCTCGTTAAAAAGAAAGATGGCTCTTACGTTATAATCGAAGTAAAAGGAGACAATAAGATTGATGATCAGGTTGTTCTCGCAAAAATGAATTATACAAAACAAATGGCGACAGCAAGTTCTATGGAATATTTGCTAATTAGAGCGAGTGAAGCGAATCAAAAGATAAAAATTTAGAAAACGCGAATAGGATAATTTAGTGTGCTATCAAAGAAAAGGTTGTGGAAGTTATTCTCCACAACCTAACGAAACGGTTATTATTAAATAAAATCTACATTTTATATATTGCTTTCTCAAGGTTTTCCATATCCTGATTCAATTTATGATCTGTAATTTTCGCATATATTTGCGTCGTTTTAATATTCGAATGTCCCAGCATTTTTGCTAGACTTTCCACGGGCATTCCATGCGACAATGCATTAGTAGCGAATGTATGGCGGGCACAATGGAATGTCAGATTCTTTTCAATGCCGCATAAATCGCCGATTTCTTTCAGATATGAATTCATCTTTTGATTACTTAAAACCGGGAGTAGTGGCTTTGATAACTCTGAAGATTCGTCCGTATCTTTATATTTTTCCAAAATACCCAACGGAACCTCCAACAAAGGCACTTTTACGTCCGTGCCGGTTTTCCCCCGTTTGGTCATAATCCATAGCTGGCCGTCGAGTCCCTCCTGTATCTTTTCTCTAACCAATTTTTTCACATCGATATATGCCAGACCCGTAAAGCAGGAAAAAATAAAAATATCCCTGACATGGGTCAATCGTTTACAAGGGAACTTTTTCGCCATAATCAATCGAACCTCATGCATCGTAAGATAGCCACGATCCACAGGTTCCAGTTTGATTTTGAATTCGCAGAAAGGGTCACGAATTATCAATCCGTTTTTGTGCGCTGCAATAACAATCGTATGTAATCCTTACATAAATTTAGCCGCAGTATTGGGGTTACATCCATGCGTCCGCAAATAATACTCATATCCCGTAAGAAATGCATGATTGATTTCCAATAAAGAAACGTCCGAGAGCTTGTACTCCTCTCGTAGAAATTTTTTCAGGTGGTTGTAATTTCTTTGATACTTTTGGATGCTTGCATGTGAAATAGTGACGCCTTCCGCCTTTCTTAGATTTTCGAGATGCTTTTCCCATTGTTTCATTAAAGTATGCTCTAAGATAGTATGCCCACAGAATACATTTTTTACTTTCTCGGCAGTCACATAGAGATCGTGTTTACGCATCTTGTCGTAAATTTCCTCGATTTTGGCTTTAATAAATCCGAGTCGGTCATTGATCTCTTTTGATTTGGCAGAACTTCCATAGGTACGTTCGACTTGTTGAAACTTTTGGTTCCAGTGCTCGGAAATGACCTTCAATTGAGTGGCGAACTGTTTGGAAACACCGTCGATCATAATGCGTCCCATAATAGGAGCATAGCCCCCTGTAAGAAGATCGCCTTTCTTCAGGTAAAAATAAACTGAGAATGTGCTTTTCATAATTTTTCTTATTTGGTTGCAAAATTTACTGCTACGAAATTACATTGGTACAATGAAACTTCAGAAGGTTTTTGCAGCCATATAAGACTGTTAATAAGACAAATACGGACAAAATTTGTAACCTAAACGAGGCAAATAAAAAAAGGTTACGATTTAGTAACAAAACCCTGTCGTTTTACGCCGTTTTTTGTCGCGTCTTGGCTTGTTAGCGGAGAAAGAAAAATCCTGCAAGTGCTTGATCTTGCAGGATTTGGCTTAGATGTGTCGCCATTTGGCTCCCAACTTGGCGGAGAGAGAGGGATTCGAACCCCCGGAGCCTCGCAGCTCAACGGTTTTCAAGACCGCCGCGATCGACCACTCTGCCATCTCTCCGGGGACAAAAATATAACGGAAATTTTACTTTTCCAACTTGTAGTGCGCTTTCTCCCGTTTGTTTTCCGGCGGCGGGACGTTTGTTTTGCGTTTCGGACGGCTGGCGATTTTTCCATTTTAAGTTTTTCGTTTTTACGAGATAAATGACTATATTTGTAAATGTGCTGAAATTCAGCGTGTTTACCTAAACTTAAGAGTCATGAATAAATCTCAACTCGTTGACGCCATTGCGCGAAATGCAAAAATTACGAAAGTCGATGCCAAAAAGGCGCTCGACGCGTTCATTGAAGTGACTGGCGAAACGTTGCGGTCGGGCGACAAGATCGCACTGGTCGGTTTCGGATCGTTCTCGGTGGCTAAAAAGCCGGAACGTACGGGACGCAATCCCCGAACGGGGGCGGCTATCCGGATCGCCCCGCGGAATGTGGTCAAATTCAGAGCCGGTGCAGAATTGAGCGATATGCTGAAATAACGGGGAGGTCGGAACGAAAGCGGGCGGTTTGCGGAAACGGGCTGTCTGCTTTTTGTTTGCGGGTTTGTCTTTTCCAAAAAAATAGACAATCTTTGCAAATCTTAAATGAGCCCCTTCACGATGAGTAAAAAGAAGATTATCCTGTTGATCGTCGCTTTGCTGGTATTCGACCAGATCGTTAAGATTTGGATCAAGACGCATTTCATGTTGGATCAGAGTGTGACGGTTTTTCCGAATTGGTTTTTCATCCGGTTTATCGAAAATCCGGGAGCCGCGTTCGGATTCGAGTTGGGGGGTAATTACGGGAAGTTGATACTCAGTGTTTTCCGTCTGCTGGCGATCGGTGCTTTGGGGTATTATATTTTTTATTTATACCGGAAAAAGGCGCCGGCCGGCGTTCTGGCGGGTTTCTCGCTAATCTTTGCCGGAGCGCTCGGCAACGTGCTCGACAGCGCGTTCTACGGGCTGTTGTTTTCCGAATCGACCTTTACGAGCGTCGCCACTTTCCTGCCCGAAGGCGGCGGTTATGCCGGATTTCTGCACGGCAAAGTCGTGGATATGCTGTTTTTCCCGATCGTGGAGGGCGTTTTCCCGTCGTGGATTCCCGGGGTGGGAGGGGAGCCGTTCCTGTTTTTCAGCCCGATCTTCAACTTCGCCGACAGTTACATCACCGTCGGCGTCATCTACTTGCTGCTGTTCCAGCGTAAATATTTCAAATAATTCGCGGCGGAGTGTCTTTTTGTGTCGCAAAGCGGTTTTTTCGGCGTATTTTGCTATATTTGTGATACGTCGGCATGTGCCGGTGCCCGAACCTAAAACTGTTCTGTCATGAAAAAGAATCTGCTGGCAGGTCTCCTGCTGCTGTGGGCTTGTAGCGTTTACGGACAGAAACGGATCGTCGATCCCGTCCGGAGCGATTTCTCCTATGTGGCGAAATTCGACCGCGTCGAAATCACCGGTAAACGGACGGTGGCCGAAGTGACGCTGCGCTATCTCCCGAATTACTGGATCCGGTACGATTCGCTGACGACGTATCTGCAAGATTGCGGCAGCGACCGGCGGTACCGGTTGTTGGCCGCGGAAGGCTTCGAACTCAATAAGGAAGTGTACATGCCCGAATCGGGCGAGATGAAAGCCCGTTTCATTTTCGATCCGGTCGATGCCGATGTACGTTGCGTCGATTTCATCGATCCGAGCTGGAAAAAATCGCATAATACGTACGGAATTTTTCTGGAGAAATCGGAGAAACCTTCGGTACTGCCGGATTGGGCGTCGGGAAACTGGTTGACGACGGACGGTTCGAACCGGTGGGTCTGCGGTTTTCTGCCGCAGACGGCGGTGTGGCGGAACGATTTCTGGGATTACGGAACGGTGACCCGCAAAGGGAAAACGCTGTGGGTGCAGCTTAAGAACGGCGATCGCGATACGACGCTCTGCTTGAAGGAAGGGCGTGACGGCGCGCTGCTGCTCGGCTCCGACGGCCGTACGTTCGCGACGCTGGGCCGCGACTTGGTGCGCCGCACTACGCCGGCGGCGGAGTGGAAATACGACCCGGAAAAATACAGGGACGTCCTGTACGGTAAAAAGAAAGCGGTGATCCGCGGCGTGATCGACGGCTATACCCCGAAGCTGGGCTATACGACCGGTTCGTTGGGCGTGACCGACCATGTCCTGCGCCGGGATTCTTATTCTCTGATCGAAATCCGGCCCGACGGACGGTTCGACGTGGAAGTGGAGGTGGAAGCTCCGCAGGCATTGTATATGCAGATCGGAGAAGACGTCTCCGGTTATGTATTCGTGGCGCCGGGCGATACGCTGATGTGTTATTACAGTATAACCGATTTGCAGAATCCCCGGCGGCATGGATATGAACAGGTGTGGGATTGTTCCCGGTTCATGGGAGGTTCGGCGCCGCATAACCAGTTTTATTTAATCGCCCAACGGATGATGCCCAATCCGTGGGGCGTTTACGACCGGATGAGCAAATGCATCGAGAAGGACGCCTCGGACGAATTCAGGGCGTGGATCGACGGGCGGCTCCGTCAGGTGGACGATTCGCTGGCGGCGCTGTCCGCCCGCTATGAACTTTCCGACCGAACGCGGGATCTGCTGTATGCGAATTTCCGGACAGCCGAATACCGGAACCTGCTCAATTACCAGATGCGGCATTCCGATCGCCGGTATACCTACTCGCAACGGCCCGACGGAACCTATAAGGCGACGCCGAATCCCGATTACCGGCCGCTGCCGAAGTCGTTCTGCGATTTTATGACGATGGATTTTGTCGACGATCCGCTGATGATCGCGACAACCTGCTTTGCCGAGGTGATCAACCGGCTCGAATACGGCCCGGCCATGTTCGTAGGCGCCGCATACAACGGGTTTAATAAACGATACGACTCCCTCGGGATGAAAGCGGTCGCCGATGTCGGCAAGCGGATGAAAGCGTCGATGCCGGAGCCGACCCCGCATCAGATGGCCACGCTGGATTCGTTGATCGCCGGGAAAAGGGATTCCGCCGGATTGGCCGGACTCGATACTATCGTCATCCGCCGTTTCCGGGCTCTGGAGCAGGATTTTTTGAAACGGGAGATCGCTCGGATCAGGTCGGAACAAGAACGGTCGCTTTACCGGGCCGCTTTCGACACTTTGCGCAGTTACGGATTGGATCGCTGCGTGGCTTACGATTATACGCTCGCACGCTGGTATGCCGGTCAAGGTGACAGACTGGAGAATGACAGCGCCCGACTGGAGGAGGTAGCCCGGCTGCTGCCCTATGTCAAAACCCCGTACGTGACCGGTAAGATCGTGCAGTCGTATGCTTCGGGTTGCGAAACCCGCCGGACGCAGGAGCGGCAGAAACCGCGGACGAAGGCCGACGAATATTTCGACGAACTGATCGCGCCCTACAAGGAAAACGTACTATTCCTCGATTTCTGGTCGACGGGTTGCGGGCCGTGTCGCAGCGGCATGATCGCGGCGAAACCGGTCGTCGAAGAGTTGAAAGATTTGAAAATCAAGTTCCTTTATATTACCGACGAATCGCAGTCGCCGGTCGAGGTTTACGACCGTTTTTTGACGGAGAACGGGATCGGGGGAGAGCATATCCGGGTTACCCGCGATCAGTGGAACCTGCTGAAAGCGAAATTCGACGTCGGCGGAATCCCGCATTACGCCGTAGTCGATAAACAGGGGCGCATCGTCGATAATAACGGGTGGTGCAGGATAGGGCCGAAACACTGTAAAAGTAAATTGCTGAAGCTGGAGAAAGAGCCTTGACGACGATCCGGATCGGGTGGCGGGGGAGCGGCGTAGCAGTAGAAACCGACGTTCCGCGGCATCGATAGCGGCCCGGTTATTCGCTGTATTTGTTGCGCAGAAAGAGAAATGTTTTAAAAGACAATCCGAAAGGGTTGTCTTTTTGTGTTATGAAATAGCTTTTTCAGGATATTTTTATTAAATTTGTTTAGCGTCCGGATTCCGGACGGAAACCTGCAAATCTAAAACGATGCGATATGAAAAAGAGTTTGTTGTCGGGATTGTTTTTGTTGCTGTGCTGTGCGGCTTAGGGACAGAAACGTACGGTCGATCCGGTGCGGAACGATTATGTTTACGTCGTGCGCTTCGACCGGATCGAAACCACAAAAGAGCGGACGGTGGCCGAGGTGACGTTACGCAACGATCCCGCTTCGTGGATCCGTTACGATACGGGATGTTATCTGCGGGAACGCGGCGGCGACCGGCGGTACAGGCTGCTGGCGGCCGAAGGGTTCGAACTGGGCAAGGAGGTTTTTCTACCCGCTCCCGGCGTGTCGAAAGCGCGGTTCGTTTTCGAACCGCTGGATGCGGATGTGCGTTGCGTCGATTTTCTCGGCAGACAGAAACCGCTCGAAAATACGTACGGCATTTGGCTGAAAGATGCGCCGTCGCCGCTTCCGGCGTGGGCTGCGGGTCATTGGATGACTTCCGACGGTTCGAACCGGTGGGTCTGCGGTTTTCTGCCGCAGACGGCGGTGTGGCGGAACGATTTCTGGGATTACGGAACGGTGACCCGCAAAGGGAAAACGCTGTGGGTGCAGCTTAAGAACGGCGATCGCGATACGACGCTCTGCTTGAAGGAAGGGCGTGACGGCGCGCTGCTGCTCGGCTCCGACGGCCGTACGTTCGCGACGCTGGGCCGCGACCTGGTGCGCCGCACTACGCCGGCGGCGGAGTGGAAATACGATCCGGAGAAGTACCGGAACGAGCTGTATCGTCCGGGCACGGCCGTGATCCGAGGTGTTCTGGAAGGGTATACGCCGCAGTTCGGCTTTACGTCGGGGACCCTGATGTCGTACGATCCGATAACGGGCCGGGATTGCGCGGTGCTGATCGAGGTGCTTCCGGACGGCCGTTTTTCCGCCGAAATCGAAACGGAACATCCGAAGACTTTGGTGATGAGCCTGGGGCCCGGAACGATCAGGAATTTGTACGTCGAGCCGGGCGATACGCTGATGTGCCGTTTCGTGATGTCGGATCTGCAGAATCCTCAGTGCAGATCGGGAATGAAAGACTGGAGCCGGTCGCGGTTTATGGGCCGCGCGGCCGAATACAATATGTACCGGATGATCGCCGACCGAATCGTGCCGGCGCAAGACAGCGTTTACGGCCGGACTCAGGAGTGCGTCGGGAGAGGGGCTGCCGACGAATACAAGGCGTGGATCGCCGAACGTTTTCGCCGGACGGAAGATTCGTTGTCGGCTCTGGCGGCCCGTTACGAAATAAGCGGTCGGACGCGGGATCTGCTCTACGCGGAGCATAGTCAGCGGGCATTTTGTAATTTGTTGGACTATGCGTCGGCGAATCAAAATTCGAAAATCATAAACGGTCGGTTGCGCGACGACGGCGTTTACGAGGCCGAGAGGAATCCCGATTACCGGCCGCTTCCGGCGTCCTTTTACGATTTCGTTACGATGGAGCGGGTCGACGATCCGCTGATGATTACTACGTCCGATGCGAATTCGGTAATCAGCCGGCTTGTCGTCTGCAGTCCGGTGATGAATATAGGCCGTATCGCAGACGCATTTTCCGCATTCAGCGGTCTGTTCGGGCCGGGGCTGATCGCGCATATCGCCGGAAAGGTGCGGGAAGGATGTCCCGACCTGACTCCCGGGCAGCGGGCCGAGTTGGACAGCCTGCCGTTCAAGAGCCGGGGAGAGTCCGTCTCGATCCGGGATACGATGATCCGCCGTCGCTTCGGGGTTTGCTTCGAAGAGTTCAACGCGCAGCGGGCGAAAGAGCAGGCGCGGCTGGATACGCTGCGCGAAAAATACATGTATGCGAATGCGTTCGATACGCTGCGCCGTTACGGATTGGACCGTTGCCTGGCTTACGATTACGCATTGACCGGTTATTTTTACAGCCTCGTGTCGCAGCAACAGCAAAACGAGAATTTTCGGTTGGATCTTTTCGCGGAAATGACCCGGTTGCTGCCGTATGTCGGGACGCCGTACCTGACCGGCCGGATCGTGCGGGCGTACGAAGAAGCCTCGTCGGTCGTAATCCGGCCGGTCGAAAAAGACGAGCCGCGAACCAAAGCCGACGACTATTTCGACGAGCTGATCGCTCCGTACAGGGGATACGTGCTATACATCGATTTCTGGGGCACCGGATGCGCTCCGTGCAGGCAGGGGATGGTTGAGGCCCGCCAAACGGTCGAAGAGCTGAAAGATTCGAAAATCAAGTTCCTATATATCACGTCCGAAGGAATATCCCCGCTTGCGGCTTACGATCGGTTCCTTTCCGAACGCCGGATTCAGGGCGAGCGCCTGAGGCTGTCCGACGATCGGTGGAACTTGCTTTGTACTAAATTCGACATTTACGGGATTCCGCACTGCGTTGTGGTCGATAAGCAGGGACGGGTGGTCGATAACAACCGATGGAGCCGTTCCGGTCCCGCGCTTTGTAAAAGCAAGTTGCTGGAACTCGAAAAGCAGTGATCGTTTCGGGCGGGATTGCCGTTTTCCGGCGAAAGTAATAAAGAAGTCCCCGGTTTAGATTAGAAACCGGGGACTTTGCCGTTTTTACCGTTTTTCTTCTTCCGTCCGGCATGCTTGTTTCGTCCGGCGTTTCGGGTTGGCCGGGAACCAGCCTTTGCGGACGCGCTCTTGCTGTTCGAACAGTTCCTTGATCGTCCAGAACGACGAGAACGCGAACACGCCGGCCAGCGCGGCGATCAGTACGTTGTCGGTCAGCAGCGACCAGGCGATCCCGCCGATTCCGAGCACGAGGAAAATCCACCAGCATCCGGTTCCCCAGTAATATTCGGCTTTGACGACTACCGGGTGAAACAGTCCGATAATCAAAAAGGTGGCGATCCCGATGACCAGCCCCAGCAAATGATATTCCGTTAAAAATTCCATATTGTTTTGTTTTACAAGTATTTTTGTTCTACGTAAGTTTCGATCGCCTGTTCCGTTTTTTGTTCCAAGACGTCGAGTTCTTCGCGTAGCAGCATGATTTTTGCGTCCGCGTTGATGTCGAGGTACCGGGCAAGCTGGGTGACTTCCCCTTCCGGCAACAGTTTCCGCTGCCGCCGGAAGTCGGTCGCTATCGTTTTCAGCAACCGGAGCTGGAATTCGAACGATCCGATCTGTTCCGGAACCGTTTTTTCTTTCCTGCAAAGCTGCGCCCGATAGCGGGCTACGGGGATGGAACCGCATCTTTCGAGCGACTCCATCGGGAAGGGCCGCCCGGTACGGATTACCTCGCGGATAATCAAATCGTATACCCTTTTGTTGATCTGCAGTTTTTTGCGCTCCGTCGCGCGGCAGAGCGAATCGACCGATCGGAGCCGTATCCGTGCGAGCAGCGAATCGTTCGCCGTCGGGATCGGTTGCACGTAGCGACTCCATTGCGGAGTCCAGAGCGCGGCCGCTGCGATCTGTTTTTTATCCAGCAGCCGACACAGGGCGCCCAGTTCCAGCGCGAGTCTCCGACGTTCGTGGCTTTTTTCCACGACCCGGTTCGTGTTCTCCGGCCCCAGGATGTATTCCGTGTTTATCGGCCGCCCGTGCGCCCGAAAATCTGCATACAACGTCCGGAGCACGGCTTTTTTGAATACGAGTTCCAGCGAGTCCGTTTCGTCCGGAACGGCCCGGTAACGGCAGGAGAGGGAAAGGAGACTGTCCCTGCGTCGCTGGGCGGCCGGATAATAGCTCCGGTCGAACGTCTGCAACGAATCGACGGCCCGGACGTAATCGTCCAGATCGTCGTATCCGAGGCACGGGAACGGAAGCCGGATGTAAGGCTGGTCGGCAACCGTGAGCTCCGCGATCCCCTCGGTGAACAGGATCGCGTTGATCCGCAGCCTTTTGCTGTCTATGTCTTTTTGGAGTGAGTCCCTGACCGATCTCAGGTGCAGAATGCATGTCTTGCGTTCCGGCGAAAAATCGTCCGGATTTTCGGCCCGGGCGTGCGGGAACAGCAATACGAACGGGAAGATCAGGCAAATCGGGATTTTCATGGCTGCGGCGGATTATTATTTTCGCTCGTCCTGCAGACGGTACAGATCCTGCCGGGTCAGCCACAGGGCTTCGCGAGCTTCTTCTAGCGAGGCGATGGCCTGCCGCAGTTCGTCGCTGTATTTCATTTCCATCTCTTTGTCGGGAGACAGGTATGTGGCGAGATCCGATCCGATGGCTTCCGCGTCTTTCTGTATTTTGTTCTGTAAGTGAGGAACCGGAAACGGCGGAACCTCCCGGTTTTGCCTGCGGCAGATCGCAGCAACGGTGCGCAGCAGCGCGGTGTTCGATTCGAGCAGCCTGCGTTCGCGGATCTCCCGCTTCCAGCGGTATTCTTTGGAGGTGTGCGACAGGCGGGTGAATATCAGTTCCTGCCCGGCCTTCAGGCGTTCATAGTCCGGTTTCCCGTCCTTTTCCGGAAGGTGCCGCATCAGCGACAGGTAAGCCGAGTCCTGCATCAGCACCTGGCGCAGTTGTTCCTCCGCATCGTCGAAAGCCCGGCGATAGGCCTTGCAGGAGTCGATTTTCAGGTTGTAGGATGCGATGTCGAAACGATAGTCGGCCAGCGAATAGACCGGGGCGATGATCCCCTTGCGGTAAGCGATTTCGGTGGCTTCTTCGAACACGGCCCAGCCCAGTTCTTTTTCCATCTGACGCACCGTGTCTTCGAAACGGCGGACTTCCCTTTGCAGAGAATCCGTTTTTGCGGAAACGGATGAAGATGCTGTCTCTCCGGCTGCGGGAGAATCCGTGATTCGCGGGCTGAACGACAAGCACAGGCAACCCAGAGCGATCAATCCGGCAACGGCTGCATTTGTTTTCATGCTTTGCAGGGGTTAGGTTATCTTCCTGCAAGGTAACGAGTTTTTGCCGCATCGCCAAACGGCCGGGGCGTTTTTTTACAGATTTTCTTTTACGAATTCGATGCACCGTTCCAGCAGGTGGTGCCGCGCATTGCCCATACTGTGGTTTTTGTCCGGGTAGATCCGCATTTCGAACGGTTTGCCGTGCGCGGTCAGTTGGGCGGCCATTTCGTAGGTGTTTTGAATGTGCACGTTGTCGTCGGCCGTGCCGTGCGCGATCAACAGTTTTCCTTCGAGCCGGTCGGCGAAACGGATCGGCGAATTGTCGTCGTAGCCCGACGGATTGTCCTGCGGCATGCCGTTATAAATTTCGGTGTAGACCGTGTCGTAAAAACGCCACGAGGTAACCGGCGCCACGGCGATCGCCATGCGGAACACGTCGTTGCCTTTCAGAATGCAATTCAGCGCCATGAATCCGCCGTAACTCCAGCCGTAAATGCCGATCCGCGTTTCGTCCACGTAAGACAGCGACGCCAGATAACGAGCCGCTTCGATCTGGTCTTCGGTTTCGTGGCGTCCCAGTTGCCGGTACGTGCATTTGCGGAACGATTCGCCGCGGAATCCGGTTCCCCTGCCGTCGACGCAGGCGACGATATAGCCTTGCTGTACCAGCACGTCCGTCCAGTCCATACTCCAGCGGTCGGCAACCTGCTGCGATCCGGGACCGCTGTACTGGGTCATCAGCACAGGGTATTTTTTCGTCGGGTCGAAATCGCCGGGCCGCAGCAGATAACCGTTCAGTTCGACGCCTTCCGAATTCCGAAACGTGAAAAATTCTTTGACAGGTACGTTTCGCTCCGTCAGCGTATCCCGCAGCGCGGCGTTGTCTTCGAGCGTGCGGATCAGTCGGCCGTCGGTGCCGTGCAACGTGATCCGCTCCGGCGTCTCGACGTTCGAAAAGTAACTGATGTAGTAGCGGAACCCTTCGGACGGCAGGATGTTGTAGGTGCCGTCGCCTCCGGTCAGCCGTTTCTTGTCCCTGCCGTCCAGTCGGACCGCATACAGGTCGCGTTTGAGCGGTGAGGTTTCGGTGGACAGATAGTAAACCCGGTCATCGGAGACGCCCAGCATCGCCGCGACTTCCCACTGTCCGTCGGTCAGTTGTTTCAGAAAGCCTTTGCGGATGCTGTGCAAGTACAGGTGCATGTAGCCGTTCCGTTCGCTGCGGACGACGAAACGGTCGCCGTCGGGCAGGAACGTGACGGTCGACCGGTCGGGATGCTCGACGTAGCGGTCGTCGCGCTCGTCGTAGATCACGCGCGTCGCGCCGTTGCGGTCGCTCAATAACACTTCGAAGTGATTTTGCAGCCTGTTCAGCCGGTAGAAAGCCAGTTCTCCGGACGGCGTCCACAGCAGGCGCGGAATGTATTGGTCGATTTCGCCGCCGGTATCGATCCGGACGGTTTCGCCGGTTTCCAGGTTGTGGCAGTAGAGTTCGACGACCGAGTTTTCCTCGCCGGCCTTCGGGTATTTGAACGTGTAGTTTTCCGGATACAGCTTCCCGTCGAAACGGTTCATATTGTACTCCCTGACGCGGCTTTCGTCGAACCGCATCCAGGCGATCCGCCGTCCGTCGGGCGACCATTCGAACGCCCGCGCGAAGGCGAATTCCTCTTCGTATACCCAGTCGGGGATACCGTTGATGATGCGGTTCTTCCGTCCGTCGGAGGTAATGCGGCGTTCGGCGCCGTCCGCGAGGTCGGCCACGAAAAGGTCGTTGTCGCGGACGAAAGCCACGCGGCGGCCGTCCGGCGAGAAGGCGGCCTGTTGCTGCGGCCCGCCCGTAGAAAGCCGTCTGAGCGATCCGTCTTTCGTGTCGAATATCCAGTACTCGGCCGTGAACGAACGGCGGTACACCGGTTTTACGTCGGTCGACAGCAGGATGCGGGTTTCGTCGGCGCTGAACCGGTAATCCGTAAAGTCTACCGACGGGGTGGCTGTCGCGCGGTCGAAAATCACGGCCAGCCGTTCGCCCGTCCGGTAGCTGTATCGGACGATGCGGCCGCTGTCGACCGCCGTATAATGTTCGCCGTCGCGCATGCTGCGGACTCCGCCGACGGTTTTCGGAGTGAACAAGCCGCCGCGCAGGTCGGCGTAGTCGAAGCGGCCTTGGGCCGCCGCACCGGGATTCAGGATAAGCGCAGCCATCGTAATCAGGAAAAGTAAACATCCGGCGTATCGTCCGCGCCGTGACAGGTCATACCGCGTTTCGAAGTTCATCGGCAAGAGAGATTATTCGCCGGCTTTACACGCTTTCAGACTCAGGTCGAGGCTTTTGATCTGGTGCGTCAGCGCGCCGACCGAGATAAAGTCTACGCCGCATTCGGCGTATTCGCGCAGATTTTTCAGCGTGATGCCGCCCGACGATTCGGTTTCGTACCGTTCGCCGATCAGCGCGACCGCCTTTCGGGTCATCTCCGGCGAGAAGTTGTCGAGCATGATCCGGTCGACGCCGCCTACCGAGAGCACTTCGCGGATGTCGTCCAGCGACCGCACTTCGACTTCGATCGGAATATTTTTGCCTTTCTCTTTCAGGTAGGCCTGCGTTTTGCGGATCGCGGGCGTGATGCCGCCGGCGAAGTCGATGTGGTTGTCCTTGAGGATCACCATGTCGAATAGCCCGATGCGGTGGTTGCCGCCGCCGCCGATGCGGACGGCCATCTTGTCCAGCACGCGCATGCCCGGCGTGGTTTTGCGCGTGTCGATCACTTGTGTTTTGAGTCCGTTCAGTTCTTGGACGTAAACGGCCGTCTGAGTCGCTACGCCGCTCATCCGCTGCATGATGTTCAGCAGGATGCGTTCGGCCTGCAACAATGAGATCAGCCGTCCTTCGACGTAAAAGGCGATGTCGCCCGGTTGGACGCGCGCGCCGTCGTCGAGCCGTTTTTCGAATTTCGCTTCCGGATCGAGCCGGCGCAGCACGGTTTCGGCGACTTCGACGCCGGCCAGGACGCCTTCCTGCTTGACGAGCAGCTTCATCCGGCCGCGTTCGTCGTGCGGGATGCACGCGAGCGACGAATGGTCGCCGTCGCCGATGTCCTCGCGGATGGCCAGTTCGATCAGGTCGTTGACGAACGGGATATATTCTTCCTTCATGTTCTTTTCGATTATAAGTTTATAACGCAGCAAAGGTAAAAAAAAATACGTATGCCGCTGTTTTTATCGGCCGCCGTCCGTCCGGTTCGCTTTGTATGGGCCGATCCGCCGTATTTTCCGGATTCCGTGAATTTTCGAAGCCGAGGGAATTGTGGTTCACCCTTCAAAAAAGCGGGTAATAATTTTTATTGTTTTTTAAAAAGTTCTACCTTTGCTCGATCAACGGACGCCCAGGCATTTCGTAACTGGTTTGTTATAGTGCCCGGATGTCTGTTAACCGGTTGGATGATAACGATATGATCGGCGTTATGCCGGTTTGAGCATCATAGGCGGCGCGCGGAACGAAGACCGGAAACAGGATTCTTTCGCTTATTTTGCCGCAGTACATTAGGGAAGAAACAAGAAAACGAAAGTTATGAAAAATCTCAGAAGCAGTGTCTGTACCACGGGACGGAAAATGGCGGGAGCCAGAAGTCTCTGGAGAGCAAACGGAATGAAGGAAGAACAGTTCGGACAGCCGGTGATCGCCGTCGTCAACTCGTTCACTCAGTTCGTCCCCGGGCACGTGCATCTGCATGAAATCGGACAGCAAATCAAAGAGTGGATCGCCGAAGAGGGCTGTTTCGCCGCCGAGTTCAATACGATCGCCATCGACGACGGGATTGCGATGGGACACGACGGGATGCTCTATTCGCTGCCGTCGCGCGACCTGATCGCCGACAGCGTCGAATATATGTGCAACGCGCACAAGGTGGACGCGATGATCTGCATTTCGAACTGCGACAAGATCACCCCGGGGATGCTGATGGCCGCGATGCGGCTGAACATTCCGGCCGTTTTCGTGTCGGGGGGGCCGATGGAGGCCGGACGGCTCGGCGACCGCGCTTACGACCTGATCGACGTGATGGTCAAGGGAGCCGACAAGGATTTTTCGGACGACGATTTGTCGAAACTCGAACGCGCCGCTTGTCCGACCTGCGGTTCGTGCTCCGGTATGTTTACCGCCAACTCGATGAACTGTCTGACCGAGGCGCTGGGACTCTCGCTGCCCGGTAACGGAACGGTGTTAGCCACGCATAAACTGCGGACGGAGTTGTTCCGCAAGGCGGCCAAATTGATCGTCAAGAATGCCAGGGAATATTATTTCAACGATAACGAAGCCGTATTGCCGCGGTCGGTCGCTACGCGCGCGGCCTTCCTGAACGCGATGTCGATGGATATCGCGATGGGGGGGTCGTCGAATACCGTGCTGCACCTGCTGGCGGTTGCTCAAGAGGCCGGCGTGGATTTCACGATGAGCGACATCGACATGCTGTCGCGCCGCGTGCCGGTGATCTGCAAAGTTGCGCCGAACACGCCGCTGTACCATATTCAGGACGTCAACCGCGCCGGCGGAATCCTGAGCATTCTCGGCGAATTGAACCGAGGGAAGCTGCTCGATACGGCCGTCGTCCGCGTCGACGGAATGACGCTCGGCGAGGCGATCCGCCTGAACGACCTGCGCAGTCCGGACGTTGCCGACGAGGCGAAGACGCGTGCGCTGGCCGCTCCCGGCGAACGTTTCAACCTGAAACTGGGTTCGCAGGATACGAGATACCCGGCGGCCGATACCGACCGCGAGAAGGGATGTATCCGCGACCTGGAGCATCCGTACCTGAAGGACGGCGGACTGGCCGTACTGTTCGGCAACATCGCCCGCAACGGCTGCATCGTCAAGACGGCGGGCGTCGACGAGTCGATCCTGCGTTTCGAGGGCAAAGCCCGCGTATTCGAATCGCAGGAAGAGGCCTGCGACGGTATTCTGGGCGGTAAGGTGAAAGCCGGCGACGTGGTGGTGATCCGTTACGAAGGGCCGAAAGGGGGCCCCGGTATGCAGGAGATGCTGTACCCGACTTCGTACCTGAAGTCGGTGAACCTCGGCAAGGCGTGCGCGCTGATTACGGACGGTCGTTTTTCCGGCGGTACGTCGGGACTGTCGATCGGGCACGTTTCACCCGAGGCCGCAGCGGGCGGCGACATCGCGCTGGTAAAGGACGACGATACGATCCTTATCGATATACCGAACCGAACGATCAATGTAGAACTTACTTCGGAGGAGCTCGATATGCGCAGGCAGGCGATTGTCCGCTTCGAACCCGTGGAGCGCAACCGAGTCGTCAGTCGGGCCCTTAAGGCCTACGCATCGATGGTAACATCGGCCGACAAGGGCGGAGTACGCGAAAACATTTAGCAACACGTTGTTCGGGGAAACAGCCTTGTAATAGCAGAATCGTTTTCGGAATACGTTCCGGGCGGTTGCGGTTGTTTCCCGATGGTTGAATTTTAATACGTTCATTATGTCCAACAAACAAAAAATAAAAGGGGCCGAGGCTCTCTTACTGTCGCTTATAGCCGAAGGAACCGATACGATATTCGGTTACCCGGGCGGTCAGGTAATCCCGATTTACGATCATCTGTACCATCATACCGATCGGTTGAATCACATTCTCACGCGCCACGAACAGGGCGCCGTACATGCCGCGCAGGGTTATGCGCGCGCCACCGGCAAGGTGGGCGTTTGCCTGGCTACGTCCGGCCCGGGCGCTACGAACCTGGTGACCGGGATCGCCGACGCGATGCTCGACTCGACGCCGATCATCTGCATTACCGGGCAGGTGCCTTCGACTCTGCTCGGAACGGACGCCTTCCAGGAGGCCGATACGATCAGCATGACGATGCCGATTTCGAAATGGAATTTCCAAGTGACCAAAGCGTCCGAAATTCCGGGTGCGATCGCCAAGGCTTATTACATCGCCCGCACGGGACGTCCCGGGCCGGTGGTGATCGATATTTCGAAAAACGCTCAGGTCGAGGAGTTCGATTACAGTTATAAACCGTGCATTTATTTGCGCAGCTACAAGCCGCATCCGGAGGTTGATCCGAAAGCGATCCAGCGGGCCGTCGAAATGATCAATGCGGCCGAACGTCCGCTGCTGATCGTCGGACAGGGCGTAAAGCTCGCCGGCGCGGAGACCAAGTTGCTGGAGTTCGCCGAAGCGGCCGGAATCCCGATGGCGCAGACGCTAATGGGTATTTCGACCGTGCCGAACAGCCATCCGCTGTTCATCGGTATGCTCGGGATGCACGGCAATATCGCCGGTAACCGGATGACGCAGCAGAGCGATCTGATCGTGGCCGTCGGTATGCGTTTCAGCGACCGGGTGACCGGTAACGTGAAGCAGTATGCGCCGAATGCGAAGATCATCCACGTCGATATCGATCCGGCCGAACTGGGCAAGAACGTGGCCGTCGAACTGCCGATTCATGCCGACGCCGGCGACGCGTTCGACGCGCTGAAAGTGGGCATCCGGTATAAGGAGCGCGCCGAATGGATTGCGATGGCGGAAGACTACCATCGACGCGAATACGAAGTCGTCGTGAAGCCGAGCACCGATCCGCAGGGCGTCCGCATTTCGATGTACGACGTGGTCAGCACGCTGGCCGAGGCCGAAAAGGCCGATGCGGTGATCGTAACCGACGTGGGACAGCACCAGATGTTCAGCGCCCGCTATTCGAAATTCAATCGTACGCGCAGTTTCATTACGTCCGGAGGGCTCGGCACGATGGGATTCGGGCTGCCCGCCGCGATGGGGGCGAAACTCGGCGTGCCCGACCGTGAAGTGGTCGTGATGATGGGCGACGGCGGGTTTCAGATGACGATGCAGGAGCTTGGGACGATCATGCAGAACAAGATCGGCGTCAAGATGATCGTGCTGAACAACCATTACCTCGGTATGGTGCGCCAATGGCAGCAGTTGTTCTTCGAAAAGCGTTATTCGTACACGAGCCTCGAAAACCCGAAGTTCACGATGATTGCCGAGGCGTACGGGATTCCGAACCGTCGCGTGACGCAGTTGTCGGAACTGAAAGGGGCGATCGACGAACTGGTGAAGGCTCCGGGAGCCTATTTCCTCGAAGTGGACGTGCTGTCCGAGGAGAACGTTTTTCCGATGGTGCCGGCCGGCGCATCGCTGTCGGATCTGATCGCCAAGGAACCTGACAAAAAGTAGAACCTAACGGAGTTGACAGTTATGATTAAGGAATATATCGTTATCGCATTTACGGAGAACCAGATCGGGGTGTTGAACCGGATTACGGCTCTCTACCTGCGGCGTAAGATCAACATCGAAAGTCTGAAAGTATCGGAATCGTCGATCAAGGGAATCAGTATGTTCGTGATCTCGGCTTTTACGACGCAGGAGGTTATCGACAAACTGGCCAAGCAACTGCGTAACATCGTCGAGGTGATCCAGGTGGAATACTATTCGAATGACGAGCTGATTACGCAGGAGATCGCGCTCTATAAACTTTCGTCGAAGATTTTCAAGGAGAGCGGCACGGTGGACATGATCGTCCGCGAGTGGAGCGCCCGTATCATCGAGATGAACCCGGCGTACGTAGTGGTCGAGAAGACCGGCACGCGCGAGGAGATCGAGAACATGCGCACGGAGCTCGAAAGCCGGGGAATCCTGATCGAGTTTACGCGTTCGGGCAGCGTGGTGCTGCACCGCGAGCCGAACGGAAACGGATTGAACGAACTATAACAAACTTATAAATCGATTTTTAAAAACAGAAAATCATGGCAAAAATGAATTTCGGGGGAGTTGTGGAGAACGTGACCACACGTGAAGAGTTCCCCCTGAGCAAAGCGCTCGAAGTGCTGAAGAACGAAACCATCGCAGTGATCGGATACGGCGTTCAGGGCCCCGGACAGTCTCTGAATCTGAAAGATAACGGATTCAACGTGATCGTCGGCCAGCGTAAAAATTCGAAGACGTGGGACAAAGCCGTTGCCGACGGCTGGGTTCCGGGAAAGACGCTGTTCGAAATCGAAGAAGCCTGCGAAAAGGCGACCATTATTCAGTACTTGCTGTCGGACGCCGCTCAGATCGCCGTATGGCCTTCCGTGAAAAAGCACCTGACGGCCGGCAAGGCGCTCTATTTCTCGCACGGTTTCGGCGCTACCTATTCGGATCGCACCGGTATCGTTCCTCCGAAAGACGTGGACGTGATCATGATCGCTCCGAAAGGTTCGGGTACTTCGCTGCGCCGTTTGTTCCTCGAAGGTCGCGGTTTGAACTCAAGCTATGCCGTTTTGCAGGATGCTACCGGCCGCGCTATGGAACGCGTGATTGCGCTGGGTATCGGCGTGGGTTCGGGCTACCTGTTCGAAACGACTTTCAAACGCGAGGTTTATTCCGACCTGACTGGCGAACGCGGTACGCTGATGGGCGCTATCCAGGGTATTTTCGCCGCGCAGTACCAGGTGTTGCGCGAAAACGGCCACACGCCGTCGGAAGCCTTCAACGAAACCGTTGAGGAATTGACCCAGAGCCTGATGCCGTTGGTAGGCGAAAACGGAATGGACTGGATGTACGCCAACTGCTCGACGACCGCACAGCGCGGCGCCCTGGACTGGTGGAAGCCGTTCCGCGACGCGACCCTGCCGGTGTTCAAGAAACTGTACGCCGAAGTGGCTGCCGGTAACGAAGCGCAGCGTTCGATCGACTCGAACAGCAAGCCGGATTACCGCGAAAAGCTGAACCAGGAGCTCAAAGAGCTGCGCGAAAGCGAAATGTGGCAGGCCGGTGCGACTGTCCGCAGCCTGCGTCCGGAAAGAAACAAATAATCCGTTTCGGACTGTTTCGTTTTTAAAGCGATCCCGCCGTCGGCGGGATCGCTTCGTCGTTTTATAACAGTGCGTTTTCTCGCCTGAAATTCGGCCGGATCGTTTGCTGTTCGGGTGAGGGAAGTCGTCTATAAAACGAAAGACGCGTCGCATCGTGCGCGTCTTCCGTATATTCGTCCCCGTTCGGAGCCGGTAGCATTTATTCGCCGAGCGTTTCGAGCAGGTCGTAGGAGGGTGCGAAAAACAGCGTGCCGGTTACGGCGGTGCTGAAATCGAGCAGGCGGTCGGTATTGCCTGCCGGATCGCCGATGAACATGTTTTCCAGCATCCGCCGCGTGGTGGAGAACGTTCCCGCGTAACCGATGAAATAGGTGCCGTATTCTCCTTTGGAGGTGTTGGCGAAAGGCATGTTCGCCCGTACGATCTTCAGGTCGTTGCCTGCGCTGTCCTGGATGTTGGTCACGGCATTGTGAGCGTTGGCGGGTTTCTCCTCGTCGGAGAGTTCCACGTCGTTGAATTTTTTCCGGCCGATCGTTTTTTCCTGTTCCTCGACCGGCAGGGCGTTCCATGCGTTCATGTCGTGCAGGTATTTCTGCACGAAAATGTAGCTGCCTCCCGCAAATCCGGGATCTTCATCCCCGATTACGGCGAACTCGTAAGGATTTTCGTCCACGGCCGGGTTTTCGGTGCCGTCTACGAATCCGATGATCGCCTTGCCGTCCTGATACCTGAAGCCGTGAACTTCGTCAATGGGGTCTACGGTTCCTTTCAGCTTTTCGTCGATGATGGAAGCGAATTCGAAACAAACGCCCATCTGCCTGCCCCGGATGTGGAAAAACAGGTCTCCGGGCGTGGAAACCGCCGTATGCCTGGCGCCTTTGATCTCTTGGAACGTTTCGAGTTCCCGCGGTTTCGGCCGTTCCGGGAAAAGACGGCTCCATGCGTCGGCCCCGAATCCCATCGTACAACTGAACTGCATGTCGGGGAATCGGTTGCGTATGCTGCGGATCATGGCCGAGAAGTTGGCGCACAAATCTTTTATCCGGTCTGCCGTCCGGGGCGTTTCTTTGAGTCCGTACACGATGAAGACGGCGTTCTCGCCCGCTCTTTCGGTTACGTCCTGCGGTATGTTTCCTGCGATCGCAGGGGGCGTGTTTAAATTCATATCATTAGGATTAACGGTTGATCGCGCATTTGCCCCGGTTGCCGCGTACAGGGCGCCGGGGATCGAAAGATACGAAAGAAGGACAAAAAAAACAATGCTTTCTTTCGCTTTCCAAAGCTGAAAACAATATCGGATTCCGGAATGATTCATGGCCTTTGCGATTTGATATGCAGTGTTTTACGGACGACGGGACGGCCTTTTCGGGAATTGCCGGTTCGTCCGCTGTTTTTGCGTTCCGGTCGAAACCGATCGCGTGCGAACCGATGCTCAATCGTTCTCCCGACGGGACGGTTCGGAAATCGAAGGTATGGTATTTATCGTAATTTTCCGCCTTTCTCCGCCGGAAATTCCATAAATGTGCCCGAATGCGGTATCGTTTTCCGGGAAGCGTTCGTCCGGCGGTACGAGCCGTTTTCGGGTACCCGGTCGGACGGCGGGTTTTGTAGTTCCGATCCGGCCGGAAGCGTACGATTTTTCGCGGAAATGATTACATTTGCAAATCTAAAATTCAGCTAAATGGAGAAAAAACTACATCGGGGGACCCTTTGCGTTCAGGCGGGATGGACTCCCAAAAAAGGCGAGCCCCGCGTGCTGCCGATTTATCAGAGCACCACGTTCAAATACGAGACGAGCGAACAGATGGCCCGGCTGTTCGATCTGGAAGAGAGCGGCTACTTCTATACCCGGCTGCAGAACCCGACCAACGATGCGGTAGCGGCGAAGATCGCTGCGCTCGAAGGCGGCGTAGCCGGCATGTTGACCTCTTCGGGCCAGGCCGCTTCGTTCTATTCCGTGTTCAACATCTGTTCGGCCGGCGACCACGTCGTCAGCGCGTCGACGATCTACGGCGGAACCTATAACTTGTTCGGCGTGACGCTGCCGAAACTGGGCATCGAGGTGACGTTCGTCGATCAGGACGCTTCCGAGGAGGAGATCGCCCGGGCGTTCCGTCCGAATACCAAAGCGCTGTTCGGCGAAACGATATCCAATCCCGGCGTAGCCGTGCTGGATATCGAGAAATTCGCGCGGATCGCGCACGGTCACGGCGTGCCGCTGATCGTGGACAATACGTTCGCCACGCCGATCAACTGCCGCCCGATCGAGTGGGGGGCCGACATCGTGACGCACTCGACGACCAAATATATGGACGGCCATGCGACCAGCGTTGGCGGCGCGATCGTCGACAGCGGCAATTTCGATTGGGAAGCCCATGCGGACAAATACCCCGGACTGACCCGTCCCGACGCTTCGTATCACGGACTGACCTATACGAAAAATTTCGGCAAGTTGGCCTATATCACCAAAGCGACCGCGCAGTTGATGCGCGACCTGGGCTCGATCCAGTCGCCTCAAAACGCTTTCTTGCTGAATCTCGGACTCGAAACGCTGCACCTGCGGATGCCGCGCCACTGTGCCAATGCGCAGAAAGTAGCCGAATACTTGAAAGGCAACGGACAGGTGGCATGGGTGAATTACTGCGGCCTGAAGGGGGACAAATACTACGATTTGGGGCAAAAATACCTGCCGAACGGCTCCTGCGGCGTGCTGTCGTTCGGACTGAAAGGCGGACGCGACGTGTCGATCCGTTTTATGGACAACCTGAAACTGGCCGCTATCGTCACGCATGTGGCCGACGCCCGCACTTCGGTGCTGCACCCGGCGAGCCATACCCACCGCCAACTGACCGACGAACAACTGATCGAAGCCGGCGTAGCGCCCGACTTGATCCGTTTCTCGGTCGGCATCGAGGATGTGGAGGATATCATCGCCGATATCGAACAGGCCTTGTCGAAATAGAGGATTATCCGGTTTTACGAATGGTTTGCGATGTGGCATTTTGCGGAATGCTGCATCGCTTTTTGTGTGAAAAAGGTGCTTATTTTTGTCTTTTGTAACAAAATTTTTCATCTTTGCAAAAGTTGGTCCGGATTGGAGGCTTGATTAAATTAGGGTTGCTGGATGAGAAAATTTCTACTTGCTTTGTTGCTGAGCGTTAGTGTCCTGGGCGTTTCCGCACAAAAATATACGATATCCGGAAGAGTGCAGATCGGCAAGTCGTCGAAAGGGGTTCCGATGGCCGTCGTGACGGTGGTCGACGCGAACCTGTGGGCGATTACCGACGACAACGGACATTTTTCGATCAGGAACGTGCAGGCCGGCAAGCATCCGGTCAATGTTTCGTGCCTGGGGTACGTCGCTCTGGACAGCGAGTTGAACGTGACCGGCGATAGGGACGATCTGGTTTTCCGGTTGTGCTGCGCCGACCTGAAACTCTCCGAAGTGGTAGTTACCGCGCGCGAGAACCGCAACAGCATGAGCACTTCGCGCGTGATCGACAAGGCGGCGCTGGACCATTTGCAGATGGTCAACGTGTCGGACGTGTCGAGCCTGCTGCCGGGCGGCAAGACCGTGAACCCGAACCTGATGAAAGACAACGTGTTCTCGATCCGCGACGGCGGCGTCTCGCAGGGGAACGCTTCGTTCGGGACGGCCGTTGAGGTCGACGGCGTACGGTTGTCGACGAACGCTTCGTTCGGCGACTTGTCCGGGGCGAGCACGCGGAATATCGCATCGAGCAACGTGGAATCCATCGAAGTAATTACGGGTATTCCGTCGGTCGAATACGGCGACCTGACGAGCGGCGTCGTCAAGGTAAAGACGCGCAAGGGCAAAACGCCTTATACGGCGACTTTTACGACGAACCCCAAAACCAAGCAGTTTTCGCTGAGCAAAGGTTTCGATCTGGGGAGGGATCTCGGTTCGCTGAATGTCGCGCTGGAGCATACGCGCGCTATCGATAACCCGGTTTCGCCGTACACGACTTACCAGCGGAACGGAATCGCGCTGAATTATGCGCGCGTTTTCAGGCGGGGAAGCACGCCGCTGAACTTTTCGGTCGGTTTGACGGGCAATCTCGGCGGTATGAATACCAAGGACGACCCGGACGCGCAGACCGGCGAGTGGAAAAAGGCGCACGACAATGCGTTGCGGTTCAATACTTCGCTCGACTGGCTGCTGAACAAATCCTGGATTACGAACGTGGCGGTAACGGCTTCGGTGAATTATGCCGACATGCTGTCGAAATACCACTTGCCGGTACATACCGCGTCGGAACAGCCGGCCGTGAATGCGACGACCGAAGGTTATTTCGTCGCCAACCAACTGCCGGTCAATTACGTGAACACGCAGTTCATCGACTCGAAAGAGCTGGATTACGGGATCTCGCTGAAGGCGAACTGGTCGCGCCGTTTCGACCGGCTGCTGAACCGGGTGAAAGCCGGCGTCACCTGGAGCGCGAACGGCAATGTCGGTCAGGGAGAGTATTACGAAAATCCGCAGTTGCAGCCGAACGGTTTCCGTCCCCGGCCGTATACGGACATTCCGTATATGCATAACCTGGCGGTCTACCTCGAAGACAACCTGACGCTGCAGCTCGGTCAGACTTCGCTCGGGGTGATGGCCGGCGTCCGCGGCGAGAAGACCCTGATCAAGAACATGCAGTACGACAAGGCGCAGAGCCTGTCGCCGCGATTCAATGTGAAATATACGCTGATAAACCGCGAACGGAAATATTTTCTGAACCAGTTGAACGTACGGGGCGGATGGGGAATCACCGAGAAACTGCCGTCGTTCAATATCCTTTACCCCGATCCGCTGTACCGCGATATCCAGGTGTTCGGGGCTTCGTACGCCGACAACCGCAGCGTGTATGTCTACCATACGACGCCCTATTCGATCGCCTACAACGACAACCTGCGGTGGATGCGTAACCGGAATATCGAGGTCGGGGTGGATCTGACCCTCGGCGGCACTCGGATATCGGTGGCCGGTTATTTCAATAAAACCAAGTATCCTTATCGCCTCAATACGACCTATTCGCCGTTCGAATACCGCATCAGTCAAGTGCCGGGCGGTTATAAAATGCCGGCCAATCCCGACATCGTCGTGGACAACCGCACCGGTCAGATCCTCGTGGGCGACAAGGACGATCCGTCGGCCGGTTACACGCCGATGGATACCAAGGTGATGGACAAGACTTTCGTGAAGAACATTTATCAGGACAACAGTTCGCCGGTCGACCGGAAAGGTTTGGAAGTGACGGTCGATTTCCCGCAGATTCCGTCGATCCGGACACAGTTCCGTTTCGATGCCGCTTATACGAACGTGAAGTACGTCAACGAAGGGTTTTCCTACATTTACAAGGAAAACCAGTCGCATTCGTCGATTCCGGGTCGTTCGTTCGAGTACGTGGGGATTTATGCCGACAACGGCGGTTCGACGACCGCCACCTACAACGGCCGGCAGACGAAGCGTCTCGATGCGAACCTGACCGCCATTACGCACATTCCGTCGATCCGGATGGTCATCTCGTTGCGCCTGGAGGCGTCGCTGGTTTCGCGCTCGCGGAACATCTCGTCCTATCACGGTAAACAACTGGCCTACCAGGTGGAGCAGGAGGGCGAGAGCTATACGGCGCTGAGGCCGCTTTACTATATGGATCTGGAAGGAAACGTCTACAATTACGACGATGCCGCCGCAAACGATCCCGTGCTCAAGGGATTGATAATCAACGGGAACTCGTTCCAGTTGAAACAGGACGGGTACGATCCTTATTTTTCGGCCAATCTGAGCATTACCAAGGAGATCGGTAACGTGGCGTCGGTTTCGTTCTACGCCAACAACTTTACCAATGCCCGCAAGTACCTGGCTTCGTATGCGAGCGGGGTGAAGGTGATCCTGACTCCCGATTTTTATTACGGACTGACCTTGCGGTTAAAATTTTAGCGGAAAAGGAGTATGAAAAAGTATAAATATATCGCGGGAATCGTACTGGGCATGGTCGCTGTCGTGTTGTGTTCGTGCAACGACTTGCTCGACGGGAAGGATAATCCGTACGAGGGGACGACCCGGGAGCTCACCGTGCGGCTGGTGTACCCCGAAGGTCATCCCGACCGGGAGGGCGGGAGCGCGCGAGTGACTCTGGAGGACGTGGACAGGGGCACGGTCTATACGGCTTCGGCCGGCAACGACGATATGGCCCGGTTCGAAGTGGCCTTCGGAATTTACCGGGTCAGCGCGCGCGACCGGGTGTCGGAGCAGGATGCGGTCATCTATTTCAACGGCGCGCGCGACCAGATGATCGTCTCTGCGGCCAGCGACCTGTCGCAGCCGGTGAATATCCCGCTGGTGGCTTCCAAAACCAGTCAAATCGTCATCAAGGAGGTCTACTGCGGCGGCTGTAAGAAAGATCCGCTGGAAGGTACTTATCAGAGCGATAAGTACGTGATCCTGTACAACAATTCCGAAAAGGTCGCCTACCTCGACAATATCTGTTTCGGAACGGTCGATCCTTACAATGCGTACGGAACGAACGTCTGGCTGATTGCCGATCCCGAGACCGGGGAGAAATCGTTCCGGGATTACGTGCCGCTGGTGGAGTGCGTGTGGGGTTTTCCGGGCGGCGGTACGGATTATCCGCTCGAACCCGGCGGCCAGGCCGTAATGTGCATCAACGGGGCGATCGACCATACGTTGCAGTATCCGCTGTCGGTCGATCTGAACCGTGCGGATTGTTTCGTCTGCTACGACAATACGTACTATACCAATACGACTTACCATCCCACTCCGGGGGATAAAGTGCGCACTGACCGTTACATGCAGGTGCTTCGGAAGACCGGAACGGCGAAGGCTTATACGATTTCGGTCGATTCGCCGACGGCGCTGTTTTTCAAGGTGCCCGCAGAAGCCGGCTCCGCCAGAGAGTATATGAACGACGCGGCCAACGAGGTGTTGAAGCCCGGTTATCCGGGAACCCGCTGCATCAAAGTGCCGAACGAATGGATCATGGACGGCATGGAGGTCTTTTCGGGCAGCTCGACCGGAAATGTGAAACGGCTGGCTCCTGCGATCGACGCCGGTTACGTGACGCTGACCGAGAATTTCCTCGGGCGGACCCTGTACCGCAACGTCGATGCCGAGGCCACGCTCGCGATCGAGGGCAATCCGGTGGTGTACGGGTACGCCTACGGGAACGATCCGAGCGGGATCGACGCCGAGGCTACGCTGAAGGCGGGCGGTAGGGTCGTTTATCAGGATACCAACAATTCGACGCAGGATTTCCACGAGCGCAGCGTCCAGTCGCTCCATACGGGCGTCCGGTGACGGAGCGCCTTGAAAAAATGAAAGTTATGATACGGATACGAAGATACATAGCGGTTTTATCGGTGACGCTGGCGGTGACGGCGGTGGGTTTTACGGCATCCGCCCAAAAAAGGCATCGAGGGCGTGGAGCGGAATGTCCGGTGTCCGACGCCCGGAAATGCCGTGAAAAATCGCCGAAATTCAAGCCGTCCGTTCAGGCGGAAAGGAAGGAGAAACCGTTGTACGATTTCGATTACATCGCGCGCAGCGACGGGTGGCTTGCGTCGTACAATGCGGCGGGGCTTCACGGCGCGGTTCCGGTTCCGGGTGTCTCCTATGCCGAGGCTTATTTCGGTAAACAGAACGGTCGTTTTATCAATTACTGGGAATCCGACGACAGCTATGATTTCGGGCTTAAGACCGAGTCGTTCAGGCGTTTCGAGAAAGTTTCATTCTACGGGAAAATGCAGTACCGCTATTTTCGGGGCCAGCATATGTCCGGGTCGATTCTGCTGAATCCCGGCGACCGGCCGTTCGATCTGGTGGAGTTTACGCCCGGGACGAAGACGCGGGAGCAGTATATCCTGTCCGGCGGGGTAGGCTTTTTGCTGACCAAGAAGCTGACCGGCGGCTTGAGAATCGATTATGAAGCCGACAACTACGCCAAACGCAAGGATTTGCGCCACAGCAATACGATGATGGATCTGAATCTTTCGGCAGGATTTGTGTATCGTTTCGCTGCGGTGGAACTGGGGGCCAATTACCTGTACCGCAAAAATACCGAGCGGGTGCTGTGCGAGCAAATCGGGACGACCGGCGAGAATTACGATATGTTTTTCAACAAAGGCGTGTGGTTCGGCGAGAAGGGTCTGTGGACGGGCAACGGTATGCATCTGAACGAACCGGGGATCTCGGGTCTGCCGATGAAGGATTCCGAGCAGGGCGCTGCGCTACAGATCGCTTTCCGGAGCAGGGGATTCCGTTTTTTCAACGAGTTCACCTACCGGTACCGTAAGGGCGAGACGGGGGAGAAGGGGACGATCTGGACGCACAGCGGATCGGATGTACTGGAATACCGCGGCGTAATGAGTGTCGCGCATCGTCGGAACGTCCATCTGATCCGGGGAAACTTCCGATACGTCAACCTGAAGAACAATGAAAATGTCCTGCGCAGCGAAAATATCGGCGGGGTGGTGCAGACCGTTATCTACGGCAGTCGGCAGATTTACCGCCAGCGTGCGGTCAATGTCAGTCTGGAGTACGAGTTCGACTGGAAGGCCGACCGTTACAATCCGGCGATGAGCCTGCGTGCCGGTGCGGACTACTACAATCGCAGCGGGATCGGCTCGCTGGTTTTTCCGTACACCCGTTCGCAGTATGTCGAGAATGTGCGGATGCATGTCGGTGCCGACCGTAATTTCAGGGTCGGACGCGGGTGGCTGAAGTGCAGCGTCGAGCTGGCATGCCATACGGGCGGCGGCAGCCGGCTCGGTGAGGGGCGGACGGCCTCTTCGGTGCCGGATATGGAGCCCGGAGCCTATGCGGCGGGCAACGAGGAGTACCGAAATTACGAATACGAATACCTTGCAGCGACCCGGGGGGAACTGTCGCTCGGAGTGCGCTATACGCGTCCGGTGGGCCGGATCGCCCTGCCCGTGTACGGAGATCTGGGATGGAGCGGCGTTCATGCCGGTAAGTTGGATTGGGTAGCCGGCCGGAACCGCAGCGTTTTCGCGCTGGCGATCGGTTGCCAGTTCTGAGCGGAAGGAACGATAGAAGAAGTAGAAGAAATTGTATGAATGTTTTACTAAAAAAATGCGTTATGAAAAAAATGATCTATTTATGGGCCGCCCTTGCGCTGCCTTTGCTGTTCGTCGCCTGTAGCGACGACAAGAACGACGATCCGGCCGATCCCGTGCTCAAGTTCAAGGAGGCGGAAGTGATCGCCGATCCCGCCGGAGGCACCTATACGGCCGAATTGGAATCCAACGTCGCATGGACGGTGACCTCCAAAAGTTCGAACATCAGTTCGCTGAACATGGAGTCGGGCAAAGGCAATGCCACGTTGTCGTTTTTCGTTTCCCCGAAAACCGGCGACGACGTAACCGGAAATATTACGGTCAAAGCCGCTTCGAGCGCGCTTACGGCCGTGCTGACGGTAAAACAGGATAAGATTTCGATCGCATTCGTTCCGGCCGACACGACCGCTTCGATGGATGGCGGCGAGTTCAAGGCCAAGCTGGTTTGTAATACCGAATGGGAAGTCACCGGAGTAGCGGGTTCGTTCGAAGGCGCCGACCTGGGCGATAACGGCAAGGGCGATCATACCTTTACGCTGAAGATCGGAGCGAACGAATCCGAGAAAACCCTCGTTTACGAGCTTACCGTATCGACGAAATTCTCGCCGTTGATGGAGGCGATGGAGGCTACGTATACGATTACGCAGGGAGTGCCGTCGCTCGAATACGGCGGCGTTACTTACAAGATCGTTAAACTGGCCGACGACCGCTGGTGGATGGCCGAGAATCTGCGCTACCTGCCTGCCGGAAAGACTCCTTCGTCCAATCCCGACGACGGCAACGGGGTTTGGTATCCGGGATTCCTCGGAGAACCGGCTACCGACGCTGCGTCCGTTGAAAAAATGGGTTACTTGTACGACTATGCTACGGCGTTCGGCGTAAGCGAGATAACCGCCTCGAACTGGGATCAGCAGGAAGGCAAACAGGGTATTTGCCCGGAAGGGTGGCATATTCCGACCAAAGCGGAGCTGGACGCCCTTGCGGGAGCCGGCAACGAAGCGGAAGGAATCGCTCCCGGTAAGTATTATGTGGCTGAGCAGAAAGGAGCCCCGCTGGCCGATCTGAACGGTGCGGGTTTCGATATCGTACTGTCCGGCGCGATCAACAAGACGACCGATCAGGCCGAAGGAAAATATGCCAGCAATGCTAAGGATCTCGATTACAATTCGCTCGGGTACTTTATGGGTTCGACCGGTTATCAGTTCAAGCTGAACGATAAGACCGGTGCGACGACGGCCCAATCGTACAGCATGTTGCTGACCAATAATGCGACTTACCAACGTGTACAGGTAATGTACGGTCCGATATTCGGCGGACAGGCTGTGCGTTGCATCAAGGACGAAGCGAAATAACGCGCCGTCGTATTCAATAAAAACCGCCCGGATTCGCGCGAATCCGGGCGGTTTTTATTTTCGGTAGCGGGACGACGTTTGTCCGAGGCGTCTCCGGATCAGTACAGTCCGATCAGTTCGAGCGGATAATCGGTTTCGATGATATCCGGATTTTTGGCGATCTCCGTCCGGTATCCCTTTTTCCGTTTTTCCGCTTCCGGCAGCCGGTCGACCGTCGGGGCTACCGAGATCATGCACCGGACGCCCTTTGCGTGCAGCGCGTCGTACAGTTCCCGCTGTTCGGGTTTCATCGTACCGCTGACCACGTAGGCGATGAACCGCGACCAAGGAATCCCGGTGGCTTCGTATTCGCGGAATTGCCGCATGTCGCCGATCCAGGCCGAGAAGTGCGCGTCCGGATCGAGTCCGTAGCAGGTGCGCGCGTCGTCGGCCGAGTGTACCGTGTAAATGACGTTTTTGGCTTTCAGTTCGTTGACGAGCCGGATCAGCACGTCGCGGGGAACCTCTTTTTTATCGAAGTTCAGGATCGTTTTACCGCGGCTCCAACGGATCACGTCGCTGACGCGCGGTATTTTATACGGGGTCACCGTGCCCTGGCGGTCTACGAGGTTGAACCGTTGCAGTTCTTCGTAGGTATAGTCCGATACTTTTCCTTTGCCGGTCGTCGTGCGGTCGATCGTCGGGTCGTGCATCAGCACGATCACGCTGTCTCGGGTCATCTGCGGGTCGATCTCGAAGAACGACGGCATGTGGCTTAGCGTATTTTCGAACGTTTCGATGCAGTTTTCCGGGTATCCCGGCGCCATGCCGCCGCGGTGTCCGCTGACGATCGTGCCGCATCCGGGCGTATAGCGGAAGTACGCTTCGACCTGGGCGTAGTTTCTGCATGGGACGGTATGCAGCCGTTTTTTCTGTGCGGATGCTCCGCGCGCCGTGAGCAGCAGCACAGCCGTTGCCGTCCATGCGATGATTCCGATTATTCGTTTCATTACCGTGGTTTTTGATGGTTCGTTTTTCGAAAGCAGAGGGGCAGGAATGCCTCCCGCCCCTTTGCCGTATTTTCGATCCGGTTCGCCTATTTCACGTCGTCGATGACGAGCGTCGGCTGTTGCGTCAGGCCGGCCGGCAGCAGAGTGTACTGATCCATTGTGAACGAACCGCCTTCGGTACGCCAGTTCCACGGGCCGTAAGCTCCTGCACGTGCCGGCAGCGCGTGCAGCGGGCCGAATGTGTTGCGGCGCGTAAGCACCACGTTCAATTGCGCTACATCGCCTTTTTCGGCCACCTGGGTTACGTCCATTTGGTATGGAGCCCATCCGCAGATCTGGTGCGCATAGTCGTTATTCAGTTCGATGCAACCGCCGTCGAAGCCCGGCATTTGCAGCATGATGCGTTCGCCGGCGGCGGGTTTCGGCAGGTTGCCGATCTGGTAGCAAACGGCTCCCGAGTAGAACGGAAGTCCCTGCGTCGCGATATCGCCCACTTTCAATTTGGCCGGCAGTTTGGTCAGCGTCCGCTGAATGCCTTTCAATTCGACGCCGAAATCGCCGATCAGGTACAGCGCTTCGAGGTCGAGGTTGCGGCTGAAATTAGCGATTAGTTCGACCGTATTCCGGCCCTGCTGGAGGTAGTTTGTCGGGACGGCGAATTTACGGATGCTGTTGTCGATGAACCAGCCCGCGGATTGTTCCATCGAAAGCTTCCGACCGTTGATTACGGCGGTAAAGCGGTCGGGCGTTTCCAGACACAGGAAGAGGGTGTCGGAAGGCATGACCGCTACGTCGAACGGGAACTGCATTTTCAGTACGCCGAGCGGTTTTTGGTAGTTGACTCCATCCGTTTTTTCCGCATACCAGGGCTGTACCATCTCTCCGCCACGGGGACGCAAGTCGAAATGCTTGCGTACCGCTTGATCGATTTTCATGATTTCGGTCAGCGGTTGCGCCGGCTGTTCGTCGATCTGCCAAGTGGCTACGTCCAGTACGCAGATATTCGGTTCGTTCAGCGTGTAATCGTACGTGTCGGGCAGGGATATCCGCGATTTTTCGGTAATTACCGGCATCTGCCGGGCGAATGCCGGCGATGCGGCCGAGATCGTGTAAACTTTCTCCTCGTTGGGTTCGAACGAAGTGAGTATTTTCGATCCTTCGGCTCCGGAGCTTACGGTCGGCTGTTTCCATACGTCGCCCGTTTTGCAATCCCACAGCGTCACTTCGCCGGCGAACGGCAACGTTACGGTTACCGAATCGAACTTCCGGCCGCGGTCCATGCTCATCAACACGACGTAGTAGCGGTCGCCGTCCTGACGCACCTGACCGAAGACGTTTTTCATGTCGTTACCCGACGCATCGGTCACCTGTACTACGGGGCGGATCAGGCTTTTCACGGTCTCTACGATCGGTTTTTGCGCATAATCGATCCGGATGCTCTGCGCGGCCAGTTGCGCCGGGGCTTCCGACGCTACGGCATTGACGAATTTAGGCGCTTCGCCGGCGAAAATCACTTTGCCGCCGGCCTCCTCGAATTTCTGGAGTGCTTTCAGGGTTGTTTCGCGCATCGTTTCCATGTTTCCTACCAATACGGTGCGGTAGGAGGCGTGTCCCACGTTGAAAACGGGATTGCCTTCGGCGTCCTTACCCACGCTGCTGAGGCGTCCCATCATCTCCTCGTCGCCGTAGTCGAAGTCGATGCGTTCGCCGGCGAGCCAGTGGAACAGGTCTGCGTATTTCTGCTCCATCGAGACGATTTCGGGGGCCGATGCGCCCAAGCCGTTGAACGATTTGACGCTCACTTGGCTCATTACGCTTTCGATCGGGTTGACGATCAGCAGATCGCATACCGGAGCGCCCTGGTTCAGCATCACGCCCAGCCGCGAGAAGTAGTCTTCGACGTACTTATATTCTTTCCACCAGGGGGATTGGTAGAAGATGCTGGCCGGGTAGTCCCGTTTGGCCTCGCCTTCCATCGTGTACCACGACAGGTGGTGACAGCGCACGTTGATGCCGAACAGCGCCTGCCAGTCGCCGACGGCCTTGTGGTTCGCAAAGTTGAACTGCCAGCCGGTGCAGCCGTACAGTTCCGACAGCAGCCATTTTTTGTCCAACTGACGGGCGGCGGAAGAGAGCTGTTTGACCACCCAGTAGGAGTTGTCGTGCTCGGTCAGCATGTCGACGCCCGGGTTGTGCTGGTATTCGTAGAAACGCATCAGCGAACCCTGCATGGTCACCTGGTTCGAGAAACTGTTTTCGTGCAGCACATGGCCGGTATAGATCATGTTGTGTTTCGTACACCAATCGTATTGCGGTTGGGCGAAGTTTTTCAAGAACAGCGTTTGTACCAGGTCGCAGTATTGCCATTTGGCGTCGTTGACCCGTTCGCCGTTTTCGCGCAGGAAAATTTTCGGCAGTTCGGCGGTCAGGTCTTCTCCGTATGCCTTTTTGTACTCTTTCGGCAGTTTCGGCGTCCACGGAATGTGGTGGATGCCGCTGGTCACTCCGTCGGTTTTGCTTTCGTGCGAGGTGAACAATCCGCCGCGGTGCGGTTCGTCGGTGAAGATCCCCTGGATGTTGCCGCCGAGCCGGGCGCCGCAGTGTTTTTCATACTGATCGTGCGTTAGGTAGATATAACGGTCGGTGGCTTCTCGGTTCATCGGGTCGAGGTAAGTGGTCCCGTTGTAGCCGTCGGAGCATTTTTCCGTTTCGTGCTGGAATTTCAGGACGGTTTTCCCGGCGTATCGGGTCATGTCGGATTCGGGGGTCAGCCGTTCCAGTTCCGAGTAGTCGATCCCGTCGAGCTTGCATACGAATGCCGAGACGATCGAATCGTTGTCCCACTTGAATTCCTCGGCGGGCATCGTGTAGAGCGTCACGAAATTCATCCGGTAGGCCGGATTCTCGGTGACCATGCCGCCGGCGCTGCCCGAAGGCCAGCGGTCTTCGTCGTACAGAAACGCTTCCATGCCGATTTTTTCAGCTTCGTCGGCCACGGCGTTGGTCAGGTCGAACCACTCTTGCCCGAGGTATTCGGTCTTCAGTCCGACGCGGGAGTGCAGAAAGGCGCCTCCCATACCCATCTCTTTGAAAATATGAAGCTGGCGGATCAGTTCGTCTTTTTCGAGCCGTCCGTTCCACGACCAGAACGGTTTGCCCCGCCATTCGTGGCCGGGATCCCGGAAAGTCGTGTACAGCGAATCGTCGCTCAGGGTAGCCGTCTGTCGTTTCGTGTTGGACGTACAGGCAGCCGTTGCAAGTGCGACAGCGAGCAATACGGGTAAAATCGATTTTTTCATTTTCATTTGAGTTATTGAATTTTGGGGTGCGATTCCGAAGAAAACTTTCCTAATTTTTTACAAAATAAACTAAATTAATTGATTTTAGGAAGATAAAACCGTCTTATTTTTCCGTATTGCGGAATGTTTTTTACAACCGCAGAAATGGATTCCGGATTTTTATCGGTGTTTTTACAGGCGCGGGACGATCTGGCGGCCTCGCATTTTCGGGCGGTACGGATGGGGCGGGTGCGAAAAAGTTTCTTAATAATTTTAAAAAAAAGGTTTTTTCCTGTTTTTTCGCATCGGGAAATGCCGGATATTTTAATTAACTTCGCACCCGAAATGAAATTCAGATTCCGGGCGCGTTTTCGAAATTTGCGGAGGGATGCTCGGGTCGTAGCAGACAGACGGTATGGAGGAATTTTTTCGCAATTTGTTTTTCGGGAACGATGCGTTCTGGGGAGGCGGGGTCGCTCATTCGGTGTTGATTCTCGCCGTGGTGATTTCGCTCGGCGTTGCGTTGGGCAAGATCAAGATTGCCGGGGTGCGGCTCGGCGTTACGTGGATTCTGTTCGTCGGGATCACGTTCAGCCATTTCGGGATGCAGCTCAACGAGCACCTGTTACACTTCCTGAAAGAATTCGGATTGATCCTGTTCGTCTATTCGATCGGGCTGCAGGTGGGGCCGAGTTTCTTTTCCTCGTTTAAGAAGGGAGGCGTCCAGTTGAACCTGATGGCTACCGGGATCGTGCTGTTGGGAGTCGTAATTACCTACGTGATTTATTTGATTACCGGTCTGCCGATTACGACGATGGTCGGGATTCTTTCCGGCGCCGTGACCAATACGCCCGGTCTGGGAGCCGCTCAGCAGGCATACAGCGACATGACCGGGATCGACTCCCCGGATATCGCGATGGGGTATGCTGTGGCTTATCCGCTCGGCGTGCTCGGGATCATCCTGTCGATGATCTTCATCCGCTGGATTTTCAGGATCCGTTTCGAAGAGGAAGACAAGGCTTATACGGTCAAACAGGGCGGTGCGCACGAAGCCGTGCGTATTTCGGTCGAAGTGAAGAATCCGTTTCTGGACGGAAAGACCGTTTTGCAGATCAAGCGACTAATAAACAGACAGTTCGTTATTTCCCGCGTACTGCATCCGGACGGACGTATCGACATCGCGGGTTCGCAGACTCCGCTGTCGGTCGGCGATAAGGCGCTGATCGTGACCACGACCGACGATATGGGATTGATTACCGATTTCGTCGGCGAGAAACTCGATATGGACAAAGACGAGTGGGAACGTCTCGACAACCAGTTGATTTCGCGGCGCATCATGATTACGAAATCGAAACTCAACGGGCAGTATATCGGCGCCCTGCGGCTGCGCAGCGGTTACGGCGTCAATGTGACGCGGGTAAACCGGGCCGGCGTCGATCTGATCCCGAACCATAATTTGCAGCTTCAGATGGGCGACCGGCTGACCGTCGTGGGCAGCGAGTCGGCGATCAATGCCGTTTCGAAAATACTCGGCAACTCGATGCGGCGGCTGAACGAACCGAATCTGATTCCGATTTTCGTCGGGATTTTCCTCGGGGTCGTGCTCGGCAGCGTGCCGATCATGTTTCCCGGCATTCCGCAGCCGGTCAAATTGGGGCTGGCGGGAGGTCCGCTGGTCGTTTCGATTCTGATCAGCCGTTTCGGGCCGCACTATAAGCTGGTGACCTATACGACGATGAGCGCCAACCTGATGCTGCGCGAGATCGGGATTGCGCTGTTTCTCGCCTGCGTCGGCCTGGGGGCCGGCGAAGGATTCGTCCACACGGTGCTGTACGAGGAGGGCTATCATTGGATCGGTTACGGCTTCATCATCACGGTACTGCCGTTGCTGATCGTCGGGATCATTGCCCGGAAGGTGCTTAAGGTCAATTATTATACGCTGATGGGCGTGTCTGCCGGAGCGATGACCGATCCTCCTGCGTTGGCCTACTCGAACGGCGTGGCCGGCAACGATATGCCGTCGGTGGGGTATGCGACCGTTTACCCGCTGACTATGTTCCTGCGTATCCTGACGGCCCAGTTATTGATTCTGTGCGTGTCCTGACCGCCGGTTTTCGGCATGGTTTGAAGAAGAAAAATATCCGGAGCCGGAAAGTGTAACTACTTTTCGGCTTTTTGTGTCAGGTAATGTTCGATTTCTCCGAACGGAGCGTCTTTCAGGATTACGAACTTTTTTCGGTCGATCAGGTAAAGGGTCGGGATGGCGCGCAGGTCGTACAGTTCTTCGTTCTTGATCTGCTGCGAAGTGTCGTAGCCGTTCAGCCAATGCGTCGGAAGCGTCGGAAGGTATTCTTTCCATGCTTTCATGTCTTCATCCGGATACACCGACAGCACTTTCAGCCGTTTGTCCCCGATCATTTTACGAACCGTTTCCGAACCGTTGATCTGGTCGATCGTCTCTTGGCACGCATGGCAGCCGGGATTGTTGAAGAACAGGATCAGGTATTCGGCGTCGATGTCGTACAGCGTGCCGGTCTTTCCTGAAGCCAGCGTGTAGGCGAAATCCGTTGCAGGCATTTCCGGACGGTTCCGCTGAGCCAGGTCGAGGCGGTAACGCATGCGTGTCTTTTCCGCTTCGGACGTTTTCGGAGAGCCGATAGCAACCCGTAGAACGGTGATATAGAGCGTTTCGTTGCGCATCGGAGAGTTCGGATCATAGAGGTATTTCTCGAATAGGTCTAAAAAATGGGCGTACATTGCCGTATCCGCTTCCGCTTTCGACAGCGTGGTTTTGACCGATGCGGCGGCGGTTTCGGCGTTCATGTGTTCGATGATGTGGACGTAATCGGCAAAAGCCTGTTCCGTTATTTCCGGTTTGCCGATCAGCGAGGTATCCGTGAAATCGAAATTCCGCCAGTAATTTTTGCCGATGTATGCGGCCCGGTCGTCCGGGTTGTCCAGGATACTGGGAACTTCGATCATTTGGAAATTTTTGGATGCCGTAGTCTGTTTTTTTTCGTTTCCGGAGCCGCACGCTCCTACCAGGCAGCACAAGGCGAGTAAGCAGAAAATTTTTGCCATATCGTCGTTTTTTTAATTGTTCGTTTTCGCTTTTTTGCGTTCCCGCTTTTGTTGTCTCAGTAGGGCGCGCTGTTCTTTCCGTCCGGGCGTTTTCGTTTCGGCGGGAGTTATCGTCGGCGGTGTCGTTTCCGAAACGGCCGTGTCCGGTTTTTGTCGAACAGCCGTGCTGTCGGTTCCGTTTTCCGAGGAGTCGATTCCCGGTAGGATGCCCTGGCGTTGCAATTCGAGACTGTCCGCCTTCGACAGCGCTTCGCTGTCGGTATTTACGGTCAGCGAATCGGCGGCCGGCGTGATCTTCATCCCGCTGAGCGATGCGGCTTCGATCCCCTTGTGGAAGATGTCGGTGATCGTATGCCGCAGGTTGACGCGCGTCGTGTCGATCAGTCCGACGTACGACGGGATATTCTCGCTGCGGTAGCGCGCCCGCCCCAGCCGGAATTTGAATTTGTCGAGCGTGCCGAAAATATTGACGCCGAGGCGGAACGGGATCGGTGATTTGAGCACCGATATATGGTAGTTGAAACTCATGTCGAGTTTCTGCACGCCGCTGACGGCGGCTTTGTAGCGGTCCATCTCGATGATGAACGGGAACAGCTCGATCTGGTTGTCGCGCACCAGCATATTGACCGAAATGCGGTCGATCAAGTTGCGTTGCTTGTTCTTGAAGTGCATCATTTTGGCGATCTCGGTAAAGGTCTCACCGTCGAGCAGCACCATGTTCTCGCCGTGGATGCTGCATGCGGCGTTCAGCGTCGACAGGTCGATGTTCATCATCGTGTCGACGGCCGCGGTCGCCGCGATCTGGCAGTCCACGACGCCTTCGAACGACCGCAGCATCGGCAGCATCGAGTCGACTTCCGGAATCAAGCTGATCAGCCGGTCGACTTTCATCCGGGTCAGTTCCAAGTCGAACCCGGTGATGATGTCGTCCCGGCTGCGGGTCGCGTACAGTGCCGTCAGGTTCATGCTGCCGGCGTCGGTTTCGGCTTTCAGGTCTTTGATCTGGAGGCAGCGGTCGCGGGCGATCAGTTCGGCTGCCAGCGAGTTCAGGCGCAGATTCGTATAGATGCCGTAGTGCGTGCACAGGTCGATCTGCGCATCGACATTCGACGGGATCACGATCAGCGGACTCGCTGCGGTGGTGTCGTCCACGCCGCTTTGTTCGGCGATCACCTGTTGCAATTGTTCGCTGTTCTCGGCTTCGGCGACCGATCTCTGGTAGGTTTCCGAAGCGTTTTCGTATTGTGCGCCGACGGTCGCGGCATGGATCAGTTCGTTGAAGTTCAGCGTATCCGATTCGATGTTCATTTTGATCTTCAACTGTCCCCGTCCGAGTAGTACGCGGCGCAGGTTCGAGATTTCGCCGGTCAGTTCGAGCGACGACTGTCCGGATTGAATCTGTGTGTTTTTCAATTTGACGGCATCGGTCGTAAAGGCAATATCGACGTTTTGCAGCGTGTTGGTCAGCGGAAAGTAGGGGGTCAGCAGCCGTCCCGAAGCGGCTTTTACCGATCCGCTGGCGTCCCATCGGCGCAACATCTCCGCCGCGCTTTTGTCGAGCGACAGATCGAGGTCGGAGCCCGAAAAGTCGTCTTTGCGCGAACGGCTTCGCATCTGCGTTCGGGAACGGTGGTACGCGAACAGCGAATCGCGCGCGACGGACGGATAGGCCTGTTGCAGCGAATCGAGCAGTTGCCGCCGCCGAGCCGAGTCCATTCGGTTCGGAACCAGCGTCGCTCGGAAATCGACATGCCCGTTTTGCAGATCGTAGCGGTTGACGGCGCTTTTCGCCTGCATCGCCCGTGCGTCGAATCCCAATTGAAGCAGCGGCACCGCCGGATTTTTTTCAGAAGGAACAATGCTGAAATTGCTTTGCATACCGTCCAGACGAATCCAGGTGGAGTCGAATGCCGCCATCGCGAGCATACGCGCCTCGACGCGGCCGTTCAGCGGATGTACGACGGTCGTGTCGCCGCTCAGCGTCGATGCTGCGCTGTGGGCCGACGCCGATACGGCCGATCCGAGCAGCACCCACTGCCGTTTCATGCGGAGGTTTAACGTGTCGGCTTTGACGGTCGTGTGCAGCATCTCGGCGTCTTTCCCGATCAGCGAGTCTTGCCGGTTGCGGTCTGATCCGAAATGGATCATCCCGCCGCCGACCATCATGAAAATCGTATCGCGGGGGATATCGACCAGCAGGCTGTCGAGCGTAATGGTGCCCTCTACCCGTGTTTTGCCGATCTTCCCGATCTGAAGCTGACTGATCCGGAACGAAGCGTCGGTATTCAGTCCGAGCCGTCCGCGTACGGCGATGTCCTGTTTCGACGGGAACAGGATCGACAGCGTGTCCAGGTAGACGGCTCCGGTCAGTTTCATCCGCACGGCCGGATCGCGCATCGCGTTCCACACCGAGCCGCTGCCGTGCAGCCGGATACCCGATCCGGCGATGTCCAGTTTGCGGAATACCGCGCCGGTCGAGTCCGGCCGTTGCGGATCGTAGCGCAGCGAAGCGTCGATCCCGAACCGGTCGATCCGCGCCTTCGCGTTTTTGTAGGAGAGGTATCCGTCGTTGGTCGTGACATCGAGGTCGATCCGTGGCAGGCGTCCGTCGCTGAACCGGTAGCTGCCGTCGATCCGGGTATGCAGGTCGAAGGCGAGGTTGGTGTCGAATGCCCGGAGCGTCGGCATCAGTTGCGGCGGAACGAGGGTGATCGCCCGTTCGAGCGCCAGCGGCCGGATCGTGCACTGCAGTTCGGAAACGATGCTGTCCCGGGCGATCGACACGCGGCCGTCGAATCCTATCGGGATGTCTCCCAGTTGCAGGTTCAGTTTGTCGAGCGCGATCGTTTCGGGATGTTTCGGATTGAACGTGAAACCGCCTTTCAGGGCGACCGGCAAGCTGCCGCAGGCGTCCAGCGTATCGAGCCGGACGCTGTTCACGGAGCTCAGGTCGATTTTGTAGTCGTGGCGGAACGTGTTTTTAAGCCGCAGGTGCTCCAGGTCGACCGTAGCGTACAGCTTGTCGGGCTTGCTGTCGTACACGATTCGTCCGCTGTTGCGAATGTCCAGGCCGGCGATGTTCAGGTATAGGTCGCCGCCCTGCTCCGTGGAGTCGCCGGCCGTCGTGTCCGCCGCGAAGATTTCCCAGTTGGCTTTGCCCCACGGGGAGACGTAGGCATAGACTCTCGGCCGCGTCAGGGCGATCCGGCGGATCGAAATGCGCGAGGCCAGCAGTTGCGGCAGGTTCAGCGAAACCGAAAATTCGTCGAATTTCAGCAGCGTGTCGGCCGCCGCCGGAATCCGGGTTCTCAGCGAGTCGGGCAATCCGGCGAAAGCGTGCGAAATGATCTCGCCGCCGGAAAGTTTGACGCTGACGTTCGGGAAGTTCTCGAATACGGACAGCGTGACGGTGTCGAACCGTACCTGCGCGTCCAGATAGCGACTGCTGTATTCGTTCACCAGCGGCGTTAACCGCGACGGGGTCAGGATCAGCGCTACGGCTCCGAGCAACAGCGCGATGAGCAGCAACAGCGAACCGGTCAGTACGGCGAACAGTTTGATCAATCGGCGCGGTACGTTTTTTTTCGCTTTGCGGCCCGTTTCCGGGCCTTTTTCGAGGGCTTTACGCTGCGGTTCCATCGGTTTCTTTTCCATGTTTGCGTTGCACTTTGCAAATATAACAATTTCCGGCGGGATAGCGCTTGCCGGCAACAAGATGAAAGCGCCCCGTCTCTTACGAAACGGAGCGCTTTCGGGTTTAATTATGCCGAGAAAAAGCTAAAACGCTTTTTTGTACACTTCGAGGATCTCTTCGACTACGGCCTTGCGCGGGTTGCCCGGCGTGCAGACGTCGTTGAAAGCAGCCTGAGCCAGCGTCGGAAGACCGCTTTCGGGTACGCCCAGTTCGCTGAGGTGCTGCGGGATGCGTACTTTGACGGCCAGCGCTTTCACTGCGTCTACGGCAGCTTGTGCGGCCTGGTCGTCATCCATGGCGGAGGTGTCGACGCCCATCGCTTCGGCGATCGTGCGGTATTTGGCTTTGGCGGCTTCCTTGTTGTACTCCATCACGAACGGCAGCAGCAACGCGTTGGCCACGCCGTGCGGAATGTCGTAGTAAGCTCCCAGCGGGTGCGCCATGCCGTGCACCAGGCCGAGGCCGACGTTCGAGAAGGCCATGCCGGCGATGTACTGCGCGGTAGCCATGCCGTCGCGGGCTTCGATGTCGGACGGATTCTCGACGGCTTTGGGCAGCCATTTGGCGATCATTTCGATCGCTTTGATCTCGAACATGTCGCTCATTTCCCAGGCGCCGAGCGTGATCAGTCCCTCGATCGCATGGGTCAGCGCGTCCATACCGGTCGCGGCGGTCAGTCCGCGCGGCATCGACAGCATCAGTTCGGGGTCGATGATCGCCAGCGTCGGGATGTCGTTCGGGTCTACGCAGACCATTTTCTTCACGTTTTCTTCGTCGGTGATGACGTAGTTGATCGTCACTTCGGCGGCGGTGCCTGCGGTGGTGGGCAACGCGATTACCGGAACCGATTTCTTTTTCGTATTGGCGACGCCTTCCAGCGAAGTCACGTCCGCGAATTCCGGGTTGTTGATGATGATTCCGACCGCTTTCGAAGTGTCCATCGACGAACCGCCCCCGATAGCTACGATAAAGTCGGCGCCGGCGGCTTTGAATGCCGCGATCCCGTTTTTCACGTTCTTTACGGTCGGGTTCGGTTTCACTTCGTCGAACATTTCGAACGGAATGCCGGCGGCTTTCAGTACGTCGGTCACCTGTGCGGCCACGCCGAATTTCACCAGGTCTTTGTCGGTTACGACCAACGCTTTTTTGTAGCCGCGTTTTGCGACCTCTTCTGCGATTACTTTTCTCGAGCCTGCTCCGAAATAGGAGGTCTCGTTGAGAATCATTCTATAAGCCATAGCGATTTATATTAAAAAAAATTAAAAACAATCGTCGAAATTGGCCGGATCGTCCGGGGTCGCCCGTTCGCGGCGGTAGTCTGTAATCGGCAAACCGTTCGGAATGAAAGGGTTCGGCATAAGGCTGTCCGGCCTCTTTTTGCGCCGCAAAGGTACGATAAAAAAGCCAATTAATGAAATGTTTTTTCGCTCGGGGCGATTCTCAGGCGGCAGGCAGGGCTTTTGCCGCATCGGCTTTTGCCCGCATCCGGGCGGCGCGGCTGAAGCTGTCGGGGTGCGTCGAAAATAATTGCAGGATCGCGTCGGCCTGTCCGTCTTTCCGCTGCGAGGTGCGGTGGATTTTTTCGAGGGCGCTGGCCATCGCATACGGGTCGTAGCCGTTGCGCTGCAAAAAACCGAAACTGAAATCGTCGGCCGCGTACTCTTGTCCCTGCGAGAATTGCGATCCGGCCAGCTTCTCGGCCAGCGATCCCCACTGCGAACTGCTCAGCGAACCGATCACGCCGCCCGTAGCGCCCAGCGCATTCCGGGCCGCCGAAGTCAGGTAGGCCTTGCGCATCGCGCTCAGCGTGTCGCTGTTGCGGATATGTCCCATTTCGTGGCCGACGATCGCCATCAGTTCGTCGTCGTTCATCAGATCCATCAGTCCGGAAAAAATGCGGATACTGCCGTCGGCCGTTGCGAAGGCGTTGATCTGCGCGGTTTTGTAGACGCGGAAATTCAGCGGAACGCCGTTGACGGCTACGTAGCGCGACGTCAGCCGATCGAGGCGTTCGGCGTAGGGATCGTCTACCGGCAGCAACGCATTTTGCGCGTCGGCGTAGTCGATGTATTTGCGGGCCATCTGCATCACGTGCTCGTCTTTCAGCGTGGCGGCCTGCAACACGTCGACCGTCGCTTGCAACGCGGGGTTCGGCAGCCGGATCCGCGAGCGGGTCACGACGATGATGTAGATGATCAGAACGATGATCGCGACTTTCAGCAGCATACGTTTTCCGTCGAATTTAGAAATCCGGTATAAAATTAGGATAAATTGGCGTATTTTCGCAAAAATAATGCAACCGATCTATGAAAACCACTCCTTTTACCCGCTATCATGTTGAGAATGGCGCCCGGATGGCCGAATTCGCCGGCTACCGCATGCCGATCGAATTCACCGGGATCAACGACGAACATGCGGCCGTGCGTGAACGGGCCGGCGTTTTCGATGTGAGCCATATGGGGGAGATCTGGGTCAAAGGGCCCCGTGCCGCGGAATTCCTGCAATACGTTACGACGAACGACATCCGCGCGCTGCGTGACGGGAAGGTACAGTATTCCTGTCTGCCGAACGGTCGCGGGGGAATCGTGGACGACATTCTGATTTACCGGATCGACGCCGGGACATTTCTGTTGGTGGTCAACGCGTCGAACGTCGGCAAAGACTGGTCGCACCTGGTCGCACAGGGCGAAAAATTCGAAATGCGGCCCGGGAGGGAGCTTTACGACGCTTCGGACGAGATCGCGCAGCTTGCCGTGCAGGGGCCGCTGGCGATGCGGATCGTGCAGCGGTTGTGTCCGGAACGGGTCGAGAATCTCGAATATTATACGTTCGTAAAGACCGAGGTGGCCGGCATCGGGAATGCGATTCTTTCCGCGACGGGCTATACCGGCGCCGGAGGGTGTGAAATTTATGTGGCGGCGAAGGACGCTCCCCGGTTGTGGGATGCTTTGTGGCGTGCGGGCGCGGAGTACGGTTTGCAGAATATCGGTCTCGGTGCCCGCGATACGCTGCGCCTGGAGATGGGTTTCTGCCTTTACGGGAACGACATCGACGATACGACTTCGCCGGTCGAGGCCGGTCTCGGCTGGATTACGAAGCCGGTCGACGGCAACGACTTCATCGACCGGCCGCTGTTCGAAGTCCAGAAAAAGGAGGGGACGGAACGGCGTCTGGTCGGTTTCGAACTGACCGAACGGGGGATTCCCCGGCACGGTTACGCGCTTGCGGCTCCGGACGGGCGGACGATCGGGGCGGTGACTTCCGGAACGATGTCGCCGACGCTGAAAAAAGGGATCGGCATGGGGTACGTGCAGAGCGCTTTTGCCGCTCCGGGTACGGATATCGACGTGGTGATCCGCAATAAGCCCGTTCGGGCCCGGGTCGTGAAGATGCCTTTCTTGAAACGACGGGAAGCGGAGTAGTGCGGATATCAGACGAAAGGAGGCGGTTTGCGAACCGCCTCCTTTCGTTTTTGTTATGAAATCGTCTTTCTCTCGGCCGTCGCCGGTTATTTTGCATCCGCTTCGCCGAGCAGCGTTTCGATTCGCGGCGCCAGGTCGCGGAAGTCGGGAATGGCGGCCAGTTCGTCGAGAGAGACCCAGCGGAAAGCGTCGGATTCGTTCCGGTCGATCATCACCCGGTCGTCGTCGCCGTCGAACAGGAAGACGAACCGCATGTCGTGGTGCGTGTGTTCCGCTTCGTTTTTCGCAGCGCAAGCGGGGATGTAGTGCGAGTCCATGTCCAGCGGCAGCGCCGTTTCGCCCGGAAACGTCAGCGGCGTCAGTTGTTCGCTGCGGATGCCCGTCTCTTCGGCAATCTCGCGGTAGGCGGCGTCCAGCACCGAGTCGTCCGCCGCTTCGACGTGTCCGCCGGGTTGCAACCATTTGCCGAGTTGGCGGTGTTTGAGCAGCAGTACCCGGTGGCTCGCCCGACTGACGATCACGCCGCCGGCGGTGATATGGCCGGCTAAGTTTTTGCGGTCGTACAGCGATTCCCCGTCGAACCGGGCGACGAATTCCGTGAACGGCCCGGTTTCGGCTTTTTCTTCGGGAAAATGCCTGAAATAGCGTTTTTGTAAACGCCGGATGTCTTTGCGCAGATCCATTCGGGGAAGGGTTATTTTGTCCAGTTTATTTTGGCCGTCTTGACGTCGCGGGAGTTCGGACCGATGCAGACGTTGAACTCTCCGGGTTCCCAGACGTGCTCCAGTTCGCTGTTGTAGAATTTCAAGTCGGCAGTTGTGATGCGGAACGTTACGCCCTGCGTTTCGCCGGGTTTCAGCGTGATCCGGCGGAAGTTTTTCAGTTCCCTGACCGGTCGCGAGATGCTGGCCACCGGATCGCCGATGTAGAGCTGGACGATTTCGTCGCCCGTGCGGGTGCCGGTGTTGGTTACTTTGACCGTGGCGTTTATCGTCCCGCTGCCGCCCGAAGCGACCGCCCGGTCGAGCTGGATGTCGCTGTAATCGAACGTCGTGTAGCTCAGCCCGTATCCGAACGGATAGACCGGATCGTTCGTAATGTCGAGGTATTTGGTCGTCGCCCAGAAGTCGGCGCGGTACGGCCGTCCGGTATTCAGCGAGTTGTAGTACAGCGGGAGTTGGCCTACGCTCTGCGGGAAGGTCGCGGTCAGTTTGCCTGACGGTACGCGGTCGCCGAACAGTACGTCGGCCAGCGCGTAGCCGGCCATCGTTCCGCCGTGCCAGGCTTCGAGAATCGCGTCGAACCGTTCGTTCTCCCACGACAGGGTCAGCGGGCGTCCGCTCATGATCGCCACGACGACCGGTTTACCTGTATCGTGCAGCGCTTTGAGCAACGCTTTCTGGCATTCCGGAAGTCCGATGTCCGAGCGCGAGCGCGCTTCGCCCGACCAGCCGCTCGGTTCGCCGACCGTGGCGACGATCACGTCGGCGTCTTTGGCCGTTTCGAGCGCCTGTTCGATCAACGTTTCGGTCGGCGTCGTGTTTTTCCCGGTCTGAGCCAGCAGCATCGGTTCCTCGGTCAGGTTCGATCCCTGTGCATAGACCACTTCGGCCCGGTCGCCGACGACCTCTTTGACGGCTTCGAAAATGCTGCGTGCCGGGGCTTCTTCGCGCAGCATGACCCAGGTGCCGAACAGTTCGCCGCGCGTGTTGCCCATCGGGCCGATCACGGCGATCTTGCCGGTTTTTTGCAGCGGCAGGATTTGCCGGTCGTTTTTCAGCAGCACGATCGACTCTCCGGCCAGTTCGCGCGCCGTTTGCAAATATTCGGGCGACAGGGCCTTTTTCTGGCGTTCGGGATCGGTGTACTGGTACGGGTTGTCGAACAGTCCCAGTTTGTATTTGGCTTCGAGGATGCGGCGGCACGCCTGGTCGATCTCCTGCCGGGTTACCTTCCCTTCGTCAAGCGATTTTTTCAGCGTCCAGATAAAAGCGTTCGCGCCCATGTCCATGTCGAGCCCGGCTTTCAGCGCCAGCGCCGCGACCTGCTGTAGGTCTCCCATGCCGTGGGCGGTCATTTCGCCGACCGATCCGGCGTCCGAAACCACGAACCCGTCGAATTTCCATTGGTCGCGCAATACGTCGGTCAGCAGCCAGCGGTTGCCGGTCGCCGGAATTCCGTCTACGACGTTGAACGACGACATGAAGCTGCCTGCGCCGGCTTCGGCTGCCGCCTTGTACGGCGGCAGGTAATAATTGTACATTGCTACGCGGCTCATGTCCACCGTGTTATAATCCCGTCCGGCTTCCGATGCGCCGTACAGCGCGTAGTGCTTGACGCAGGCCATCACGGTGTTCGGCGCCGACAGGTCGTCGCCCTGGTATCCTTTTACCATCGCCTTGGCTATTTCCGACCCCCACCACGGATCTTCGCCGGAACCTTCGGCGATTCGGCCCCAACGGGCGTCGCGGGCGATATCGACCATCGGCGAGTAGAACCAGTTGATGCCGAAAGCCGAAGCCTCTTCGGCAGCGATCCGAGCGCTTTTTCGGATCAGTTCCGGATTCCAACTGCACGAGATGGCCAGCGGGATCGGAAATACGGTTTTATAGCCGTGGATCACGTCGAGACCGATCAGCAGCGGAATGCCGAGCCGCGACTCCTTGACGGCGATCTCCTGCGCTTTTTGCGTCGCGGCGGGGTCCATGCCGCCGGTTGCGCTGAGATATCCTTTGCGGATCGCTTCGTCCTGGCCTACGGCGGCGCCTACGACGCCCGGAACGCCCCCGGAAGCGAGGTTCAACTGCCCCAGTTTTTCGTCGAGGGTCATTTTGCTCATCAGGTCGTCGATGAATGCGTCCATTTTCGGGTCGCGTTGTCCGTATGCCAGCGAAGCGCACAGCAAGGTAAGCGACAGTAACAATTTTTTCATGGTCGGGTTATGCGTGTTGGTTTAGGTTTGTCATGATCGGCGAACGACGACAACCTGCAGCAGGAATGTCGTCGTTCGCAGTATGTGGTCGAAACGCCGAACTATTGATTCAGCGTCCGTTCGATATAACTTTTGTAATCTTTCACCACCGGGCAGTAGTTGCTGCCGAACAGCGGCGACGAGATCAGGAAATCGGCCGTCGAACGGTTGATCGCCGTGGGCACGTTGTACAGCGTCGCCAGACGCAGCAGCGCTTTTACGTCCACGTCGTGGGGCTGGGCCTGCATCGGATCCCAGAAGAAGATCACCGCTTCGACCTTGCCTTCGGCAATCATCGCGCCCAACTGCTGGTCGCCGCCCAGCGGACCCGATTTCAGCAATACGATATCGACCGCTTCCTCATCGAACTCTTTGCCGCGCCGGTCGCGCAACGTCCGTTCGACCATTTTCCCGGTCGTTCCGGTGCAGATCAGATGATGTTTCAGCAAAACCTCCCAGTTCCAGTCCACCCATTCGGCCAGGTCGCGCTTCATGTTGTCATGAGCGACCAGGGCCACGCTCTTTCTGTTTTCCATAACCATTATAATAATACATTACGGCGCAAAGGTACTAAAAGTTCGGCCGAAACGGAACGTTCCCGGTCTAAAATTCCGGAAGATTACCTGAAATATTTGCTGCGGCATACGAAATGCGGATTGTGCAGCGAGATCTTGTTGTATTGCAATCCCGCGCCCCCGTCGAACGGTTCGACGACCCCGCCCGCTTCGCTGAGAATGATCTCTCCGGCGGCCGTATCCCATTCGTAGGTGTTCGACGTGCGGACGTAAATTTCGACGGTACCTTCGGCCAGCAGGCAGAATTTGAACGAACTGCCCTGCTCGACGATCTCGGCCGCCGGATGAACCGCTTTGATCCGGGCGATGTGTTCGAACGTTTCGTCGGTATTGTGCGAACGGCTTACGGCGATGCGGATCGGTTCGTTGGCTTTGTCGCACAGCGGCAGCCGGGTCGTATCGCTCCAGATTTGCGGCAGGTCGAACAACGCTTCGTGGTCGGGCTCTACGTCGGTTTTCAGGTAGCATCCGGCTCCTTTCAGCGCGAAGTAAATTTTATGGATATACGGAACGTAGATCACCCCGATGTACGGTTCGTTGTTGTGCATCAGCGCGATGTTGACGGTGAATTCTCCGTTGCCTTTCAGAAATTCCTTGGTGCCGTCCAGCGGGTCGACCATCCAAAACAGATCCCAGTTGCGCCGCTCTTCGTACAGCAGGTCGCGCCCCTCTTCGCTCAATAGCGGGACGCGGGTCTGGCTCAGGTATTTCTTGATCAGTTCGTGCGCATCCCGGTCGGCTATCGTGATCGGGGTGTGGTCGCTTTTGATATCCACGGCGAAATCGGCGTCCCCGGTATAGATGTCGATGATGCGCGCCCCGGCGCGGATCGCGGCATTATAGGCATTTACCAGCAGGAAGTCGGTTTGTTCTTTGTTCAGCATGGCTGTTCGGTTTTATGGCGTTCGGTTTCAGATTAGGTTCGCATATTATTTGGAGGATTCGAAGATCGGAATTTCTCCGTCGGCGACGGTTACGGTGGTTACCAGCGGCCCTTTGAAGCGTTCCCCTTTGCGGCTGATCCACACTCCGCGCGGGAATCGTACCGTCCGGCTGTCGGACTCGCCGAGCAGCGGGGCCACGAGGTATTTCGACCCGATCATGAACTGGTCGTTGCAGTCGGTGAATCCGTTATGCGGAAATTCGTATTCCATGTGGCGTACGATGGGTTCGGCCGTGCGGGCGCTCTCTTGAATCAACTGTCGGTAATATTCGCCGATTCTCTCGCGGGCGGTAAACGCCGCCTTGCACTGCGCGGCGACCGCCGGATCGGTGATCCGCCACGGGGCGATGTCGAGCGCGGCGACCGGCAGTACCGACGAGAGCTGCACGTAACGCAGCAGCACCTTCGGGTCCCGTGTGACGGAGTCCGACGTCAGGGCCGGATCGGCGCTCACCGTGCTGTACGGGTATCCCAGCAGGTTGGCCGTAAGGATATTGGATACCATCTCCTGTAAGAGCCCCCATTCCAGCGGACGTTTCGTTTGTAAATCGTGGATATAGGGCGCGAAGCCGTCGCCCCGGCTGATCGTATATTGGCTGGAGTGGAAATCGTTGCCCAGTTCGCTCCATTTTTTCAGAAATTCGGCGGCCCCGGCATTTGCGAAGCGCGCGTAAGGCAGCGCTCCGTCGCAGTCGAACAGGAAGCCGTCGACCCCGAGGCTGTCGTGCAGCACGCCCAATTGCCGGCGAAGCATTTCGTACACGGTCTCCCGCGTGATGTCGTAAAAAGCGCTGTATCCGCCGATCCATTCGGCCATTGCCGTGCGTCCGTCGGACAATTTGACGAATGCTCCGCTGTTGCGGAAAGCGCGGTAAATAGGCCCGTCTCCGCTGACGAATGGCGTGACGGTCAGCATGAGCCGGAATCCTTTGTCGTGCAATTCGCGGACGAGGGCTGCAAAATCGCCGTACATTTCGAGGTTCGGCGTGAAACTGCCGATCGTCGATTGCCACCCGCCGGGAACGACCAGCGTTCCGGCCGGATAGCCTGCGGCGAGAATGTTCTGTGCATACTGCCGGATGTCGTCGGCCGTAGCCGAGAACGGAATTTCCGCGCTCATGTCGTACACCGGGGCCGTGAAGAACTCCGCCGCCGGAGTCGGCGCGTTTTCTGCCGGCGGAAAATTCTTATGGCAGCAGACCAGGTAGGCTTCCCGCAGGGTTTTGCCCCCGGTGACGGCTTCGACCTCTTCGATCGGCGATTCGATCCGGAATTCGGTTCCGGTATATTCGATCTTAAAGGGCGATTTGCTCCAGATGTAGCGTCCCCGGCTCGAAATCAGCAGCGGAGCGACGTTGCTTTTCACCCAGGTGGAAAGGTCCGTTTGCGGAAAAGGCTCGCTGAGCGGCATCGCCTGTTCGCCCCCGACGAATACACCCCACCACTGTTCTCCCTTCAATACGTCGATTTTCGTACTGTACTGCGCGGCCAGCGATTCGCAAAGCAACGCGGCCGCCAGTACCAGTCCTGCTATTTTTTTGTACATATCCGTTTTGTTAATATTCCACTTTTTTCAGCAGGGAATTGAACCACATCAGTTTGTCCCCGAACAAATCCCGGGCCGTTGCGGCATACTCCTCGAACAGTTCCCCGACCAGTCGCTTGTACCGGGGCATGTCGCCGACGTCCACCTGCAGCGAATAGGTGAAATGCTCCTCGGCGGTCGCCGGCAATACGCGGGTAAAAGTGATTTTATCGAATCCCTGTGCCGCGAGCAGCGGGAGGTAGTGTTTGCGCAAAGATTCCAGCCAGCGGTCGTGGATCGCCGGATCGACCATGAAAGAGGTGTTGACGATATACATAAGTCCGGTAATCTGTCTTTAAAATTTTGTCTAAGGTACGTTTTTATTCCGATTTACTCAAATTTTTCAGGGGCTTTCTCCGCGGAGCCGTCCGGACAGCCGCAAAAGGAACGTTCCGTAACTTATTCCGGTAGTGGAGAATGTCCGTTCATTTGCGTTAACGAAATAAAATGCGGTTTTTGTATCCCGAAAAGACTTTTTTATCCCTTCAAAAACAATGATTCCGTGTTTTTTACCAATAGATGCGCGCCGGAAACGGAACGTTCCGCGCTTTCCGTCCGGCGAAATTCCGCCCGTCGTCGGCGAAAAAGCGCGGGGATTTTGTTTTATTCGAAAAACATCGCTATCTTTGCTCTCCGATTTATGCAAATCTAATTTGTGACTAAATGTACGCAATCGTAGAAATCGCAGGTCAACAGTTTAAAGTTGAGAAAGGTCGGAAGCTCTATGTTCACCGTCTTCAGGGGGATGAAGGTTCCTCGATGAGCTTCGACAAAGTCCTGCTAACAGACAATGACGGTCAGGTTAACGTCGGCACACCTGTAGTAGAAGGGGCCGCAGTGAATGCAACGATTCTCAAGCACCTCAAAGACGACAAAGTGATCGTCTTCAAGAAGCGGAGAAGGAAGGGCTATCGGGTAAAGAACGGTCACCGTCAATACCTGACCCAGATTCAGATCGATGAAATTAAAGCTTAACGTTTAAAACCTCAGAACAGAGATGGCACACAAGAAAGGAGTCGGTAGCTCCAAGAACGGTCGGGAATCCGAAAGCAAACGCTTGGGCGTAAAACTTTTCGGAGGACAGGTTGCCAAAGCGGGCAATATTCTGGTTCGCCAGCGCGGCACCGTACACAATCCGGGTGAAAACGTAGGCATTGGCAAAGACCATACGCTTTATGCCCTCGTTGACGGAGTGGTTTCTTTCCGCAAGAAAGAAAAAGACAGATCTTACGTTTCGGTGACTCCGCTGTCGTAGGGAATCCGAGATCGGATATAGGAATTGCCCGGAAGCAGACGCTTCCGGGCAATTTTTTATACGGGAAATCTCATGAAAGAAGCGATAAATTCTTTGTTTGTAAGTTTAAGAGATGATACAGAAAAATGATTTAAAATGACGATTATGTGCTTTGTATACTATAATTATTTCATTTTATGCTGTTTTGTATTTGGAATAACGCAAAAAAAAAGTATATATTGCTCAAATATATGGAGTGTTTTAATGTGAAATTTATTTTATTTAAATCTATATAGTATGAAGAAAGTTGTATTATGTTGGTATATTTTGCATCCTTTCAGAAATCAAAAAAAATCACGTTGAGCGATCCCCTTTGCATGTAAATTTGGAAATATGCGAGTTACTCTCGGAGTGAAATTATATTAGGATTTGCTGATGTTTCTTTAGGTTATAGACTTGAATGGGGTATTGTCTAGTCGTATTTGACAATACGCAAAAGAAATAAAGCTAAGGTTTATATTTATAGTTTGATAAATAAATATTTTTTATTCATTAAAAAACACGAAGGATGAAAAAAACAATTTTTTTAATTGGAGGGGCTCTCGTTTTTGGGACTTCCTGAGAAGTCAATTCATATCAAACGGCGGTTTCTGATTTGATCTCTGAAAATGTGGAGGCTCTTGCTCGAGACGAAACTTCGTCTGGGTTTGCAGAGGTTTCTTGTTATTATGAAGAAGTTACTGATTCAAATGGAGATGTTGTCCAGTCGCATGCGATAATGTGTGAGGGAGAAGGAGATAAGGCTTGTACTTGTAGTCATGAAAAATAAATACAGTGTTTATAAATTAACGTTTTGTTAAAAGAATATTAAAGATGAAAAAATCGACTTTCTTTATTGGTGCTTTTTCTTTGGTGGTTTTCTCTGGAATTAGTAAGAAATTACATCAAACAGCAGTATCTGATGTGATGACTGAAAATGTAGAAGCTTTAGCCCGGGATGAAACGTCATCTGGATATGCCGAGGTTAGTTGCGTATATGAAGACGTGGTTAATAGTGACAGTTTGGTTGTGAAAGTCCATTCGAGGAGTTGTTCTGGGGAGGGCGATCTGGCTTGCTCTTGTGATCATATGAAATGAAAATAATTTTAGATAAATATGATGGTAACTTTTTAAAGAGTCTCCGTTTATGAAACGAACCTCGTTTGTTGCAATCGCATTTTCCGTTGTGTTTTCCGGTTGCGTAAGTTCGGCATCCCGACCGGATTACCCTACCGATTTGTTGACGATAACTGTTGACGTCGGTCGGAATGATGACGGTAAACTGATAGACAGTATATTGGAATTTTCGCATTATGTCATTTTGGATCCGCAACAAGAAGTCCTGATTGGAAAAATAAAGAAGTTGCAACTTCTGGACGGACATATAGGTGTTGCGAGTGAGAATAAAGCTTACGTTTTCGATTCGACTGGTAGGCTGGTGCATTGTTGGGATCGCCAGGGGCGCGGTCCTAACGAATATTTGCAAATGACGGACATGGAGATCGGTAGGGAAAAGGACTGGGTATGTCATGTGTATGACAAGAATGCGGGAAAGTTATTGACGTATGACATGGACGATAAAGCCGTTTCTGTTAAGGAAATGATCCCACATGCAAAGGCGTTCAAACTTTTGGGTGATGGCCTGATCGCTTTTAATATGGGAAATGGTTCGAGCACCTTTTTGCAAAAGGAAGACTATTTTAATTACAGATGTATCGACAGTTTCGGCAAAACACGGATATCTGCTGTTCCGTTCAATAAGCAAATGTTCGGATTGTCGACGCAATACGATAAAGGGAAGTCGTTTTTTTACCGGTATGGAGAGCAAATTTATATGAGCGCTCAGCATAACGATACTATTTACCAGGTATCCGATACCTCCGGTCGGATAACGCCCTGTCTTGTGTTTGATTTGGGTGTCGAACGACCGAGGGCGGATGATGAGAATTACCCGATTTCGAACTACCAGAAAGGTTTAGGCGGTGAAAAACCAGAAGTTCCGGTAGCGTTCTATAAATTTCCGAACGGTTGTTTAGCCGAATATACTTATGATTTCCGACCGTATGTGCTGATTGCCAACGAACAAGGAGAGATATTGTACACCGGTAACAGCGCCAGGGATAAGAATGGCGTTTTATTGAGGCCCGTACCGTATCTGGATTTCGACAATTCCGGTTATCTGATTTCATATTTCAGTCCGGTGAATATCGAGGCTGATAAAAAGATAGGTCGGAGAAAAGGTTGCGATTCCGCTTTGCTGGATGAATTATCTTTAAAAGTCTCGGAGAACAGTAATCCTGTTTTATTATTCTATAAGTGGATTTACTGAGACGTGCCGGATTGATGTGCTTCAATGGTTTATGTCCGTATTTTAATGCGGCGATTTAAAAATAAGATGCTGTTTGGCAGTCTCTTATGTGTTATTCATAAAAAGACGACGCCCGGAACTGCAGTTCCGGGCGTCGTCTTTTTATGAATCCGGATTCCTCCGGTTCCGGTTGTCCTTATTTCGCGTAGCTGACCGAGCGGGTTTCGCGGATCACGGTGATCTTCACCTGGCCCGGATAGGTCATTTCGTCCTGGATCTTCTTGGCGATGTCGTGCGACAGGCTGTCGGCCTCCTGGTCGGTGATCTTCTCGCTGCCGACGATCACGCGCAGTTCGCGGCCGGCCTGGATCGCGTAGGTCTTCATGACGCCGGGGTAGGCGAGGGCCATGTCTTCCATCTCCTTCAGCCGCTTGATGTACGATTCGACCACTTCGCGGCGGGCGCCCGGACGGGCTCCGGAGATCGCGTCGCAGACCTGTACGATCGGCGAGATCAGGTTGTTCATCTCCATTTCGTCGTGGTGCGCCCCGATGGCGTTGATCACTTCCGGTTTTTCCTTGAATTTCTCGGCCAGTTTCATGCCGATGATTGCGTGCGGCAATTCCGGTTCGTCGTCGGGCACTTTGCCGATATCGTGCAGCAGGCCGGCGCGACGGGCCATCTTGGCGTTCAGTCCCAGTTCCGAGGCCATGATGCCGCACAGATTGGCCACTTCGCGCGAGTGTTGCAGCAGGTTTTGTCCGTAAGACGAACGGTATTTCATCTTACCGATCAGGCGGATCAGTTCGGGATGGAGCCCGTGGATGCCCAGGTCGATCGTGGTGCGCTTGCCGGCTTCGACGATCTCTTCTTCGATCTGTTTCTGTACTTTGGCAACGACTTCTTCGATGCGTGCCGGATGGATGCGGCCGTCCGTTACCAGTTGGTGCAGCGCCAGACGCGCGATTTCACGGCGTACCGGATCGAAGCCCGACAGGATGATCGCTTCCGGCGTGTCGTCGACGATGATCTCGATGCCGGTAGCGGCTTCCAGGGCCCGGATGTTCCGTCCTTCGCGGCCGATGATCCGGCCTTTCACTTCGTCGCTCTCGATGTTGAACACCGTGACCGAGTTTTCGATGGCCGCTTCGGTAGCGACGCGCTGGATCGTCTGTACGACGATCTTTTTCGCCTCCTTGTTGGCGCTCATCTTGGCCTCTTCCATCACTTCGTTGACATAGGTCATCGCTTCGGTCTTGGCCTCCTCTTTCATGTTTTCGATCAGGATGTTCTTGGCTTCGTCGCTACTGAGGCCGCTGATCTGTTCGAGACGGGTGTTTTGTTCCTTGATTTTGCGGTCAAGGTCTTCCTTCTTGCGTTCGACGCTCTCGATCTGAGCCTGCAGACGCTCGCGTACGGAATCCTGTTCGCGGATTTTCTTGCTCAGCTCGTCCTGCTGCTGGGTCAGGTTGTTTTCCAGTTGTTTGGCGCGCTGTTCGCTCTGGGAGAGCTTTTGGTTGCGCTCGTTGACGGCCCGGTCGTGTTCGCTTTTGAGCTGGATGAATTTTTCCTTGGCCTGGAGAATCTTCTCCTTTTTGATCATCTCGCCGGCCGATTCGGCCTCTTTCAGAATCGCGGCCTTCTTGTTCCGGACGATTTTCGATGTGATCGAATAGCCTGCATAGCAGCCTGCGGCGGAACAGATGACGGCAATTATTGCTATAATTACAATGCTCATAGGTGTTAGTTAAATGTATTTATATGTTAAACAAAATGTACGTTTGGGTATAAAAAAAGACCCGCACAAATTCCTCTTTCCTTGTTTGACGAATCTCCAATCTCGTCATGTATGGGGCTGCCGTTTATCGCAAACGTCCAACGTCTTCGGATGAAGAACCTTCCGGGGGGAAGGTTAAGGCCTGTTTTTGAAATACTGAGCTTGACCCCAATGTAAATAGTGTTGAGTTTCGCAAAGCTTAAAAGGAATCCATGCGGGTTTTTATTCCTTAACTTATATGTCCAAGAACCTGTTGTCTGTTATTAAGACGTCGTTTACGTTTCAAATATTGTTCAGGTAGTCGTCGATCTCTCGTTCGATTTTCTGCAAACGCTGTGCCTCTTCCGTCATCTCCCGGTTCATCTCCAGCCCGACCTTGTCGACGGCCACCTGCAAAGCGGCCATGGCCAGATAATCTTCCGGTTCGGCGGCGAACCGGGTTTTGTAAACCGAGATCAGGGCATTGATATCCTGTGCCGCACGCCGGTACTTTTCCTCCTCGGCCTGCCGGATCGTCATCGGGTATTCTTTACCCGCCAACTTCACCGATATCCTGCGCGTTCCTGCCATCAATATAACGTCTTCGCTACTTGTTCATCAATGCAAGGCATTTGTCAATTTCCCGCAATAGTTTGTTGACTCTGAGCCTTGCTATCCGGCTGTCGCCGCGGTTTCCCATCAGACCGGCCGCCGTTTCGAGCGTTTCGATTCGTCTGCCGAGCTGCCGTATTTCCGTTTCGGCCGCTCTTTTTTCGAGGATGACCGTGTCTCGTTCGGCGGTCAATTCACGCACTTCACTGCGAAGTCGCCGGTTGTCCTCGATGATCCGAGAAACCTTTTTCTTCAGTGAATCGATAATCGCCTTGTTGTCATCCATTTCTGCAGACAAAATTGATTCGTCCACTCAAAAGTAGTTATTTTTTGTCAAAATGCAAAATCTATTTTCCGCGCTTCCCTATACGAATTTCCCGTAAAGGTCGTAATCTCCTGCTTCCGTTATTTTTACGTCCAGGAAGGTTCCCGGCGACGGATTCTCGTCGGTTTCGATCAGGATTTCGGTATCGACTTCCGGCGAGTCGTATTGCGAACGTCCGACGAGGAACTCTCCCTCGCGCCGGTCGATGATGATCCGCTCTCGCGTGCCGATCCGCCGGCGGTTGTTTTCGGCCGAAATGCGGTTTTGCAGTTCCATAATCGCGTCGGCCCGCCGTTGTTTCACCTCGTCCGGTACGTCGTCGCGCAGCCGCATGGCCGAATAGGTGCCCTCTTCTTCCGAGTACGGGAAGACTCCGAGCCGTTCGAACCGCACCCGTTCGACAAATTCCAGCAGTTCGTCGAAATCCGCTTCGCTTTCGCCCGGATAGCCGGTCAGCAGCGTCGTCCGCAGCGCGATGCCGGGAATCCGGCGGCGCAGTTCGCCGATCAGTTCGTAGGTCTGCGCCTTGTTCAGCCCGCGGCGCATACTTTTCAGTTGCGGGTCGCTGATGTGCTGAAACGGGATGTCGAGGTATTTGCACATTTTCGGTTCGTCGCGCAGCGCGTCGATCACGTCCGTCGGGAACTGCGCCGGGTAGGCGTAGTGTAGGCGTACCCATTCGAGCCCGTCGATGCGGCACAGCCTGCGGAGCAACTCGCCGAGCCGCCGCTCGCCGTACAGGTCGAGGCCGTAGTAGGTCGTATCCTGCGCGATGACGATCAGTTCCCGGACGCCCCGCGCGGCCAGCATCTCCGCTTCGCGAAGCAGCTCTTCCATCGGCACCGAGACGTGATGCCCGCGGATCAGCGGGATCGCGCAATAACCGCATCCCCAGTTGCATCCTTCCGAGATTTTCAGGTAGGCGTAATGGCCCGGCGTGGTCAGGTGCCGCTCCCCGGTCAGTTCGTCGCGGTAGCGTCCGCCGACGGTTTTCACGATGTCGCGCAGGTCGTTGACGCCGAAGTATTCGTCCACTTCGGGGATCTCTTCCCGCAGTTCTTCCCGGTAGCGTTCGGCCAGGCAGCCCATGACGAACAGGTGGTCGATACAGCCTTTGGTCTTCGCGTCGGCGAATGCGAGGATCGTGTTGACGGACTCCTCTTTGGCGTCGCCGATGAATCCGCAGGTGTTGATTACGACGATTCTGGCGTCCGTTTCGTTCGAGTCGTGGACGATTTCGAAACCGTTGCGTTGCAATTGCGCCATCAGGTGTTCCGAATCGACGAGGTTTTTCGAACAACCGAGCGTTATGACGTTGATTTTACGTTTCATAGTGCGTATTTGCTTGCAAAAATAGGAAAATCCGCACTATATTTGCATGTCGACATGAAATTGACCGAATGTTTACGGACATTTAAAACGATAGATTATGCTGAGTAAAAAAATGGAAGAGGCGATCAACGCCCAGATCAATGCGGAATTCTGGTCCGCATACTTGTATTTGTCGATGTCTTGCGATTTCGCTCGGAAAGGACTCAAGGGAATGGCCAACTGGTTTTCGATCCAGTTCCGCGAGGAACAGGATCATGCCCGGATGCTGATGGATCATGTCCTCGCACGCGGCGGAAAGGTCGCTTTGGCGCCGATTGCCGAAGTGCCTTCCGCCTGGGATTCTCCGCTGGCCGCTTTCGAAGATACGCTGAAACACGAAAAAAGCGTGACCGCCCGGATCAATGCGCTGTGCGAGCTGGCTGCCGCCGAAAAGGATTTCGCTTCGGCTAACCGGTTGGTTTGGTTCGTCGACGAGCAAATCGAGGAAGAGGAGAACGTGCAGGGCATTATCGATGCGCTGAAGCTGGTCGGAGACGACAAGGTGGGAACCTTTATGCTGGACAAGGAACTCGGGGCGCGAACTAGCACGCCTGCGCCGGGGAAATAATTCCGGCGTTTCAAGTATGTAAAATATGCCGTCTTTGTGACGGCATATTTTTGTTTGAGGCGGATGTTGTTTTAGGTTTCATTCCGTTTTGTTTCGGCCTTTCATCAATTTTTGCCGTCTGTCTTCCAACGGGATTTTTATGTCGAAATAAAGTTTGCCTTCAGGAATACCTTCCGCTTTGATCTTCGTTTCGAGATACCCTTCCCTGTCCAGTGACTCCCCCCGGATTGTTTTTGTGACGTTCAATACGCGCAGAATAACATATTCATCCGGTATTCCGAGTATTTTAAAAGCCGTTTCCTTTGTTCGTCCGTCGCCGGAAGTCCAGATACCTTGCAGTAGCATTCTGAAACGTTTCCGATAAGGCTCCGTCTCCTCCGGGGGAAGTTTACATACGTCGCTAACAGCAAGCAGTATTTCATGGGCTCCCAGGGAAGTAGGACATTCGTGCAGAATCGATTTGGCCTGATCGAATGCTTCTTGGTATTTTCCGAGTTGTAATAGTTTGTGTGCTTCGCTTTCTCCGTTTCCTACGAGACCTTTGTAATTGGATTGCCGGGCGAATCCGTAATAGATTTCGGCGCATTCCCACGGGGTCAGGGTCGTATCGGCCTGCTCAAAACGTGCAAGCAACTGGTTGTAGGTATTCGGTGAATCGGTTGCCACACTGTCGCCAGGGACGGTCGTGAGGAATTTTTTCATAATGGTTTCCGTTGTTATTGTTTTAGTTTCCTGGGAACGGGCTTGAGCTCGATAGCTATTGGTCAACAATAAGACGGTGAGGCTGAGTATGGAAAGTTTTTTCATAAGAGAGGTAGTTTTAGTGAGGTATTCAAAATTAAAGAAATTAGTCTGAATATGCAAAAATAGATTTAAGTTGGCCGTATGGGGTGATACGGTGATAGGAATGCAATTCGTTGGTTGTTTCCTGAACAGGTACTCTTGTGGCCGAATGCCTGCAAGCAGTCGATTTTGTTGACATCTCCGATTGGCGTATCGGAATCCTGAACCGGTTACTGATGCCGATTACCATTTCGTTTTTGATCGTGCTGTCTATCTTCGCGACGGTGTGCGATTTGACAGCCGGCAGCCTGAAGGTCGACGCCAGCGGCGGGGCCAATATCGATATGGCCGTAAAATGCGAGCAGATCGTAATCGGAATGTCGGGCGGCGCGCGCATTACGGCTTTCGGCGAAACCGGGGCTCTGAAGGCTTCCGGGTCGGGCGGCGCGCATTTGGAAGCGGTCGGACTGAAGGCAAACGACGTTACGCTGGGAGGTTCCGGCGCGGCGGGGTTGCGAGTATGGGCCGTTCAGAACCTGAGCGTTTCTAGCCTGTCCGGCGCGGCGACCGTGCGGTATAAAGGCGATCCGCGGATCGGCACGCTCCAGATCGACCGGGGGTCTTTCGGAAAATTAAATCCTTAAAATCGGCTTCCTGCGCCGGTGCGGCGCGGATTTCCCGCCCGAACGAAACCGCTGGGGTTTCGCCGGGCGGTTTTTATTCCCCGAACAGGCTGTCGACGAATTCCCTGCGGTCGAATACCTGCAGTTGGTCGATCCCTTCGCCGACGCCGATGTAGCGCACCGGGATTTTGAACTGGTCGCTGATGCCGATCACTACGCCGCCTTTGGCCGTGCCGTCCAGTTTGGTGATCGCGAGGGCGGTGACGCGCGTGGCTTGCGTGAATTGTTTCGCCTGTTCGAAGGCGTTCTGGCCCGTCGATCCGTCGAGCACCAGCATCACTTCGTGCGGCGCGTCGGGAATCACTTTGGCCATTACGTTGCGGATCTTGGTCAACTCGTTCATCAGGCCGATTTTGTTGTGCAGCCGTCCCGCCGTGTCGATCAGTACGACGTCGGCATCGTTCGCTACGGCGCTACGCAGCGTGTCGAAAGCCACCGAGGCCGGGTCGGAACCCATGTCCTGGCGGATCATCGTGACCCCGGCGCGTTCGGCCCAGACGGCCAGCTGGTCGATCGCGGCGGCGCGGAACGTGTCGGCGGCGCCGATATAGACTTTTTTACCGTCGTTTTTCAGCTTCGAAGCCAACTTGCCGATCGTGGTCGTTTTGCCGGCCCCGTTGACGCCGACCACCATGACCACGTACGGCATACCGTTGCGTTTCTCGTAGGAGAAGTTCTCCTCGCCGGCGCTTTTGTTCTCTTCGAGCAGGGCCGTGATTTCGGTGCGCAAGATGCGGTTCAGTTCCGCGGTGTTCATGTATTTGTCTTCGGCGACCCGTTTTTCGATCCGTTCGATGATCCGTACGGTGGTGTCGACGCCGACATCCGACGTGATCAGCACCTCTTCGAGGTTGTCCAGCACCTCTTCGTCGACCTTCGACTTGCCGGCCACGGCCCGCGCCAGTTTCGAGAAAACCCCTTCTTTCGTCTTTTCGAGCCCTTTGTCGAGGTCTTCTTTATGCTCCTTTTTTGAAAAAATATTGAACAGTCCCATAATCGTACGCTATTTGATGATATGCATGGGCCCCGGGAGACTCGGGGGATGCGCCCTACAAAAATACAAAAAGCTCCTTACAGTTAAGAAGCTTTTTGTAATAAGACGGAAAATCGCTTATTTTTTTGCGAAGAAATCTTTGATCTGATCGTTCAGCACTACTTCGGTTTTGAAGGAGTAGGCTCCGGTCTTTTCGGATTTCACCATCTTAATACATTTCGTGTGCGCTTTACCGGCTCCGGTCTTCAGCGTCGCAACTACTTTCTTTGCCATGATTCAAACCTTATTTAATTTCGCGGTGGATGGTTACTCGTTTCAGGATCGGGTTATACTTTTTACGCTCCATCCTGTCGGGCGTGTTTTTCTTGTTTTTGGTCGTGATATACCTTGACATTCCCGGAAGCCCGCTCTCTTTCTGTTCCGTGCACTCAAGGATAACCTGAACCCTGTTACCTTTTTTTGCCATTTTCTGCTTCGATTAATAATTAATAGACCGATTTGGGCGCAGCGGCGCTTTTCAGGGCTGCGGACAAACCTTTCTTGTTGATGGTTTTCATGCCTGCGGCAGTCACTTTAAGGGTGATCCACCGGCCTTCTTCTTCGTTCCAGAAGCGTTTCGTTTTCAGATTCGGATTAAAACGCCTCTTGGTTTTTTTGTTCGAGTGCGACACGTTGTTGCCAACCTGAGCCGTTTTACCCGTGATTTCACAAATTTTCATAGAATTCGTTTTTTTACATTACTCCAAAAGGATCGCCAAAAATACGAAATATTCTCCGAATAAAAAAATACGGCGGTAAAAAAACGGGGCGTTTCGTACGAAGCCGTAAAGATAACGGGAAATGCGGAGATGCGCCGTTTCGGACGGCGGCGGTCAATAATTTTTTCGGGGCGGAACGGAATGTCGTCCGAAATGCGTATTTTCGTGTGACGAATTCAAATAAAAAATACGTATGAAACGAATCATTTTGCCGTTGTTGGCGCTGTTGGCATTGGGCACGGGCCGGGCGATCGCGCAGCAACACAACCCGTTCGAAGGCGGAAAACTGCCGTTGATACCTTATCCGGCCGAGGTGCGGGTCGGGGAGCGCGATTTCGATCCCGGGGAGCGGCTTACCGTCCGGGTGTGTTCCGGCGACGAGGAAGATTTTTTTGCCGCCGCGACGTTGACCGACGAACTGGAAAATATCCGCACGGTCGTAAAAAAGTCGCGGTCGGGCGTTAAGGGTGCCGTGACGCTGACGCGTCCGGGGCTGAACCGTCAGGCCGACGAACGCCTGAAACAGGCGGGGTTGGAACTCGCTCCGGATTTTAATCCGGAAGGGTACGTGCTACTGGCCGACGGGCAGGGCGTGATCGTTTCGGCCAATACGGCCGCCGGCCTGTTCTATGGCGTGCAGACGCTACGCCAACTGGTCTATCCGTCCGGCGACGGATACCGGGTGCGGGCGGTCGCCGTGCGCGACGCTCCGGCGATGCGTTATCGCTGGCAGCAGGACGACTGGAGCCGCGGGCCGATTCCGACGCTGGAATACGCCAAAAAGCAGGTGCGCATTTTGTCAGAATATAAAATCAACGGATACAGCATCTACGCCGAAAACCTATACCAGTCGAAGTCGCATCCGGCGATCAACCCGTACGGCGGCACGATCACCCCGGAGGAGATCGCCGAACTGATCGATTACGCCGCACGTTACCACGTCGAGATCATCCCGCAGCAACAGACCTTCGGGCATCTGCACTATGTGTTGCGGCAGGAGCGTTACGCCGACCTCGGCGAAAAGCGCGGCAGCCAGATACTGAGTCCGACCGAACCGGGGGCGTACGATTTTATCGGCGACTACCTGGGCGAGATCGTGCCGATGTTCACGTCCGAGTTCATTCATATCGGTTGCGACGAGACGTTCGAACTCGGACGCGGCAAAAGCAAAGAGTCGGTGGCCGGGTCGTCGCACGCCGACGTTTACCTGGGACATCTGAAAAAGGTGGCCGCACTGCCCGCGCTGAAGGATAAAAAGTTGTTGTTTTGGGGAGAGATCGCCGTCGAACATCCCGAGAAACTCGATCTGCTGCCGTCGAACGTGATCGCCGTCGCATGGGATTACCTGCCCCGGGATAGCTACGAGACGTTCTTGAAGCCGTATGCCGATAAACACTTCGCCACGTTCGTCGCGCCGTCGGCTTTCTACGGCGGGCGCGTTTTCCCGGATTACCTGTCTCACATGAAGAATATCCGTAATTTCGTCCGCGACGGGCAGAAATACGGCTCGATGGGGATGCTGAACACTTCGTGGGACGATATGGGCGAAGACTTGTTCGATATGGGTTGGTACGGCGTGGTTTACGCCGCTGCCTGTGCCTGGCAGCACGGCGAGTCGGATCTCGACCGCTACCGCGATGCGTTTGATTGGGCGTTCTATCGCAATTCGGACGGGCATCCGTTCGCCGACGGAATTTGCAAGTTGGCCGACGTGCACGGCCGCGTCGGGGCGGTCAACTTCGAGATGGCTTACACTTCGCCGTTCACCGAAGCCGGCGTGGCGTTGCAGAATCACCTGCAAAATACGGGGGCGTGCCGCGAGATGCGCTTGTGGTGCGAGGATGCTTATACGCAGTTCAGCCGCGCGCGCGACCGGGTCGCGCTGCACGGTTCGACGGTCGATGCGTTGTTGTTCGCCGCCCGGCGGATGGATTTCGTGTTCCACAAGGCGCTGCTGGCCGGCGAGATGTCCGACCTGTACGATGCGCTGGTCCGCGACGACGACAAGGGATATGCGGTCAATACGGCGTTGTACGACCTGATTATGCCGTACGCCAGCCGCCTCGGATCGCTGAGGGACATGACCAAGGAACTGAAACTGTTTCACCGCGATCTGTGGCGCGGCGAAAACCGTCCGATTCACTGGGACGTGGCGGCGATCCGCTACGACCGTATGCTGTTGGAATGGGAGCAGCAGTACGACCGTATCCAGCTCGACCTGCAACAGCAGGGGCGCGACGGGAGTCACCTTCCGCGCGAGCAGGTCGGTTTCCGTTTCGACAGGCCGCAGCAATAAAACGCCGGCGGGAAATTTCGAACGGCGCGGATATTTCGTCCGCGCCGTTTTCATATCCGGCTACGCTTTGCATACGCGTTCCGCAAAGGGAATTCTAAATGTGTTTCGCTGTTTCGCAGGCTATTTTATTGCAACGGCATTTGTTTTGCGCCTCTTTTCGAGTTCTTCGTTGCGTTGCATGATTTTTCGGATCTCCCGGTCGAGCCGGGCGGTTTCCTGTTGCAGGGCGAATGTCTGTTCGTGCAGGAATTGATTGTCCTGGGCGATCGGCGTCGCGCAGGGGCTGTGTTTCGGAAAGATCGGTTGGCTCATTGTTCCGGATTTTATTTCACCCGCCTCCCGGTGAAGTGCATAGGAAAACGTGAGGCTGCATGACCGATCCGGTTTGAGATCCTGGGTATCCGGAACGAATAAGCGCATACAGTTCACGCTTTAAGTATGCACGAATGTACGGATACGTCCCGTGTCGAGATCGCTCCCGGATACAAAAGATTTCACGCAGGAAAACAGCCGTTTCACATACGGCATACTCCCGGCGTGAGCCCGTGCCTATCGCCCCGTTCCTTTGAAAGTTCCCGAATTTCAGGCCGAAACAATATCACGACGTCTTTCAACGCGTGAGTACTACAACAGCAATGAAATAATCCGAATACACAAGCGGTTACGGGCGGCTTCAGTAACGGATCGTCCACAGTCCGTTTTCCGGAGCGCCGCACAGGCGCAGCCTGAGCAGATTGATCGCGTTCGACGACGCGCGTTCGATGTTCTGGCTCCTCAGCGATCCGAAAACCATCCGGATCGAATACGTCTCATCGGGGCCTGAGACGGCCATCCAGACGGTGCCGACCGGTTTGTCCGGCGTTCCTCCGGTCGGGCCGGCGATGCCGGTCGTTGCGATCCCGTAAGTCGCTCCGGTCGCCTTGCGCACTCCGGCCGCCATCTGTTCGGCCACCGGTCGGCTGACCGCTCCGTAGCGGTTCAGGTCGTCCGCGTTCACGCCGAGCAGGGCCGTCTTGACGTCGTTCGAATAGGCTACGACGCCTCCCCGGAAGTAATCCGACGCTCCGGGCAGCGCCGTAAAGCGGTGGGCGATGTTGCCGCCCGTACACGATTCGGCTGCGGCGACCGTTTCGCCGCGGACGCGCAGCAACTCGCCGACGGCGCTTTCGAGCGTAGCGTCGCCGTAACCGATGATCCGGTACGGGATCGCTTGGTCCAGCAATGCGAATTGCCGGTCGATTTCCGCCGCGGCCTGCTGTCCGTCTACGTCGTAGGCCGACAGCCGCAGGCGGATATTCATCGCGCTGGGCAGGTAGGCCAGGTGCAGGTAGGCGGGCAGCGCGTTTTCCCAGTCGGCGATCGTTTCGGCGAGGATCGATTCGGCCAGTCCGTAGGTGATCGCCGTTTTGTGTACGATCGCGTCGAATCGGAAATGTTCATACAGCCGCGGCAGCACTTGCTCGCCGATCAGCGTTTTCATTTCGAACGGGACGCCCGGCAGCGATACGAGCACTTTGCCGTCCCGCTCGAACCACATGCCCGGAGCCGTTCCGCAACGGTTCGGCAGGACGGTGCATCCGTCCGGCACGAGGGCCTGGCCCTGATTCAGTTCGTTGAAGTCGATGTGCCGTACGGCAGTCATCGCGCGCACCTGCTCGTAGACGGCCTCGTTGCGTACCAGTTTCATGCCGAACAACCGGGCCAGCGTATGTTTGGTGATGTCGTCCTTGGTCGGGCCGAGACCGCCGGTGCAGATGACGATGTCGGAGTGCGACAACGCTTGCGTAACGGCTTCGGAGATAGGTTCGGCTCGGTCGGATACCGAAGTGATCCGGTGGATTTTGATTCCGGCCGCGTTCAGCTTTTCGCCGATCCATGCCGAGTTGGTGTCGACGATCTGTCCGATCAGAATTTCGTCGCCGATGGTAATGATTTCTGCTTGCATCGTTTCTCTGATCCCGAATCCGGGATTTTTTATGATTATACGGTTTAAAGTCGTTCGACCGATTCCGGCGGACGTTGTTCGGAACGTTCCCGCCGCCGGCGGAACGTCCGGCAAAGATACGGCTTTATCGGTAAATTCGTTCGGACCGTTGCGGCCGAGACTGCGGATCGGCTGATTTTTTCGATAAATTTCCGGAGTCGCCGGCTGCGGTAAAGGAGCGTCGGGCGGCGTTCCCGGCTCCGCTCCGCCCGGATTTCGCCCGCCGTCGGGCTTCCGGCGGCCGTTTTCGCCCGGCATTTTTTCGAAACCGGTTTCCGGAACGTTCGTCGTAAATCGAAACGTTCCGCCCGAAAAGGCGGAACGTTTCGCGTACGGTAGGGATTAGCGTTGTCCGGATTCCGATCGGGTTTCCGTTTTCGTCTTGTTCTCGGCTTCCTGCTTCAGTCGCTTGCAGATACGTTTGACGAATTGCGGACCGTTGTAGATAAAGCCGGTATAGATCTGGATCAGGCTGGCGCCGGCGTTCAGCATCGCTACGGCGTCGTCCTCGGTCATGATGCCGCCCACGCCGATGATCGGGAAGCGACCTTCGGTTTTTTCGTGAATGTAGCGCACCACTTCCAGCGACCGTCGGGTCAGCGGACCTCCGCTGAGTCCGCCGTTGCCGATGGCTGCGACCGTGGCCGGATCGGTTTCGAGTCCGTCGCGGCGGGTTGTCGTGTTTGTCGCGACAATGCCGTCGAGTCCCGTTTCGACCAGCACGTCGATCATGTCGTCGATCTGCGCGTCGGTCAGGTCGGGCGATATTTTCAGCAGGATCGGCCGGTACTGGTTCTGTCCGCGCCTGAAATCGATCAAACCGCGCAGGATCAGGTTCAGGTTGTTCTTGTCCTGCAGGCTGGTCAGGTTCGCGATGTTCGGGCAGCTGACGTTGATGATGAAATAGTCGACGTATTGGTACAGGTTGCGAAACAGACGCAGGTAGTCCGCCGGAGCGTCTTCGTTGCGCGTCTGCGTGTTTTTGCCGAGGTTGCCGCCGATGATCTGGTGCGGACGGCGGTGGCGCAGGTTGCGGACGGCGTTTTCCATCCCTTGGTTGTTGAAGCCCATCCGGTTGATCAGCGCGTTGTCTTCGGGCAACCGGAACAGGCGCGGGCGCGGATTGCCCGGCTGCGCTTTCGGGGTGACCGTTCCGATCTCGGTGAATCCGAATCCGAGCGAGAGCAGCTCTTTGTACACTTCGGCGTCCTTGTCGAAGCCGGCGGCGATCCCGACCGGATTTTGGAACCGGATGCCGAACACTTCCCGTTCCAACGACGGATGTCTGACGGCGCAAAAGGCTCTCAGCAGCATACGTGAACCGGGAATGTAATGAATCACGCGCAGTGCGGTGACGATGATCCGATGGATGATTTCCGGGGGAATCAGGAACAGGATCGGACGGATGACTTTCTTATACATAATTAATCAGGCGGCCAGAATTTCTGCAAAAGTAGGAATAATTTTTAAAATAACGGGCATTCCGGAAGCAATTCCGGGCAAAAGTACGTCGCCCGCAACATTTTCATTATGAATCGGATCGTTTAGAAGAACTCGGTGCGGTAGTCGTAGTTGTTGCGGATGTTTTCGAATGCGGAAGGCGCACTGCGCAGGCGTTGCGTCTCGGCTTCGATCCGGAAATAGCGCGGCATGGTTTCCCGCATCCGTTCCCATGTGATGTTCGGGTCGGCCCGGCTCGGGGTTACCTGCGGAGGATACCAGCCGTTCAGGGGGAATCCGAAAAATTCGCTGACGGCTCGTACGGCCGCCGCCGTTCCGGCGGCTTTTCCCTGGATCGAGTAGCCGGCGATGTGCGGCGTGGCGAACGTGGCCAGGCTTAGCAACGTCGGGTGGATATCCGGCTCGTTGTTCCAGGTGTCGACGATCGCGTGCGACAGCCGTCCGCTTTGCAGCGCGCCGATCAGCGCCTCGTCGTCGACGATCTTTCCCCGGGACGTGTTGATGAAGATCGCCCCCGGTTTGATCGCTTCGAAAAAGGAGGCCGAAGCCATTCGCAGCGTCGGATAGTTTCCCGTGCGATTCAGCGGAACGTGACAGGTGACGATGTCGGCCTGCGGCAACAGTTCGCCGAGCGGCAGGTAGTCGTCCTGCGGGTTCCGTTCGGCCTTCGGCGGGTCGCAGCGCAGCACTCGGAATCCGAACAGCTCGCCGTATTCGGCGATCAGCGACCCAACGTTTCCTACGCCTACGACGCCCAGGGTTTTGTCTGCGGGCGACCATTCGTCCCGGGCTGCGAGGGCCGCGAGGGCCGCCATGACGTATTGCAGCACCCCGCGCGCGTTGCATCCCTGGGCGGTCGCGATCGCGATGCCGTGCCGGGAGCAGTATTCCGAATCGATGTGGTCGTGGCCGATTGTGGCCGTGGCGATCAATCCGACCGGCGTGCCGCCGAGCAACCGTTCGTCGCAGTGCGTGCGCGTCCGCACGACCAGAGCGTCGGCCCGGGCCGCGTCGCAGTGCGAAATCTCGCTGCCTTTGAGATATTGCACGCGGGCGTAGGGTTCCAGCACGCCTTTGAGAAAGGGAATGTCGCAGTCGGCCAGCACGTAAGGTTTTGCGTTCATCTTCCAGCTTATTGTTTCCGGGGCAAATGTAACAATAACTTTGGAATCGCCGTCCGGATTTTCGCAAAGGCTTGTTTTTACGGCTTGTTCCGGCTCCAGCAGCGACGGAATCCGGCATCGGGCGGACGAATCGTGAAAAAACCCCCGCCGCAGCTACTGCGACGGGGGTTACCCAACTTAATGTATGATTATGAAAAAAACTACCCGATCTCCGTTTCACAACGATAATCGGAAATCTACATTAGTAACGCGGATGGATTGGCGGATATTGTCCGGATCGTTCTTTTTGTCGGAAGAAAAACGGTAACGGGTTGGATTTCAAAATTCGGAAAAAAGCCTTTTCCCGGAAATCCGGTATTTTTATCTATTTTTGTCCGTGCGGGCCGGTCGTTTGCGGGCCGCTTAATTTCGAAAAACGTGGAGAAAACAGATTTTGATCCGAACGCTCCGGGCGTGAATAACGGGCGCTATTTCGGACTTCCTTTTACGCCGGAGCAGGCTCGACTGGTGCTGATGTCCGTTCCGTGGGACGTGACGACCTCTTACCGCGAGGGGACGGCCGGCGGTCCCGATGCAATCCTGGACGCTTCGTTGCAGGTCGATCTGTACGACCTGCACAATCCGGACGGTTGGCGGCGGGGAATCGGGACGCTGCCGATCGGCGATACCCTGGAACTGCGCGGTAAAAAATTGCGGGAAGAGGCTCGGCGGGTGATCGAACACTGGGAATCGGGCGGTACGGCCGGAGAATCGGTGCGCCGCCGTATCGCGCGGGTCAACGAAGGTTCCGCAAAACTCAATGCGGAAGTGTACGACGAGGCCTGCCGGTGGCTGGACGCCGGTAAAAAGGTGGGGTTGGTCGGCGGCGACCATAGCGTCCCGCTCGGATTGATCCGCGCGGTGGCCGAGCGTAATCCGGGCGTCGGCGTACTGCATGTCGACGCTCATGCCGACCTGCGCCGGGCTTACGAAGGATTTACCTATTCGCACGCTTCCATTATGTATAATGTGTTGAACGAAGCGGCCGGAGTGTCGGCTCTGGTGCAGGTGGGCGTTCGCGATCTCTGCGACGACGAGGCGCGCCTGGCCGCGGCGGATGCGCGTGTCCGCCTGTTCGACGATTACGCGCTGTCCGCCGCGAAGTTCGGCGGCGAAAGTTGGAATGCCGTGTGCGACCGGATCATCGCCTGCCTGCCCGAAAAGGCGTACGTCAGTTTCGATATCGACGGGCTCGCGCCGGAGTATTGCCCGCATACCGGAACGCCGGTTCCGGGCGGACTGAGTTTCGCCGAAGCGGTTTACCTGCTCGACCGGCTGACCGCTTCGGGTCGCGAGGTGGTCGGGTTCGACCTTTGCGAGGTGGCTCCCGATCCGGCCGGCGACGATGACTGGGACGCCAACGTCGGCGCGCGGATGCTCTATAAACTGTGCAATTTTGCGTTGCGGGGCGGCAGATAGGAGGTTTTGGTATCCTGTTTGCGGTAAGGCTCTGACATTTTGCCGTTTTGCAGCGGCGTTATTTTATCGATTCGACAACGGATTATGACGAGGGCCGTTACTTTCAGACGCAAGCGGAATTTTTTTGTCCGCCACGAAAAGCACCACCGTTTCATGCATAGCCCCTGGGCGGGCGGCGTGATTTTGGTCGCGTTCGCGGTGTTGGCCCTGATTCTGGCCAACATTCCGCAAACCGCCGGGGTCTATCACCACCTGCTTGAGAGCCATCTGACCGTCGGGTTCGACCATTTCCGGCTCAGCAAGCCGCTCGAAGCGTGGATCAACGACGGGTTGATGGTTATTTTCTTTTTCTATGTCGGCTTGGAAATCAAACGCGAGATCATCGCCGGCCAACTTTCCGGGGTGCGCCGCGCCGCGCTTCCGGTGGCGGCGGCGATCGGAGGCATGGCGGTGCCTGCGCTGATTTACGTGCTGATCAACCGGAGCGGCGATTTCCTGTCGGGGTGGGGGATCCCGATGGCAACCGACATCGCATTCGCGATCGGCATCCTGTCGCTACTCGGCAACCGGGTTCCGGTTTCGCTGAAGGTGTTCCTGATGGCGCTGGCCGTAGTCGACGACCTCGGCGGCATCCTGGTGATCGCCGTTTTCTATTCGACCGACATCCAGGTCGGAATGCTCGTGGCGGCGGCCGTCGTGTTCGTCTTCATGATCCTGCTGAAGCGGCTGAATGTTTACAAGATGCGCTATTACCTGATTCTCAGTATCGTGATGTGGATTCTGTTTCTGTATTCGGGGATTCATGCGACGATCGCCGGCGTGCTGATCGCGCTGACGATTCCGTCTACGCCCCGTTTTACGAAACGTTATTTTTCCTACAAGACGCGGTATTACCTGCGTTCGTTCCGCCGGCACGACCGCGAAGGAGTGCAGGTGCTGTCGAACCGCAAACAGCTCGAAGACATCGAGATGGTGCGCTTGGTGGCGACCAATGCGATCAGCCCGTCGCAACGGCTGGAATATGCGCTGCACCACGTCGTCTCCTTTTTTATTATGCCCGTTTTTGCGCTGGCCAACGCCGGGGTCGCGATCAGCGGATTCGGCGACTTGCGCGTGCTGTTGGAGCCGCTGGGGATGGGAATCTTTTTCGGATTGGTGGTCGGCAAGCCGCTGGGCGTATTTCTGTTCAGCCGGCTGGTCGTATGGCTGAAATGGGGAGAATTGCCGCAGGGAGCTACCTGGGCCGGGGTTTTCGGCGTTTCGTGCCTGGCCGGGATCGGATTTACGATGTCGATTTTTATCAATAACCTGGCCTTTGCCGATCCGGCGACGGTGAGTAACGGCAAAATCGCGATTCTGGTGGCGTCGCTGGCCGCCGTGATCGTCGGGTTCGTTTTTACCCGCACGATGGTGAAACGGAAGGAAAATCCGGAAGATTGAAAATATTTGCCCGAAAATGCGGCGAAAATGGTGCATTATTCGCTGAATTTGTTTAAGTTTGCGACTCGTATACGGCTACTGAAAACGTGGCACGGTTTTGAAGACGATTCTGATTATTAATTTATAGTTCTAAAAAAATGAAAAAAGTTGTTATTTTAAGCGGTGTAGCCGCCCTTTTCCTCGGCGCCTGCACCTCGACCGGCGGAGGCAGCCTCAAATCGACCGAAGATTCGCTGGCCTATGCTATGGGCCTGGATATGGGCAGCTATATCCAGAACATGGATACGATGTTGGACGCCAACCTGAATCTGGCGGTGATCGCAAAAGCGATGCAGGACGTTGCCAAGAGCGATACTTCCGTGATGAGCAAGGAGGCCGCCTATAACTTTATGCGCGAATACTACACGGTGGTTAAACCCCGTAAAGACAGTATCGCCAGCGCGGAATTCATCGCCGAAGCCGAAAAAGGAAGCAACGTGAAGAAGACCGCTTCGGGCCTGCTGTACGAGATCGTTGAAATGGGTGACGAGAGCGTGAAACCCGATTCGGCTTCGACCGTACGCGTACTCTACAAGATGACCGACCGCAAAGGAAAGGATCTGCAGAATACCTATGACAGCAAGGATACCGCCAACATTACGTTGAAGGGCGTAATCCCGGGTTGGGCCGAAGGTATGCAGTTGGTAGGCAAAGGCGGCAAAATCAAACTGTGGCTGCCGTCCGAACTGGCTTACGGCAAACAGGGCCGCGGTCAGATGATTCCCGCCAACTCGGCATTGTACTATGAAGTCGATCTGATCGACGTGATTCCTGCGGATTCGGCTACGAAATAATTTTTCGCTCCGAGCAGAGAGATCCGGGAAGCGTGTAAACGCTTCCCGGTTTTTTATCGGTTTCTTCGAAAGGGGGCGGCGGAATTTCGCGGCGGCTATTTGACGATGATCGTCGTCAGGATGTCGCTGCCGACGGCCCGGTTGATCGCCTCTTTGAGCGCCGCGCGCTGCATGAAGATCTCGTTGCGGACGACCGACGAACTGAGGTAGACGAACAACCGTCCGCCCGTCTTGATCTCGAGCCGGACGGTATACGATGCGACGATGTCTCCGACCACGCGCGGCCACACGTCCGGAATCCGCGCTTCGGCTATTTTGCGGGCGATCGTCGGCGTGGACGTGAAAAAATCGTTCAGCGCATCGCCTATCCGGATCGGGTCGCGTCTTCTCATGCCGTTCGGATATCGCCGTCGGTTACGTTGAACAGGGTGTACCGGCATCCGTTGCTGTGCAGTACGTTTTCGAGCCGGACTTTGTTGCAGTCGGTAATGAAGATCTGACCGAAACGTTCGCTGGTCACGATGCGGATCAACTGTTCGACGCGCTGCATGTCGAGCTTGTCGAAGATGTCGTCCAGCAGCAGGATCGGCCGAACCGGACTGTGGCCGGCTATCAGATCGAACTGGGCCAACTTCAGCGCGATGAGAAACGACTTCTGTTGTCCCTGGGAACCGTATTTGCGCAACGTATAGTCGCCGAGGGTCATACGTAGGTCGTCACGGTGCACGCCGCGCGTAGTGTATTGGTTCGCCCGGTCTTGTGGCTGCGCATCGCGCAAGATTTCATCGAACGGCAGTTGGTTCAGTTCCGACCGGTATTTCAGTTTGATTTGTTCTCGGTCGCCGGACAGTGCGGCGTAATATCGCGCTACGTGCGGCGCCAGTTCGTCAATCAGTTGTTTGCGCCTTGCGTTGATATCCGTTCCGAGAGCCGCCATCTGTAGATCGATCACTTCCATTATTTCGGAAAAGTTCGGCGTTTGCTGTGCCTTGAGTAGTTTGTTCCGTTCGGCGAGCAGGTGGTTGTACCGCACCAATGTCGCGAGGTATTTCCGGTCGAGCTGCGAAATGAGACTGTTCATGTACCTGCGCCGCTCCTCGCCCGATTCGTTGATCAGCGCGGTGTCCGACGGGGTGACCATCACCAGCGGGATCAGTCCGAAGTGATCGGACAGCTTTTCGTACTCCTTCCCGCCGCGGCACAACTTTTTCTGAGAATTTTTTTTGTACGAGCAAACGATGTGCTCGCTGCGATCTTCGGACGTCCGGTAAACGCCGTCGATCAAAAATGCGTCCGCACCGTGGCGTATGCACTGCGAATCGGCAAAATTGAATCCGCTTTTACCGACCGACAGGTAATGTACGGCGTCGAGCAGGTTGGTTTTGCCGGTTCCGTTGTCGCCTACCAGGCAGTTGATCTGCGGCGAAAGCTCGATATGGGCTTCCGCAATGTTCTTGAAGTCGATCAGCGACAGTTTGTGGAGGTGCATAAGGTTGTTTTTACGTTCCCAAAGATACTTAATTTTCGGGAATATTCCGCGGCGCGCGGTTTTTTGCTTCCCGGATGCCGACGGAAGGATTTTGCGGGCGTCGCTCCGGAGGCGGGCAAAGATAAAAAAGATGCCGAAATAGTTTTAATTTCCCTAAAAAAGGTTACTTTTGCATTTCGTAAGTATGTAAATTTTAATTTTTGAATCGATTATGGCACAAAACAAACCGCAGGCCGAAAAAGATCCCGAGGTAGCCATCGCATCGGCGATCGGTCGCGTCGAGGCTTTTATCATGCGAAACAGCCGGTCGCTGCTGACCGCTTTGGGAGTCGTTATCATCGTGGTGGGAGGTTTCTTCGGATATAAATACCTGGTCGCCGTTCCGCGGATGGAGAAGGCTTCGGCGATGATGTTCGCCGCCGAGCAGCAGTTCGCCCAGGATTCGTTCAAACTGGCGCTGAACGGGGACGGTAATTTCGCCGGTTTCCTGCAGGTGATCGAAAAATACGGTTCGACCGGAACGGGCAACGTAGCCAGGCATTACGCCGGAATCTGCTACCTGCGCCTGGGACAGTACCAGGAAGCGCTGGACTACCTGACTCAGTACAAAGGCTCGACCGACGACGTGCCGTCCGCTTTGCTGGCCGCGCAGAACTACGGACTGCGGGGCGACGTTTATGTCCAGATGGGCGATTACGCCGAGGCTGCCAAGTCGTATGAAAAAGCCGTCGCCACGAGCAGCGATCCGCTTACGGCGCCTTACTACCTGAAAAAAGCCGGCGAAGTGTACGAAAAGCTCGGCGACAATGCCAAGGCGCTCGCGGCGTACGAGGCGGTCGAGGTCGATTATCCGACCAGCATGGAGGCCCGCGATATTCAGAAATACATCGGGCGAATTCAGCAGCAGTAACCGTTTACGGAATCCATAAACCGAAAGGTTGCTGTGTTGTACGGCAACCTTTTTTGACTTAAACTATAAATAAAAGATATGGCGACGATTCATAAAAATTTGTCGGAAATAGGAACGGAACTGCCCTCGGCGGCGGATATGAGGATCGGCATCGTGGTGTCGGAGTGGAACGAGCAGATCACCGGCGCGTTGCTCGAAGGAGCGGTGCGTACGTTGAAAAACGCCGGGTGCGACGAACAGAATATCGAAGTGAAACGCGTCCCCGGGACGTTCGAGCTTTCCCTCGGAGCGCAGTTTTTCGCCGAGTATACCGATGTGGACGGCGTGATCGTGCTGGGCTGCGTGATCCAGGGCGAGACGCGGCATTTCGATTACGTGTGCCAGGGCGTTACGCAGGGCGTTACGCAGTTGATGCTGTCGTGGAACATGCCGGTGGCCTTCGGGGTGCTGACGACTGAGAATTTGCAGCAGGCCATCGACCGCGCCGGAGGAAAGTACGGCAACAAGGGGGACGAAGCCGCCGCTGCGGTCATCAAGATGATCGCCTTGCAGATAGAGATGGAGCCCGAAGAGACCGAAGCCGACCGCAAGAAGATCAACTAATCAGCCTGAAGGTTTTTAGCGTACCGCCAGCCGTTGCCGCCATGCGGTTTCGTCGAAGCCGACCAGCACGAAGTCTGCGGCGACCAACAACGGGCGTTTGACCAGCTTGCCGTCGGAGGCGAGTACGGACAGCAACTCTTCGCGGGTTGCTGTTTCCATTTTTTCTTTCAGGTTCAGTTCCCTGTATTTCAGCCCGCTGGTGTTGAAGAATTTCCGAATCGGCAGTCCGCTGGCGGGAATCCATGCGGAGAGTTCCTGCGCGGTCGGGTTTTGCAGCGTGATGTCGCGCGCTTCGACGTCGATGCCGTTCGCCCGCAGCCATTTGGCGGCTTTGATGCAGGTGCCGCACTTCGGATAGTGAAGAAACAGGTATTTCATTGGCGTTCCGTTTTGGGGATACGGACAAATTTAGGAAAATTTTCCGGGCCGTACCGCGATTCCGGTAAAATAAGAGGGAGTTCCGTAAATAACGGGGCTCCCTCTTTGTCGTAACCGGGTCGTTTTATTTCATCATTTTGTCGAGTGTCTTTTTCAGCGAGGTGATGTCGCGCTGGAACGAGATGATGTCTTGCTCGTGTTCCAGTTCGTCTTCGAGGATTTCGACGGCCATTTTGGCGGTCGTATAGTCGATCCCGCTCGTAAAGTCGGCGATGTCCTGGTAGCGCTTGATTGCACAGCGTTCGCCGCGCAGATTCTGTTCGAGAACGGTTTCGATGTACGGGTCGGTCGGCGCTTCGTATTTGCACCGGGCCATTTTCATCCATTGGTCGGGACTGAGCACGGGCGTGCCGCCGAGCTGGATGATCCGATCGATCAGTTTGACGGCGTGCGACAGTTCTTCGTCGGCATGCTTGAGCATTTCCGATTCGATTTCGCTGCGCATCGGGCCTTCCGTGACGCGCGCGCCTACCCAATATTGGTAGTAGGCCAGCCACTCTTCGCACAGGGCGGCGTTAAGCATTTCGATCAGTTTCTGAACATCGAGGTTTAGCACCTCTGCACTTACCTGTTTCATCGTTTTGCGTTTTAGTGATTAATGACGGTTTGGAAACGGTTTGTGCAAATATTGTGCTAAATCGCGGCGGGATTGTCGGAATGTTTCGGAAAAGTCCCGTGTACAGAATAACTTGGCCCGTTCCGGGTGTTCCTATGCGGACGGTTCGTCCCGGAATTCGTATAACTGGTTGCGCAGGCGCGGCACGAAGCCCGCCTCTCGGATCGCCTGCCGGATACCCTGCGCGTCGAAACGATTGTGCGCGCCGGCCGACGAGACGACGTTTTCTTCGATCATGATCGATCCCATATCGTTGGCGCCGCCGTGCAGCGCCATTTGCGCGGTCGCTTTGCCAACCGTCAGCCACGAAGCCTGTATATTGCGGATGTTGTGCAGGACGATGCGGCTGATCGCGATGATCCGCAGGTATTCGAGCGGAACGAACCGGGCGCTTACGCCCTCGCGTTCGAGCTGCGTTCCGCTCGCGCGGAAGATCCACGGGATGAAGGCGATGAATCCGTAGTTTCCGGCCGGACATTCGGCCTGCAGGTCGCGGATCCGGATCAGGTGTTCGATGCGTTGCCGCGGCGTTTCTACGTGCCCGTACATCATCGTCGCCGAGGTCGCCAGGCCGAGGCGGTGCGCGGTGCGCATGACATCGAGCCATTGGTCGGCGTTCGGTTTGCCGGGCGAGACGGCTCGCCGCACCCCGTTGTCGAGGATTTCGGCTCCGGCTCCGGGCAGCGAGTCGAGTCCCGCGTCGACCAGCCGTCGCAGCGTCGTTTCCGTGTCCAGCCCGCTGATCCGGGCGATATGGAATACTTCGGGCGCGCCGAGCGCATGCAGTCGGATCTGCGGATAGCGCGTTTTCAGCTCCCGGAACAGGTTTTCGTAAAAATCGATCCCCAGTTTCGGGTGCAGGCCGCCCTGCAACAACAGTTGGTCGCCGCCCAGCGCGAGGGTTTCCTCGATTTTTTGGGCGTACTGTTCGATCGTGGTGACGTAGGCCCGTTCGGTCTGGTGCGGCTTGCAGTGAAAATTGCAGAATTTACAACCCGAAATGCAGACGTTCGTGATGTTGACATTGCGGTCGATTTGCCACGTTACCACGTCGCCCGGAACCTGCTTTTGGCGCAGTTCCCATGCGAGTAACGTCAACTCGCCGACCGGGGCGGTGTCGTACAGCCGCATCGCCTCGTCGGCGGTCAGCGGTTCGAGGGCGAGCGCCTTGCGGTATATTTTTTCGTTGTCCATCGTTTTTTAAATAGGAAAACCGCTTCTCCGAAGAGAAAGCGGTTCTATTTTCCCACGTTGCGTGGCCGTATTATTCCAGCGAAATGGATTCGGTCGGGCAAACGTCGGCGCAGGTACCGCACTCGGTGCAGGACTCGGGATCGATTACATAGACATCCCCTGCGGAGATAGCTCCTACCGGGCATTCGTCGATGCAGGTACCGCAAGCGGTGCATGTGTCTTTACTGATTTTGTAAGCCATTTTCTGTTTGTTTTAAGAGTTCCACGACGCAAATGTATAATTATTCTATATACAAGTCAAGTTAACAACGAATAAATTTGGCGGATTATTGCAGAAACTCCAGGGCGAACACGGCCATCGTGACCACGCCGTAATCCAGCGCTTGTTCGTCCGGGTTGAACGTAGCGGTGTGCAACGCGCCGCCGCATTCGCCGTTTTTACGCGCGGTGCCGAGCCTGAAAAAGAGGCTGGGGTAGCGTTCCGTGTAGGTGCCGAAATCTTCGGCGGTCATCCGCAGGTCGAGCTCTTCGACGTGCTCCTTGCCCCAGAGTTTGGCGGCGATGCTGCGGGCGCGGACGGTCAGCGCCGGATCGTTGACCACGCACGGATATCCTTCCGGGATTTTCACTTCGGCCGTAACGCAATGGGCCGCGGCGACTCCGGCGGCGATCTCGTGAATGCGCCGTTTGGCCTGCGCGCGCCACCGTTCGTCCATCGTGCGCAGCGTCCCGGCGACTTGTACGACCGGCGGAATGACGTTGGTCGCTCCGTTGGCGATGACCCGCCCGATCGACAGCACGGTCGGGATCGTGGCGTTGTTGTTGCGGCTGACCACCTGTTGCAGCGACGTGATCAGCGCGGCGGCGGCTACGACCGGATCGGTCATCGTGTGCGGCAGGGCGCCGTGGCCGCCGGTGCCGTGTACTTCTATCCACAATTCGTCGCTCGAAGCCATATACTTTCCGCTGCGGAAACCGAGGTTTCCCACTGCCATTTCCGGGGCGACGTGCTCCCCGACGAATGCGACCACCCGGTAATCGCGGAACGGGTCTTCTGCCATGACCATCGACGCGCCTCCGGGGCAAACCTCTTCGCCGGGCTGGAACAGCCCGAACACGGTTCCGGCGATCTCCGACTTGTGCCGGTTCAGCACGAGCAGCGCGCCGAGCAGGCAGGCGGTGTGCATGTCGTGCCCGCAGGCGTGCATCACTCCGTCGTGCCGGGAGGCGCATTCGAGTCCGGTTTCCTCCCAGATCGGCAGCGCGTCCGTGTCGGCCCTGAGCACCACGCAGCGTTGCAGGTCGCCGTGCCCTTCGATGCGCGCCAGGATACCCGTTCCGGCGATCCTGCGGAACAGAATCCCTGCCTCGGTAAGCTGTGCGGCGATGTAGTCCGCCGTTTCGTGCTCTTCGAACGACAGCTCCGGCCGGGAGTGGATCGTCCTGCGAACGGTCAATACCTGTTCGGAAACGGCCTTCGCGTGTTTTTTTATCGATTCGTAGTCCATAGGTTCTCGGTTTTTAGAATAACGCGCGGGCGATCTTGACCATGTTGTCGGTCTTTCCCATCGTGTAAAAATGCAGGACGGGAATTCCGGCCGCGATCAGCTCGCGTCCCTGTGCAATGGCCCATTCGACGCCCGCTTCGCGCACTTCGGCGTTGTTGTTACACCGCTTCACCGTTTCGACCAACGCTTCGGGCAGGTCGACATGGAAAATCTGAGGCAGCATCGTGAGCTGGGCTTTCGTCGAGAACGGCTTGATGCCCGGAACGATCGGCACGTCGATTCCGGCCGCGCGGCAGTCGTCGATGAACGACAGGATTTTCGCGCTGTCGAAACTCATCTGCGTGATGATGTACGCGGCGCCGGCGTCTACTTTCTCTTTCAGCCGGCGCAGGTCTTCGGCTTTGTTCGGGGCTTCGGCGTGTTTCTCGGGGTAACCGGCCACGCCGATGCAGAAATTCGTGTTGTGGCACTGTTCGACCTCGCCGTCGATGAAAACGCCTCGGTTCATCCGTTCGATCTGCTCGACCAGCTCCGACGCGTGCAGGTGTCCGTCCGGGTGGTTGCGGAACGTGTGTTCTCCTTTCAGATTGTCTCCGCGGAGCGCCAGCACGTTTTGTATTCCCAGGAAGTCCAGGTCGATCAGGGCGTCTTCGATGTCGTAGCGCGACTGGCCGCCGCAGATCAGGTGCGGGATGACGGTCAGGCCGTACCGCTGCATGATGGCCGCCGAAATGCCGACCGTCCCCGGCCGCCGGCGTACCGTGTGCCGTTCGAGCAGACCGTTTTCTTTTTCGATGTATTTGACGTCCTCGCGGTGGTAGGTGACGCTACAGAAGATCGGGGAGAATTCCATAAGCGGGTCGATCGCTTCGAACGTGCGCTGTGTTCCGTCGCCTTTGAGCGGCGGCAGCAGTTCGAACGAGAAACGGGGTTTGCCTTCCGCGCCGGCTTTTCGTATGATGTCGGTAATGTGCATGAAATAGGTTTTTAATTTCGCTATGGCGCTACCGCAGGTGCTGCGGCATGATTGTTTTCAGTTTTTCCGGATCGACGTTCCTCCTTGCCGCGTAATCGGCGAGTTGTTCGCCGTCTATCTTGTCTATCGAGAAGTTACGGGCCTCCTCGCAGCCGAAGATCAGGCCGCAGGTCGATTCGCCGGGCGTCATCATGTACGATTCGGTCAGCGCGATGCCGGTCGCTTCGGTCACCCGCATCAGCCGGAAGATGTCCTCTTTCATCGAGTGATCCGGGCACGAGGGGTAGCCGAATGCCGGGCGGATACCCCGGTACCGTCCGGCGAACAGCTCTTTCGGCGTGAATGCGTCCGGTTTTTCGTATCCCCACAGTTCGGTGCGCACCCGCCGGTGCAACGTTTCGGCGAAGGCTTCGGCCAGCCGGTCGCCGAGCAACTTGGTCATGATGGCGCGGTAGTCGTCGTTGTCGCGGCGGAAACGTTCGGCCAGTTCGTTCAGACCGATGCCCGCCGTTACGGCGAACGCGCCGACGTAGTCTGCTATTCCGCTGCCTGCCGGAGCGACGAAGTCGGCCAGCGACAGGTTCGTTTCGTCGTCGGGTTGTTGGTTGCGCAACTGCGGCAGCCGCAGGAGTTCCTGCCGCCGGCTGTCGTCTGCGTACAGCACGATGTCGTCGCCGTCGCCGGTCGCCGGGTAAATTCCGACGACGCCGTTGGCCCTCAGCCATTTGTTGTCGATGATTTGCTGTAATAGCTCCTGCGCGTCAGCGAACAGTTTGCGGGCTTCTTCGCCTTTGATCGGGTCGTCCAGCAGGGCGGGGTAGCGTCCGGCCAGTCCCCAGCCGGCGAAAAAGTAACTCCAGTTGATTAGTTTCGCGATTTCGTCCAACGAGTAGTCCGCGAAAACGAAACGTCCCGTGCGCGTGGGCCGCGCGATCCGGCTCGTGTCGATTCTCAGTGCGCGGGCGCGGGCTTCGGCGAGCGTGCGGTAGGTTTTGCTGCTCTCTTTGCGGACGAACTCTTCGCGCAGCCGCTGCTGCTCTGTCCGCAGGTTCTGCAAAAAGTCTTCGCGGTGCGCCGAATTCAGTTCGCCGAGTATCCGCACGTCTTCCGACGCGTCTTTGACGTGGATCACCGGGCCGCTGTACAGCGGGGCCAGTTTGACCGCCGTGTGCATGTCCGACGTGGTGGCGCCGCCGATCAGAATCGGGATCTTCAGGCCCATCTGTTCGACCGAGACGATTACTTTGGCCATCTCCTCGAGCGACGGGGTAATCAGTCCGCTGAGTCCGATCACGTCGGCCTGCCATTTCGAGGCGGCGTCGGCGATCCGTCCCGTCTCGACCATCACGCCGAGGTCTTCGATCTGATAGCCGTTGCAGGCCAGCACCACCGAGACGATGTTTTTGCCGATGTCGTGCACGTCGCCCTTGACCGTCGCCACGACGATCCTCCCGGCCGATGCGGCGCGTCCTTCGCTGCGCTCCTGTTCGATGTAGGGAGTCAGCACCGCGACGGCGCGTTTCATCACGCGGGCGCTCTTGACCACCTGCGGCAGGAACATCTTTCCGCTGCCGAACAATTCGCCGACCCGGTTCATGCCGTTCATCAGCGGCCCTTCGATCACGGCCAGCGCATTGCCCAGCGACCGGTAGGCTTCTTCGGTGTCTTCGTCGATAAAATCGGTGATTCCTTTCAGCATGGCGTGCGCCAGCCGTTCGTCGACACTCCCTTTGCGCCACTGTAGCCGTTGCGTATCGTCGGACACGGTGCCGCTTTTATCCTTGAGTTGCTGTGCGTATGCGGTCAGCCGTTCGGTCGCGTCGGGACGCCGGTTCAGCACGACGTTTTCGCATAGTTCCAGCAATTCGGAAGGAATTTCGCTGTACACCTGCAGCATCGACGGGTTGACGATGCCCATGTCCATCCCTTCGGCGATCGCATGGTACAGGAATACCGAATGCATCGCCTCGCGCACCTTGTTGTTGCCTCGGAACGAGAACGACAGGTTGCTGACCCCGCCGCTGACCTTCGCATACGGACAGTTGGCCTTGATCCAGCCGCAGGCGCGGATGAAGTCGATGCCGTAGCCGTCGTGTTCTTCGATACCGGTGGCTACCGACAGCACGTTGGGATCGAAGATGATGTCTTCGGCCGGGAAGCCGTTTCCGGTCAGCAATTTGTAGGCGCGGCCGGCGACCGCGATTTTCCGTTCGAAAGTATCGGCCTGACCCTGTTCGTCGAACAGCATTACGACGGCCGCCGCTCCGTAACGGCGGATCAGTCCGGCCCGGTGCAGGAACTCCCGCTCGCCTTCTTTCAACGAGATCGAGTTGACTACCGATTTACCCTGCACGCATTTGAGCCCCGTTTCGAGCACTTCCCATTTCGACGAGTCGATCATGACCGGGACCCGTGCGATGTCCGGTTCGGACATCACGAGGTTCAGGAAGTCGCGCATCGCCGTCGGGCCGTCGATCAGCCCGTCGTCCATGCAGATATCGACGATCTGAGCGCCGCCTTCGACTTGCTGCCGCGCTACGGACAGCGCTTCTTCGTATTTTTTTTCACGGATCAAGCCGGCGAATTTGGCCGATCCGGCCACGTTCGTCCGTTCGCCGACGTTGACGAAGTTAGCTTCGGGCGTGATCCGCAGCGTTTCCAGTCCGCTGAGCGTAGTTACGTGCTCCGGTTCCGGGATTGCGCGCGGCGTGTATTTCGATGCGACTTGCGCGATGGCGGCGATGTGTTCCGGCGTCGTGCCGCAGCATCCGCCGACGATGTTCAGCAGGCCTTTGTCCAGGTAGGTTCCGATCGTTGCCGCCATCATTTCGGGTGTTTCGTCGTAACCGCCGAAGCCGTTCGGCAGTCCGGCGTTCGGGTGCGACGATACGGCGCACCCGGCGACCGCCGCCAGCCGTTCGATGTAAGGCAGCATCAGTTCGGCGCCGTAGCCGCAGTTCAGTCCTACCGAAAAAGGATTCGCATGGGCGATCGAAGCGTAGAAAGCCTCGATCGTTTGCCCGGACAGCGTCCGTCCGCTGGCGTCGGTGATGGTTCCGGAGACCATCACCGGAATCCGTCTTCCGCGTTCGGCGAAAGTCTCCTCGATGGCGAACAGCGCGGCTTTCGCGTTCAGCGTGTCGAAGATCGTCTCGATCAGCAGCACGTCCGCTCCGCCGTCCAGCAGACCGCGCACCTGTTCGGCATAGGATGCCCGAAGGTCGTCGAACGTCACCGCCCGGTAACCCGGATTGTTGACGTCCGGCGAGATCGACGCCGTGCGATTGGTCGGGCCGATCGAACCGGCTACGAAGCGCGGTTTCGATGGATTGCGGAGCGTATAGCCGTCGGCGACTTTGCGGGCCAGCGCCGCCGCCGCCCGGTTCATCTCATAAACATACGCCTCGAGCCCGTAATCGGCCATCGATACCGCGCTGGCGTTGAACGTGTCGGTCGAGATGATGTCGGCTCCCGCTTTGAGATAGGCTTCGTGGATTTCGGCGATCACTTGCGGACGGGTCAGCACGAGCAGGTCGTTGCACCCTTTCAGCAGGATTTTCCAATCTGCAAAACGCGTTCCGCGGTAATCCTCTTCGCTCAGGCCGTAGCCCTGTATCATCGTTCCGAGTCCGCCGTCGAGGATCAGGATTCGGCGCGCGCTCTGGTCGTGTATCGAAAATTTCAGCATACGTAAATTGTGGAGTCGGCCCTACTTCGGATGGACCGAAATTTCGAATAGTTTGTTCCAGTTTTTGCCGGTGACGAAAATCCGGCCCGTTCTGGCGTCGTAGGCGATGCCATTCAGCACGTCGGTCGCCGGCGTGACGTCCGCTTCGGAGAGCAGTCCGCTCATGTCGATCGCTCCGGTCACCGCGCCAGTCTGCGGGTCGATCCGGATGATGGTGTCGGTCATGTAGACGTTGGCCCAGATTTCGCCTTTGATCCACTCCATCTCGTTGACGTAGGCTACCTTGCTCTGGTCGGTATAGACTTCGATCGTGCGTATCCGCCGGAAAGTTTCCGGGTCGAGGACATAGATTTTTTCGCTGCCGTCGCTCATATACAGGTGCTTCCCGTCGGTGGTCAGTCCCCAGCCTTCGCCGCTGTAATCGAATTCGCCGACTTTGTCGAACGTTTCCAGATCGTAGACGAACGCCTTGTTGTTCTGCCAGGTCAGTTGGTACAGCTTGCCGTCCAGCAGCGCGAGGCCTTCGCCGAACAGGTTGTCGTCCAGTTTTTTGGTGACGACCGGCCTGCCGGTGGCGAGTTCGACCCTGCGTACCGACGAACGTCCCTCGAGGCCGGTGCTTTCGTACAGCGAGCCGTTGTGCCATAGCAGGCCCTGCGTATACGAGTCGGCGTTGTGCGGATATTGCCTGAGCACCTTGTGTCCATACAGTATGGGCGCTTTTGCAGCCAGGATGGTAAATTCGCCGGTGCGGCTGTCGCTGTCGCCGTCGCGGTAGGCGGTGATTCGGTAAACGATCCGTCCGGTGGGGTGTTTCCCGTCGGTGGCATACACGTAACCCGCCGTGTCGAGCGCCGTCACGCGGCTGCCGCCGATCGACAAAACGACGCTATCGACTTCCGCGCCGAGTTCCGCTACGATCCGCTGCGATTCCCCCTGCGTGACGTAGGTGCCGTACAGCGGCGATACGCTGCGTATCAGGTCGGCTTTTTTCTTTTCCGTCTGTTCCCGTTTTTTTTCAGAAACGCCGTCGGCTTTCGCTCCTCCGGTTCCTACGCATGCGCTTAACAGGCAAAACAGCAGTACGATCAGCGGCGATATGTTTTTCCGGATGTCCATAAATTATGAATTCACAGGTTACAAAGGTACGAAAAAATAGTATCTTTGCCTCACTGATATTACGTAAAAACGAACGAAAGCAGTATACAAAAATTTAAAAAGATCGAAACCAAATGCTGACACTTAAGCAAATCAGGGAAGACAAGGCGTTTACGCTGGAACGTTTGGCCGTCAAGGGGGTGGATGCCACAGAGGCCGTCGAGAAGATCGAAGCGCTGGACGATGAACGTAAATCTATTCAGGCTCAATTGGATGCATGCCTGGCGCAGCAAAATGCCATCGCCAAGGAAGTGGGTATGCTGTTCAAACAGGGCAAAAAGGAGGAGGCCGAAGCCGCTAAGGCGAAAACGGTTCAGTTGAAGGAACGCTCGCGGAGCATGGAGGAGCGGTTGCGGGCCGTAGGCGAAGAGCTGAACGCCGTGATCGTGACGTTGCCGAATTTCCCGAACAAGGACGTGCCGCGCGGCAAGACGGCGGCCGATAACGTGGTGGTGCGCATGGGCGGGACGAATCCCGCGCTTCCGGAAGGAGCGCTGCCGCACTGGGAACTGGCCCGCAAATACGACCTGATCGATTTCGAACTGGGTGTCAAGCTGACCGGGGCCGGTTTTCCCGTTTATAAAGGCAAGGGCGCTGCGCTGCAGCGCGCGTTGATCGCGTTTTTCCTCGACTGCAATACGGCTGCCGGTTATACCGAGATCATGCCGCCGCTGATGGTCAACGAGGCGTCGGGCTTCGGTACCGGGCAGTTGCCCGACAAAGAGGGGCAGATGTACCATGTGACGCTCGACAATTACTACCTGATCCCGACGGCCGAAGTGCCCGTGACGAACATCTACCGCGACGTAATCCTCGACGAATCCGATTTTCCGATCAAGATGACCGCTTATACGCCCTGTTTCCGCCGGGAAGCGGGCTCCTACGGCAAGGATGTGCGCGGATTGAACCGGCTGCACCAGTTCGATAAGGTGGAGATCGTCCAACTGGCGCATCCCGACCGCTCTTACGAGGCGCTGGACGGGATGATCGCGCATGTGGAAAGCATTGTCCAAAAACTGGAACTGCCGTACCGGATTCTGCGACTTTGCGGCGGCGACATGAGTTTCACGTCGGCGATTACGTATGATTTCGAAGTCTATTCGGCGGCGCAGGGACGTTGGCTCGAGGTGTCGTCCGTATCGAATTTCGAGTCGTTCCAGGCAAACCGGTTGAAGCTGCGCTACCGCGATGCTCATAAGAAAACGCAGTTGGCCCATACGCTGAACGGCAGTTCGCTGGCTCTGCCGCGTATCCTGGCGGCGTTGCTGGAGAACAACCAGACTCCGGAGAATATTCGTATCCCGGCGGCGTTGGCCCAATACACGCGTTTCGACCGGATCTGACGACCGGGTTTTAAAAACGGACGGCAGGCCTCGCGGGGCTGCCGTCCGTTTTTTTACGGGTATCCGACGTTCCTGTCGCGGCGGGCGGAACAAACTCCGGTATGCGCCGTGGGCGTGCCGGAGTGAGTGCCGGTTTCGGAAGCGCGGGAACGGTTTTCCGCTTCCGGCGTTTCCGGCCGGGGCCGAATTACCGCACCGGAGTGTAGTCGATCGTCGATTCTTCGTCGGTCGCTTCCAGCTTGAAAATCACGGGACGCAGTCCGTCGTTGCAACTGCAGATCGCCATTCCCGGTTTCCGGATCCAGTCGCCGTAATAGAAAAGACCGTTTCCCGCTCCGTGGGCCAGGGCGAACGCGTATTGGTAGATCGCTTTCCACGCTTCGTCGCAGAATCCTTCGGGGCGGGCGTAATCCGCATAAAACGTTTGTCCCTGTTTCAGCATCGGGCATGCGGTCAGTCCTTCGGCCCCGTACTCTTTGGCCAGTTCTTCGTCCAGGGTGGTTTTCAGCACCGTTATTTTCACTTTTTTCATATCGGATCTGTTTTTGCCCTGCGTCGGGTAAGATCGTCTGTGCCGGCGGGGAGCAGGATGCGTTTTCTTAAAAATAACGAATTTTGGGAAATTCTTTTTCCGGCTCCTTTGCAAAACGGGTTGTTCCGGGAAGCGGTTATTTTTTGTCCTTTTTTTTGAACAGATAGGTCTTCGATTCGCTGTGGTCGAACAGCCGCTGGATGTTCCTGCGGTGGGTATACAGCAGCAACACCGCGATGACGCAACTGAATACGATCAGCGATACCGACCGTTCGCCGAATACGCCGATTACGAAGATCGGGAACGCGATCCCGGCGCTGATCGAACCGAGCGATACATAGTGGGTGGTTACGAAGACGATCCCGAAAATCAACAGGCACAACAACACGGCCGACGGATAGACGGCCAGCACCGCTCCCGCCAGCGTGGCGACGCCCTTGCCGCCGCGAAACCCGGCGAACAGCGGCAGGATATGCCCGATCACGGCTGCCGCCACCAGCGCGATCTTCAGGTCGAACATCGCGTCGCTGCCGTTTTCGTAAGCGGTCAGGTGCGACAGCATCACCGCGACGAATCCTTTCAGCATGTCGATCCCGAAGACCGGAAGCGCCGCCCGCAGCCCCAGCACGCGCAGCGTGTTGGTCGCTCCGGCGTTGTGGCTGCCGTGTTCGCGGACATCGATGCCGTAAAAGCGACGGCCGATCCATACGGCGCTCGGAATGGACCCCAGCAGATAAGCAATGACGATTAAGGTTATATTGAGTACCATGATTTTTCGCGTTAAGCCGCAAAATTAGGCAAATAAAACGCATAAACGAAATCCGGGGTTTGGTTTTTAACAAAATTGATTACTTTTGTTATTTATTGGAACGAAAATAGAAAAAGGAGGAATGTTATGATTCCGAAAGTATACGACCGATGGCTTGCGAGACAGTCCGTCGTTTCGTGGATTTACGTGTTCGTCGGCAGTGTCGTGCTGTCCGCCGGGTTCGTGTTGTTTATGAACCCGTACCGCATCGTGCCGGGAGGGGTGTACGGCGCCGGCATCGTGCTGCACTATCTGTTTCCGTCGGTGCAGGTCGGGACGTTCGGCCTGATGCTCGACATCCCGCTGCTGCTGGTCGGGATGAAGGTATTCGGGCGGGCGTTCGGGGCGAAAACGATTTTTTCCGCGCTGTTGATCCCCCTTTCGATGAACGCGATGACGTGGCTTTTCGGCGAGAGTCCCGAAACGCTGTTCGGCGGAGCCATGAATCTGTCGCAGGACATGTTCCTGCCGTGTATCTTCGGCGGCGTGCTGATCGGCGCCGGAACCGGGCTGATCATCAAGTCGCACGCCACGTCGGGAGGCACCGACATCATCGCGAAGTTACTGACGCGCTACGCGCACATCCGCTTTTCGCGCGGAATACTGATCGTCGATTCGTGCGTCGTACTGTTCGGCATGATCGTTTTGGGAGACTGGCGCTTGCCGCTTTACTCGTTAGTCACTATCTTTGTCTCGTCGCGGGTCATCGACTATATCCTCGACGGCGCGAGCTACGACAAGCTGCTGTTCATCGTTTCCGACCGGCGCGAGCAGATCCGGGAATATATCCTCGAACGGATGGGACGCGGAGGCACTTACCTGAAAGCGTCGGGCATGTACACCGCGCAGAACAAGGAGGTGATTTTCGTGGTGGTGAGCCGCGGCGAGGTGTCGATGGTGCGCAGTATGGTGCACGAGATCGATCCGACGGCGTTCGTCGTGATTGTCGATGCCGACGAAACTTATGGGGACGGTTTCAAGCCTTTCCCGCAAAAAGAGTAAACGATGGATTTCAATGCCGAAAATCTGAAAAAACTGCGGCCGTTATCCGGCGACGGCAGTAAACTGTATATCGAAACCTACGGCTGTCAGATGAATGTCAGCGACAGCGAAGTGGTGCTGTCGATCCTGCAGCGCGACGGATACCGTTACACCGAGCGGATCGACGAAGCGGACGTGATCCTCGTGAATACCTGTTCGGTGCGCGACAATGCCGAGCAGCGCGTCCTCGGCCGTTTGCGCGAGTTCAAGCCTTATAAGCGGCGTAAGAAAGCGTTGCTCGTCGGCGTGATCGGCTGCATGGCCGAACGGATGAAAGAGCAGTTGATGGAGCGCGAACAGTTGGTCGATATCGTGGCCGGGCCGGACTCTTACCGCGATCTGCCTCGGCTGCTGCGGCAGGCCGGCGACGGCAGCCGTTCGGTCAACGTGCTGTTGTCGCAGGAGGAGACTTATGCCGAAATCGCCCCGGTGCGGCTCGATAAGAACGGCGTCAGCGCTTTTATTTCGATCATGCGCGGGTGCAACAACATGTGTTCGTACTGCGTGGTTCCCTATACGCGCGGAGCCGAACGCAGCCGCGATCCGCAGACGATTCTCCGCGAAGCCCGCGAGCTGTTCGACGCCGGTTACCGCGAGGTGACGCTGCTCGGGCAGAACGTCAATTCGTACCGTTGGGAACAGGACGGGCATTCGACCGGCTTCGCCGCGCTGCTCGATGCGGTAGCCGGGATCGATCCGCTGTTGCGGGTGCGTTTCTCGACCTCGCATCCGAAAGACCTCAGCGACGAGGTGTTGCATGTGATGGCGCGGCGGGAGAACCTGTGCCGCGCGATCCACCTGCCGGCGCAGTCCGGCAGCACGCGGATGCTGGAGTTGATGAACCGAAAATACACCCGCGAGTGGTACCTCGGCCGGATCGCCGCGATCCGGCGTATCTTGCCCGACTGTGCGCTGTCGACCGATCTGATCGCCGGTTTCTGCACCGAGACCGATGCGGATCACCGCGACACGCTGTCGCTGATGCGGGAAGTCGGCTACGAATTTGCCTTCATGTTCAAATATTCCGAACGCCCGAATACCAAAGCGGCCCGTCATTTCGCCGACGACGTGCCCGACGAGGTGAAAACGGCCCGACTAACCGAAATCATCGACCTGCAGAACGAACTGTCGCTGCAAAGCAACCGCCGCGACGTGGGCCGCACGTTCGAAGTGCTGATCGAAGGCGTTTCGAAGCGCAGCGACGACCGGCTGTTCGGCCGCACGTCGCAGAACAAAGTCGTCGTCTTCGATCGCGGCGACCGGCGGATCGGCGAATACGCGACCGTCCGGATCACCGATTGCAGTTCGGCCACGCTGATCGGCGAACTGCTTTAGTTCTTTTCGAAAGTCCCGAAACTGAAAAAACAGACCGGCGGAAAGCATGTCCCTGTCCTCCGGTTTTTTTAGTCTGCTTTTATATCTAAAAAAGCGGTCGGTTGATGGTTGTTGGTGCCACCTGGATCAGTCTGAGTTCTGTTCCTCCGCTACCATTTATCGGATCATTCCAAT